>Ga0070697_100002611_pt1 | contig 13869 bp, 12 predicted proteins | sample KBSK1501metaG_FD_65475 | JGI IMG/M metagenome (GOLD analysis project Ga0070697, IMG submission 65475) | Corn, switchgrass and miscanthus rhizosphere microbial communities from Kellogg Biological Station, Michigan, USA - KBS K1-50-1 metaG | ecosystem: Host-associated > Plants > Roots >...
GCAGGCCGATGGAAAGTGGAAGTGTGGTGCTGACATTTGGAATTCCGATCTTCCAGCTACTGCACCGGCGCCATCGGAGAAAAAGTAACATGGTTGACGTCGGCTTTTCTGACATCTGACATCTGACCTCTGACCTCCGATCATTGCCTTATGCCGATCACTGCCTTCAACAGTCACACCGACGGTCTCGATCCGAGACGAAGGAGCCGCGAACACTTCGTTACCAACACCAACCTGGAAGATGACCGTCTCTGGGTGCCTTACGCGAATGGTGTCTGGTTCCAGCCTTGCTCCTTTAACGTCACATCTGGAGGATTCAGCGTCGTTCTGAAAGGTCTCGCCGGCTCTATGGTGGGAACTCACTACCATGTTGGCACCGTTCATGGCTATACGATGCGTGGCCACTGGCGATACTTGGAGCATGACTGGATTGCAAAACCCGGAACATACATCTACGAACCCGCCGGCGAGGCTCACACGCTGGTTATCACGGAGGATTCACCTGAGCCGATGATGACTTTGTTCGTGGTTGGAGGCGGCCTCATCTATCTGGACAAAGCGTTGAATGGTAGCTTTGCTGCCTACGAGGATGGATTCACTCTTCTCGAGCTGACTCGGAAATACTATCGCGAGGCCGGTTTGGATGTGCGTCAGCTTGACCTGCTCGTGCGCTGATTCAGCGATTAAGATGACGCCCAAGAGATGATATTGCGCGTGTGAACTGGGAAATGCTGGCAGCGGTCGGCCAATTGGCGGCGGTGTTTGTTGGAATTCCGTCCCTCATTTATCTCGCCGTTCAAATCAGAGAGCAGACTAAAGAACGACGGCAGTCAGCAGTGAACGCTCTCACTGTGCAGTGGGGTGATCTGACATGCGCCCTGCACGAGAGTGCCGAGTTTAGCGCAATTTTTCTTCGCGGGTTGCAGTCTTTCACCGATCTCGATCCTGTGTCGAAGCTCAGGTTCAGCGCGTTCTTCAACCGTTTCATAAACTACTTCGAAGGAATGTATTTCGCCCATCGCGACGGCCTGCTCACGGGATCGTCATGGGGCAAGATCGAGCGGACGATTAGCGACCTGTTTGCCTATCCCGGCATACAACAATGGTGGGATACGCGGAGACATTGGCACACGGAAGAGTTTGGCCGCGTCGTCGACGCGATTATCGCCAAAGGCGCTGAGCCCAAGGCTTACTCAACCTACAATCTCAGTGAGATGGTCGCACCGAAGACAGGCACATGAATGAATGCTGTAGGGGAAGCTGCTAGCTTCCCGCTTCGATGATATGAGCGAGCTGAATGACTTTGCTTCCCGTTATGCCGAAGCATGGTGCAGCCAAAATCCCGAGAGCGTCGCGGCGTTCTACGCTGGAAACGGTTCGCTGCGCGTCAACGACGGACCGCCCGCTGTGGGACGCGCGGCGATTGCCAAGGAAGCGCAAGCGTTCATGACAACATTTCCAGACATGGTCGTGACGATGGATGATGTCTCGCATGAATCGAAACGTGGAGGGCGGAGCTCCTGCGACGCTGTCTTCCATTGGACATTAAGTGGAACGAACACCGGAACAGGCGGCACTGGAAAACGCGTTCGAATCAGCGGCTACGAACTTTGGAAGATCGACAACGACGGCCTCATCGCGGAATCAAAGGGCCACTTCGACAGCGCCGAGTACGAACGCCAGCTCAAGCACGGTGTCGGTGGTTAGCGCTTTCGTCTTGCTCGGATAGCTACCCTACTGTGTTGTTACACCGATGCCTGCGGAACGGAATCGACCGAAGCGCGACTGCTTTAATCCTAATACGAATCTTCCGTTTCAATCGCGGCTCGAAGATTTCGAGCTCGCGATGCAGGACGTTTACGATTTGTTCTATGATGTAAACACCGGGCTTCTCGAAAAAGGATTGGAGCGGCTCGACGATTTTGTCCGCCCAGCGATTATGTCGGGCCTACTCTCAGATTTACTGACCGCGAGTATCGCGAAGCACTCCCGCACGCTCACCCAAAACAACTACTTCAATGGTCATCCCGACCTTCTAGTGAAAGGCGTTTATCCTAACGACTCAGTAAAAGCCGGCAGCGAGGGAGTTGAAATCAAGACGACGCGGAAAAGTGGAGGCGCGGTGGACACACACGGCGCGCGTAATCAATGGATGGCGGTTTTCGTTTACAACATCGACAATGAGACCGAGCCGGCACGCGAACGTAAGCCGCTGACCTTCACCGAAATTTATCTCGGACAAGTTACAATCGAAGACTTTCGGCGAAATCCGCGCGGCGAACTTGGAACGCGCACCGCAACTCTCCACCGCGAAGGCATTTTGAAACTACGCCAGAACTGGATCTACAAAGATCCGGCTACGCCTTCAGCGCCCTGAGCTTCGGCAGCGCTTCGCGCGCAGTGTCGAAGTAGCGCGAGTCCTTTTCGATCCCGATGCTGCGATAACCAACCGCTTCCGCTGCGGCCAATGTTGAACCTGATCCGGCAAATGGATCCAGGACAGTTCCCTCGCCGAGCGGCAACACTGCGCGAACAATTTTCCGCATGAAGGTTTGCGGCTTCAGGCTTGGATGCGGTGCAAACGAACGTTCTTGTTTGCGGGTCGGCGCCGACGGGATTACGTCGCCAAACGGCTGATCTTTGGAAGGGCGCCTAAATCCACCAGTCTTCCAACGCCGCAGATTATCTTGAACGCGACCGTCAACCGGCTTGCGGAAAATCAACCACGGCTCCCACATCGAGCGTGGCATTACGCTAACCTCTGCGAACTCAGTGTGAGCTGCTTTCGGGCGATCTCCGCCGCGCATCGTCATTGTTAACCGAATGATTTCTCCGCGGCGCTCGAATCCTGCGCGTGTCACGGCGCTTGCGACAACAAACGAGAGCAACGGATTTGACGCCACGATTACATGCGCGCCCGGAACAAGGATCGGAAAAAGCAAACGTGCCCAAGCGAAAAAGAACCGTTCCAATTCAACAATGTCGTCGCGTGACAGAACTGTGAATCGCGGCAGTGGCGCGCGCTTGTTTCCATCGAACGACGGCGGAATCCGCCACACTCCGCCGCGGCCTTCGCGGAGTTTATTCTGTTCGATTTCGCTGTACTCGACCAAACCGTATGGTGGATCGGTAACAACAGCTTCGATGCTGTCTGTCTGAGCGGTGGCCAACCATTGAAAGCAATCGCCGTGGATCAGCGTCGCATTCCCGAAACGGAATGCTTCACGCGGCGCAATGGGTCGTGAAGTTGACGCTCCATTCCGTTGATCAACTAATGGAAGAATTGCCTGTGCTTCTTCGCGTACTCGATAGTGGCCGCGATCTACTTTGACGAAGAGCTTTGGTGTATTTAGCCGAAGATACGAACGAATTGACGACGCAGCCGTCGGCCCGATGCGTGCGCTGACTTCCTGCGTTATCTCCGCGACTGTCGCGCCACGCGCGCGATACGCCAGCGCATCTATGATCGCATCCCTCACAGCTCCGGGCTTGCGTTTAACGGCGTCCGAATACTTCACGAGATTACAATAGACGTCTTGACGTCTTTGTCGCAAGGCTCAATTTCATTGAGATTCGGGCGGTAACGAGAAAGGAGGATGTCGATCTTCCAGTTTACGAACTGGCGTAATCGGCGATGGCTTTGGCTACGTCGAGTGTGGAACCCTTGCTGCCCATGTCGTAAGTCCGCACTTTGCCCTCCGCGATGACGCGGGCAATGGCAATCTCCAAACGCGTGGCCATTTCGGTTTCCTTTAGCCAATCCAACATCAACTTGGTGGTCAGGAGCATCGCGATCGGATTGACCTTGTATTGACCGGCGTATTTCGGCGCCGAGCCGTGCGTTGGTTCAAACACGGCGTAGTGGTCACCGAGGTTGGCGCTGGGCGCGAAGCCGAGACCGCCGACTAACCCCGCGCACAAATCGCTGACGATGTCGCCGAACATGTTTTCGGCCACGAGCACCGAATAATCCTGCGGGTTCTTGAACATCCACATGCAGATGGCGTCGATGTTGGCGTCGTCCGCGCGGATGTCCGGGTAATTCTTGGCCACGTCGCGGAAACAACGCATCATCAAGCCGCCGGTTTCGCGCAGTACATTTGGTTTCTCGATCAATGTGACGCGTTTGCGGCCGGTTTTCTTTGCGTACTCAAACGCTTGTTTGCAGATGTTCATGCAACCCTGCACGCTCATGATGCGCGTCGAGAGCGCAATATTCTCGAGACCTTTAGCCTGAAATTTTTTCATCTTTGGATTCGCGCACAGAGCGGTGTAAACCGATTCCGGCAACGGGAAAAACTCGACGCCGCCGTACATCCCTTCGGTATTTTCACGAAACACAACTTGATCGATTGGAACGTCCTCGCCCCCCGGATTCGTGATTTTGTTACCACGATAATTCAACGGGTTACCGGGATAACTTTTACACGGCCGCATGTTGGTATGGAGATTGAACAGCTGGCGCAGCCCCACGATGGGCGAGAAGTAGACCAGCCCTTTGCCCTGAAGCTCCGGAATCAATTCTTCCTTGGCTTTGTCCTGCGGTTTGCTCGTGATCGCGCCGAAGAGACCGCAGGTGGTTTCCTTAAGCGCCTTCACGGTGCGATCGGGAAGCGCGTTGCCTTCCTTGCACCAAAATTCCCAGCCGATGTCGCACGGCACATATTCGGCGTCGAGTTTCAGGCGATCGAGCACGATGCGCGCCGCCTCCATGACATCGTTGCCAACTCCGTCACCAGGCATCCACGCGATTTTGTATTTAGGCATAAGGAGCGATTTTATCGGCGCGCGTCATCACCGCAAGCCATAGCGATTGAGCGATGCCGATACTTCTCGGAGTTTGCCCGCGAATCACGCGAATCACACGAAAGTAAAAAAGGTGCGAGGGAGATCGAGAAAATATTCGCGTCCATTCGCGTGATTCGCGGGTCGTATTTTTGACTTCTATGGCTGAGACAGCGCGCGCTTACACCGTTTGCGGCTTCGCGCGAAGCCGACTGGCGACCAGGTTTTCGGCGCCGCCTGCCACGATCAATTCCTGCGCCGCGGGACTCAGCGCGGGAAAGGCGAACGATTTTCCATCGATAGTCAGCGTCGATTTACCGTAATCAATCGTGATCTCCGACGCCACAGTGGTGGGCGCGTCCCGCAGTCGCGGAATGGTGCGCAAATGCGTCACCAATTCGGGGCACTCAAATACCACGAAACCGTTGTTGAACGCGTTGCGCTTGTAGGTCTCGGAAAAGCTGGCGGCGATCACGCAGGGAATGCCTTTGAACTTAAGTGCTGTGGCCGCCTGCTCGCGACTGGAGCCGCTTCCAAAGTTGAGGCCACCCACCACAATGTCACCACGGCGATAGAGGGTGTTGAAGTTCGGATCGTAATTTTCAAATGTTACCGCCGCCATTTCTTCCGGCGTCATATCGTCGCGGTAAGTGTGTTTGCTCCCGTAAATGCCGTCTGTGTTCAAATTGTCTTTGTTGATAAAGAGAACACGCCCGCGCACACTCGCCGGAAAACCGGCGATGATCTCTACCGAGCCCGCTGACTGCGGTTTGCTTTGAGCGCGTCGAATAGCGGTGCCCGCGGGGCGTTCCGCGAATGTTTTTGGCGCGCGAATAAATCCAGCCAACGCGCTCGCCGCTACGACGGCGGGTGAACCCAAATACACCTGTGCATCGCGATCACCCATGCGGCCTTTGAAATTACGATTGGTGGCGCTGATCGCGATCTCGCCTTGTTCCACCAAACCGCGACCCAAGCCGATGCATGCTCCGCAACCAGACGGCAGCGGAATAGCGCCCGCATCGACTAGAGTTTGCCAGTCACCAGTGGACTCGGCCTTGGCTTGCACTTCGGCGCTGGCGGCGGCCAGATAAAATTCCACACCCTCGGCAACGTGCCCGCCGCGGTCGCGCACCACTTCCGCAGCATCGTGCAAATCCTCGAAGCGGGCGTTCACGCATGACAACAAATACGCCTTCTGAATGGGAACATGTTTCCGCTCCATTTCCGTCAGCGACACCATCGTCTTCACTTCATTGGGACCGGACACATGCGGAACCACGGTCGCCAGATCAAGTTCAAGTTCGATGGCGTAGTCCGCATCCGCATCAGCGCTGAACTCGCTTCGATTTTTCCACCAGGCATCGATGTCGGCGTTGGTGTAGCCGGAGCGACTGTTGGGGCCGCGCGTTCCTGGGCGTTTGTCACTCGTGAACTCGCCAACGCGAGAGCGCAAATAATTCACCGTCACTTGATCAAATGGAAACACGCCGGCCAGCGCGCCCCATTCTGTGGTCATGTTGGCGATGGTCATGCGCGCAGCCATGGCAAGATTGGCCACTCCATCGCCCATAAATTCAACCGCGTGATTGAGCACCTCGTCCTTGTTGAAGAGTCCGCACAAAGCAATGATGACGTCCTTGCCGGTGACGCCTGCCGAAAGATTTCCCTTGAGCAGCACCTTGGCCACTTTGGGAACTTGCCACCATGTGACTCCGGTAGCCCAAATACTCGCGGCGTCGGTTCGCACCACGGGCGTGCCCAGCGCCGCCATCGCGCCGTACAAATTAGAGTGCGAATCGCTGGCCACGACTAGGGCGCCGGGAACAACGTAGCCTTGTTCCACCATCACTTGATGCGAAATGCCGGTGCCCGGCGGATAAAAATCGATTCCGTGCTCGCGGGCGAACGCTTCAATCTTGGCGTACTTCTCCAGATTCTTCGGCGTGACATTTTGAATGTCGTGATCGATCGCGAACACCGGTTGTGCCGGATCCGCGATTGCCGTGGCACCGATCTGCTTGAACTTTGGAATCACGGCACCGGTGTTGTCGTGCGTCATCACATGGAGCGGACGGATCGAAACGAAATCGCCGGCGCGCACCACAGTTCCCGCGGCGAGTCCATCAGCGTGTCGTGCAGCAATCTTCTCGACGAGCGTGAGACCCATATCAAGATGCCGTATTACTTCGCCAATGTCGGTGCTTGCTGACGAATGATTTTTCGCAACGAAACGTTCACGGATTTCGAATTGGAGAATACCTTGGCGACATCAGGCTCCAGGACTACGACGTTCGTTCCCTGCGCATAACGGCGCGCGTATTTTCCGCGCTCTCCGTGCGAGAAATCGTATTCCTCTCGCATCGGTTTTCGGGCGGATTTATTCGATGGTTTCTGCATGCCCGTCGATAGAGACGCGCCAGTTTCTTTAGCCGTATTTCTTTTTCACCTCATCATGGCTGAGCCGTGGTTTCCCTGCGTCTATCGCGCGGGCTTCCAGGACAGCCAGATAATCCAGAAGGTTTTCCACTTCTTCGCGGATCGCGGAAAGCTGTTGCCGTTTTTGCCGCACCGTCCGGTCGATTTCACGTTCGAGTGTCTTAGTCATACACGTTTTTGCGATGTCCGATTCTGCGAATAACAATAGCGTCGCCTTCAACATCAAACAAGATGCGATAATCCCCTGTCCGTAGCCTATAGACCACATCGGCTCGGTGAAGGCGTTTGATGTCGCCGTGCAATCCGGATTTCAGCCGTTCAATCTTGCGCAAGACCTGTGTTCTGACTTTTTCTCCGAGAGAATTTAAATCATTCAATCAGGTAGAACCGTATTCGATTCGATAACGGCGGCGATTCATTCAGCAACATCCAACGCATCATTTCTTCGCCGCGCGTTTGCCAAGAAACTTCGCAATATCGAAGTCGACAAAGTCGGCGTGATGGAAAATGATCGACTCGATCGAGCGCTCCATCTTGTCGCCCTCATGACTGTGCGTGGCGATGATGTGCATGACTTCGCCGGGAATCCCGTGCTTGTAAGCGAGCGCGACGCCGCTGAAGGGATGGCGCACTTGCTGCCCGAAGGCGCCCTGAATCACTTTGCCTGAGCCGTCCTTATCGTACTCGAGCGGTTTGCCGACATCGGCCAGCAGCGCCCCAGCGATGAGATAGTCGCGCTGAATGGGAATGCTGCAACGGAACGACTTTTTCACGACATCGGCGATCGCGATGCATTGCCGAGCGCACGAATTGAGATGCTCGACGAACGTCATGTCGATGTCGCCGGCCAATAGCGTAAATTTGACCGCCCGCAGCTCGTCGAAGGTCCAACCTTTCCCGCCACAGCCGGTGGTGATTGCTTCGTTCCAAACGGCGGCCACTTTTTCGCGAAGCGACCTGTCCTTGATCTTCTTCAAGCTGGGAAAGAGTTGTGCGATTTGAGCGACGCTATAGCTGGTTCGTTGGGTTGCTGTCGTAGTGGTCATATGATTCTGATTTATCCGGAAATGTTTCTAGGCGTCGGCCCGTCGTAGCCGTGATTGACCGGATCAATTCGACGCATCGGTTTCTCGCGGGTTTGCTCTTCGATGACATGGGCCACCAAGCCAGGCGTTCGCGCGATCATGAAAATACCGTTGAACGCCGCCGGATTCATCCCCAAATCGGCGAGAATGGCGCCGATGGCGCCATCCACATTGATGGGCAGCGCTTTCTTCGCATCGGCGAAGGATTTTTCAACGGCTCGCGCCGCTTTCATGTGCGCTCCGTCGACGCCTGCTTCGCGCGCCAGTTCGAACAGCCGTGTCGTGCGCGGATCTTTGGTGTGATAGCGATGACCAAATCCCGGCATGCGATCGCCCGCTTCCTTCATGGCCGCGAGCGTGCGCGTGGCGGCTTCATCCATCGAAATGGATTCACTCGTGGCGCGATCAGCTATCTTTTTCAGTTGCCGGGCACAATCTTCAATGGCGCCGCCGTGATGACGATTGATCGACATGATGCCGGCGGCGACCGACGCACTCAACGAGGCGCCCGTGGATGCGACGGTTCGCGCGGCCAACGCGCTTGGAGGCGTGGCGCCATGATCGATCGAGGCCACCAAAATCGCATCCATTAATCGCGCGATGGCCGGCGTCGGCAATTCGCCAGTCAAAATCAAATGCACCGCGGCGCCAAAAGACACGCGCCCCATGAGATCGGCGATATCGTATCCACGCACCGCGACCCGGTTGGGCTCAACGCGTGTCACGGCGGTATTCCAGACTGCGTTCTTGTCGGTTTCACTCATAAGACTCTGTCCTTTCATTTGCTTTAGAATTTCAACGACTGCACTCGGCAGTTCGCCAAACGCATCGACTACGGTGGCACCGGCCTCACGCAACGCCTTCACTTTGCCGGCGTGCGTGCCGCGGCCACCTTCGATGATCGCGCCCGCGTGACTGAAGCGCGTTCCTTCACGTGCTGCCTTGCCGCCGATGTATGCGATCACCGGCTTGATGACTTTTCGATCGCGAATCAACTGCGCCAATTCCTCTTCTTGTGACGAACCAATTTCACCAAAGATGACGATGGCTTCGGTGAGTGGATCGGCTTCAAACATCAGCGCCGCATCGGGAATGCGGATCCCAAGAACCGCGTCGCCACCAATGTGCACGATGGTTGAAATGCGAACCCCCGATTGTCCCAGGTAGTAGCCCGTGCTTGAAGCCATGCCGCCGGAGCGACTGATCACTCCGACACCATCTGGGGTGCCAGGCTTAAACCATTGTCTCGCACTTTCAGCGCGGCCACCGATCATGCCGACTACGCCTTTGCCCGGACTCAACACTCCAAGCGTATTCGGCCCGACAAACATTGCGTCGTTCGCTTTGGCCGCCGCGGCGATTTGCATCGCGTCCCACACCGGTACGCGATCGGGCACCAGCACCGTGAGTTTGATGCCCGCCTCGATGGCGGAAATGGCCGCCTCCTTTACGCCGGCCGCGGGTACGAAAAGAACGGAGATGTCGATCTCGCCCAAAGCCTTCACCGCTTCCTGCGGCGTATTGAACACCGGCACGCCAAGCACCGCTTGACCACCTTTGCCCGGCGTCACACCCGCGACTACATTGGTTCCGTACTCGCGCATCAGGCGAGTGCGCGCCTGCCCTTCGCGGCCGGTGATGCCTTGAACTAAAACGCGCTTGGCCTCGTCGATCAAGATTGCCATTTAGCGCGCTCCTCCAATCAGTTCGTTCAGTCCTGGAATATCAAGTTCCAAATAGAAGCCGTCCACTCCGGCGAGCCGACACTCGACGTCGCACGCAAGCAACTCGGAATCTTTGTTGGCAAATTCTTCCCCGCTTAGCGGGGCCGCAGGCTTGCCCCCTCGATCTACAACCAATCCACCGGAATAGGTCTCAACCGCTCGTCCGATATCCGACCATCTTGTCGTATCGATCCAGACGCGACCACTTTTCACCGGCAACGTCGTGGCCGATTTGTCTTTGACGAACTTCGGCACACGCGGAGCGCGCGGTTTCCATTTGGTCCCGCCCGCATTCGAGACAAGTTTCGCGAAACGCTCGGCGATCATGGCCGGTGCGTCGGTCTTGCGATAGCCCTCGACCGGCGCGCGAAGCAGTTTGGACATTCGCTGCAAAATATCCACCGCGCGGTCTTCAGTGTTGCCGCCCAAGCGAATCACCGCAGGAATATCCAGATCTAGTTCCCAAAAAGCTTTGGCCAGTCCATACGCCGACCAATATTGTTCCTGGCTCGCGACGCCGGAACCCGAACCGAAATAGCCGATCAAGTCCGGCTGAGCCAAAATGATTCGCGCAGCGCGATACACCTTGGATGCAGATGGATTGCCGCTGGTATCGGTGAAATTGGCGATTGTGAATCCTACGTTCACGATGGCGTCCATGGACATCATGGATCCGCCGCCGCCGGCGCCGTGAAAACCGACGAGACCTTTGGAATCCTTGGCGGCCGCCGTGGCCAACTGTGCGAAATAAAATGTGCCGCGATGATCGCTTTGTTCGGCGGCGTAAGCCACGCGTTCGAGAGCCGTGGGCGGATGGTCGAATTCGCGTGCAATCTCGATCTTCAGTTCCGGATGTCGCGCCACGGCGTAATCATCAATTGTGATGCGGCAATCGGCGGCGACGAACTGACCATCTTTCGTCAGCACGAGCGGATTGATTTCAAGCGATCGAGCTTCAACGCTGCGTGCGGCAGTAAACAGTTTTTGAATTGACTCGGCGAGTTGCATCCCGTGCGCCGGCGAAAGGCCGCACGAAGTGACAGCTTCGTTCACAGCCGAATCGAGTGGTCCGCGATTCACATCGCAGGCGATGCGCCGCGTCGAGGCAGCGCGCTCTTCGATTCCGCTACCGCCGCCGGCGGCAAAAATAATCACGGGGGCGCGAGCGGCGTCATCAATGGCGAAGGAAAGAAAAAACTCCCGCTCGATGTCGATCTTCTCTTCAACAAGCACGGCTTCGATAGGAAATTGTCCCACTTTCATCGACAACATGCGCGCCGCGTGAGCGCGCACATCGTCTGGCTTTTTGGCGAAGGCGACCCCGCCAATGCCGGCGCGTCCGGTGGTCCAAGCTTGAATCTTGATGACCACCTCGCAGCCCTTCTCGCGGGCGGCGAGTTCCTTGGCCGCTGCCACAGCTTCATCAGCGGTTGAGGCGGCGCGGCCACGCGGAATCTTGAATCCGTTGGCGACGAGAATGGCTTTGCCTTGATATTCGTGAAGTCGTGCCATCTGGGCTGCTATTTCCATGATCCTAACGATCCGGCAACTGCCGGACCGTTTGCGGATTAGAATGTTGAAAGGGTATCCAGCATCCAGGATCTGCCAAAGAGGCGCTGGGCTAATATTCTGCCGACCATCCAACGCGATCAGTGGTCATGCGGATAATTGTGTCGAGATATCGCGCGCTGCGGGGTATGATATTCGTGCAGTCGTGCCGTGGCTGGATGCTATTTCTGATCCCCAGATCACTTGCAGCGCTGCCAACCGTATAATACCGTGTTTCTCTCTGTCCTTAAAATCTATCCTCAAAAAAGGAGTCCATCATGAAGATCCTCAAAAAAATCATCATAGAGAAACCAGGCCCCGGTCGCTTGGGCCGCCATGTCGAGCACGATCCGCAGAGCCGCGCGTTCTCGGCTGGCACGGCAGCCGTCAAGACCGTCACCTACAAGCGTCATGGCAAGCCCTTCGATCAGGGAGACCTAGGATCCTGCACTGGAAATGCGATGGCCGGGGTACTCATGACCGAGCCTCTTTGGGTTCCCGGGCGTAACCTGACCGAGGACGATGCAGTCGCCCTCTACAAGGCCGCGACGAAGCTCGACGATATTCCCGGCAAATACCCGCCCACCGACACGGGCAGTTCTGGATTGGGCGTGATGAAGGCGGCAGTGAAGGCAAAGTACATCGTAGGTTATGCGCACAGCTTCAGCCTCGAGCAACTCCTGGGCGGTCTGTCGGTCAAGCCCGGCGTTCTCGGCATCAACTGGTACGACTCGTTCGACTCGCCCAAGCCCGATGGCGAATGCCCGCTGCCTCGCAGCGCCAAGATCCGCGGCGGGCACGAGGTCCAGTTATTCGGCATCGACGTCAAGAAAGAGCGGGTATGGTGCTACAACTCATGGGGACCCACCTGGGGCGGCCGCAAGAACGGCACTTTTTACTACTCGTGGAAAACGCTGAAACGGCTCCTCGCCGAGGATGGCGACGCGACGTTCCCGCGGACTGCTTGAGCGGGCCGGGGTCGTGATCGAAAAAGCCTCGACTGGGGCATCAAGGTCTTGGTGCTTCCGTATGCTTCTAAGCTTGATGAAAACCCAGGGACGATCTTTGGACCATTAAGTTAGTAAAGGGGTAAAGGGTCGGTTCTTAATATTGACAACTGAGGCGGTGCGGCCACGCGGAATCTTGAATCCGTTGGCGGCGAGAATGCTTTGCCTTGATATTCGTATCGTGCCATGCCTGGGCTGCTATTTCCATGATCCTAACCAATCCCGCAACCGCGGGACCGTTGCGGATCAAAACCTTGAAAGGATAAGACTGTTGAAAAACTTAGGCATCGTATGACCTCGCTGGATTACTACGCCATCGAAGAACTCCTCACCGACGACGAGCGCGCGGCGCGCGATCGGACGCGGCGTTTTGTTCAAGAGGAAGTGTTGGACGAGATCGTGCCCTGCCATCGCGCGGCCAAATTTCCGGAACAACTCCGGGCGCGGATGGGCGCGCTACGACTCTTTGCGCCTTACTTGAAAGAGCACGGCTGTGCGGGACTGAGCTACACGGCATATGGGCTCATTATGCAAGAGCTCGAACGGGCCGATTCAGGTCTGCGCTCGGAGGCATCGGTGCAGGGCGCGCTTGCCATCTACGCGATCCATTCCTTTGGAACGCCCGAGCAACGCGCGCGCTGGCTGCCCGGACTGGTGTCGGGCGAACGTGTAGGTTGTTTCGCACTGACGGAACACGGGCACGGCTCAGACCCTGGCGGTATGGAAACGCGCGCCACGCGCGAGGGAGATCATTATGTTTTGAACGGCAGCAAGTGTTGGATTGGCAACGCGTCCATCGCGGACGTGAAGGTGGTTTGGGCGAAGGACGACGACGGGCGTGTGGGCGGATTCGTCGTGGAGAAAAATGCTCCCGGATTTCGCGCGCAGAATATTGAGGGAAAGTTCAGCCTTCGCATGTCGCGCACGTCAGAGTGTTGGTTCGAGAACTGCCGCATACCGGCAGAGAATCGTTTACCCAAAGCGTCGGGATTGCGCGCGCCGCTGTCGTGTCTATCGCAGGCGCGTGTGGGCGTTGCGTGGGGCGTGATTGGCGCGGCCATCGATTGTTACGAAACGGCGCTCGCTTACGCCAAATCCCGAGTGCAATTTGGCCGCCCGATTGCCGGCTTCCAACTCGTGCAGGAAAAACTCGTTTGGATGGTGCAGGAGATTACGAAAGCGCAATTGCTCGCGTTGCGTCTTACCCGCATGATGGAGGCGGGCACGGCACTCCCCGCGCAGATTTCGCTGGCGAAGCGGAACAACGTTTGGATGGCACTC
>Ga0070697_100002612_pt1 | contig 13868 bp, 15 predicted proteins | sample KBSK1501metaG_FD_65475 | JGI IMG/M metagenome (GOLD analysis project Ga0070697, IMG submission 65475) | Corn, switchgrass and miscanthus rhizosphere microbial communities from Kellogg Biological Station, Michigan, USA - KBS K1-50-1 metaG | ecosystem: Host-associated > Plants > Roots >...
CCCGCCATGCTTGGGGGCGTTCGCTTCCTGGTGGCAGGCGTGCTAATGCTCGCCTTCTGCTGGTTCACCGGACGCAAAATTACCATTACCCGCCGTGAGGCGGTGTGGCTGTTCACCATCGGAGTGTTGTTGCTGAGTGGCGGCAACGTTCTGCTGGCCTACTCGGAAATCTATGTGCCCAGCGGCCTGGCGGCATTGATCGTTGCCGTGGTGCCAATCTGGGTAGCGCTGATTGATGGCTTTGTGCTGCGGCGCTCACGGCTGGGGCCCCGGGGATGGTTGGGCCTGGTTCTCGGCATCGGCGGACTCGCAGTCCTGCTATGGCCGCAACTTCAGCCGGTGATTACCGGCAGTAATGCCGCGGCGCGGGACCTGCGCATGGAACTCATCGCCTCGGGCGTCTTGTTAGTCGGCAGCCTGAGTTGGAGCGTCGGCTCTATTCTCTCCAGCCGCGCGCAGTTAGGAGTTGGCCCGGTTGTCGCCACCGGATGGGAGATGACCTTTGCCGGCCTGGTGAATGCGGTAGTCGCGTTCGCTCTCGGAGATCACCACCGTGTGCAGTGGACAGGACGCGGCATCTCCGCGGTGGTGTATCTCGTCATATTCGGCTCGTGGGTGGGGTTCACCGCTTACATCTGGCTGCTGGAGCATGTGCCTACACCGAAGGTTGCGACTTACGCATATGTGAATCCGGTGGTTGCAGTATTTCTGGGCTGGCTCATCCTGCACGAGCGCATTGACGCCTATATTGCTGCCGGCACAGTGATCATTGTGGCCGCGGTCGCGCTGGTTAATAGTTCCAAGCTGAAGCGCGCAGCGCCTGAGCAGATCCCGGCGCGGTTGCCGGCTTGTGAAGCCGGTGCGGATTAGCACAACCCTTTACCGCGGATAAGCTCGGATTACGCGGATTTCGATTTGTGTGGACGCCTACTCCACACTTCCAGACTTCTTCCTGATTGAATAAATTTCTTTCGGAAGGGCACGGCTTTTAGCCGTGCCGAAGCAGGGTACCGGCACGGCTGAAGCCGTGCCCCTCCGAAACGTGTGGCTCATTACATATAACAAATCCGTGTGATCCGCGTTTATCCGCGGCGAGATTGTTTTTGCGAGCGGTGGCGAATTACTTCCTCTTCCAGCGCACGCCGTCTTTGGTATCTTCTACCAGCACGCCGGCCTCGGCGAGCTGTTTGCGGATGGCGTCGGAGCGGGCGAAGTCGCGATTGCGGCGGGCGGCTTCGCGCTCGGCGATGAGGGCATCAATTTGCTCGTTGCTTAGCTGATGGTCGGAATTCCCGGCGCTCGCGACCGCCTTGCCTTCCTGTCGCGCCCATTCATACACCTCGCGCACCTTCTCGGCGTCACGATCGGTAAGCACATCGAAGATTTCATCAAATTTCCCGAGCGCTTCCAGCAGAACTGCCACGTCCTGCTGCTTGAGTTCGCCTGCGTCGGCAGCGGCGTTGGCGTCGCGCACCATGTCGAACAACGCACCTAAGGCCTCGGCGGTGTTCAAGTCGTCGTCCAGTGCCTCGCGCATTCGGGTCAAGGCGTTTTCCACCGTTTGTGACACGCGTGAGGAGCGCCCCGGAGAAAATTTGGCAGTCTCAAGCCGGAGCTTGAAATTTCGCAGGCGCTCCACCGAATGCGCCGCCTGCTTTAACCCGTCGAAGGTAAAGTTCAACTGCTTGCGGTGGGGGACCGAGGCCAGCAAATACCGGATAGACGAAGGCTTGTGGCCTTTCAGGACCAGTTTGCGAAGGGTAAAGAAGTTGCCAAGGCTCTTCGACATCTTCTCGCCCTCGACCAGCAGGAAGCGCACATGAACCCAGAAGTGTGAAAAGGGTTTGCCGGTAAGCGACTCCGATTGCGCGATCTCGTTTTCATGGTGAGGAAAAATCAGGTCCTCGCCGCCCAGGTGAATGTCGAAGCTCTCCCCCAGATACTTCATGGCCATCACCGAGCACTCGATGTGCCAGCCCGGACGCCCTTTGCCGATGGGCGTCTCCCATGAGGCCTCGCCCGGCTTGGGCGCCTTCCATAGAGCAAAGTCGCGGGCATTATCTTTCTCGTACTCGTCAACATCCACGCGCGCGCCATCACTCATTCCGGCGAAGTCTTTCTTCGAGAGCTTGCCGTACTCGGGGAACTTGGCGATGCGGAAGTAGTACGAGCCATCCTCGGTGCGATAGGCAAAACCTTTTTTCGCGAGAGCCACAATGAACTCCGCCATCTCGGGGATATGGTCAGTGGCGCGGACCAGCAGTTCGGGTTTTTCCAGGTTCAGGAGTTCGCAATCCTGCAAGAATGCGCGTTCAAAACGCTCGGCGTACTGCCGCACCGTCACGCCCTGGCTGGCTGCCGCACGGATAATCTTGTCGTCCACGTCCGTAATGTTCATGGCGTGGCGCAGTTTGTAGCCGCTCTGCCGCAGGTACCGCCGCAGCAGGTCCACAAAAATGAATGTCCGGAAGTTGCCGATGTGGCCGTAATCGTAGACGGTGGGTCCGCAGGAGTACATGCGGACCAGCGAATCCTCCAGCGGGCGAAACTCTTCCAGCTTGCCGGAGAGTGTGTTGAACAGGCGCAGTGCCATGCGATGAGAACTTTCGATTGTAGCCTGTGAGGATGGAGGTGTCAGTTGGCTTAGGCGGCAGCGCCGGGCCGCGTGGCGGCGGGCGAGCGCAGCCGCTGGCCCAGCGCGAACATGTAGTGAATTCCGGAGAGCACGGTGAAGATGACCGTGGCCCGCAGCGCGATTTTCTTGACGGTGAAGATCCAGGGCGCGGTTGACACATCATTCAGAAGCACAAGCAACAAGGTCGTAATTTGCACCGCGGTCGCGATCTTGCCCAGCAGGCTCGGCCGCATGTCGCGCATGGTGTTGGTCATGTAGAGCACGGCGCCCACCACCAGCAGCAGGATGTCCCGGCTGAACACTAGCACCGTAATGCGCCACGCCACCCGGTGGGTGAGCGAGAACACCAGAAAAAGAGAGCTGAGCAGCAGCTTGTCCGCGATGGGGTCAAGGTACTGGCCAAGCCGCGTGTGCTGGTGCAGCAGGCGCGCCAGCAAGCCGTCGAGCGCATCGGTTAATCCGGCGAGCAGGAACAGACCGAGTGCAAGTTCCGAGCGATGATCAAGAATAGCGATGATAATGAACGGAATAAAGAACAGGCGTAGCAGCGTCAGCACATTTGGCATGCTGCCTAATTGGCGGATCACGATAGGCGCTCCGCCGCGTCTGCCACGAGCGACTCCTCATCGGCTACAAATTCCGAGAAGTGCCGGCCGGTCTTCGAGAAAAAGCGCTCGCATAGCGATGGAATTTCGCCGTTGCGAGCGTCGAGTTCCATGCGCTCCACGCGATGCATGGGAAAGAAGACCGCGCCCGGACTGACCGGCTCGCCCGACTTCACTTGCCGCGCAAAGTCCTCCATGGAATTCAGGTCAATACCACGCAGGCTGATACCGGCTGGGCTTAAATCGAGCAGCGCCCCCCAGAACTTCTCCCGCGGCGCGCTCAGCGACACCAGCACTATGCGGCCCCGCGAGAAAATCGCGGTGCTTTCCGCGGTCGGTTGAGCGGCCTGGCGTGAACTGGTCATGATCAGTGGGCAGCTCCGATTTTACGCGGAGCACCGGCACAATTAGCAACTCCCAACTCCCATCTAATTACGGCCGGGTTACAGCATCCCGATCTGTTGTACCATCTTCGGTTTTGAATTTGCTGACGGAGACTCCCCGGTGAAGAAACTCGTTCTAGCCCTGCTGCTCGCGCTTGCTGTCCCTGCCGCTCCCCAAACCCAGCCACAAACTGCGGCAGACCCCTGGTGGAAGCACGCCGTGATTTACGAAATCTATCCGCGCAGCTTCCAGGATTCTAACGGCGACGGCATGGGTGACCTGAATGGCATCACCTCGCGGCTCGATTACCTGAAAAACCTCGGAATAGACGCCATTTGGATCACGCCCTTCTATCCCTCGCCGCAGATCGATTACGGCTACGACATTGCGGACTATAAGGCCATCGATCCGGAATACGGCACCATGGCGGACTTCGATCGGCTGGTCAGCGAAGCGAAGAAGAGGAACATCCGGGTGCTGCTCGACTTCGTGATGAACCATACGTCCGATCAGAATGCCTGGTTCAAAGAGTCGCGCTCGTCGAAAGCCAATCCCAAGCGAGATTGGTACGTCTGGCGCGACGGCAAAAATGGCGGCCCGCCCAATAATTGGCTGTCCTGGTTCGGTGGACCCGCCTGGACGCTTGATCCAAAGACCAACCAGTACTACTACCACTATTTTTACGCTGAGCAGCCGGACCTGAACTGGCGCAATCCAGAAGTGAAGAAAGCCATGTTTGACGTGATTCGGTTCTGGCTCGATCGCGGCGCCGCCGGATTCCGCATTGACGCCGTCTCACGACTCTACGAAGATCCCAACCTTCATGACGATCCAATCCTGCCCGGACGCAACGCCTACGGCGATCCCAACATCGAGCACAAGTACACCGACAATCTGCCCGAGGTGCACGACACGCTGCGCGAATTGCGAGCACTGGTGGATACCTATGCCGGCAATCCGGTACTGATCAGCGAGGCCGACCAGCCCAACATCGCCGAGCTAACGAAGATGTACGGCGCCAAGCTCGATGAGATCCAGCTCCCCATGGATTTCCAGATTGCCGACGTCAATCAGCTCTCGGCGGCCAAGTTTCGCAAACTGCTCGACGAGGTGGAGCACAATTCGGCGGGCGGCCAGCCGCACTATTTCTTCAGCAACCACGACCAGCCGCGCCAGTGGGACCGCTACGGCGACGGCAAAAACAATGACCAGATTGCCAAGCTCATGGCCGCCTTGCTGCTCATGCCACGAGCCACGCCGCAGATGTATTACGGCGAAGAGCTTGGCATGCGCACGACACCACCGGCGCGCGTGGAAGACGTGAAAGACCCCATTGGAAAAAAGGGATGGCCGGAAGAGAAGGGCCGCGACGGCGAGCGCACCCCCATGCAGTGGGACTCTTCAAAAAACGCCGGCTTCAGCACCGCGGCGAAGACCTGGCTCTGGATCCCGCCAACTTTTTCAACTTACAACGTTACTGCGGAAAGCAAAGACCCGAACTCGATCCTCAACTTCTACAAGCGCCTCATCGCGCTGCGGCGCAGCAATCCGGCGATTCGCGACGGCAACTACGTCAGCGTGAATCAAGACGATGCTAATGTGCTTTCGTTTTTGAGAAAAGGCGAAGGCGAATCTGTTCTGGTGGCTCTAAATATGAGCGGGCAGGCGCAGAGCGTGAAGTTTGATCTTGCGGCGCAAGGCGTCAAGCAGCCGCGGGCACGCGTGCTGCTGGCTGCTCCGGCGTCGCCGACGGATTCAGTCGCGCTTAATGATGTGACGATCCCGGCCTTCGGTGTTGTGATTGCAACGGTGAAATAACCGCAGCATTCGCGTAATTCTTTCGGTGGCAGCCACGAACCGCTATTGCACATTTAGTAAACACCTACCGCAACTACGCGCCAGCAGCGGGTTCTAACTAACCAGTCCATCAAGAATGCAATCAGCAAGGTCCCTGTCCATTGTGTGGCAAGTCCTTGCGCTGCATAAACCAAATCGATTTGAGGAGAACTTAATGTTTAGACGTCACGTAATCGCTGTAGTTGCAGCCTCGCTTATCGCAGGCGCCTCTGCGTTTTCATTTGGCCAGGAAAGCCAGCCGGCAACTCAAGCACCCAGCGCATCAAGCTCAGACAAGCAAGGCCATGGGAAGCACGGCAAACAGGATCCGGCAGAGCGGGTTCAGAAGTTGAGCAAAAAGCTGAACCTTAGCTCTGAGCAACAGACCAAGGTCCAGGGCATTTTGGAGAGCCAGCAGCAGCAGATGCAGAGCCTGCGGCAGGATACCTCCTTGTCGGCTCAAGACCGGAAGGCAAAGGCTGCCGACCTGCGGCAAAGCACCTCCAGCCAGATTCGCGCTGTTCTGAATGGAGATCAGCAAAAGAAGTTCGATCAGATGGAACAGAAGCACAAGCAAAGGATGGCCAAGCACACCAAGAAGAACGACTCACAATCAATGCGGTAAAGCGGTCACTAATTCTGGCTCTGGCCGTCGAAGGCCTCGCCTTCGACGCCAGAGCACATCAAGGGGATGAGAATGCGGAAAGCTTCGATTCTGGCAATCATTTTAATGCTGCCATTATTTCTTAAAGCGCAAGACACGCCCAAGACGGAGGTCTTCGGCGGTTATTCATACCTGCACAACAGCGGTAGCAACTTCAATGGATGGGAGGGCCAGGGCACTCTTAACCTGACTCCATTTTTTGGCCTCACATTCGACGCCAGCGGACACTACCACACCGCCTCCGCGTTTTCGCCGATCACAGGCGTGTCATTCTCAGCCGATCAGCGCCTGTATAACTTTCTAGCCGGGCCAACCGTCACAGCGCGGTTCAACAAATTCTCGGTATTCGGTCACGGCCTGTTTGGCGCCGCACATTCCAGCCTGGGCGCTGGTCTTACTCTTCCGATCGTGGGCGGCATTTCCACCGGTGTGACCAGTGCGAATGCATTCGCCATGGCCCTGGGCGGCGGCCTCGATCTGAATCTGACGAAACACTTCGCCATTCGCGCCGTGCAAGCCGACTACCTCTACACGCGCTTTAATGCTCTGGATGCCCTCACCTTTGGGCTGTCAACTAGCTCCAGCGGGCACCAGAACAGCTTCCGCTACTCGGCGGGAATCGTCTTTCGGTTCTGATTCAGTTGGTCTGATTACGGCGGGGCGGGTTGCGTTCTGTAGCGCAAACCCGTCCGGCTGTTTTGCAGTCGTAGAAACGCCGAATAGGGCTATTCTGTGACGCGAATCATGGCCACCGAAGCCCCCGTGCAATCTGCTCCCGCCAATCGCCCGATTGCCTCAGCGCGGCATACGGCGATCATGCTGCTGATTCAACTCGCACTGGTTGCCGTGGGTTTTTGGCTGCAGAGCCGGCCCGGAACGGATTCCGTGCTGCCGCAACAACGCAACGTGGTGCCACTGTACCTCTCGATCATGGCGCTTGAATGGGGGTTAGTGGCGACCGTGCGCGGAGCCGTCAATGCAAAAGGGATCAGCCTGCGAGATGTTGTCGGAGGCCGCTGGAGCAGTTGGAAAGATATTCTGCGCGATGTCGCGCCATGTATTCCGTTCCTGTTTATTTGGTTGGGCAGTGCCCGGCTCATGCACTGGCTGATGGGTCCAGACCCAGCGAAATCCATCAACAGCTTGCTGCCGCAAAGCCCGACCGAGATTATCTTGTGGATTGCGCTTTCGATCTCCGCCGGCATCTGCGAAGAGATCGTTTTTCGCGGCTACTTTCAAAAGCAATTCACCGCCTATACCAGCAGCATCGTCGCCGGGGTGCTGCTGCAAGCAATTGTTTTTGGCCTGGGCCATGCCTATCAGGGTGTGAAGCAAGTGGTGATTATCAGCGTGCTCGGCATTCTTTACGGAGCGTTCGCTGCCTGGCGCAAAAGCCTGCGGCCTGCGATGATCGCCCACGCCTGGACCGACATCTACAGTGGTTATCTGTACACGCTGTTCAGATAGAAGTATCCCACTCCTAAGCGAACTCGCGCCTCAGTGGATAGTCAACGATGATGGCCCGGCCATCGCTGAGGGCCTTCACCGAATGGCGGACGTTACCCGGCACGATGGCCACTAACCCGGGCCGGGCGATCTGGGCCGAGCCGTCGATAGTGATCTCGAGCTCCCCCTCGATCACCTCATAGACCTCTTCCTGAGGATGGAAGTGCTCGTGGATGGATGCACCACGCACAAACTCGTAGTGCGCGAATGTCATGCTCGGCGAGTGGAAATAGCGCCCACGCCATCCCGGCAAGCGTTCAATTACATTGAGGCCGCTGGTATCAATAAAGGGCATAGAGGTCGTTCCTCGTGTTCACAGGCGTGCCTCAATCATTTTAGTAAATGGCAGGCCCCATGGCTCGGGAGACTCACTCTTGTCCGAGCCTGTAGAGTCGGTAGCCTACAAAAAAGATCCAGACTGTACTGAGAGCGGAAGCGATGATTACAGTTACGCCAGAAGAACTTACAAGAATGGGCCCCACTACGGAAATGATGGCGAGGATACCTGAGACCAATCCCAGGTAGGCTGTGGTCTTGCTGAAAATTCCCCTTAACATCACCAGACCAGTTAAGAGAAACCCGACGCCGGGGACGAGTATGACGTAGACACCGAACAGGGGAGAGCCCAGCAGGGCGGACGGGTAATTTGCCGCCGCGACGATGATCGCCCGCTGGGCGTCGTTCGTAGCTGCAGCGTAGTTACCGCTGAGCGTGATGAGCACGGCGTAGTTTGTCCAGGTAAGTACTAAGTCCAGGACGACGAACAACCCCACGCATGCGGTTGCGAACAGCATCGCCGTCCGGTTGATCCCCTTCAATGCGAAGTAAAGTGATGCCGCGACGGGTACGAAGAGAAAGTCGGTCAGGACGGAGAGACCCAGGATGCCCCACCACACCCTCGTAGTGCCAGCCAGATACCGGAGATGCGCCTCAGTCTCCTTCGGTGGAGCTCCGACGGCAACAAATAACGCGGTAATGACGAGATAGGCCAGACCGAGGAGAAGTGCGGAGATTCCGCCCACCCGATACAAACATTTCCAATCACGGTCAATGGCACTAACCGTCATCTTCTGCCCACTTTCCGTTGGCACAGGGAACATTATGCTTTCGGCAGAAGCCGCCTGTCACCAGATTGGGTGTTAGAGTGTCCCCACCTGTTAGAACTCACAGTTTGCACGCCGCCAATCGAGTGAGATTCTTGGGCTTGGGAAAAAAGCTCAATGAATGCGCGGCAATTTTGCAGGGCCGCTCTGCTTGCTTCTACCGTGAGCCTGATTGGCCTGCCCGTCCTTAGCGCTGCTCGGGAACACCACCCGCCGCACTGGAGCTATGAGGGCAAGCAGGGGCCTAAGGCGTGGGGCAACTTGGATTCAAGTTACGCCGCCTGCTCGTTTGGTCATACGCAGTCACCTATCAACATCAAGAATGCGAAGAAGGCAGACTTGCCGGCACTTAACTTTCGCTACCACGCTGTCGCTCTAAACATCATCGACAATGGCCATACCATACAGGTCAATTATGCTGCCGGCAGCACGCTGACAGTGGGAGAGAAAGTCTACACCCTAAAACAATTTCACTTTCACCATCCCAGTGAAGAGCACGTAAACGGGAAGGGCTTCCCTCTGGTCGCCCATCTTGTGCATGCCGATATCGAAGGGCACTTGGCGGTGGTTGCTGTTCTCTTCGAACTGGGGAACGCCAATTCTCTAATCGATACTTTGTGGAAGAACATTCCATCACAGAAAGAGAAGCCTCAAGACATACCCTCAGTCTCCATCCAGGCGGATGATTTGCTTCCCCACGAGCACGGTTACTTCACTTATGCCGGGTCGCTGACCACTCCCCCCTGCAGTGAAGGCGTATCGTGGTATGTCCTGAACAGCCACGCCACGATCTCCCCGCAGCAGGTGGCTGCTTTCGCAAAGATCTATCCGAAGAACGCGCGACCCATCCAGGCGACCAACGGCCGTGAGATTATGCTGTCTAAGTAGAGGTTCGAGATCTGGGAAACCTGCCCCTCTAATTAAGCTAAGGAGCTGAAATCTGCCAACCGAGCTTAGAGTTTTGTTTCGCCGGGACAGTCTGGTGTAACTGGTAGGCCCGAATGGACCCCCGCCACGCTAGGGCGCGCTCGAACCATCGACCTCTTCCGTGTCAAGAATGAGGTCAGAAACCTAAAACCCTTTGCCTTCCTTGCTTTTCACCTCGTTACGGCTTGGATATCCTTCGCGATGACGATCTTGGTTTGGGGACTTACGTCCTTGATGAGCTCGGGAAGCAACTTCGATCCACCGGTTGCAACCAGGCTACTGACGACGATGGCCACGTCGGGCTTATATTGCTTGGCCATATCCAATGCGCCGGGTGCCGAATGAGCCATCAGAATCTCATGGGGCGCGCCGCCCAGATGTTCTGCAAGAGAGATCAGGGACGGAGAGTTATGGTCTACGACTAGGACGGTTTTCTTACCGGGCATTGTCGCCTTCCTCCGCGCAGAAGACCGTCACTTGTGTGGGGCGGAGGAATGCGTGAAATCGAGCGTAGCACAGTAGGACTGATACGGGGAGAATCGTTAGCGATACAGGTCTCGCGGTTTTTGCACTTCGATACTGATCTCGTGGATTGCAGCCTGAACCGATAGCGACTGTGAAAGGGAGAAGCGCTGTAACTATTGCCAGTAGGAGAAAACAGCCTACCTGTATAGAAATGCAGGGAGAGCGGCGAAGGTCCGTTCGAAGTTGAGGGGCGCCAGACCCGTTCGACTGAATTTAAGTCTGAGAAAGTGAGGAAGCAGCTTATGGAGCGAAAAACGATTGTAGTGAGTCTGCTGACAGTCTTGTTTGTAACATCGGTAGCTGCTTTTGGCGCAGCGGGCGACAAAGCCAAGGTCAAAGGCATGATCGTTTCCCGCACCGGAGAAACGTTGATTGTGAACGGGCCGGATGGGAAGGTTACTGTGGTTCTCACCGATGAAACGAGGACGAAAGACGATGTGGGGCTTTTTGGGTTGGCCAAGAAGGAAATGTCTAACGTCGTGCTGATACCGGGACTTAAGCTGAAGGTTGATGGAGTATCCGACGACCAAGGGCGTGTTGTAGCGAAAACCATCACGGTCGACGGCGACGATTTAGAAACGGCCGAGATGATCCAGTCGGGCCTGCATCCCACAGCAGAGCAAGTCGCTGAGAACGTACAGGCTCTTTCGCAACACCAGGAAAAAATAGGAACGAACAAGGCACAGATCGCCGCCAACAAGGAATATATCGAAAAGAACAAGCAGAATATTGCCTCCAACAAACAGCAGATTGACCAGAACATCAAGGACATTCAGGAGAACACTGATCGCTTTATGGCCCTGAGTGAATATGACGTGAAGGGGCAGGCAACTGTGAAGTTCAAAGTCGGCAGCGCCAAGGTCGCGCCGCAGGACGAGCAAAAACTGAAGCAGTTGGCCCAAACCGCAACTGGCCTCAAGGGATACATCATCGAGGTGATGGGGTATGCCGACTCAACTGGCAACGCTGCGATGAACACAAAGCTGAGCGAGGACCGCGCACGAGCAGTGATCACTTATTTGGTCCAGCAGGGTAAAGTGCCGGTGCGGCATATCGTGGCGCCGGGTGCGATGGGCGAATACGGAGCCGCAGCAGCGAACGAGACTAAGGTTGGGCGGGCCGAGAACCGTCGGGTTGAGGTTAAGATCCTCGTGAACACGGGCATCGCTGGTAGCTAGGGCCACTCTTATCAGAAGTGGGCGGGTGCTTGCCGCTCCGGGCCTGGGTGGCTGCGTCATTTCCTCCCAGGCCGCCTTTTAGTTCAAAAAGCTAGTCGGGCGAAAAATCCCTTTTACAACTCATTAACCGCTTGCGGCCCTGTGCTCGCGGCCACAATTTGGGCGCCTGAGACCGTATCTGGTTGGAAGTAGCGTGGTGGCTGCTGGCTGGCGAGTTTGTATCTCGAGGATTGCGGCCCGAACCGCGGGGTGGGAACAGATACGCTTGGCCTGTTTGTTCGCGGTGGACGGTTTGAATACGGCGCGGATCGCAGCCTTGGCCGGCGTCAATCCCATCTGTAGAAACTCAGCTAACTTGTAATGGCGCTCTTTCGGTCTGGGTAATTTGGGCATCGGGGAAAAGTAGGCTTAGGCTTGCGATACCCTCTGCACTTTAGCGAAAAGTAGGCGGTCGCCGCGGGAAGTAATTAGTTCACTCGCGGCCAGCTCCATGCCGCGCTTAAATCCGGGCTCAGACGTGAACGGTTTTATTCCTGGCGATTCCATCAGCATACCGAGGAACACGGGCAAGCTCTCTGGGTTGGTGGCGGCAAGCTGGGCGACGGACATAATCACCAGTCGCCCGATCAGTTCGGCGTGCTCACTCAATCGCGCAGCCCTACTTCGGCCAATCCCTCGCGGATTCCATACAAGAGCGCATCTAATGTCTGCTCTTGCTGGTACTCGGAATCAGGCTGAGCGGAAAACTGATTGAGCACCTGGGCAACGGCGTGCTTAACCAAATCCTTTCCGGCCTGTTCGGCATGAACGGCTGTGATCATGGCGTCTCCTGAGAATTGCCGGCTGCTGGTAGCCTCGGCTGGGGAACGTCTACAAACTCAGCCGTGATCGTGGGAGGGGGAGAACAATGAGAACAGTGGCTGGCCGCATAGCTCGCGCATCGCTCCAGAAGTGCTTTCGTCTCCGGAGAATAGTCAATCTTGTGATTCACGTTCCCTTCCTTGATACCTAGGAGCTTGGCGAGCTCTCCTACCTGCCTGCCCATCTGCACCAGATCCCGCTGCGGGGTGTCCGCGTCCATGACTGCCAGCTTGTACCGTGCCAGAAACGCTGAGTACAGTTGCTCGGGATTCTGCCTGATCTCGTCGCCTTCCTTTACCAGCCAGGGATATTTGTAGCTCTTTAATAAGCGGCTCAAGTTCCTGGGCGAGCTGCTTTGCCAGCGTTTCTCCACTTGGCTTACCGCCAGGATTCGGACACTCGCCCGGTTTCCATCGTGTAGCCTTGCCCTTCTTCAGATTCTCTAAGCTGTTCGGATGCAATCTACCGTGTGCCATCTGTCGGTTATTGTTCGCTCAAGCGAATTATCACACAGCTAATTCCAAAAAGTAGGTAAAAACAGAAAGCACCAGTTTGGGTGGCCGCGAGGCCGCGTTCAGTGTTTTGGTGGGCGCTGGAGCCACACGATTGACCTCTCCGTTGGCGCCGCTGCTTGCATCTACACTAAAGCAGAGTTCGTTTTCGCAGAGATACGAAAGTGAGTCAACCTTGGGCAATCGGACAAATTTGACTTTCTTTGGGTTAATGATCGCGCTCGTTGGGTGTGGGGGAAACAACGCTGCCGACCTACCACCGAACAGCCCGCCGCCCGCGTCTCCTGCATCCACTTCGGTTCTTTTCACCATGGCACAGGACTCAAGCGACGGACGAGCCTACACCATTGCTGCTGATGGTTCTTTGGCGCCGCTAAACGGCAGTAGCGTGTTTGGACAAACACCTCAAATCGATCTGCAGAACCGCTACCTGTATTCGCAGATTTATCACCACTCTTTACTTTGTCCTAACGCCTTCCGAAATTCATTCGCGCTGAACGTGAACGGGCCGCTCAGTGGCGCCGGATTCCTAGAAGAGGTGGTCAACCTTCCCAACGGACCAATGGTTATCGACCCCAAGGGGAGATTCTTCTTTATCTCCGAGTTCCACTTTGCCTGCATACCGTTGCCCGCACATCTATTCGGAATTACGGCGTACGCCATCGGCGAGCGCACGCCCGGCACCATTCCATTTTCCAAGGTGGCTGGTTCTCCGTTCGGAGATGAGATCTATCCCGTAGCAGTGGATGCGTCCGGCCGTTTTCTTTACGCGATCTCGTGGCACGACTGCAGTACGCTTTCTAAAGTTAACTGCGCTATTGAGATCTTCGCCATCGAGCAAAGTAGAGCGTTAACCAAAATCACTTCCATCAATGCCCCTAACGGTGCGAACTTCGACCAACTGGTCTTTCATCCCTCGGGCAGATTTCTTTATGCGCTTAACGAGCCGGACGCGATTAGTCCAGGTGCCCCTCGGGCTCTGCGCTTGTACAACGTGAATACAGCTACGGGAGAGCTTGCCGATGCTGGCGAGATCGTCCACGCCTCTGACGTGGATCTGGCGCTCCCTTTGATCGATCCTTCGGGCCGTTTTATGTACCTGAACACTTGCGGGGTCGGTTGCGCCCATAGA
>Ga0070697_100002613_pt1 | contig 13868 bp, 11 predicted proteins | sample KBSK1501metaG_FD_65475 | JGI IMG/M metagenome (GOLD analysis project Ga0070697, IMG submission 65475) | Corn, switchgrass and miscanthus rhizosphere microbial communities from Kellogg Biological Station, Michigan, USA - KBS K1-50-1 metaG | ecosystem: Host-associated > Plants > Roots >...
TAAACCCGCCGAACCGGAGGATTCACTTCCGGAAAATGTGGGCTGAACACGCTTAACCTGTGGACGGCCTTCCAGCCAGACCCTGTTTGCCCAGGTCAGCACTAAACGTGAAGACCTCTCCAGTTCAGAGAATTAATTCGAACACCTTGAACGCCCTGTGGGGGCCATTCCGGGGGCCTAGTTCCAGCCACATAGAGCCACGCAGAGCCACGCGGGGCATCGGCCTGCCTCCGATCCGCGGAGTTATGTGCTCTGGGCGGCTCTGTGATGGACCTGCTCGACCGCGCGGAGGATCATCGGCGTGGCACGCTGGATGGACCGGCTCACCAGGTGCCCAGGGCCGTAGCGGCCCTCTATTTCGGCGAGCCGCTGCTCGACCGGCACGGGCTGGCCGTCCGGGCTCGTAGTCATGTCGCAGCACGTCAGCACCCTGGCCAGAACGTCCGGTGCGGGGTCGAACTCGGAGCTCAGGATGCCGGCGAGTCCGCGTTCGGCGGCTTCGATGATGGCGCAGGAGTGGTGGGCGACCAGCCGGCACAGCAGGGCGTCGGCGTGCTGGGCGTCGCGCAGGTACCGGGCGCCGTCGAGTTGGTGCAGGCCGGTGGTGGCGAGGCCGGGGGCGTAGCCGATGTCGTGCAGCCACGCGGCGGCTTCGATCAGGTCGGCGTCCGCGCCGAGGACTGGTGCCAGGCCGCGTGCCCGGGCTGCGACGCCCCGGACATGCGCCCAGCGGCGGGGCAGCGGCTCCTGGAGGAGCGCCCGGGCGAGCTGCTGCGCCCACGATGCCGACGTGTTCATTCAGCCCAAGCTAGACAGCCGCGGCGGGACGTCTCACGGGCGCGGCAGGCCGTCTGGAGACGTATTGCTCAGCATCACGTCCCGTCACCGGGCTCACGCTCCTATCACTGGCCAGGTTCCTGGCCTCGTTGCCGTGGCGGGCATTGAACCGTAAGGAAGATCACCGCGAGCGTGTGTGGTATCCCTCTGTGAGCCAAGGGCGACGAGATACGTGGAGCAGCGATGACCGGACCTGAGCACTACCGCCGTGCCGAGGAACTCGCCGCTGAGGCGCACAGGCCGCTTGGCCAGGGAGACGGTCAGGCCACCGCGGGCGCGTCTGGGCCGCCGTGGCCCAGGCCCATGCCGTCCTTGCTCTGGCCGCCGCCCCCGCGGTCGGCGCATCCGGCGCGGATCACCGCGCCTGGGCCGACGCCGCCGGGACCGGGTTCGGGTCCGGCCGCGGTGATCATTGACGCGTAGCGGCTGGCCCGGGCATGATCGTTTAGGTGCCTGTTTCTCTGTTCGAGAACAAGCCGCAATGCTGCCCGTTCGGCCATGAGCTGTGGCCGGGGAAGGCGCAGGTGAGCTGGAAGCCGTGCATCTGCGCACCGGCCCGGGAAGCCGCGGCACGCGGCCGGGGCATGGGACACGCGATCATCACCTGCACCGCCTGCCATGATCAGCTGCGGCAGACGACGTTTTATGAGCCCGCGCACGACAGCGGGCACGACCGCTTACCGGCTGGGTGATGGCAGCGGGTCCCCGGCCCTGAGCGCGTCGGCGACGACGGCCAGCGCCACGGCGACCGCGTGCGGCCCGGTGGCCGCGGCGACGCGGACCATGCAGATGATCTCCTCGGCGGTGTGCGCGCTGAGGATGCTCGCGTCCCGGCTCGCCGCTGCCTGGCTGGCCGTGGCCGCGAACGCGGCCGGGTCGGTGTGGCGGCCTGCTTCCTTGGCGATCCGAATGGTGATGTCGTGACGCCTGGGCGGTTCGTTCATGTCTGGCACTGTAAACGTGGTATGCGACATTTCCGGGCAGCCTGAACAGGCAACCCTGACTCTGCCGCCGCCGGGGATGCGCTGAGTGATCGATACGTGCACGGATAACGCGCGCCGACCCGCCTAATCTGTACCGAATCGGTGGCCTCAGATGCATACTGTACGCGGCACAGAACTGAGCATTCTGGCGTATTGCGAAAGGCACGCCGACACCCGTTCCAATGAGAGTTTGTCGGCAAGATGGTTTTCTGGGTTAATTGGCAAAGGCGTGGAGAACGCCGTCAGTCGCACCGGTCCCGGTGTCACGATGGGCGTATACAGTCGAAGCTTGCTCATCTGCAAGCGCGAGGCGCCATCGAGCGCAATCGCGCAATACCGCACAAGCGATATTAGTCATGCAGGTTGGCAGGTCGTCAGCTCCGTGCTGGGCACCGAGCAGTTGTGCGGCACACCTCGTCATAACATGCGAGCAGCCGGAGGCTATTTTGTCACCATCTCCGCCCGTACTGGCTGGCCCATAGGTCTAGGGAGTTACAGGCAGCCTTGGCGCGATCCAGGTCGCCATCGAAGGCGCCCTCCAGGAAGGCCCAACCGGGCACCAGCTCTCGTTCGATCAGGGAATCGAGAGTTTCCTTCCTCAGGATGAACTCGCCGGCCCAGGGCAAGCGCCCGTGCTCGTCAGCGTCGCTCATCGCGACTAGCGATGCAAGGTACTCAAGCCTGTCACATGCTGTTTGGTAGACGTCATCGTCGGGCTCAATGCTTCTCAGAGCTTCCCTGCTGGCTATGCGGACGTGGCGGCTTTGGGGATATAGCCATCTCTGGCCGCTCGGCGCTGAATCGTCGGCGGTGACGATCCGAATAGGGTTAAGGCAGCGGACCGCAGATTGTGGCGTCCGGTCGCCGAAGATCGGCGTCCAGGTTGGCTCGACCAGAAACCTGGCCAGGACATCTTCGCGCTCCCCAAGTACGGCGCTTATGCCCATCGCCCACAGGCACAAGAGTGCCGGGTAGTGACGCATAGCCTCCGACTGCGCATTGAATCCCCCGGCAAACGGACGTCTGGCAGAGATTGCTCGCTGAAGACAGCGTATCCACAGTGCCGCCTGAGTCCTTTCTCCGTGGAAGACACCAGTTGCAAGCATGCGGGCCAACGTTCCCGTGTCCGCTTCGTAGCGCGTGAGCTGTTCTTCGAACGGCATGCCGCCCAGCGGATGCCGTGTTCGATTACCGATCTGCGACACTAGGCGTTGGGTCTCGCTGTCGAGGAGGTCGAACAGCTCGATACGGCGGCTGGAATCGGGCAAGGCTCGTTTGAGCCTCTGGAGCGCAATATCAGCCGTGATAGGAGAGTCAGCGAGCCGGTCAAGAGCATTCAGCCGGCTCTCCAGGCCTGAGAACAAGTCCTCCGCTGTCTGGCCAGGCAAGCTTACAGCGCCGTGCTGCGCGATAAGACGTTGCGCTTTCTCCCCGAGAGCGCCGTAACTGGACCAGAAGAGTGGATAGCGCCGGGAGCTGGTCTCTTCCAATGCTCGCACCAGCGCTACATCCCACTCAGCAGACCAGCCACTGACAATAAGGCCATATTCGTCCAGAACGCGGCTGAGATAAGCCGCAAGAGCCTTCGGGTATTCGGCGAGCTCGTCGATGGTATTTCGCTGATCCAGATCGGCGTAGTCTCCATGCAGCTTGATCACGGTGACCTTTGCGTGCACGAGCGGAGTTGCCCTTGCCAGCTGCTCAGGCCTGTGAAGAACCTGGGGGGCTACGCCGGCATCTTCCAGCGCTCGCTCGGTGAGACGGTCAAAGTTCGTTGTCAAGATGACGCGCACGGCCCCTCGGGCGACCAGTTGCGCGACCGCACGGTGCGCGGCGCCAGGAACCTTACGGTCCTCTTCCCGATCGGCGTCGGTCGGCTCGAAATAGCTAGCGAGCAATGCCTGACGTGCAGCGGGAGTCGGGCCAAGCAAGTTCAGTAGCCCGGAGTATCCGAGTGGGTTTCCGTCACCATGTTGAGCCCACCATCTTTCTGGCTCGGCTGTCGCGGAGCTCACTGCGTCGGTTGCATCTCCAGCTGACACAGCAGCGACCTTGCGCACCAGGTCCGTTACCACCTGCCAGCCCGTCGGGACGCCAGCGGCCGAGGAAACACCTGAGCCGAGGAGTAGCGCGTAGACCCCGGGGCTCGCGTGGACGCTGGTGGCCAGGGCCACCAGCGGGTCAAGCGCTGCGCCTGGCGGCGTTACCAGAGGCACCTGAGCCGTTGCAGCGTCCGGCCTGAGCTGGTCTTGGCCTGTCACGGTGCCAGTATGCCGCAAGCCTAGGAGGTGGCGCGGCGGTAGCCGAGCTGGCGCGCAGTATGGCAGAGTGCGACCGGGATGGGGCACGTCGGCCACTCGGTACAAACCCCGGCAGTCACGCTCTGCGTTGTTTGCCGGCCCTGAGCAGGCGAAATATACGCCGATAGGTGCGGCGGGTGAGCCGTCGATGTAGTCATAGACGGGCGCTCTGAAACGGATGATCTGTACGCCCCGCACATGAAACGCGTGGCCAGTGCGGCGAATCCGCTAATCGGCTTTGCGCAGGAGGGGCGGGTTCATTATTCCGGCGGCGTCTTCGCGGACCCGGTACAGGGCGGCTGGCCGACCTCCGTCGCGCGTGGTGGTCTGGCCGGTGGGTTCCAGGAAATCGGTTGAGGTGAGCTTGCGGTGGAAGTTGCGCGGATCGAGTCGCGTGGCCCAGACGATTTCGTAGATCCGGCGCAGCTCGGCCACGGTGAAGTCGTCCTGACAGAAGGCGGCGGCGAGCGTGGTGTACTCGAGTTTGGCCCGGGCCCGTTCGACGCCGTCCGCGAGGATCGTGTCGTGGTCGAACGCCAGGCTTCCGGGTCGGTCCAGCAGCTGCGGCACGGGATGCCAGCGGGCGCCGATCGCGTCGGTGCCTGGCCGGGGTTCGGGCAGGTCGGGGGTGATCACGAGGTAGGCAACGGAGATGACGCGCCCACGCGGATCACGGCCGGGCCGTCCGTAGGTTTTCAGCTGTTCCAGGTGCCGGATGGCGACCTGCAGGGATGTCTCGTCGCCCAGCTCGCGCAGGGCCGCGTCCTGCAGGTCTTCATCCGGCAGGACGAACCCGCCCGGGAGGGCGAGCTGCCCGGCCTGCGGCGCCGACCGGTTGATGAGAAGGACATACAGCTGGTCGTGGCGGATCGTGAGCAGCACGATATCCACCGCAAGCGCGCAGTTGTACCAGATGCGGGAGCCCGGCTGGGCAGGCGTTCCGAGGTCAGACGGCACCAGGTCAGTCTACTCGTCAAATTGACGATAACAGTTGTGAGCTGCTAGCTTCTTATCGTCAGAGTAACGAGAAGGGGTCTCAATGGCTGGTCCCATGACATCGAAGGCAAGGAGCAGGTTCTGGCAGGCCGTTGAGGACGTTTCTCACGGTCGTCACCGCGAGGCGTACACGCTGTTCTGCGTCGGCGTGGTGCTGACGATCTTGGGCCTGTCGGGCCTGGTGGCTACGCAGGTCATGCTGAGCGCGATCCTGGCCGCCCTGACTTTTCTGGTCTTCCACACCACTGTCCAGTGCGCCGGGCGACCGCCGCTGGAACAGGTCCTTGAGAACCGCGACGGCTTCACGGCGTTCAGCCAGCTCCTGCGCGGTGTGCGCGACCTGCGGATTTACGGTCCCACCGCGGTGAACGCGCTGACGAACGCGGCTGACATCCGCCGGCACGTGCTCCAGGCAGGCGGGCAGGTGCGGGTCCTGACCCTGGCCGACGACCCGCAGGCCGTGGCGGCCGCAGGGTTCCAGCTGGACGACAACCTGGATCTAGAGCAAACCTTGCGCAACTCGCTGCTGACCGCGGCCAAGCTCAGCGCGGAGCCCGGATTCAGCCACCGCCAGCTTCCCGTCAACCCCGGATTCAGCCTGGTCATCGTGAACGCTGACGAGCCTGGCGGGTACCTGATCTTCGAGTCCCACGGCTTCAGGGACGACAGCATCGCCGACCGCATGCACATCAAGGTCACCAAGGCCAGCTCGCCGCGCTGGTTTACCTACTGGATCACGCGGTTTGAGGCGATGTGGGAAGCGGCGAAGCCGCCTGCGAAGCCCGGATTGTCCCAGACGGGGAGCGATGACGCGTGCCTGACCTTGCTGGCGAGATAGCCGACGAGATCGGCGCGGTGCCGCCGTCGTCCGTCGTGATGCTCTCGGGCGCCGGCAGTTCCGTGGAAGGTCCCGCGTCCCTTCCCACGGGCTGGGAGCTGACCACAAGGGTCTTCGGCGCGTTCTTCGCCCCTGACGCGCTGGATACGGTGCTGAAGCATCATGCGGCCGTCGGCTGGTGGTCGGAAGGCCCGTGCGGCCCCTCAGCGGCCCGCCAGCCGCGGCCGCCGCGTCTCGAGACGGTGCTCGGCGTCGTGGCGGCCGCCTACGGCCAGGACATGGTCGCTGCCGCACTGGCCGATATCCGTGCCGCCGAGCCGAACAGGCTGCACCGGTTCTTCGCCGCTCACCTGGCCCAGGGCGGGCGGCACATCACGGCGAATTTCGACGGGTGCATCGAGACGGCAGCAGATCAGGACCATCCCGGCTGGCGCGCCCGCGGCCAGCTGTTGCACTTCCACGGATCGTTCACCGCTGACCCGTTGGGAAAGTCGCTGGGAGCAACGCTCGCCGAGATCCAGGGCGGCTTCAGCGCCCCGGTCATGGCCGAGTTCCTCCGCCTGTTCCCCGCAGACGGCGTCCTGGTCGTCGCCGGGTACAGCGGCAGCGACTTCTTCGACGTGGATACGGCGGTAGGGGCGATGCAGCCGGGCAGCCTGGCCCGGCTCCGGGTGATCTGGATCGCCCATGAAGACGCTCCCTGGCACCGGGTGGACCGATCCGCGGGAACCGCGCGGTCGCCTGCTTTGCCGCCGCTGATCAGGCGCCTCCAGCAGGCGGGCGCCCGGGTCGAGACGGTGTGCGGGCCAACCGGTGACCTCCTCCGCGCCATCGCCGCCCGGTGGAAAATGCTAGATCCCGGCATGCCGTCTCTGAGGACGCCCTGAGTTCCGGCCCTGCACGCGGATCCAGTCAGGCAGCACGCGGCGACCTTCCTGCTCTACCGCGAGCTCGGCCTGCACAGCGAGATCGCCAGCATGCTCCGCGCTGGTGTCCCGCCCGGGATTGACCCGCAGGCTGCCTGGCTGGCGCGCTCAGAACTGCTGTGGGAACAGGGACGCTGGGGAACCCTGCGACGGGAATGGCGGAACAGAGAGGTTCCGGCCGCGTTCTCCGCCGCGGTACGGGCCGAGCGCGTAGGTGCGTGCCTATGGGTGCAAGGACGGCTGCTGCCGGCCTACCTGTGGCTCACCTGGCACCGCTGCCGTTGTCCGGACGAGGCTGACCGGCTCATGATCGCCGAGACCGAAGGCCGCGTCATCGAGCACATGGCACGGGTACCCGAACTGCACCCGCTCGCGCGGCTGCTCGCACCAGGACTGATCCGCGTCCTCGGCGACACCAGCCAGCATGCCGGCGTGCATCTCTACCGGCGGCGTAACGACCTTGCCAGCAGCCTGCTCGCCATCACCGGCCATCCCCGGTCGCAGGCCGAGGCGCGCACCTCGCACGAGTGGTTCACCGAAGCCGGCAACCTGACGTCCGCGCTGAACTACCGGCACCGCCAGTACCGCGACACCTACCCGCCTGAAGATGCCGAAGGCGTCTATGTCGGCGATGAGGAACTCGCGCGGCGCTACCGCGAACTGCAGCGGCAATTCGAGAGCGTCGGCGCCCCCGCAGACGCCTGGGCGGCACACCGGCTGCCCGGCGCCGAGCGAGTCTTCACCACCGTGGAGGTAATCCGCGGGCTCAAGGCCATCCAGTACGGCTGGTGGCACCGAATCCGGCTCCTGTCCTGCTACGCGATCCTGCGGGCGCGGTACCGCATCCGCGGCTCGGCACCTCCTTGATCTGCAATCTCCGCGATGATCCAGTCGCCACCTATCTGGCGGGGCGTGGTTGGCGGAGCGTGTCGCTTGCCAATCGCCGCTCACGCGGCGCCCGGCACGGGAGACTGTGGCTATGACCGGTCCTGCGATTGACCCGTTTGTAGTGCTAGCTGCCTCTTTGCACTACGACCGGGCGCGTATGCGGTAATGGTCGGCTCGGGTATGTCGACGCGGCTCGTATCCCGACAGGCTGGGATCTGACGAGGGTGCTGGTCCTCTGAAGACGTCCTGCTCAGCGTCACGTCCCGTCAGTTGGGGATGTCGGCCTGAGCGAGGCGGATTTGCCTGCAGCAGGGAGCCTGATGGTTTCGGCGGTACGACCGAGTCCAGACGAAGATCATAGGCGGGGGTCTTGGCCTGCAGGCCTTGCCAGGCCTCCTACGGAGTGTGTACTCCTGGTTCCTGGCACGCTGCCGGACGGGACATCAGGAGCGGCAGCCTGAGCTAACGTTAATCCGCGCCGGGCCATAAGGGCGCTGGCGATCGTCAGGCTGAACCGGCTTTTGCCTTGCTGCCGGAGCATTACCCAGACCGCGCTTACGCCCGACAGTCGGATCGAGCTCGCTCTCCCCAAAATTTAGTTGCCTTTGCTAATGTTCGAATAATGGAAAGCGATGCCGAACGCTTGATGGTCAGTGATTAGGGCGATGGGATGCCGATGTTCCGTTTGATAAGCGAGCCGTCGTCGAACGATGATGCTTGGGCCTTCGTGACGAGGAGGAGCTAATTAAATTAGCGGAATAGTTCCTCGAGGCGCCATACGAGTCGCTGAGCCTCTGGCCATCCTGCTTGCACGAAGATGTCGAGTATCCGCATTAGATCGTCGAGAGGCTGTCCGTTTCGTGCGGTCTCTCGGTGATCGGCCAAGATTGTCTCCACGATGCCAGTGACTTCCTGTGCGGCCATCGGGTCGAACGCGTAGCCTGCACCCTGCGCCCCCTCGACGGCGAGGCGCGTTAGATGCAGTACCTCAGCTGGGTCGCAGGCGATGGACCCCCTGAGCAGTTCGATGAAGTAGTGCGCCGTCCGCGCCGGCAGGCCTAGCCCGTTCGTTCCTCCTGTTATCTCGCCGATTTGTCGCAGGATCGCCCGGATCGCGCGGAAGAACATGCAGATCTCTGCACGGGTTGCATGCCGTCCATCCTCGGCGTCACGGATGCCGGATTGGAAGTAAAAGCGCGAGATAATGTGATCCAGGACGTTGAAGAGTTCGCGGACTTCGTCTCTACGGTCGGAGTCGTCGTCCCGGGCTTGTTCCGTTTCATCGCGAAGCAAGCGGTGAACGCGCTCGACGATTTGCGGCAACCACCCTAGTGCGGCCTCCGCCGTGCTTCGACGCTTTGGATCTGTGATCCAGGCGTAGCCGACATAGTGCATCAGATGAAACACTAGGGTCGACAGGGGCGGAGGCGGCACGCTACGTAGTGCCTCGTCGAGGCGCTCGGTCGCCCACCCGTTGCGACGCACGACGGCGAGGCCAACGATCAGGCTGCCAATTTGATCTTCGTGAAGCGACCGCGCAACCTCTGCGAGCGATACGCGTCGGAGGAGCTGATCGAGTATTCCTGTTACTCGTTCCTCATGGTCGGACGACGCTACCGCACCCAGAGCGCGGCCGAGCGCCTGCTGGACGACGTGATTCCGTTCTTGGGCGGCATACAGAGCCGCGAGGTCCCAGAAGAAATTCTGGTGGTTGGTCATCAGGCGCGGAAGTTCATGTGCGAGGAGGAACCGAACGGACGGCGCGGGATCTGTCGCCAGCACACGTAGTGCCGCAGCCAATTCGTCGTCGTTCGCCCGGTGCTGCAGCAGTCGCGGGATCCCTTGCGCTGCAGCGTTGCGTGCCGCGGGTGACCAGGCTGGGACGGTGAACGTCTCGTCGGCGTTTCCGCTCGCCCGCGGTGCCTCACCCGATGCGCACGCAAGCAGAGCGCTGCGTAGGATGTCCGTTGCCCGCTGGTCAAGTGTTTCCGACCGCGCCGCGACTGCAGCGGCGTCGCCTATTCGCGCCCATGCCGTGTCGAGCAGGGCATCCGGGAAACCGGCTTCGGCATGGAGGAGTTTGAGTGCCTCGCCGATCGGCGCAACGATGGCCGCCACGGCGTCCTTCGGGACCGTCTTTTCGCTTAGGAAGCGGGAAGCAAACTCCTGAAGTCCCTCAGTCGCCGTGAGGAGATGCTTATTCGCCAGCGTGTCGATCTCGATGCCTTCGTCGCGCAACCAGTCTTCCGTGTCATATGTCCTGCTGAAGCCCGAGAACGAGATCAGCGGCCGATTCGACGACGCATCCGGATCGGTAACGGCCTCCGCCCTCAGTGCTCGCGCCACCTCTGTTGCCAGCCGACTTTCCGGTATCTGCGTGACGAGCCGTCTCGCCCAATGCCGCATCCGTTCCGGATCTCGCGCCGCAAGCTCAACGACGGCATCTTCGATCCGCCGCAACTCTGTCTCGTTGAGCAGTGACACCGTCACAGCAAGAAACGCTGCAGCCTCCGGAGCAGTCTCGGGGTGTGAAAGTACGGGCTCTGCGGATAGGAGATCACGAAGCAGCGGCGTGTACTTCGCTGCGTCGCGAGATCCGGTCTTAAGGAGACCTCGCCAGATGAATGCCGATACGGCGTTTTCCGCGACCACATCGATGGCCTTGGCGAGTTCCGCGCTTCCGGCTGGTAGTTCTCCAAGATACGCGAGGATGACCTCGAGGAGTTTCTGCGCATCCTCTTGGGCGGTCCCCGGCGCGTCCCAGAAGTGGCTGCCGTCTTGCCTGTAGCGCACCCGCTTGCTGCGGAACTCGAAGGTTTCCTCGAGACCTGCCTCGTAAGGGGATTCATGCGTAATCGCAGCGCCGGTGGCCGCTTGGATGAGCGCCCGTATTGCGATCGTCGGCTGCGCGCGGATGAAGCGCGGGGCGTCTTCGAGCAGGACATATTGCGCCAGTCCGAAGTCCTGGCGGCGGGTGCTGGCCAGGGCGAGGACGATCCCGCCCATGTGCGTCGGCTCCTCGCTTTGCTCCACATGCGTGAACGTTGCGGCATAGATGGATGCTGCGAGCTCCGGGTCTTCGTTCCAGAAGTCCTTCACCGCGTTGGCAAGCCTGTAGATGAGATCTACTGGCATGTTTGGGTCGGAAATGCGTGACACGATCGTCTCGAAGAGAGAGCGCGCATCGGCCGGGTCCACATCGTAGGTCCGTGCGACCACGCCGACAAGCCATACTGCGGCAAGGTGTTTAAGTGCTCGATCATCTGAGGCGAGCGCAAGGCGCAGCAGCGACCGCGCCCCGGCGGAGATATGTTCGCGCACGACAGGGTCAGGCGCACTTTGTTGCTTCTGCCGCTCAAGTAGCTCCGAGAGGAACCGCGCCAGATCCCACGAGTAGACCGGCGACGCGCGGCGGGCGGCGCGCGCGGCGAACGCTGACCAGATGCCGTCAGTGGTGATGCCGTGCGTTCGGATTGCTTGCAGGACCCGGAGAACTGCATCTTCCGAATCAGGACCGCCCGTCTCCAGACGAGAAAGGAGGGGCTCGGCGTCGTCAAGCGAGCGCGTCTCGCCTGCGACGATTCCTGGCGACAACACCTGTGCCACGAGGCGAATCTGTGGCTCATCGGCAGCTAGGAGAGCCCAAAATATCTCCCAGAACAGCGGCCGATTCGTGAACCACAGCCGTGCGAGGAAGTAGTTTAGCGTCGGACGCAGGAAGAGCGCACGGTCAGGCTCCTCGCGGAGGAAGTTCGCAAGTGCGTCAGCATCGTCATCAAGACCCTCGACGCTGACAGCGAAGTCGAATAGCACGTTGTGGGCGAAGGAGACGCGGGTGCCTGTGTTGCTCGCGTCCTGGAGCACCTGTGAACTGTGCAGCGCTATCCACCCTTTGTTGGTTCCGGCTTCATAGACGTCGTTCGTCTGCGCCCAGAGCGTCCGCTGGCGGACCATCGCGCTGGCTGCGCGCGACGTGAGATACCGCTGGTCGGGTCCGAGCGGTCCGCTCCAAACGCGCTGGCGCCAGAACAGATTGAGCAGCTGAACCTCTGAGTGGACCGGACTTATCTCCGTGATGGCTGCTCCGCGTTCGAATAGACGCTCAAGCAGCCAGAGATTGAACGGTATTCGCAGTAGCTCTCGGAGGTCGTCATGTCCTTCTTCCCAGAGCCGCGGAAGCCACGGAAGCTGCGCCATCGCCGCCTCGATATCGCTCTCGTTAAGCGCCGGGACGTAGAAGTGCCGACACATCGCCCCTACTAGCTGATACTCCGCTTCAGGCGCGGCTTGGGACGCAGGTGGGAAGATCTCTTCGAGTTCGACTGAACGCAACGCGTCGTAGGTCCGCATGCTCAGGACGACGGTCCACCTATCAGCCAGTCGCGCCAGCACGCGCTGCACGAGGCCTAGTACATACGCGCGTGGCCGGTCGCCTCGGACAGCATCAAGAGCATCGACGATGAGGTAACCGCGGCGATCCTGTGTCTGACGTTCGAAAAACGAGACTATGTCACCGGTCACTTCGAGCTCGGCGCGCAGATCCGCGTCCGACTCGAACGGCATTCGGTCGACTGGCAAGAAGAGGCACCGATTCCCTGATGCCGCCCGCAGCTCACGGACCAGTGCCTTGAGAAGGTATGTCTTACCTGCGCCAGGCGCGCCAACCAGGACACCAGGGCCGCTCGAGGCGAACCCGCGGAAGGCATTCGTCAAACTAGGACGTTCCAGGTTCACAGGTCCAGCATCCTGTCCGTGAAATCACCGATCGGATCGAGGCCCAGGTGAACCCCGAGCTCCGCGCCGAAGGCCTCGACGAGCGTCGCGAGGTTCGAATGATCGTCGGTGCTCAGCCCTGGCGACCGTACGATGCGGTAGAAGACAGGCGTGATCCCGTATCTCCTCCACGCCAACCTGAGCTTTTGCTCTTCATCCTCTGACCGGGCACCCACGATCGCGTAGTGGCCGAGGAAACGCCCGCGTTGGAAGTCGGCACTCGTCACCATAAGAATGTGCCTCAACGCGGGATCATTGAGGCTGAATCCGACGAACAACGTCGGGTACGTAACCAGCAAGGCCCAGACTACCTTACGTAGTCTGACGTCCAGAGTCAGGTGAACCGGGAGGCCATCGGGGTCGGAGCTGGTAAAATCCCCGTACCCGTTTTTGTAGTCACTCGCGGCGAGGATGACCCGGTCCGGGTGGTCATGCACGCCGTGCAGGTGAAGCACGAACTCAGTTGTACGCCCGCGACTCGTGAGCCGGAAGAAGTCGAAGACGCTGAAAGAGCGCGGATCTCCGAGGTCGAGGGCAGTACAGGCGGAACGGCCGACCGCGAGGTTCTCGGCCGAGAGCGCGTTCTCAAGCGACACGTCGAAGTTCGTCGTGATCACTCCACGGAACCCGAGCCGAAGAAGCGCACGCTGGAGCGGCGTGTAGGACGGTGCCGACTTGGGCCCGAACGTCTGCTGGATATGTGCGAAATAGTCAGGTGATCGTTGTGCGATTTCGAACGAATGCTTGATCCATTCGGCGCGTTCAACGGGGTCTTCTATGAACGGCGCTTCGGTGCCCAGCTCCTTCTCAAGTGCCGCGAGATACTCGTTCCATAGGGGGTACCCGAGCTCGAGGCTCAGCCCAGCACCGACAAAGAGCAGCATGCGCTGCTGCCTGAGCAGCTCAAGCAGTGCGGTCTCGTCGTCCGTACCCATCGCCTCGATTCTCGCAGAACCACGTTCCGGCCAGGACCGCTTCCGAAGCTGGGGTCCGGCTAGGTGGTTCCAGGGAGAGCTTTCTCGGGGCCGTGCCTCAAGGATCTACACAGAGTCGGAGCCAGCGCCGGCACATGCGTCCGCTCGTCGTCTCCCGCTTCATCAGGACAACGGCCGGGCCAGGTGCGACTTGGCCCGGCCGCCGCCCTCATCAGAAGCCGAGCCAGCCGAGGATTCCCTTCTGGCGGCCGCCTCTCCGCTTACCCGCGTCGGCCCTCTCTGCCAAGCTGTCGTGAGGCACCCGCCCCTCAGTAACCACTGACCACCCCGAGGGCGGGGATGGAGACGCTTTCCTAGATGACGATGACTGTGCTCGACCGTGCGCTGATGGC
>Ga0070697_100002614_pt1 | contig 13864 bp, 13 predicted proteins | sample KBSK1501metaG_FD_65475 | JGI IMG/M metagenome (GOLD analysis project Ga0070697, IMG submission 65475) | Corn, switchgrass and miscanthus rhizosphere microbial communities from Kellogg Biological Station, Michigan, USA - KBS K1-50-1 metaG | ecosystem: Host-associated > Plants > Roots >...
GGAGGTTCAATGGCGATAATGTCTGGGTTTAGGGAGGCTACGGCTGCGCTGACGCCGGGCGTATCAGTGCATACCAAAGTGGCGAGGTCAGAGACTCTTGCAAGAGCGAGAACCTCTTCGATCTCTGAAATCTTGATTCGTTTCTCGGAATGATTTAGAAGAGTTGCCGAGGCGCCGGCGGCCTTAACCGCCTCGGCCAAGACATATCCTGTATGAGCTCCGGCCTTGATAGGATCAATATGTTGGCTGAAGACGGGAATCTCGACAGCTTCGGTTACCGTCTTCAGGTCGGTGAACTGCGGTGCAACAGCTATTGTTACTCCATTATCTCTCGAAACCTGATCAGCGATCTTCGCGAGTTCAACCCCCCTCTTGCCTGTGGCTTCAATGTAGGTCTTGAAGTTCACAAGTATGAGAGGGGTTCGGATCCGCTTCATCCGACTCAACTCCGGGCTGTTCTAGGAAAGACCAGCACTCGTGCCTTAGAGTTCTTCAAATTCGGAAACCAGATCCTTGTTCCCCAAATAGGTGGGAACGCGTTGCGTGATACTGACAGGTTCGACATCCAGAATTCTCTCTTTCCCCGTACTAGCCTTTCCCCCAGCCCTCTCAGTTATGTACCCTATAGGGTTCGATTCGAATTGTAATCGGTACTTTCCATCTGGTGCATCGACTAACTCCGGGTAAGCGAAGAACCCGCCGGTGCATAACACTTGATTATAGTCACCTACGAAAGAACCACCATATCGGTACTTTAGTTTCTTCCTCTCAAGCTTGTCTGCAAATTCGCGAACCTTCGGCGTCCATTTATCCCGTGAGCCGCCGATCCCGTAGACTGACCCTTTCTGAGGCAGATGGTGCGGCTCCCCGGTTGAGATGAACTTGGAAGCCCCCGTGCCCCGACCCGCCGGGGCTGCAAGATAGACGCCCGTCTTGGTTCCCACGACCGCTTCAACGTAGGGTCCGTAGAGGAAGTAGAGCGCGGACAATAGGTCGCGTCCCGCTGCTGGGAGAGGCTTGTCATGATATATTCCGATAATTGTGCCCATGAGATTGTTCGTCTTGATGTTCGACGAGCCGTCTAATGGATCCAGCGCAACGGTATACTCGCCATGATTGGCGTTCATCACCGTCTCCATCTCTTCAGAAGCGACCTGTCGGACCAGCCCGCTTCTAAGCAGCCTTTTGGTTAGAAGCGCATTAGACCAGACATCAAGCTCTGTCTGTTGCTCCCCGTAAATATTCACCCTCTCAGTCATTCCTAAGGTTCTAGGAATCTCCCGTACAATCTTAAGGGAGAGCTCAGCAAGAAGCTCGACAAGCTTGCCGAGACTCCGGTCCTCTGTCTCAAGAAGCTCGCGGAGTTTCCGTGCCGCCATCGAGAACCTACTCTACTGCGCTACTACAAGTTGTAATGCCTTATCGACTCCGCGACCGTTGAAGATGATCTCCTTCAAAGCAGACGCCATCTTGAGAGGCTCTTGATGCTGCCAGACATTGCGACCAACCGCAAGACCAGCAGCCCCGCCATCCATCGCTCCCTTAACCTGGCTCAAAAATGTCTCGTCAGTTGGAGCTTTAGGTCCACCCGACATGAATACTTTGATCAATCCAGCGGCCTTAACCGCCCAGCTGAACGTCTCAGGCGACCCCGAGTATTTGATCTTGACAGCATCAGCGCCAACCTCAAGGCCCGCCCGCGCAGCGTACGACACTATTTCCGGGCTGGTATCGTTCTTCACAGCTTCTCCCCTCGGATAGATCCAGGCGATTGCAGGAATCCCGTCGTCGTGGGCTTCTTCCTGAATCTCGCCAAACTCTTGTAGCATCAGGCTCTCATGAGCGCTCCCCAGATAGATGGTGTATCCCACGCCCTTTGCTCCTAAGCTGACCGCCTCTTCCACGCTACAAACTTGGGTGGAGACAGGTTCACCTTTGGGCAGGCTGGTCTTTCCATTGAGCTTTACAATGAGCGGGATTTTTCCCGTGTAGTATTTTTCGGCAATACCCTTGTGGAGAACCAGTCCAGTAAAATCTCCCTTTGCCGCGATGTCGAGGATGTAGTTAGGATCTATGTTCTTATCGTTAAAGTCTGCTGAGGGTCCGTGTTCGAAACCTTGATCATAAGCGAGTAGCATTCCTTTTCCGTCTCTCAGAAAATTGCTCATATTGGCCTTCAAGGATTCCCTAAGGTCGAAATTCGCTCTTCTCCACTTTAAACTAATCCCTGCCCCAAGATTGGGTCACCCGTGCTAAGGAAACCGTTATCGGACGAGGGAAATCATGAAGCGGCCATGCCCCGGCGTATTGTGATCATCGGTTGCGGAGTCTCTGGCACAACCGCAGCGTTTCATGCACGGAAAACAGACCGAACCGCACAGATCGTTCTACTGGGCGATGAAGAACTGCCCGAATACTCCAGGTGCGGCCTTCCCTACGCCTTCAGCCATGTCGTGCCCAGCCTTGAAGCACTGATAGGACACGACGAAGCATTCTATGAACAGATGAACCGGATCGACCTACGCCTCGGATGGAGAGCTACTAGGATTAACACCGAAAACCGAAACGTAGACGCCATAAGGGCGAAGGACGACTCAAAGGAGACTATCGAGTACGATACACTAATCCTCACGACGGGGGCACGGCCCAGCACAGTACCAGTCCCCGGATCAAACCTCAAAGGAGTTTTCACTATCCGTACAATGAATGACATTGAGAGACTGACAAGTCATCTCGCCGAAAACAACGCTAGGCGAGTAGCAATCGTGGGAGCAGGACTTACGGGTTCAGAAATGGCGGAAGCACTGCTTCAACAGGGAATAGCCGTCCTCGAGGCGGAAATTGTCCCAGAAATCCTCCCCGCAATCCTTGACCCCGACATGGCATCGATCGTCAGGACGCGGGCTGAGGAACATGGTGTCGAGTATCATCTCCAGTCAAGCCTCGAAGCGATAATGGGTCGGAACGGTCGGGTTTCCGGGGTTCGTATTTCTGGAATCGAGCACCCAGTCGACTCGGTTATCGTTGCAGTAAGAGTGAAGCCAAACACTGAGTTGGCCAAGCAAGCAGGGATCGTTCTTGGAGAATCCGGTGGAATCAGAACTGATGATGGGATGGAGACCTCCGCAACTAACGTGTACGCAGCTGGTGACTGCATTGAAACCTATGACTTGATAACTCGTCGGCATGTCTTCTTCCAGCTTTCCACAACGGCCATAAGACAAGCACTGGTTGCAGGAGTCAACGCCGCGGGAGGCAGCGCAAAGTATCCTGGATCGACAGGCGTCACGACCGTCAAATTATTTGATCTAGAGGTAGCCTCCTTCGGACCCACTACAGCACTCTGGGAAAAACTGGACATACACCCAGTATCTGTCAGGGTAACCGGGTCTACGCGGCTTCCATATTACCCGGGAGGTAAGGACCTTACTGTCAAGCTTCTCGCGGACCCTAAGGATGGCCGATTGTTAGGAGCTCAGCTTGTGGGTGAGGAGGGCGCCACTTTGAGAGCGAACTTCGCGTCGATGGCCGGACACCTGGGCTTGACCGTCGAGGAATTTGAGCATGTAGAAACTTGTTACTCACCCCCTGTTGCTCCGGTGTGGGATCCTGTGACGATAGCAGCTCAAGCCTTGTTGCGGAAACTTCAGGCCACCCAGTCAAAGTCCCGCTCGCTTGCAACCGTGGAGAGCTAGGAAATTGCGAGTTCTTGTTTGCGATTCTATTCATCCGGATGGCTTGGCAATCCTCCGAGAGGCAGGCTTCCAAGTCGATGATCATACGGGCATTGACAAGTCAAAGCTCGTCGAATCCATACCGAGTTATGAGGTCGCTATTGTTCGCGGCCGAACAAAGTTCGACGCCAGCACGATCAAATCGGCAAGGAATCTCAAGATCATCGGGAGAGCTGGAGTAGGACTCGACAACATCGATGTCGAAGCGGCGAAGGCCGCGGGGATACAGGTCTGGAATACTCCCGGAGCACCCTCGACCAGTGTTGCCGAGCTAACGGTAGGTCTGATATTGTCTTTGCTGAGAAAAATCCCTCTAGCGGATCAAGAGATGAAGGCCGGTCGCTGGATCAAGAACCAGCTAATGGGTGAAGAGCTGCAAGGAAAGAAAGTAGGGGTCATCGGACGCGCTGGCCGAATAGGAAATGAAGTGTCCAGGATTCTTTCAGCAGGCTTCCAGGCGGACGTCCTCGGATACGATGTAATCAAGCCACGCGGCATTCCGGGACTAAGCTATGAGTTCACCGAATCGATCGAGGAACTTCTGCAAAAGTCCGAGATCGTCACGATCCATGTCCCGTACACTCCTCAGACTCACCATCTTCTCGATGGTAAGCGGCTTGCGATGATGCGGAAGGGTTCCTATTTGATCAATACGTCGAGAGGGGATATTATCGATGGTCCCAGCCTCCTGGAACTACTGCAGCGAGGCCAGCTGGCAGGTGCCGGGCTTGATGTCTTTCACCTCGAACCGCCAGTTGACGAATGGGAGAAAGCGATGGTATCGTTGCCCAATGGCGTTACAGTGGCAACCTGCCACATAGGGGCCCAGACGTTGCAAGCGCAACGAAGAGAGAGCGTGGAACTTGCCCAGAAGATAGTAACTGACGCATCGAAGGTGATCCCTTAAACACCGAGAGCTTAGCCTCTTTGGAACAACGGCGACCTAGCGCGTCTTGTGCGTGTCGCTATTTCGAGAGGTTCTTCGATCAAGGCGACGGCTTCAATTGTCCATTGGCGAAAGTCCCCTAAGTCCGACGCAAGAGCGTTGAGATTACTTTCGCAAAGCTTGGGGAGGAGCCACTCTTGTGACGCGAGAGTGAGTCGCTAAGACCCCCTACTTTTCAAGAAACCATTTCCTGTCCGATACTGTTTCTGGGCGAGTTCAGGTGATCAGGGCGCGCGCAATCCCGGTTCGGTTGGTCCGGGAAAGAAGCGGATATTTCCGAACGAATTTCGGGAGAGTTAGGGTGCTAGTTCCGGAATTGCGATCAGGGCTTGAAACGGGGGATTTTTCGGGCTTACGGGTAGATACGATTGATAAGCCGAGGAAAAGCTATGGCGTCTCGTATGTGGTCGAGTCTGCAGACCCAGGAAACGACCCGTTCCAGACCGAGTCCGAAGCCTGAATGGGTGACGCTACCGAATTTTCGTAGGTCCAAGTACCACTCGTAGCTTTTCGGGTCTAATCCTTCTTCTCGAATCCTCGCAAGTAGCGCATCATATTCCTCGATTCTTTGCCCGCCGCCAGTGATCTCGCCATAGCCTTCGGGAGCCAAACAGTCTACCGACAGGGTCACCTCTGGATTCGATGGATCAGGCATGTGATAGAACGCTTTCGCCTTTTTCGGATAGTGTGTAACAAAGAAGGGCCGGTCAAACTTTACAGTCAGCAGTTTCTCCTGCTCGTATCCAAGATCATCGCCCCATTTGATCCCCGACTTCTCGCCACCGATCATGTTGAACGCCTGGTCATAGGTGACTCTCTCGAAGGGCGGCTTTACCTTCTCCAAGTCTTCCAGTTTCCGCTCGAACAGCGCTAGTTCATTCTTGCACTTTTCCACAAGCGTCGCTACGATATGGCTCAACAACTGCTCCTCAACCCCGATGATACAATCCAGGTCACACCACGGCGATTCAGCTTCCACATGCCAGTACTCAGTCAAGTGGCGTCTTGTGCGGGATTTTTCCGCTCTAAACGATGGGGCAACAGTATAGATGCTGCCCACGCTCGCGATCAAAGCCTCAGCATACAACTGCCAGCTCTGTGTCAAGTACGCCTTTTGATCAAAATACTTCACCTCAAACAATGTTGCGCCACCTTCGACGGCGGCTGACGTGAGAGTTGGAACATGGACTTCAGTGAAGTTATGCTTGACAAACCATTCGCGGACAGCGGCAAGGACTACTGCTCGCACGCTAAGAATTGAGCGCATCTTGTCGCTACGGACGAACAGATGTCTCTTGTCCAAGAGGAACTCAGGCCCGTGGAACTGCTTTGCGATCGGAAACTCCTCAAGAGCAGGATGCACGACTCGCCCCTGATCTACCTGAATCTCTCTCCCGCCAGGGGCGCGAGGATCAGGCTTCACCTCACCGTGAAGCTCAACACTCGACTCTATCCGAGCGGATTGGAACTCCTCGAAAGTCTTCTCGTCAACCTTCCCCTTTCGAATGGTAGACTGAATTACCCCTGAGCCATCGCGAAGTAGAAGGAAAATTATTCCACCACCGCTGCGCTTGTTCTGCAGCCATCCGTGAACAAAGATCTGCTTGCCGTCTAGGGCGCCTTGAAGAACCTCTCTTACCAAACTTACTTGCTTCATCCCTAGACCCCGCAAAACCCGCGGTTTGACCAGCCCTCGGATTATTTAAGAATCCCAACGCAAGCTTCAGATGGTTCGACTTGTCAGAGCTGAGAGAACGGTCAACGAAGAAACTTGCAGAGCTGAAAGCCTATCTCGAAAAGAAGGTTGTTGAAGACGAGGAAGAGATCAGAACCCTCAGGTCTTTCCTCGAAGTAATCGATCTCCTACTTACAGAGCGAAGCTATCGAAGAGTCGAGGTTCCGAAAACGCTCGCGGAAACCCCGAAGAAACAGGAAGTTCCTCCACAGAGCATCAGAACGATCAGCGGAGTCGTGTTGGCTGACATGCACGTTGACGGCCCAAACCTGCGCGTCGTGCCTGGGGAAGGAATGAAATTTGACACCAACACTCCACCGTTCCGGCCGTTCCTCCTGGGAAAAGTCCTGGAGCCAATGCAGAAGAAAGACGAGGAAGCAGTTAGAAAAGGCGGATTATCCCCTGATCGAGTCTTGTCTTTTGACCTTGATCAACAGGGCAACCTTCTCAAACAATTGCACGTCAAGAATTATGGGGACGAGACCCGTTTGAGCGAGATCAAGAATGCTGTCCGCTGGACCTTCCGGAAAATGTACGAGAAAACCGTTGGCACTTAGATTCCAGCGGTCGCCTGAAGGGTCTAGTGTCTTACCGCACGACTCTCAAGATCGCTTCTGACTGCGCCGGCGTAATCGATCCCGTATGTAGCTTGAAGATAATCTCTTACCGCCATTGCCGATCTCGCCTCTGAGATGAATCCCTCCTTGGGAAATTGAAAAGCCTGCGCCTCGCCACAGGACTTGCACTTGGCGATGACGCTGTCATAGATTGTTCCCCCTGACTTGCCGAAGTCGTGGTCAAACGGCTCCAGTTGGCCACCGCAATGACATTGGGTCTTCAGAATGGTCGCATACGTCGCCTGTATCTCCCGGAAGTGGCCCTCTGCATCTCGAAGCAATTGCTCCTTCAACTCTAGATACCTGGAGTCATTCGAAAGCTCGGGCCTCTCGCTTTCGACTCTCCGAAGCCCGTTTTCGAGCAAGTATGCCATCGGGTTCTGCGATGAGGCCATGAACTACCGTCTATCTGGCCTCTTGAAAGAAGAAAGTGGTACTCGTCTTGAACCATTAAAGTCCTAGAAGAGAGGCATGACTCCGTCGAGGGATCTCTTTGGCGACACCCTAGCCACGGTTCCGGCCTCGACAATTCCAAGGTTTTGATCGAAAAGCGGGTAAACCTTAAGAAATCCCATTCTCCATCTCATTTCGAATTTCAATTAAGGTATGAAAAGAATGTCTGCACAAGGAACCCAAGGAGTACCTGTCTATATCCTAAAGGAAGGAACGGGACGATCAACTGGTAAGGAAGCTCAGAGGAATAACATCACCGCTGCAAAGGTTGTAGCGGAAACCGTTCGCTCCACTCTTGGTCCCCGAGGAATGGACAAAATGCTAGTAAGCAGTATTGGTGATGTCACGATTACGAACGATGGGGCGACGATCATGAAAGAGCTTGACGTACAGCACCCAGCCGCGAAAATGCTGGTTGAAGTATCCAAGACCCAGGACAACGAGGTTGGAGACGGAACCACGACAGCTGTACTCTTGTCTGGTGAACTTCTAGAGAAGGCCGAGAAACTCTTGGACAAGGACGTCCATCCAACAGTGATTGTTGACGGTTACAAGAAGGCTGCAGAGAAAGCGATCGAGATCCTCGACAAGTTATCGATCCCTATCTCTGAGAAGGACGACGTTATCCTGCGACAGGTCGCGACAACCTCGATGTACAGCAAAGGCATTGCAGTTGCGAAAGAACACTTTTCGGACATAGCGGTCAAAGCTGTCAAGCATATTGCCGAGAAGACCGATGGTAAGATCAAGGCCGATATCGATCAGATCAAGATTCTGAAGAAACATGGCAAGAGCCTCGAAGAAACGGAACTCGTCAAAGGCATTGTCATAGACAAGGAACTCGCTCATGCTCAGATGCCGAAGACGATAACGGGCGCACGAATCGCTCTACTCAACGCCAAGATCGAAGTAGAGAAGACGGAGTTTGATGCAAAGATCAACATCAACAACCCCGACCAGATGCACCTCTTCATCGAAGAAGAAGAGAAGATGCTGGTTGACATGGTTTCACAGATCGAAAAAACCGGCGCGAATATTGTCTTTAGCGAGAAGGGAATAGACGACGTCGCACTACACTATCTAGCCAAGAAAGGAATAGGCGCAGTCAAGAACGTCAGCAGCGGCGATATGGAAAAACTTTCTAAAGCCACAGGCGCACGAATTGTTGCCAGCGTCAAAGACCTCGCGAAAGACGCGTTGGGAGAGGCGAAACTGATAGAAGAGGTGAAGATCGGCGACGACAAGCTGTTGTACATTCGCGACTCCAAGAACCCGAAAGCAGTCACGATAGTAATACGCGGAGGAACAGAACATGTCGTCGATGAGGCGGACAGATCGCTTCACGATGCGCTGTGTGTTGTGAGAAACGCTCTAGAAGACGGAAAGATTGTTGCTGGGGGCGGAGCGCCTGAGGCAGAGTTGGCTAAGCGCCTCCGAGAATATGCGGTCAAGGTGGGAGGAAGAGAACAGCTCGCAATCGAAGCATTCGCAGAATCACTAGAGGCTGTGCCAACGACCCTAGCTGAGAACGCGGGATTCGACCCAATTGACGTCCTTGTCGAACTGCGCTCAAAGCACGAGCGAGCAGGAAGCCCATGGTTCGGAATCGACGTATTCACAGGCGATGTGAAGGACATGCGAAAACTGAACGTCCTCGAACCCTTGAGGGTGAAGCAACAAGTGATCAAATCAGCCTCGGAAGCGGCGTCGATGATCCTCAGAATCGACGATGTAATCGCATCCAAGGGAGTCGACAAGGGGGCCGGCGGCGGAAAGGACTTCAAACCGCCCGGCGGCGACGAAGACTTCTAGACCAATCCTTTTCTTTTCCTCTCAAGCGTCCATCTAAACGTTCCTGGCCAACCACACTCCTACCTCACGAAATCCAACCACTTTTGCATCGCGAGACTTGCGTGCATACCTTGTTTTTCTAGAGGCTCTATTACTAGCTGGATCTTAACAGGGATCGATCAACAACCCCGCTAGCATCTCTTTACCGTCAAGCCGATTCTTATCATCCCCTTAGACCCTGAGGCGTTTTCTAGCCGTTTTCCTTGGCATCGTCAGGGTCGGCAGCCTGAGCCTGCTCAGAACCTTCCCATCCACCGGCTTGTCCGGATCCTCCTCTTTCCAGTCGTCAGGCTTGCAAAACCAATCAGGCGATAATTCTTGGGCCCTCTTCCATCTTGATCGACGCTAAACCTGATGATACTTTCATCGGGGTCCGCGGAGACCGCTCATGCGGTGCGAGAGCGTTGAATGCCACCCCCCTTTTTTCCTGGAAGATTTCTTATCTGGTACTGATTCTGGGCGATTCCAGCCGATCAAAGCATGGTCTGTGCTTGGTTGAGATCAGTGTTTGCTGGAATTATCTGGCGATCTCCGAACGGTTTTCGGACGAAAATCCGACCATGCCGCAGATTCGAGATCAGAGCTGATAATGGGAGATTTTCATGAAGATACGCTTCTTGTTGGGTTTCAGGGAATTTGCAGGGATCGCCTGAAGTCTCAGATCTCCCCGCGACGGCTGCATCTTGGAAAGTACTTGGCCCAATCAGGGAGGGCCAAGCTCCGTTAGCTTCTTCCTCATGCTATGGAGAATATTTGGGGGAGTCCATACGGAGAAGACTCTCACGTATCGTGGGGAAGCAGCTGCTCTGATCGTGCTCGGGCTTCCTTGTTCCCTGTAGCCTTCGATGAAGGAGTCAACGTATCCCTCGAGAGTTTTGTTGAACGAGAACCAGTAGTGGCCTGAGTAGAATAGGAACTCTGCCAAGTCCCACGCAAAGTCCCCTTTGTGACGGGCTTGCTCGAGGTCGACGAGTGTTACCTCGCCTTTCTTTTCTACGAGAAAGTTCTCCGGCTTTGTATCGCCCAGCGCGGCTTCAAGCTGGTGAGCGCCCGCCATCAGGTTTCCAGCTTGGTACGCTGCCTCTCGCTCCCTCGATCCGATTTGAGTCCCTCCCGCCAGCTTGGGAAGAAGGCTTGACAACTGATCGCCTGAAACGAAGGAGAAGAGTATTGTTCTGGATTTCTGATCAGCCCCTAGGATCGAGGGCACTGGTATGCCACGACGTGACAATAGGTCATTGAACGCATATTCGGCCTCCATACGTCTCTTGCCGGATATCGAGAAGTGAACCGACCCGAGGCCAAAGAGGCTCAAAGTCACCCATTTGAGAGAGACCCAGTTCGTGTACCGTTTAGCAACCAGCTTCTCGTTGTCCACTTTCACCAGAAAGACGTCATTGACGAAGCTCCCGATACGTCGAATCGACACCCGGCCGGTCGGACGGTACGTTCTAACGATCTTTAGAATCAGATCCATTTCTTCGGGCAAGAGAAGTTCTCCATTAACTGGCCAGGTCGGACTAGAGGACCAGCCTTCCTAAATATTGTCCAATAACCGGATTCTCAACTCGGGCAACATTGTCAAGCGACACTGAAAGCTCGCATAACCGGCGGAACTTACTCGTATGCATTGTTGCCACTTTCTTTCTCTTTTTTATCGGATCATCTACAGTTCTTCCCATCCTCGCGTCGGCGAATAGAATACTGCCAAGAAATGCGCAGGTGGGACTCCTTACATTAGCGTTGAGTGCAACGTTGACTCTCGTTGTCTCTCTTATTGGCATCCCGGTAGGGTTCACGTACATGTACTTCTTTGGCGGGGTCATCTCAACGAGGGCGATTAAGCTCTATCTTTTCATCACAAAGGGAACTCACGTGATCGGTTCCAAGACCTCAGAACTCTCCACGGTCCAGTCATCCCGAGGGTTGAAACTGAAGCTTCGCAGACAAATCATGTACTTCGGGTTCATTCTCGCGGTTGTAGTACCTTTCGCAACCTACGAAGCCAACCACAAAGACCTCCCGTTGATCTCGCCTCTAGCCCGGACCACCGACATTGTTAGCTTGATTACCCAGGATTTTGTCACACTCACAATGACCGCATCGCTGATGCTCCCCCTGGTTGCTCTGTCCCTTCCATACTTTGGAGGATTGAGGCTTCGAAGCATCGATACCGGCCCCTTTCACACAACAGTCCTATCCACGGTGATAGGCGCATCAGGCGGCTTCTCCCTCCTCTACACAGCACTAACCCGGCCAATCCTCAGCAGTCTCGCTTACATCTTCCTTCTCCTAATCGGCGTCTGCTGGTGCTTCGCGTTCGGTTGCAACCTAGCAGCTGACCCCGCAAATCGACACATAGCACGCACAGTCCTAAGTGAGAAAGTGAGTTCTAGGGTCGTTTCTTCGAAGATTTGGCTGGAAAATCCACCTGGGAAATTCCGAGAAGTCTAGGGCTAACTTCGAAATACTATTTTTATACATTGATAACTGGCTGATTGATGATCGTGTTGGATAGAGTTCCCACGGGGATCAAGGGCCTAGACGAGCTTCTCGGAGGAGGCTTCCCTATGGGAAAATGCATTCTAGTAGTCGGAAGCCCTGGTTCCGGAAAGACAACTTTTGCCATTCAGTACCTCTACAGCGGAGCGCTTCAGGGCGAAACAGGTCTCTACGTTACTCTGGACGAATATCCTGACATGATCAAACAGAATTTTCAATCTTACAATTGGGACCTGGATAGCGTCGAGAAAAAAGGCAGACTCCTGTTCTTAGACGCCAGCGGCCTCCGCAGGGCTAGAGTCAAGAACGATGGACCTCACGCGCTATTCTCTTCTGACTCTTCTGAAGGGGTCGGCTTCACCGAAGTCTTGAAAACCCTCACAAAACTGGTTGAAGGCGAGAACGTCCAGCGGATCGCTCTCGACCCCATCACCTCAGTCATGTTGAGGTACGGGGAAGAGGTGAAGAGACGCAGGGCAACTGTGGAATTCTTCGATGCACTTGCTGATACGGGTTGCACTTCCTTGGTGACGAGCGAGTTGAAGACATCGCTTTTGGATCGAAGGTTCCAAATTGAAGAGTTCCTTTCGCACGGGGTAGTTGTTCTTCATACACTCATGCATCAAGGAAACTTTGTCCGCGCAGTACAAGTCGAAAAGATGCGGGGAATCGCTCATGACACGCAGATTCGTCCATACCAATTTGGCGCGGCGGGAATAGAAGTGTTCCCACGCGACAAGGTATTCTAAGTCTTAGGCTTCTTAGAATAGAAGATTATTCCCTTTCCATCCTCTATTGCAAAGACGTTCCAACCTTCCTGATGCCTCCTCGCCCTAAGCTTTGCAATCCTTAGCCGTCTACGACGAACCCCACGCTCTTCAAACGCTTCCATCTGGACAACACAGTCCGACATGTCCTCCAGCTGTTTCTGCACCATAGGATCAACACTGGGGCCCAAAGTGAAAACTGCTTTTCCTCCGACCCCTCGCATTTTCGCGCCAATCGATTGGACGAACGATACTATGCTCTCCGGCTTCGTCTTGGATGCCAGAGGGACCAGGGAATCGAAATAGAGACTCGCACCCTTGGACTGCGAGGGTAGAGATGATGAGATCTTCATGCCCAGCGTCGTCAGGTCTCCAATAGATGGAACTGAGAATTTCTCAGTCGATTCCTGCCCCGCTTCGGCTGAATAGGCATCCACGAAAGTCAGGAGCCCGCTCTGCTCGTACCCCTTTACGTCAAGACCCATTGACTTCATCCCTGATCTCACGTTAGAAGGAAAGTCGCTGGTTGAAACGAAAATGCAGGGTTTCCCTTGCTTCAGGTCCTCGAACATGAGCTGCTCTGAGAGGATGGTTTTGCCTGAGCCGGTGTTGCCTTCGATGGACACCATTCCACCGGCCAAGTCGCCGGTGGTTAGAGTATTGAAGTGCCCGAAAGGGGCGAGGTAGTTCTTGCCCCTTCTCCTGCGATAGTAGAATACGCCGCCAATCGCCCCGACTCCAGCAACGGCGAAATATGGGATGAGATCGTATGGTGGTGGGATAAAGCCGGGGGGAACGAGCCCGAAGCTAGCTGGGCCGCGGTAACTGTATGCGGTGTTGCCTTGTACATCGATAATGTCCACCCACACTTGATACGTTACCTGTGCTGCACCTGGAGGGTAGGTCCAAGCGGCAATAAATTCGAAGGGACTCTGCCCCGCGGGACAAATCGGAGTTTGTTGCATACCTCTGTCGGACGCACCGATCGCGGGGCGGGAAAGGGGATCTACAATGGTCATGTTGACCTTGGACAAGTCTGAACATCCAAAGGCCGAGTTTACGAGAACCTTGACAAGAACAACATCGTTTCCAGGAGTTGCATTTACGTTGAAGTAGGTAGTAGGGACCTCGTCTCGATTGAGGATGCTAATCTGAAATAGTGAAGCATAACCTGAAAGCGGAAGCACGACAAAGGAAGGAGCGGAACCCGATCCCCAATCTAAAGTAACGTTTGAGTGGCGAGGAACTAAGGTCGCAAT
>Ga0070697_100002615_pt1 | contig 13862 bp, 10 predicted proteins | sample KBSK1501metaG_FD_65475 | JGI IMG/M metagenome (GOLD analysis project Ga0070697, IMG submission 65475) | Corn, switchgrass and miscanthus rhizosphere microbial communities from Kellogg Biological Station, Michigan, USA - KBS K1-50-1 metaG | ecosystem: Host-associated > Plants > Roots >...
CCGGCTTGATGGCGGCCGTCTACGGCAAGCTCGTCGGCCGCCCAGGCGTCGTGATCGCGACCCTTGGACCGGGAGCAAGCAACCTACTGCTTCCGGTGGCCAACAGCCTGCTCGATCGCGAGCCCCTGCTCGCGATTTCGGCACAGGTCCCGAACTCGTGGAAAACGTCTCGAACTCATCAGCGTCTCCCGATACTCGATGTGTACCGCCCGGTGACGAAAGCCGCTCGCGAAGTCACGCCTGAAAACTGCAGAACGATAGTCCGCGAGATGCTGATGGAATCCATCTCCGAGCCATCCGGCCCGACGTATTTGACCCTCACCGCTGAGGTCAGTCGCGCATCCGACGGTGATCACGAAGTGGGGAACGGCAGCGGGATGAGGGAGAACGGCAGGCTTACCCTCGCCCCCCCTGACGTTGCCGCTTCGACTCTTCGCGCTCGATTCGCGGCCGCGGTGAGCCCGGTCGTGGTCGTCGGAATCGGAGCCCGTTGGGCCGACTCGCCGATGATCAGGCGTTGGATCAGCGACTGGAAGCTACCGGTCACGGCGACCCCGAAAGCGAAGGGGATGGTCGACGAGGCCGACCCACTGTTCGCGGGCGTCGTCAGTGGGATGGCGATCGATCGGATCATGGTCGAGGGTCTGGGAAAGTCCGATCTGATCCTCGGTCTAGGACTCGACCCCTCGGAGATCGACGGAGACTGGCACGAGCGCTACCCGATGCTGTGGGCGCTGGATTCACCATGGGCGACCAATGTCGTCCCGGCCGACAATCTCGTCGCCACGAATCTGGGTCAGATGCTCGAGCGGCTGGCGGCGGACCCGGCACCCCGCTCATGGACCGATCCCATGAGTGAGGCGCGGAAAGAGCGTCAGCGCCTTGCGTCAGAGAGCCCCGACGGCGACGGCGCTTACCTGTCGCCGCTCGGTACGGTCCGTGCGCTGGCTGCGGCGCTGCCGCGAACGACGATCGTCACCACCGACGTCGGATCGCACAAGTATCTGTTCGGCCAGTTCTGGCCGAGCGCGTCTCCGGGCACGTTCTTCATGTCGAACGGCCTGTCTGGCATGGGGTACGGCCTGCCCGCGGCTATGGCAGCGAAGTTCGCGCGCTCGGATCAAGTGGTGCTCGCCGTGCTCGGCGACGGGGGCTTCTCGATGAATTCGCAGGAGTTGGAGACTGCGCGCCGGTATGGTCTCGCGATCGTGGTCGTCGTGATTGCCGACGAGTCCTACTCAATGATCCGCATTGGGCAGCAGCGGCAGGGATTCGATCGTTACGGCGTGGATTTCAGCCCGATCGATTCGGTGCTCATGGCGGAAGCATGCGGAGTCAAGGGATGCCGTGTCGCGAATGAGTCAGAGTTATCGGAGTGCGCCCGCGAGGCGGCGACCAGGCCAGGGACGACTGTGATCGAAGTTCCCATGCGGGCTGATGACTATGCACCGATTGTGTAGATCGGATCCAGAGGCAGGAGGCGTGCAATGCCAGAGATAGGCTTGGCGGCGGCAAATCTCAAAATCAAACACGACAAAGGAGAGAACCTCGCCCGATTTCTCGAGCTGATCGAGGAAGCCGCGAGCAAGCGTGTCGACATCCTGGTTTTGCCTGAGGTCGGACTGCAAGGCTACGCAGATTTTGCATTCAGCCAAGGCACTCAGGAGCAGGCAGACCAAAAGCAGTACTACCTGCGCGAGGCCGAGCCCATCCCGGGTCCTTCGACCGAGACAATTCGCCTCGCCGCCAAGAAGCACGGAATGTACGTCCAGATGGGGATGGCAGAGTCGACGTTGCACGGAAATGCCATCTTCAACAGCACAGCGCTGATCGGTCCTGAAGGCGTCGTCAGCGTCTATCGAAAGATGCACAACCCGTTCGAGTGGCCCTATTTCAACCCGGGCGAGGACACGCCGGTCGCCGAGGTGCCGATCGGCAACCTGGCAAGCGTCATTTGCTACGACTTCTGCTTCCCTGAGCTCATGCGGGTCTACGCGTTGAAGGGCGCTGAGGCGATCCTGGTCTCGACCGCGTGGCCGATGACCGGCCATCAGCGCGACGACGACTTCAGCGGGTGGGCGATGGACCTGGCCGCGCAATCGAATGCGTTCTTCAACCAGGTCTGGGTCGTGATCTCGAACCACTGCGAGAAGCGGGCCTACTCGCAGAAGCTCGATTACTACGGGGGAAGCCAGATCGTCGACCCGCGTGGCAAGGTCGTGGCCTATCTGGGAGACGAGGAAGGTCTGGCCGTGCACAGGGCCGACCTGCAGCATGAGATCACCCAGACGCGAACCCTCTCGTTCTGGGGCAACAATCTCCTGCAGGACCGCAGACCCGAGCACTACGGCGTGCTCGTCGATGAGTCGTATCGTCACCCCGGCTCCTCGCCGAGGTGGGCTCAGCACGACGCGCCCAGGCCAAATGTGGCCGGCGCAGACGGCGAACCGTCGGCGCACAAGCGCGTCGCTCGTGCAAGCGGCTAGGCTCCGAGCAACTTCCGGAGCGCCAGGAGGCGCGGTGGCCTTGACGCGTGTCTGACGAAATCCGGGTCGAGCCGCACCTCGGCGGCATCCTGGACACCAAGGCTCCGTACTTTTCGAAGCAGCCCGTACCAGCTGAGATAGTCGCCGTGCTTCACGCGCACGCCACCGCGAGAAAGCTCGAGCTGACCGTCCATCCGAGCCGCGCGGTGTCAGCGGGCGAGGTACATGAGATTCTCGCCACGGACGAAACGGGCAAAGGCCTGAGCTCCGTCGTGGACAGGGTGGGTTACGTCGCGTGCGTCGCGATCAAAAAGTCGGGCATGATCCTGGTCAAGGACTCGGTGCTCCTCAACGGCAGGATCGTCGGCACCGTAATCGGGTTCGACGAAACGCATCTACCGAATCACATGAACGTCGTCATCTACACCCCATCACTCCAGACCGGACGCGACATCGGACTCAATCTCGGTGACGAGGTGAGGTTCGAGATGGGGGAGTACCCGACGGAGATCCTTCCCTAGGCGTCTCAGCTCCGGCCGACTCGTGAGAGCTTACCGAGCAGCAGAGCTTCCCCGGCGCACAGATTCTTCCAGTCGGCGAGATCGATGCTTTCGTCGACTCCATGGGCATTGCTCGAGGGGTCCTCGATGCCGAGGATGATGCAAGTGGGATTGTTCAGGTACTTGGCGATCCACCGCAGCAACGGCAACGTGCCACCGCTTCCGAGCAGCATCGCCGGTTGCCCATAGGCGGTTTCGAGAGCGTCCAGCGCGAGGGCGTATGAGGGTTGCTCCAGGTCTGCGACCCAGCCGGCCTGCAAGCTCGTGAAGGTCGTCGACGAATGGAGGCCGTCCGGCGTGCGCTCCTCGATCCTTTTCGCGACTTCAGCGGAGGCTTGCTCCGGGGCCACTCCCGGAGGGAGGCGGAGGTTGATTCTCGCCCGAGCGCTCGGTTGGATCGCGAGCGGCGCGGCCGCGACGCGAGGAGCGTCGAATCCGACCACCGTCAGGCATGCATCGTCCCAGAGCTTTTCGGCGAGCCCCTCGTCGGCCGAGGCAACGTCTTGAACGCCGAGGCGTTGGACCACCTCTTCTCTCGTGATCCGATGCAGCCGGCGAATCGTCCGGCTCGTGGATCCGCGGTCACGGCGCCGCAGTACATCGAGGTCCACCGTGCCGTCGTGTGTGACCAGGCTTGCGAGGGCCGCGCACAAGCTCAGGGTCGGATCGGGATTGACGCCGCCCCAGATCCCGGAGTGAAGCGCGGCCGGCAAGCCGGTGAACTCGACGATTCCGGTGACCGCGCCGCGAGTTGAGCATGTAAGCGACGGGCGACCGACTTCCCAACCCATGGAATCGGGGATGACGACGAAATCACTTGCGAGCAGCGCGGCGTCCCGGGCGAGGAGATCGCGGAAGTGCCTCGAGCCGATCTCCTCTTCACCCTCGATCAGGACCTTGACCGTGACCGGAATTCCGCCAGTGCCGGCAAGCCACGCCTCGACCGCGGCAATGTGCGCAATGACACCGCCCTTGTCGTCAGCGGTTCCACGGCCGAAAAGCCGACCGCCGCGCTGCTCTGGCTCAAACGGCTCGCTCGCCCACTCGGCGGGGTCGACCACGGGCTGGACGTCGTAGTGGGCGTAAAGCAATACCGTTGGCGCGCCGGGGATCTCAACCGATTTCGCGAACACGTAAGGAGCCGCACCCTCGAGAGCGATGAGCTCCGTCTCGGTGAGGCCAATCGCCTTGAGGCTCTGCTCGATCTGTTGGGCGGCGTCGAGCATCTCGGCCGGAACGGCGTCGACGCGGCTGATCGATTGCACGCCGACCAGCCGTCGCAAAGCGTCGAGGTGCTCACCCGCGTGCTCGCGGACGTGGGCGACAACCGTATCGAGCCCGTCCGTCATGGCCAGTGAGATGATCCCACGCCCGATGTTCGGCATGCAAATTGGTATGTCAAAATGTTTACTGATTCTGGGCGCTTCTCGAACCTGGCGTGGAGGCTGAGATGGATCGACAGTGGCGGCACAAGTTCCAGATGTACCGGCACCTTCAGTCGGTGTCGGCGCAGATCTATGCCACGGCTGGCGCGGCCTCGGCCGAGCTCGGTCTGAACGCATTCGAACGCGGGACGATCGGGCTGACGGGTGCGGTCTCGAACTGCCACGCGCTGTTGACACGTCGGGTTAGCGCGGCGATCGAGGCAGGGTCACGAAAGGTCATCAACAACGCCACGCTCGACGAAAGAGTCCGCGAGATCGTCAAGGATTTCTACGGCGACGAGTGGGATGCAGCCGTCACCAACACGTGCGAAGCCGCCCTTTGGGTCACCATCGACACGCTGTTCACGCCGCCGATGTCGGGCCGCGGGGACGCGTACCGGTGCCGCTACATCGCCCCGTACGAGCGGCATCTCCATCATCAGGGCGGTTACGGCCGGCCATTCCCTCCCCGGTACAAGGACCTGTTCGCTGATCGTGGCACCACGGCCGGCGAGCTCGGGTTCTCCGGCAAGCGGCAGAACAACCTGGACGTCGTCTTCGTTCGGCTGCCTGGCGCCCGCTACGACTGCCACGGGATCAAGTACCACCCCGTGCCTTTGCTCTCGGCGGTGGACGCAAGAGCGGCCGCCGCGGCGATGGGCGAAGCCGCAAACCGTCACGCCGACAGCCTCGTCGGGTTCACGAGCCTCGGTTATGACACGCCCGGTTACGGGTACGGTGACAAGGACGGTTCGGGGACTCCGAGGCTTCAGCAGCTGATCGGCGAGCTGAGTCAGCGGTGGGAAGTTCCGTACCTCGTCGACAACGCGTGGGGGATGCCGTTCCTCGGCACCGACCCGAGGAAGATCGGCGCCGACGTCATGGTGTTCAGCATGGACAAGGCGGCGGGCGCGCCGACCGCCGGGCTGATCATCGGTCGTGAGGAGGCTATGGTGCCCGTTCGTCGCGCGCTTGGCGTGCACGGCGATCGGTGGGGCACGGGTACCTCCCACGGGAAGGCGGCGTACGTCGGGTACGATCCGGGCAAGGAAGCGCTGCTGGGAGTCATCGCGGCGCTCGAGGTCTTGAGCACAGAGCAAGATCTGTTTGCGCAAACGCTCGCCGACCTGGACGTCATCGTCCGTGAGGAATTCAACAAGCTGCCCGGCGAGCTCCGACGGGGCTGGACCTTGGCGAAGTCGGTGAACTCAGGCGCTATCGAGCTCAACTACGAGAAGACCTGGGACGGTCAGCGATTGGGATTTCCCATCTTCAGCATCGAGGACATGTACTCCGGAACGAATCTCCTCCAATCCGGAATGTCGCACATGGGATTTGTGCCGACCATCACCTACGACGCCAACATCTTCATTTCACCGGGCCTGGGAACGACCGACGAAGACGGTCGCTTGATCGAAGAGAAGACGCGGCTCGCGTGCCGGGCGATGATGCGACTGATCGAAATCGTCGGTCACGAGGCCGGGGTGCTGGAGCGAGAAGCGGCGATCGCCACGACCTAGGTTCGCCGTCGGGCCGAAACGGAGCATTGATCGAATGCCGGTTTGAAAGCCAATTCGGTATGCGATCTGGAAGCCAATCATGTATACTGCTGTGACGCGTTGGCGTCTGCGACGGTTTGAGCAGGGAGGAAGAGCTCGGATGGCGAAGGATCCTCGTCAAACTTCGGCGGCCTTCGTGCCGCGCCTTGACGCGGCTCTGTCGCGCAGGCAGTTCATCCAGGTGTTGTCGGCGCTGGGCGGCGCCACCGTGCTTGCGCCGGGGCTGGTGCTCGAGGCCTGCAGCTCGCCGTCATCGACGGGTCAAACAGGCGGCTCGACTCCCAAAGCCGGCGGCATCCTGAAGGCTGCCGTGACCGGCGAGCCCGACTCGCTCGATCCCGCGATCGGCACCAACTACGTCACCTGGGAGATCTTCGGCAACATCTTCAGCACGCTCGTCGAGATCCAGGCAGACGGGTCATTCAAAGGCGTGCTGGCCAAGTCGTGGAAGTCGCCTGATCCGAACACCTACATCTTCGATCTGCGGGACGACGTCACTTTCCACAACGGTGAGAAGTTCACCGCGAACGACGTCAAGTACAGCCTCGCCCGTATCCAGGACCCGAAGAAGGGTAGCTTCGCTGCGCCGCTCTTCGATTCGGTGGTCGGTGTAGAGGTAGCCAGCCCCACGCAGGTCGTCCTCCACCTGAAGAATCCATTTGGGCCTCTCTTCATCAACCTAGGACAGCACCTGCAGATCGTGAATCAGAAGGCGATCGAGTCGTCGGATCCAGCGCGGACAGCAGTAGGAACCGGGCCGTTCAAGTTTGTCGAGTGGATTCAGGGCGACCATCTGACGATCTCAAAGTTCGACAAATACTTCGTGCCTAACAAGCCATATCTCGACAGCGTCAATTTTGCGTTTCGGCAGGTCGACGAGAGCCGGATCCTCTCCCTCAGGTCGGGTGATCTGAATTGGCTGGACGGGGTCCCTCTGCAAGACATCACCACCTTGAAGAACGATTCGTCGTTCAACTTCGTGACATCCTCGGCCATCGGCATTCCAGACGAGATCAGATTCCAGACCGCCAAGCCTCCGTTCAACAACAAAGCGCTACGGCAAGCAGTCGCCTGGGCGATCGATCGCAAGGCCGTCCGTGACGTCGCATACTTCGGCACCGGCCAGCTCGGTGCTGAGGAATTCGGCAGCGGATCTCCGTGGAGTGACGGGGTTGACCCGTACCCGGGCTCTCCTGATGTCAACAAGGCAAAGGCTCTGGTCGCACAAGCCGGTTTCTCCAATGGCCTGCAGGTGGAGTGCATCACCATCTCGACGTTCCCCAACTACGTCAAGACTGCCCTCGTGGTGCAACAGAACCTCAAGGCGATTGGCATCGACATGAAGATCACCCAGCTTGGACAATCCGAATGGCTCGCTCGATACAGCGGTGGCAATTTCCAGATGCTCACCGGGAGCTATACGGGCATCACGGATCCCGACGTGTTCTGGAGCTTCGAAACCGCGCCGGGAAACTGGAACCACTACTCGAATCCGGACGTCGACCGCCTGGTACAGCAGGCTCGCGCCTCGACCGACTTTGCGACTCGTAAGTCGCTTTACGCGCAGGTTCGTAAGATCGTTGCCGACGACGTGCCCGTCATCTTCAACCACTACGAGTCGATCCAATACCTGATGGCCAAGAACGTCGTGGGGTCCACGCAAAATCTCGACCTGTCGATTCGACTGGAGAACGTGGGCTTCAGCGGCTAAGAACTCGTCGCGGTTGACCGGACGGAAGGAGCGGCACTTAAGACGGAAGCACTCACGCTGACCTCGTCGGGGGCACGTACGGCTCCCGGCGGAGCCGGCGGGGTCGGGATCGTGGGCGTATGCCTGGTCTGAAGTGCCGGGAGGGCATGAGGCTCAAACGTTCGGCCGAGCCGGCGGACAGCGTGTGGTATAGACAGGAGGTCTTGACGAGTTCTGTGCCGCGCTTCATTCGTTCGCACGGAACGACGTCATGAGCACTCGGGTCGGCTTCGTCCTGCGCCGTGTGCTGCTGACTATTCCGGTTTTGTTCGCCATGAGCATCTTCGTGTTTCTGATGATCCGGCTCGTTCCCGGCGATCCGGTCCAGACCATGCTTGGGATATATGCGACCCCTGATCGAGTCGCCACGATCCGGTCGGAGCTCGGGTTCGACCGGCCGCTGACCGATCAGTACCTCATGTGGATCGGCAACGCTCTGCACGGCAACCTGGGTCAGGACTTCATCAGCCATGTTCCACTCACTGACCTGCTTGCGCAGCGTCTGCCAGTGACCCTCGAACTCACCGCGCTCAGCATGATTCTTGCGCTTGGTCTCGGAATACCGCTCGGCGTCGTCGGGGCGGTTGGACCGCGGTGGGCTGTGGTCTTCGCCGACTTGCTCGTGGTCGGTGGGGTCAGTATCCCCAGCTTCTGGTTGGGCATCATGCTGGTTCTGCTGTTTGCCGGCGTCCTCCATGTACTGCCGCCGGCCGGATATGTCCCGATCACAACGGACGTGCTCGAAAACCTTCGCTACATGATCCTTCCCGTTCTGGCGCTGGGCGCGGCTCAGTTGGTCTACATCCTGCGCACCACCAAGGCGGCAATGCTGACGGTGTTGGGGAGTCCGTACGTCATATTCCTGCGCGCCAAGGGCATCAGCGAGCGAAGGATCGTCTTCGTTCATGCGCTCCGTAATGCGGCCATACCGATCGTGACCGTGGTCGGGATTCAGTTCGGCGCTCTGCTTGGGGGCGCGATCATCATTGAGTCGCTTTTCGCCGTGCCTGGCGTTGGTCAACTGGTCGTAAATGCGATCTTCCAGCGCAACTATCCAGTGGTCCAAGGTGGAGTCCTGGTGATTGCTGTGATCTTCATCCTGGTGAACCTCACCACTGATCTGATCTACGGCGCCTTGGACCCCCGAATCTCGGGCACGAGCTAGCAGGTATGGCGTCGAGCGTCGGCACTGCGCACCAGCGATTGGGGGCGAGCCATGCCCCGCCGCTTCGCCGGCTGTTTCGGCAGCTCCGCGAGCCAGGCGGCGTTGAAATCTTTATCGGCGGGGGAATTCTGGCGGTCCTCGTCATCGCGACCGTCTTGGCGCCGCTGCTTGTTTCACAAGACCCAAACGCCATCGACGCCCTTCGCGTGCTCGGTCCGCCAAACCACGCGCACCCGTTTGGATCCGACGCGGAGGGCCGAGATGTCCTGGTCCGGATCCTCTACTCCTACCGTGTGTCGCTATCGGTGGCGGTCGGTTCGACGCTTGCGGCGATGGCTCTGAGTGTGCCGCTCGGCCTTCTTGCCGGCTATGCAGGTGGTTGGACCGACACCCTTCTTATGCGACCAGTGGACTCGCTTCAGGCTTTTCCCGCGCTGCTGTTAGCCATCGCGTTGATCGCGATCATCGGCCCCGGCAGCATCGTCGTTCTGTTGTCCATCGCGATCGTTCACTCGCCGATTCTTGCCAGGGTCATACGCGCCTCTGTGCTGATCACACGCGAGCAGCCCTATGTGATCAGCGCCCGCGCGCGAGGCCGATCCGCCCTGGGAATCATGTTCCTACATGTGCTTCCCAACTCGTTGGGACCCACCCTAGCGCAAGCAAGCATTCTCACCGCCTTTGCGATCCAGTTCCAGGCGGCATTGTCGTTCGTAGGTCTCGGCACGCAGCCGCCGACGCCAGAGCTTGGACTGATGCTGTACGACGGCCGAGACGTGTTCACAATCGCACCCTGGGTAGAGATCTACCCAGGCCTTGCACTCGCAATTGCCGCCCTGGGATTCATCCTCCTGGGAAATGGCATCTCGCGCAGGCTCGAGGCCGGCAGGCAGAGATGAGCGCATCGCTGCTCGAAATCCGCGATGTGTCCGTGAGTTTTCTTTCCGATGGAGGTTTCGTTTCCGCAGTTTCGAATGTGACGCTTGACGTCGCCGCCGGCGAGATCATCGGCATCGTCGGTGAATCGGGTTGTGGCAAGACAACACTTGCGATGGCGGTCATGGGTCTCCTTCCGTCGAGCGCGAGAATCGAAGGCGAGATCTGGTTTCGCGGAACCAACCTGTTTGGATTGTCGGAATCGGAACGCCGCAAGTTCCGCGGCGAACAGATCGCGATGGTGTTTCAAGACCCGTTGAGCTCGCTCGATCCTTCGTTTAGCGTCGGAAGTCAGGTCGCGGAGACGATACGCACGCACCGTCGGCTGCGGCGAGGCGATGCGCGCCGACAGGCCCTCGGCTTGCTCCGAGAAGTCGGCATACCGTCAGCCGACGTTCGGTTCGACGACCCTCCTCACAAGTTCAGCGGGGGGATGCGCCAGCGCGTAGTGATCGCGGCTTCAATCGCGAATGATCCCGCTTTGCTGCTTGCCGACGAGCCGACAACTGCGCTCGATGTTACGATCCAGGCCCAGATTCTTGTTCTGCTCAGGGACCTGGCGACTCGGCACAACACCACGATCATCCTGATCGCCCATGACTTCGGAGTGGTGGCGGAGCTTTGTGACCGAGTGGCCGTCATGTATGCCGGTCAGCTGATCGAAGTCGCGCCGGTCGCAAATATTTTTGAACATCCACTGCATCCCTATACGAAGGCGCTGCTTGCGGCCATGCCCTCCGTCGAGCGGCCGCCGGGGACGCTTCAGGTGATCCAAGGCCAGGTTCCCGATCTTTCTGCACCCCCGCCCGGGTGTCGATTTGCCCCTCGCTGCGCCTACCGCATGGACCAGTGTCAGGAGACGCCGATTTCGGTAACGGAGAGCCCCGGCCACGAAGTAGCGTGCTGGCTGTATCCGCCTGGTATGCCGCCCGTCGACCAAACCACGGGATGACATTGGTGGGTCAGCCTGTGCTCGAGACCCGTGCGCTGGAGAAGCGCTACCAGCTCGGCAACCGACTCATTGGGTCGGTTACGGTCTTGCGCGCACTCGACGGCGTGGATCTGGTCGTCAACGAGGGCGAATCGCTCGCGATCGTCGGCGAGTCGGGCTCGGGGAAAACCACCTTGGCCCGCTGCATGGCCGGCCTGGTTTCCCCGACTAAAGGGGCCGTCGCGTTCGACGACACGGACATCTCAACCCTCCGCGGGCGGTCCTGGCATGCGTTTCGGCGCCAGGTTCAGCCGATATTTCAAGACCCGTTCAGCTCGCTCGATCCCCGGTGGACGGTTGCCCAGACGATCGCCGAGGGCCTCGATTCATACGGCATCGGGACCAAAGCTGATCGGGCCGCGAGAGTGGCCGAGCTGATGAGCCAGGTCGGTCTTTCTACAAGCCTCCTGCAGCGACGGCCTCACGAGCTGTCGGGCGGGCAATGTCAACGTGTCGGCATAGCGGCGGCTCTGGCGCTGCAACCGAGAGTGGTGATCGCAGACGAACCCGTGTCGGCTCTGGATGTGTCAGTCCGCGCTCAAGTCCTCAACTTGCTGGCGCGCCTGCATGAAGACTTGAAGCTGACACTCGTCCTCATCACTCACGACATGACCGTGGTTGAACACATCTCCGACCGTGTTGCTGTCATGTACCTGGGTCGCATTGTCGAGGTCGGCCCCACGCGCGAGCTCCTTCGGTCGCCGATCCACCCGTACACGAGGGCCTTGGTGGCGGCGATTCCCCGACCCGATCCGCGCCGGCGCATGACTTCGGTGCCGGTCAAAGGAGAGATTGGAAGTGCCATCTCGATACCGAGCGGCTGCCGATTTCATCCTCGGTGCCCGATCGCGGAGCCAGAGTGCAGCACCATCGATCCGCCGTTGATCGCATTCGGCGAGGATCGCGTCGCCGCATGCACGGTCGAAGCCAATCGCCGATCAGCTGAAAAGCGCGGTGCTGGCAAGCACCACCCTGCGGGTAGGACTGGCGCGCTCGGTGAGCAGCGCTGACCCGCGGACAATCGACCGACACTATCGTGTAGGCGATGACCAATGATTCGCGTCCGAACACCGGTGTGGAGCGCCGCGCCTCCAGGGGCCAACTTGTCAACCCGCGCGATGGCGGTGACGCAGCCCTCCTTGTCGCCGGTCCTCAACGAGCAGCCGTCGCTGGCCGATATGGGGTCGATGACGAACTTCGGTCGGTGTCCTGCGATCGGACCCGGAGCAGGGGGTATGACCGCGGCTTGGTCAGAATGCGGATGCCTTGATTGTGGTCAGCGTTTGGACACGTGCAAGCGAGGGAGAGACGAATCGGCTCGACGCTGCGGGCAGGGAGCGCATCGGCGCTGATGAAGAGCGATGCTAAACGCCCACGACAACGGTTTGGGCAACGTGAGCATGCCAGTGGATGATCGGGGCCGTATTCCAGTCATCTACGAGGGCGGGCGCATTCAGGCCGAAAGTCGCTTCCTTGAACAGTTCTGACACTTCCAGTATGGGGCGCTGCGATCGGTCGTCGCCATCACCATTGAATGCCCGCGGCTACAACGTACGTCGGCTTGATCGATTGGCGGATCATCGAACGTCCAACCGCAAGTCGCCCTCGTGCAGCCCCAGAATCTGCTTTGGTCGTAGTGATTTGTTAGGTGGTCAAGTCTCGAGCCGCAATTCGGACAGGTCGGTGCAAGGGCCGCTTCGCCCACCGCGTGACTGGCTGGAGGTGGCGAGGTCGGATCGGATTCCGGGCCGATGAGCTCAACGAGCCCTTGGCCGTCTACCAATCGGATCGGCTTGCCCTTAGCCCACTCGATCGCATAGTCCGTAAACCGGCCGCATGTTATAAGCCATCCTTCCGTGAATCCTTGGGTCGTAATGTCCGCGTACAGGATCTTCACGACATCTTCATGGACCTTCCATTTCAACCAGTGCTTGCATTGGACGATGAATTTTTCGCGGCCGCGCTCAGCGATAAGGTCCATGCCGCGGTCACGCCGGAAACCGCCCCTCTCCTTGACGAGATAGCCCTTTCTTCGGATGGCTTCACCGACTAAAATCTCGAACTCGCCCCAAGTCTTTCGTCTTAGGGCGGCAATGCTGCCGGTGTGGTCAATAGCTGCAGCTCTTGACCGATCGCGCTCCCGTGCCACCAGTACCAGGCTGAGCCCGATGAGTGCTCCGATAAGCACGCTAATGGCAACATCGCCGGCGTGATACGACGCCGGAAATATGAGTCCGACCAGCGCTGTCGCGATTCCGAGGCCGACCGCAAACAACAAAACGATTAGCCACCAGCGATGGCCAACAGCAGTCTCCTCTACGTAATCATCGAACTGTGCCGCGATCCAGGCCCGTAAACCAGCACGTTTCACGTGGCCGAAGGCTACACGAGCTGCCAGCCACTCCTATTGGATTTAGATCGGACTCGGGCTGCGACAGAAGCACCGCTCACGGTCGTCGCAACGGTTTCGGCATCCATTGCTGTCGGCCCGACAATTGGCCGGCGTCCAGGGTGTCGGTCATTCGGCGAAGGAAGCGAACTGGTTGGCGACCAGGAGGCGATGCATCCTGCGGATCTTGTTGTAGCTGAGCGGTAACTGAGGAGAGTCCAGATCCTGCTCAATGGGCATGAAGACCTTGTTGGGCTCATCCTTGACCTTGTCGTCGACAGCCAGGTCCTGGCAGAAGCGACCCAGCCGCGACAGCGCCGGCTCGAGCCGCCGCTTCGACCCGTTGAGTCGGGGCAGCACCTTCTGCAGTATCTGGAGGTCTAGGATCTGCTGCCAGCTGGCAATACCCATGGCCGAGGCGAAGGCGGCAAAGCGGAGCATGTCGTAGTAGGTTCGGAAGCCGAACTCCCACCCGACCTGGGTCAGGGTTTCGTGCAGTTTGGTCACCGCGGCCTCGTATTGGCGTGAACCAGGCGGTCGATGCTCCACGTGCCAGGTGGCGTCAACCGCGGCTTTGACTAAGCTCTCAAGCAAGCTCAGCT
>Ga0070697_100002618_pt1 | contig 13860 bp, 11 predicted proteins | sample KBSK1501metaG_FD_65475 | JGI IMG/M metagenome (GOLD analysis project Ga0070697, IMG submission 65475) | Corn, switchgrass and miscanthus rhizosphere microbial communities from Kellogg Biological Station, Michigan, USA - KBS K1-50-1 metaG | ecosystem: Host-associated > Plants > Roots >...
CAGGCCTGAAAAATTTGCTGAAGCGCTAGAACGTCTATTTGGGAAAGCTGCAGAAATTATAGAGAAGCAAATCATCATGGAAATTTGTATGAAGTCTGGGAATGTTCAGTTCGATTCAAAGATGACTCTTGTTGAAGCAATAAGCAAATTGAATACTCATTCAGTTCCGTAAATAGAAGATCATGCTATATCAATGACATTTTGAAACACAAAACAATATGGCATATAATGACGTAATTATTGCTCGAAATGACAATTTTCTCAGTAATCTTCTACGCGTCTCATTCTTCCGTCGTAATCAAAGACAAAGAATGTCCGGTCAACGACATACGATATTTTAGGGTCGTGGCTGACTGCGCAAGAAATGTGGTTTGTTATACCCGATTTTATCAACATCAACACCTTTATCTCCTTCCAGACGTAAGAGCATTTCGGATAGACCCGTGCCTGAAATTCGACGACCCGACTCCATCCATGCCCACTTTTTCTTCGTAGACATAGTAGGCTTATCAAATCCAAAGACTTCAGTGAGCAAACAGGTAAAGAAGCTGATCTTTCTAAATGAAGCCATCGCTGAGTGCGCAGCCTTTAGGTCAACTCCAAAAGATATGAAGCTTGTCATCCCAACTGGAGATGGTATGGCTATTGGATTTCTTCAGGGACCAGAGCTTCCAATAAAACTAGCAATGGAGTTACACGAGAAAATTACGGGATATAATGCAGGTAGACTCACTTCAGAGTCAATTCAAGTCAGGATAGGCATTCATAGCGGTACAGTTTTCATGGTAAATGATGTTTACGGAAATAACAATATTTGGGGTCCGGGGATAATTCTGGCAAGAAGAATAATGGATTTAGGAGACGATGGGCACGTTCTTCTAAGTGCGCATGTTGCAAAAGATCTCATTGACCTTTCAGATGAATATGGTCGTTACTTCCATCCCCTCGGCCTCCAGAAACTAAAACATGATCTGGGAACCGAGATCTATTCTGCCTTTTCGACTTCAGGGAACATTTTCGGAAACAAAAATACTCCCAAAAAGATCAGTCCGACCGAACCCAAGCTCTTGTACCCGTATATACAGGTGAATTTATCAATTTTGAACATGAACTCGATGCTTGTCCACCACAAAAGAAAATACGTAATTCAAAATGCCTCAAATAAGGAAATATCTGGCGTTACCCACCAGATTGCGACTGACGTGGAGAAAGATTTTGAAGAGCTGAAGTTGAAGGTTTACGATGATGAAGGAAATAAGCTTGCCACCAGGTATCTCGATAATAAGCCGCACCAAAAGGAATTTGCTACTTATTTTATCCAGCCTCTTCGAGAGCATGGAAGGAAGGAATACACGCTAGAATACGAGCTTGAAGAGCCCAAAAGATATTTTGAGAATCAGTTCTTTACAGATTGCAAGAAATTCGATGTGAATATTACGTATCCTGCAGAATGTAAGATCGGGCCGCCAAAGGCGTATGAAGTGAATACTGAAACGGCGCCAGAACAGAAGACAGAGCATGACCGTCAGCCTTCTATCACTAAGCAAAGAGACAAAATGTGCGCAACGTGGTCCGAGATTGATATCGCCAAGGGGCGGGTCTTCAGGTTCGAATGGTAAGAGGCGGCTGTTCTGAAAACCAAATTCAGAAATTGAAGACCTGTGAATTTGGATCTTGAATCATTGCAATTCTGGATGACTTCATGGAGAGTTTCTGATACTTACCTTGCAACTTATTTTCTCGCACTGACTTTCACAGCAATCCTACTTGTCAATGGCGAGCAGCTATTTCTAGAACACTTATTTGGGAAAGCGCTGATGAATGATCTAAATTATTCCATACAAATATCTGAACCTTAAAATGTCCTTCTTGCACCGATTGCCAGGTGAAGGAAATGTCTGTACTTTGAGCTCTTGCTAGTGATCCTTCTTGCCAACTGATGTAGCGTGCAATATTTTCTTCATCGAGAATTTGAATTAATACAGAGTACTGCTGGTCTGCCCGTTGCAGATTTCTAATAGTGAGAGGTATCGATAGCCGTTCGCCTGTGGACTCATTCTCACTCACATTAGAATGATCATTCGTAATGATTATTCTGCTGAGCGGATTTTTCTCAAAGTAGGTGCTACCATATGTTCCATCATTAACGATGGCTGCAATTACTGGAGAGAGTGAATCCATCATGCCTGTAACAGTATTCTTTTCGGCGTCAAAGGCAACTGTGGTATCTTCCCAGCGTTCCTCTTGTTCATTATAGTGCAGCAATCTGACATTGGATTCTGAGCCCGATGACTGAGCAATTTGCTCGTCGTATGGTATCGTCACATTCACCATGCCTTGGAATTTTACAGCTGAGGCATCGATATCAAAAACCTTTCCGGCTGTGGAAAATGTAGAACCATCTAGCGCAACCATTCCCTTTTCTTTTCCTCCTTCTGATACCATTTCATCAAACACATCGATAAACTTGGAAATGTCCGCTGTTGAGATTTTCAGCTGCCCACTGCCAGGTTCTACTGTGTCAAACGATATAGAGACAGAATCAGAGCCCACGCTTGTTTTGCTTTCAACATCGGTGCCAGATATCATTTGTTGTACCGACGTGGAACCTCCGCTACCGCCTCCACCATGATGTCGACCTTCGGTGGCAATGACATCACCAATAACGCCACCTACACCGAACTTTGAGAAGTGCTCTGGTTCTAATGTGAATGGGCAAAAGTCAGTGAAGTTCCCCGTGGGTTCTAGTTTCTGTACTTCAGTCCAATCCGTACCATCAAAGAACAGCAGCTTAAAGTCGGGACAGCCATTTGGAAGTTCTGGGAAGCCTGGAAGCGTCTTGTTTACAAGAATGTCTATCTTGGGAGATGATTGGAATGCGTTTGGATCTGAAAAGTCTACGTCACCAACAAAACCCACATCTAAAAACAGTGCAGGAACATCAAGTTGCGGGGGCGGAGTTTCCGGTGGACGAGTATCTGAGATTCCGAAACTAAAACCTATGTAAGTTCCCTCTACATTGAAAGTCATGTTAATCTCTCGTACTCTGGCCAACTGAGATTCTACAAAAGAAGACTGATTGAGGAGTAATGTTAACCCCGGATAGACCTTGTCGATCACAGGTGTCAAGACAAAATTGTTTTCTGAACCTTCGTATGGGATCACAACTGCTGGCACTGAATAAATTACATCAGCAGCAATGCTCTGAGCCGGTCCTGGATATGTGGGGATATCGAACTCATCGATAATTTGTTCTCCAGTGAGCGCATTAGAAGTAGCAGTTTCAAGGTTCAATGATTCTGTGGGCAGTAGCGTGTCCAATGTAGCAGCTGTGACAATCTGAGCTGCAGGCATTCCGGTGTTTGCAGGACCTAGAATGGTACCGAAGGTGGGAAATATTCCGCCCTGAACGCCGCTGAAAATTCCTACAATTACCTTATTTTCGTATAGGGTAAATTGAGTTCTGTTCAAGTAAGGCGGAGGAACGCTAATGTTTGATTCAACGTCAGTTATCGATACAGATGAGTTCAAATTTTGAATGGCCAATAGGGCTGTCGAGAAGCAGAACTCGCATGCATTTGCCTGCACCACTGTGACTAGTGAATCCCCATACAGTCTTGAATAACCATTAGGTACTGTCGTTTCGGAAATGATGTAGGTTGTAAAATTGTTTTCAGCATTATCAATGACTATTGCACCATCAACACTGGATCCAAAATCGACCAAATCAAAATCGTAAGTACCGTTATCTTCTACAAATAGTGAGCCTTCCAGTGTGAACGGGTTTGGTGTTATTGTAAAAGCAGACCCCGGAATAGATTGTGATGACTCCTGTACATCATTTAGAGTAATTATTATCTGGCCGCCAGTTGTGAACCGCCACGAAATATTTTCAAGAGAATTGCCTGCATCGTCTTTAATGCCATCTGTTAGTGTCGCAATGTAGACCTCTCCGAAGTTTAGTGGAGAGTCGGGTATGAACGATGCGGTGTTGCTGCTAGCATTGTACGTGACGACTCCAGAGATTGAATAGCCAAATTCGCTTGTAACGACAAAAGTGTCTGTAGTTACGGTAGTCTCGTTAACAGATTCGCTGAACGTTGCATTTATTGTTGAGCGGATATCTACTCTTCTTTTTCCGTCGGTCGGTTCAGTTTCTTCGACGAACGGTGGTGTAGTATCTATGATATAGATCTCTGTAACAATAGTTGATGTATGGTTATCAGATGGGTCAACGGCAATAATTTTCAATGTTGTATTTGATGAAATGATTATTGCAGTACCGTTATACTGAGTACTGTTTACATTTGGTTCGGACCCATCAGCGGTATAAAAGATCGCAGCACCAGGCGTGGAGGACAGAGTTACATTCTGAACAGAATTGAATATTCCTCCTGACGGTGCGGCTAATACTTCATGAGTACCATTTGCCATCCTAGGAGCTAATGAAACTAAGATCATGGGGACTATTACAATTAATCCAAATAGCGCCGTTCGCACACTTGAGAATAGAAAAATCATTTATAAAAGAATTCTGTACTAAAAATGGAATAATTTCCCTTCTTACCTATCCAATATATAAACCAAATCATATCTGTTGACAGGCATGTACGTTCAAAAATTCACAGCGTTATATGCATGTATCCTGCCTGCGTTCGCGCCTCCAATCACGTCATTAACAAGGCCGTTAGCCAGAATTCTATTGCGAACATTTCCGTTAACAAAAGCTGCGCTAAACTGGTTTCCATTGCTTTGATAAGAACGTGACCAAACTAATGCTGCCACACCCGAAACAATGGCAGATGCCATGGAAGATCCGTCTCGAGTAAGGATGTGAGTGGTACTATTAGTTCCTGTTGTATGAATGCCCACACCAGGTGCCATAACGGCGGAGTTGCCATAGTTCGAAGTATCTGACTTGTACCTATTATTATTATTATCACCTGTCCTATTCCTTCGATGACTTCCGACGGGAATAACCTCGGTCGTCCATGCTGCAGGATAAACTGCAGTTGCACCTTGGCCAATATCGACATTCCCATCCCCAGATGCGGCGACAAATACCGCACCTGGACTATTATTGGCATTACTGAATGCCGTACTGATTGCACCATGAAGCTGACTAATATCCGCTCCAGATACGCTCCAGGACATATTCACAATATAGCGACTTCCTGCGTTGGAATTGTTAGCGTCAATCTTTGTTTTGACATAATTTACACCATTTACCGCATTGCTTACTACAATACTTGTATCAGAACAAATCTTTACCGGCATCGTCTTGCAATTCCAGCCAACACTAGCAATACCTCCGGCAGCTTGAAGGCAAGTTCCATTGTTTGTAGCTGCAGCAGCAATCCCCGTTACCCAGGTGCCATGACCGTTAGAATCCGTCACATCAGTTGTGTCTGGAGCACCACCGATTGCATTGTATCTGTCTACAACTTTGTTCGTGAATTCGTTATGAGCTCTGTAAAGACCGGTATCCAGAACCGCAATGACAACATTGGCGACACCAGTGGTCACGCCCCACGCGTCCCTTGCATAGATTTCATCATCCCAATTGTTGTCTTTTAGACACCATTGATAATTGTTACAATAATAATAATCAGTTGCATCGACAGGTGCAAGGAGACAATCGAACGCTACTTCATCAGGTTCTGCAAATTCAACGCCCGCCTTCTCTTTATATTCCTTTAGCGCAGCAAATAAGCCGCCGGGTGTCTTTTTGTATTCATCCGGCAGAGCAACAGCATAATAGCCAGGGCTGGCGTCATATTTGCGGACGATCTGTAGACCAAAGATTTCGTTCTTAGAATCCGCTTCCTCTATTAGTGATTTTTCTTCCTTCTTCAGTTGCAACATAAAACTGTCCGGAACGAAATATCTAGCAACAGGCCCGTACTTTAGACCAGTCTCTTTCATAGCCGGCAAAACACTGTAAGCCCCTACTTGCTCTGTCAGAAAATTTACCAATTTATCAAACGTATTTGCATCCGAAACTGAAGCTCTGCCATATCCAGGTAGGTCCGAGATTAGGGTCACTTGCGCGGCGTACTCCTTACCGTGGCGCTTATTGAATTCTGTTAAAGATTGCAGCATGAAATCATTAGCCATTTTTTCGAACTTGAAAATGAATTCCTTGTTGCTTGTATTGAATCTACGTGGTTCGCTAAACAAATCCTGGTAATCCAAGTTTTTATCGACGGCTTTTGACGATGACATGCGCCTAGTACATTGTTATATAAGATAAAGTTTTTGCGATAGGTCTAAATATGCGAGGCATGCCTTTTGCATAAAACTCTCCTATTATGGAGAGAGATTATACATTTTTGCCACCCTTTATACTCAATCCAGATTCGCCTAGTCCGTTCAATAAAGCTTTTCCAATCGAACAATTTACCCCAGATGGCGTACCAGGAAAACTACGCTTGAACTCATAGAGGCCGCAACAACAATAGCCGCAAATGCCTATTTTGTGTGGATTATTTTGCAAAGTTAATGCAGTGACAACATCAAACGACACAGTAGCTTTTGCTTGTAGAAATTTGAAAGCCGCGGGCACAGCAGGAGCGCCCATCTGCAAATTTCCGTCCAAAATAGTAACTTGTTGAAGAACAGTACTGTGGAGGCTGTTATTCTTAACTGTTAGATTTAAGCTTCCGACAGGCGTTTTTTGGCTGATAAAATGCTCAAATCATCTTCTTCAACTTTTGGAGTGCCGGTAGTTGCTTCCGCCACTCCTTTCAAAGCAAGTCCTGCTGCGAATGATTCAAAGAACAAACTGATCAGTTCTTGTTGCGTTGGCGGCGTGGGAGATAAGGCAGCTGGATTACCTTCCAAAACAAAAATCGCAGCGATTAGGCCCAAGATCAATCCTGTTATAGAACCTAGGTATACGCCATCATCCTTCTTCTGAACCCATAGGATGGTTTTTTCGTTATTTGTTCTTACACCTTTGGTTACTTGACTGGACATAAGCAGGATTTTACGAAGGAATTTTGGTGCCCGCGTCCCTTTAAGTTACCAGTGTCTTTCGTACTATAGTTCCGTTAATTCCACTCTAACTCCCCTTGTAGGCTGTTTGCCGCCGATGAATTTTTCATAATGTTTTTTGCGGTTTCTTTCAACTTATCTGATCTAACACCACTAACAGTAGCGCACAAGTACTCCTTCAATTGCACCCTGGATTCCAGGATAGACTGAACCTATATCTCCTTGGAAAAATCCATCAGCGATATTGAAATTGATAACATAATTAGCAAACAACTCAGAACCAACATGTACGCCAGATGTAATCTTCGCATAAATACGACCTTCCATGTGACCCTGCTCGTTACAATGGTCGCATGTAGTCCACGGAATTCGATGGGTGCCGGCATTCGTTACTCCCCACAATTTTCCACCGCCTATTGGTACACCGTTATTCCACTGAAAGGTACCGTAATGATAGCCTCTTCCGGTAGAGTTGTTACCCATCAAGATTTGAAGAAAATCTCTTGAGGAAATTTGTCCGTTAGGAGTTAACGGATCGTCACAGGGACCAGGAGTAAGGTTTGCATCCAAATAATGGCGTGCCTTCAAAGTGTTGCCACCGGCAATGGCACCCGGGCATGCAAGTAGCTTCCAAAGTTGGAAAGTGAATAGTATAGTTAGATTTTTTGAGAATCGTTGCATTTTGACGGTTGCATCAGCATCAGTGGGACGATCAGCAGACATTGTCTACACTAGAATAAAGATAAATAAAAAGAATCTCACAAAACTATCTTTCCTTCCTTGTCAGGTTTCAAGGCGCTACAAAGTCTGATAGTGATTACTGAGAAAGATAAAATAATGATAAACACTTACATTTGCAAGCTGACTTGTATTCACTCACTTAGAAGATTAATGAATTACATGTCTGAAAGATAACATAGTATCTATGCCACAATATTTCACTGTCTTTCTCCTACGTTGGAGCTTTAGTCCTTAACTGTTTTATTCGGCAAGAAGCAGCACCATATCAAGAAAATTAGTCCAAAAAGTTTTGGGGTATTTGATAACTGGTGGTCAATCTACCGACAACAGACAGCACATTCTTTAAATAAAAGCTAAAATAAATTACCACAAGATGCCTCTAGACACAGACAAGTTGCAGGCGTTTCTAACCTACAAAAAGGAAAAGACCGCGGCAATTGCAGGCATTGAGCAGAAAAGACTGGTTGACCTTCAAGACGCGCGTTCTACAGTTTTCAAATACGCATTGCCCGCTTCGATAATTGATGGTGTTGGAGGGGTAGTTGGAACCTTGGTCACAGGCAGTATCTTGATGATTCTGCCGGTCGGGCTGTTTCTCGTTCTTATATTTTTTCTTGCACGTTTCTTGGACCGGGAAAAATACGCCGAGCGCACTGAATTAATGGAATATACCGAGGGAGCACTATATGATATTAGGCGGCAAGAGATAGATCTGCTGGTGAGATCTTAGATATATATGACACCTGATCCGGAATGGGTTAACAATAGTGACGTTTCGAAACTGGAAGGTTTCCTAGACAAACTGGCTGCTCAATTGCACAGCAAACGAAAGGAGCCTACGAAGACTAACCTTCCGCAGGCAATGATGCTCTCCGTTGGGATATTCGTGGCACTCTTTGTAGCTCTATCTGTTACTCTTCCAAATGTCTCCTTTAGCGGGAATGCCTTTATTGGTTCGAGTACTCAGCCTAGCACTGAAGCTTCAAGAAATGGTGACGCAGTGCAATTTTCTCTGATTGTGGCTTCAAGCGGTGGCATAATCCCTGGTCTTGCGTATGCTCTAACTCGCGATAGGGAGGTGCAGCAGAAAAATGAAGAACTAGCGGCGCTTGGCCTCGAAATGAAATATCTTAGGAGTAAGATCCTGACTTTGAAACAAGCAGAAGCTGTCACGAGACTTGACCAAGGAGTCAATAGTACTGACAAGGACAAGGGGGAACCCGCCTCCACGAGCCTGACGGGCTCCAGTTCCTGATCTCATGCGGTCGTTCTCACTATAATCCCGTTAATATCATTTGAGCGCCCCCGGAGCCACCGCTATAATACCACCCAGAAGTCTCACTGTTCCCATTGCAGGAATTGATCTTGGACAGTCTTTCGCAAACAAAGAATTGGTGCTTGCTATCACAATATTGGTACAACCAAGAAGATTAGATCTTCTAGCAGTGACTTGCCAGTAGTAATATGCATGAATTATTGATAAGCAGCCGTTAATGCTTTGAAACGACAGGTTATAGGAAGAAAAAGTAGCTGCGCCAGACCTCCAGAAGAGTCAGATCAACTATCTTATCTCGCATTTCCAGATTAGTTAAATAAATGCTACAAGCACATTCCCTATCCTTATGACAATCAGCAGCACGTCAACGAACAACAAACTCGAAATGTTCTGTGTATTTTATGTCGACATGGAAAGCTCGACTTACAATACTGCTCGTCTTCGCCCCGAAGACTATTCCGTTTATTATGCAGCTTTTTACGATACATTGTCAGACATTGCTAGCAGGTTTGGCGGCAGGGTCATAAAGCACGTTGGAGATGCATTGATAATTTATTTTCCGGCCACCTCTGATCCTACCAATGAAATGGCATTCAAATCAACACTTGACTGTGGTACGGCCATGCTTGAAGCTCAACCTGTATTAACTAGTCTCTTCCAAGAAAAAGATCTTCCCCCGCTATGCTACAGAATCAGTGCCGACTATGGCAGAATGGAGCCAATCGAGACTGAAACTTCTCTAACTCTTGATTGGATAGGACCGTCAATGAATATGGTTGCAAAGATGAATCGGTTCGCACCAACAAATTCGATGGTCATAGGAGGAGATCTTCATCAAATGCTTTCGAAATTTTCCTTCCAAGAATATATTCTTGAGCTTGCCGGCGAGTTGAATATTGGTATAAGGCAAAAGTATCCTGTCTTCTCCGTATCAAGGAGAAGCAATGACGGAATCATTTCAGGCAAAGCAATTCCAAATGTCTCCCCGGCAATCATTCATTTAACGAGAAATGGAAATGCAGCGGATGTAAGTCCGACTGCCGATGCAATTCCAAATATTGTCATAGTTGATGACGAGCACGACATACTCCTTGTCTACAAGCGGTATCTCTCCAGCCAACGCGTCAATGTTGAGGTATTTGCAGATCCCGTACAGCTGCTTGGACGACTTGCAGAAGTAGGCCCTTCTTACTATGACCTTGCTGTACTTGATGTGAGAATGCCTAAGTTGAGTGGTTTTCAGGTCTACCAGATTCTTACAGCCCTAAAGCCTAGCATCAAGACTCTATTTGTAAGCGCTCTTGATCATACGGGGGAAGTTCTTGCAGAGCTACGCGGGATTGAAAAAGAAAATGACTTTATCAGAAAGCCAGTTAGCCGGGAAAATTTCGTCTATGCGGTGAACAAGAAAATCAAGCTTTATGCCTAGGAATTAACAGTTGGAACATAGTCGATGGTTGGCTTATCCGGTCAATTCTGGCTCGGCTTATGAGCATAATATTTTTCTATAAGAGAATCTCTGCGGAATCCTATAGGAGAGGAATATTAAAGGTGAAAACTCCAAAAATCGTTCTCATATCAATGCTGGCAGTCATGATTGCATTTTCCCTTTATGCCTCATCCTCTCATTTTGTTAGTGCTAAGGGCATTTTCCAAAAGGTGCGTGTTATTGCCGAATCAGATGATAAGGTGACCGCCGCAGTCGAACATGGCTGTCAAATTGTTAGAGAAACGAGAGGATTGAAGGCTTTACTCTGCGATTCGGATATTGCTTCCTCATTGGGATTGCAGGAGGATGTTCGAGTATTTGCTGTAGATAGTGGTGCAAATAGCCAAATTGGTGCCACTACGGTACAGAGCAATGGCGATGACGGCACGGGCAGAAAAATTATAGTGCTTGATACTGGGTACAACTACGTTCATCCCGAATTGAGTTCAAGCTATCTTGGAGGAGAAGATTTTGTAAATGGCGATAACGACCCGATGGATGACAACGGACATGGAAGCCACGTTGCAGGGTTGATAACTGCAGATGGAGTCTATTCAGCTGCAAAGGGCGTAGCTCCTGGCACCGGAATAATTGCAGGCAAAGTGTTGGATAGCTCAGGATCAGGATACTTTAGCGATATTGTTGCAGCTATATATTGGGCGATAGACGGTCCTGATGGCATTCTAGGCACCGTTGATGACTTTAACGCAGACGCTATTAGTATGAGTCTCGGTACATCTCGTCCATATACCTACAAAGGAACTTGTGATAGTGTTGTGCCAAGTGTGACTGCTGCCATCAAGTATGCTAGGGATAATGGCATTTTGGTTGTTGTGGCCGCCGGAAATTCTGGCAATTCAGGTGTTTCACTGCCCGGATGCATAAGCTACTCGACTACTGTTGGAGCTGTCGATAGCTCCGATAAAATAACCAGTTTCTCTGGAAGAGGAAAGGCAGTTGATATTGTGGCTCCGGGGATGAGCCTTGTGTCTGCATGGACTGGGACGAGTTATGCGATTGCGAGTGGGACGAGCATGGCAACTCCTATAGTAAGTGGCACTGTCGCATTGATAAAGTTCAACCATCCAGATTACTCACCTTCAGAAGTTGAATCTGCGCTACTTAATACTGCAAGGGACCTCGGAAAACCGGGTAAGGATACAACCTACGGATACGGCAGAGTGAATGCTTCTGCTGCAGCAGCTTCCTAGCATCTGACTGAGCATATAATGAGAGGTCAGTATTTGGCTGACTGATTCTGTGAGTCCATTATCTGTAAAATGACCCAAAGCTTACCTAGATTGCCTTGTCTCGGGTTCTCCTTTTGTCCTTTCTCTAAAAGATTTCTTCGTCTTTTCTCATGCCACCAAGCCCTGTCTTGATGCTTGCCGCGCATTCTAGGCATGCACTCTTTGAAAATGGAAAGTCTTTCGTGCATTTCTTGCATACAGGTTTTTTACATTCCGAACAGTTCATTGACGCCGTCCTAATGTTACAAATGTAGCAGAGGGTCATAGCATACTAATGTATTAGGTTGCGTAAATATTTTTGTAAGACAGGCTCTAAAATTTTCAGGTAGTTACATTCTGCCAAATAATCCAGTACCATTGAGGCATATTTTGGAGAGAATCATGTTTTGTATCTACGGTGATCTCATTGTTGACAGCCTTTTCGCACGGGTCTTGTTTCCCTGTCATATCGCTTATCTTTCCCAAAGCTGAATTTCCAAATGCTTTTTAGGCGCAAAAATAGTGCCTCTCATATGCTGTCACGAAGTGGGAACATATTTGCATGTACGAGCAAGAGCGAACAAGAATGCTTTGATCGAATGCTCTTTGCAACAAGCCGGGTCTATGGCGAAGACGTTTTGAAGATAGAAAAAGGTGACTTGTTGTTCCTGCTCAACCTTGACAGTGATACCCTCTATGGCACTTTCAGAGCAAAATCCAAGGGAGCTAGAGACATAATACCGGAAGCTTGGAATGGCAGGTACCCCTATCAAGTGCAGGTGTTGCGCAACGGCACGGTACATTCTCTAGCCGGCGCAAAAAAGGTCTTGTCAACAATGGGCATAAGCTGGCGCGATTCCCTCGAAGCCAAGCAGGCACAGTTCCTCTCTCAGTACATCGAAAACCCGAATGGAAAGCTTAAAGTTGTGAAAAGGAAGGTCGAGGACAAGCCTAGGCTCGAATCCACAACTCTGTGGGATTATCGCAAGCAGAGCTATGGCAAGACCCAAAAGGGGAGCAACAAGTACGCCGGAGTCACTCCGGCATTTGTGATTTACAATATGGTCAGGCGCTACACCGAGCCGGGCGAACTTGTGCTCGATCCTATGGCAGGCAGCGGCACTACCATAGATGTGTGCAAGGAGGAGGGCCGCAAGTGCATAGCATACGATATTTCGCCTACTAGGCCAGATATTATCCAGAACGATGCGCGGAAAATACCGCTTGCAGAATCAAGCGTAGACATGATATTCATAGATTCACCATATGGCGACAACATCAACTACAACGACCGACCTGGGAACATTGGCAAGATCTCTTCTGAGACTGACGAATTTTATCTCGAACTTGACAAAGTCATGGCCGAATGTTATAGAGTGCTCAAGCCCGGTAAGGTGCTTGGCTGGCTGATCGGCGACCAATGGGTAAAGAAAAAATTTACACCAGTCGGCTTTTACGTTTATCAAAGCCTATGCAAATATTTCGACACAGTCGACGTTGTATCTGTGGCGAGGAGGAGCCAGACTTCCAATACCGGAATATGGCATAATCGCGCGTTGCGCTTTAACTTTTACCTCCGCGGCTTCAAGTACCTCTTTATAATGAGAAAACAAGCAAATAAGCAAGCTCAAAAAAGAAACATAATCTGGGCGCACTATCCCCGCAATTTGCGGGTCTAGTCTATCGGCCTCATCAAGAAGATTACCTCATCTTGACCACTTTTTCATCCACTGGAGAAGATACATCACCGACTCGACCAGTTCCTGGCCTTTGACGGTCAGTCGGTACTCCACCCTAGGTGGGATTTCGCTGTACGCCCGCCTCTCCAAAATCCCCCCCTTCTCCAGCTCTTTGAGGCGGCTTGCCAGCGTCTTGCTGCTAATTCCCTTGAGCGCTTGGTGAAATTGCTTGTACCTGACAGGCTCGGTCGTGCAGCAAAGTGGGATCAAGATTTCAAGGGTTCCTCTTTTCGTTATTATCTTACGAAGCTGGCCGGTTTCGGCCATCAAGGAAGACGGGTCAGTGCCCGTAAAGCTACAATTCATGACAGGAAGCTTGGTTTCCTTCATTACACCTACTGTATTCGATGCAACCTGACAACTTAAATAGTTTCCCAAGTAAAGCATTGG
>Ga0070697_100002619_pt1 | contig 13851 bp, 14 predicted proteins | sample KBSK1501metaG_FD_65475 | JGI IMG/M metagenome (GOLD analysis project Ga0070697, IMG submission 65475) | Corn, switchgrass and miscanthus rhizosphere microbial communities from Kellogg Biological Station, Michigan, USA - KBS K1-50-1 metaG | ecosystem: Host-associated > Plants > Roots >...
CTGGCTGAGCCTCGACCAGGGCAAGCCGCACAAAGCGGAAGCGATCGGCGAGGTGGGTGAGGCGATCGAGTACTTCCGGATCGCCGCCGAGGACATCAAGCGGCTCGAGACCAATGTCATCCCCTCGATGAGCAAGAACAAGCTCGTCTTTACCCTCCGCGTCCCGCGGGGGGTCTACGGGGTCATCACACCCTGGAACTGGCCCCTGACGATGGCCACCGAAGTGATCGCCCCGGCGCTGGCCGGCGGCAATACCGTCGTTTGGGCTCCCGCCTCGTCGACCTCGGCGATCTCGGTGAAGCTCATGGAGTGCCTGGCCGAAGCCGATTTGCCGCCTGGCGCAGTCAACCTCGTGACCGGCCCGGGGTCGGTGGTGGGCGACGAGATCGCCGGCCACCCGTTGATCGCCGGCGTCGGCTTCGTCGGCTCTACCGAGACCGGGCGCTCGGTGGCGCGACGTGCCGCCGGCAAGCACATCATGCTGGAGCTCGGTGGCAACGGCCCGATCGTGATCTTCGAGGATGCCGACATCGATCGCGCGGTCGAGGGCGTGATCGTCGGCTGCTTCCTCTGCGCCGGGCAGAGCTGCACAGCGGGCGAGCGGATCCTCGTGCAACGCGGTTTCCAGGACGCGTTCATCGACCGCCTCACGGAAGCGGTCGACAAGATTCGACTGGGCGATCCCTTCGACGACGCCACCACCATGGGGCCGTTGAACAACGAGGGCGTCGCATTGAAGATGGACGAGCACATCGCGGACGCGCTGGCCGGGGGTGCGACGGCGGTGACCGGCGGCCATCGGGCGACCAACTTTCCCACCCGCCTCTACTACGAGGCGACGGTGCTGCGCGGGGTGAGCCCGCAGATGCGGGTCAGCAAGGAAGAGACCTTCGGCCCAATCGCGCCGGTGATTCCCTTCCGCGATGAGGCGGAGGCGTTGGCGATCGCGAATGACTCACCCTACGGTCTGCTTGGATCCGTGTACACCAGGGACATCGATCGCGCGCTGCGCTTCGCCCAGCGGCTGGAGACCGGCTGGGTCAATGTCAACGAATCTTCCAACTACTGGGAGGCGCACATCCCGTTCGGAGGCCGGGCGGGCAAAGACAGCGGCATCGGCCGCGTCGGCGGCTACCGGGCCATCGAGCAGATGACCGACCTGAAGACAATTATCGTCGACGTCAGGGAGACCTAGGTGGCGGTGACGGGAACCAACTTGCCGGTCGCGGACGTCATCGCCGAAGCCGAGCGGATCACCGTGGCCGCCCGTGCCCTGAAGGTCCCGGTCAAGCTGGTGGGGGGTGCGGCCGTCAACCTCCATTCACGCAGCGCACGCGAGGCGCCGCTGAAGCGGAAGTACGGCGACCTCGATTTCGTCGCCGCCTCCAAGCAGCGCCAGGCGGCCGAGAAGTTGTTCGAGTCACTGGGCTACCAGGGCGACCGGCGATTCAATACGCTCAACGGCCACCAGCGCCTCCTCTATCTGGACGCGGTGAACGGCCGGCAGATCGATATCTTCATCGACCGCATGCGGATGTGCCACGTCATCGAGCTGGCCGACCGCCTTGGCGGCGATGACCCCTGCCTTACCCCGGCCGATCTCCTGCTCAGCAAGCTACAGGTCTTCGAGGTCAACATGAAAGACCTCGTCGATTCCATCGCGCTGCTGCTCGACCACCCGATCGCGGATCACGACGACGACGCCATCAACGGCACCTATCTGGCTCAGCTCCTATCGGAGGACTGGGGTCTGCACCGGACGATGCAGCTGAACACGGCGCGGATCCGGGATACGGCTAAACAACTCCCCGTCGCCGCGGACACGGTCAATCAGCGGCTCGATGAACTCTGGGCGCGCACCGAAGCGCACCCCAAGTCACTGAAGTGGCGACTCCGTGCGAAGGTCGGCGACCGAATGAGTTGGTACGAGCTGCCCGAGGAAGTTCGCCAACCGTATCAGCCGGAGTAGCACTTCAGCGGACATTGACATCCTGGCCAGCCACGCCGATAGTGTGAGGTGAGGGTGGCAGCGATTTCCAGGCCTCGAGTTGAGCTCGAGGAAGGGGGCGACCATGGCGCGAGTCACGCATCCGGTCGACGACACCATTCGCGTGCTCTTCGTCCAAGACGATCCGGCGGTGGCGGAGATGTACAAGTTGAAGCTCGAGCTTGATGGCTACCAGGTCACCATCGTCTCGGGCCGCCAGCAGCTGATCGATGCGAGCACCACCGTGCGGCCCGACCTCGTCTATCTCGATATCCGCCGAAGGGAGCAGGACGGCATCGAGATGCTTCGCGCACTGCGCGACGGCGGGCCAACCAGAGACGTTCCGGTCATCATCCTCTCGGACCATCGGGCCGAGGAGATGGTCAGCCGCGGATTGACGGCAAACGTGATGGACTACGTGGTGCGCGCCAACGCTGCCCTGACGTCGCTGACGGAAAACGTCGAGGACTGGGCCCGCTCGGAATCCGCCTAACGGTCAGGCGGCCCGTTGCCGTTTGTCGGCGTACATCGAGCGGTCGGCCGCGCCCATCAGGGCGACCGCCGTCGTCCCGTCGAGAGGAAAGGATGCCGTCCCGATCGATACGGAGATCGGACCTGAGGGCCCGTCGGGGCCACGGAGCGTCCCGCCGACGCGACGCGCGAGCGAGATCGCGCCCACCTGGTCGGTCTCGGGCATCAGCAGAACGAACTCATCGCCACCCCAGCGGGTGACGACATCGACTGAGCGCAGGTTCGCGGAGAGCACCGACGCCACCCGCTTCAGCACCGCATCACCGGCCGCGTGACCGCGGGCATCGTTGACCTGCTTCAGCCCATCGACGTCAAGCATGATCACGCAGAACGGCTCCGGCGACCCTGCCGCGAGCCGCCGCTCCAGCTCGCGCTCGAACGCGCGGCGGTTCGCCAGTCCCGTCAGCGGGTCCGTCCGCGCGGTCGCCGCCAGCCGCTCGATCAGCCGGGCATTGAAGATGGAGACGGCGGCCTGGTTGGCGAGGATCGTCATCAATCGCAGGTGGTCGCCGTTGTACTGATGCAAGCCGAGCTTGGCGGTGACGATGACGCCGATCAGGTTGTCCTCGAAGATCACGGGGAGCGCCAGCATCGATTCGTCGGTCTCCGATGTGCCCGGGACATGCATCGCCTTCGGATGCCGCACGGTATCACCGACGAGCGCCCCCTGCTTGGTCTCGGCGACCCAGCCGGTGATGCCCTCGCCGACCTGGACCGCCAGCGTTTCGGCGGTGACGCCGTCGTACTCCGGACGTTGCGTATCGCTGAAGTACACCGGTCGGAGCGTTCGGCCATCATCTTCGAGCAGGTAGACTCGGCACTGGTCATAGGGCAGCAGGGTCGTGATGGTGCGACCGATGGTGTCGCAGATCTCGGGCACGCTGACTACGGTTGCCAGCTGCCGACCGAGCTGCTGGACCGCATCCAGATGCTCGGTCCATGAGTGGTTCAGGGGCAGCTTGCGATCTTCGTGGAGCGCGCTCTCGACCGTCCCCGCCACCACGACCTCGCCGGATTCGATGACCTCGAGCAGGGCTCGCGCGACCTGAGGATCGAACTGGCGGCCGGCCTGGGCTCGGATCTCCTCCATGATCCACTCGCGTGGCCGGGCCCGGCGGTAGGGCCGGTCGCTGGCCATCGCCTGGAACGCGTCGCAGGCATGGATGATGCGGGCTTCGATTGGAATGCGCTCGCCGCCGAGCCGATCCGGATAGCCTCCACCGTCCCATCGCTCGTGCTCGGCCCGAATGATCGGTCGGATCCGCGCCAGGAACGGGACCGAGGCCACGATCCGTTCGCCGATTACGGGATGCTCCCGCATGACGGCCGTCTCCTCGTCGTCCAGGGGTCCGGGCTTGTGCAAGATGTAGCCCGGCACGCCGATCTTTCCGATGTCATGGAGCAGCGCGCCGTACTCCAGAAAACGCAAGGTCTCTCCCTCGAGTCCGAGGCGGTGGCCGACCGCCTTGGCGAGCGCGGCGGTCTCACGCGAGTGCGCCTCGGTATGACGGTCCTTGGCGTCGAGGGCGGCCGCAAGCGCAGCGACCGTGGCGAGGTAGCTCTGTTCGAGCTCCTCACGCCGCTGCTCAGCCACCTGGTTCTCCGCGCGCAACGCCTTGCGCACGAGGCCCGGGACATACGCGCAAATCACCATCGACGCCGCCAACAAGACCATGGAGCGGGCGTAATAACTGTCCCACCCCCAGATCGCGAGCGGCAGGGCAGCCGCGAGGATCGCAGTGACCAGCACGGCGACGGCCGTCTGGAATTCGAGAATCGACGCGGTGAAGACGACGATAACCAGGTACAGCACGGGTAAATGCGAGTGCGTGCCCCCCGTGGCGAAGACACCGACGGTCAGCATCGCGATGCCAGCAAAAACCACCGGGACGAACCATCGGGCAGGGACCTCCGCCCATGGCAGCATCCAGCACACCACGCCCGCCCCGCAGGCAAGCGCCGTGATCATCCATTCCGTTGCGTAATTGACTCGCAGCCCGGTTCCTAGATAGTCACTGGCCATCACAATGGTCGCCAGCCCCCAAAACGAGACCGCCGCTACCTTGAGCGTCGCACGATGCAGCCGCAGCGAGCCGTGGCGAGGCGTGGTCATGCTGGCGAATACAACGTCGCCTGCTGGAGCTTCCGTCGCCGGCAAGCCTCGATAGCATGAGGCCGGCATGTTCTGGACGTTTGTCGAGGCGACCCCGGCCGTGGGCGGTTCGGTCCAGATCGACGGAAAAAAGGGACACCACCTTGCCCGGGTCCTGCGGGTCCGCCCGGGTGAGCACGGCATCGCGATCTATGCCGGGCGCGAATATGAGGTCGAGGTGGCCGCGGTGGACGGCGCGCGCATCGACGCCCGTGTGCTCGCGGACCGGCCGGCCGGCGGAGAACCAACCACCACGATCACGCTCTGGCAGGCGGTGCTGCCCAACCCCGATTTCGACGCCGTCCTCGAGGGAGGTACGGCCGTCGGCATCCGGCAGTTTGTCGCCGTCCAGGCAGCGCGTTCCATCGGCCGCCCCCCGGCCGGACGCCTCAGCCGCTGGGAGGCCATCGTCGAGTCCGCCGCCGAGCAGAGTCACCGCGGCGTGATCCCGACCGTGACCGGGCCGGTCACGCTGTCGTCGGCCCTCGCCCACTCAAGCGACAGCCGCTTGCTCGCGCTCGACCCGTCCGCCTCGCTGCCACTGGCGCAGGCCATCGATGGCTCGGCGGCCTACACCATCGCGGTCGGCCCCGAAGGCGGTTGGACCGAGGAGGAGCTGGCCAGCCTGCGAGGCCGCGGGGCGGTCACGGTCAATCTCGGTCCGCGCGTCCTGCGCGCCCGCCTGGCGCCGATCGTGGCCGCTGCTATCCTCGTCCAACGGTAATGAACGTCTCCATCCAAACGCTCGGTTGCAAGGTGAACTTCGCGGAGATGGCCGAGCTGGGCGACCGGCTGGCGCGTGCCGGTTTCACGGTCTCGGACGGCGACGAGCAGGCCGACATCTGCGTCATCAACAGCTGCACCGTGACCGCGCAGGCGGACCGAAAGCTGCGCACCCTGGTCCACGGCCTGCGACGCCGGCACCCGAAGGCGCACCTGGTCTTGACCGGCTGCCATGTCGACAACCCGAACCCGCGCGTGTCGGCGGTGCCCGACGTCGATGTCGCCTTCCCCAATGCGCGTAAACGCGAGATCTTCGATTACCTCGCGTCGACCTTCGAGCCGGCGGCAGGCGGCGGATCGACCACCTTTAGTCGCTCGCGCTACTTTCTCAAGGTGCAGGATGGCTGCAACCACCGCTGCACCTACTGCATCGTCTGGCGGACGCGCGGCGTCTCCCGCAGCGAAGAGGAAGCGGTGTTGATCGACCGCGCCCAGCAGGCCGTGGCCGAGGGCTACGGCGAGATCGTGTTGACCGGCGTCGACCTCGGGGCCTTCGGCCGCGACCGGAATCTGGGGTTCGCACCCTTCGTGCAACGGCTGCTGGACGCCATCGCGCCGGCGCGGCTTCGCCTGAGCTCGATCAACGTCAATGACATCACGCCCGACCTGGTCGACCTGGCCGGCGCGCCGCGCTTTTGCCGCCACCTGCACATCCCGCTCCAGTCCGGCAGCGACCGCGTCCTGAAACGCATGGGGCGCCTCTATCGCCGCCGGGATTATCTCGAGGTGGTCGTCGCGTTGCGCCGCCAATCGCCGGAGCTCGCCGTCACCGCCGATGTCATCGTCGGCTTTCCGGGTGAGACGGACGAGGACTTTGTTGATACCCAGGCCGTGGCGCGGGACGCAGGCCTTACCGGCATGCATGTCTTTCGCTTTTCGCCACGGGCGGGGACGTCGGCCCCGCGACTCGGTCTCCCGGTGGACGACCCGCTCAGCCGCGAGCGCAGTCACCAATTGCAGCGTCAGGCGGACGCGCAACGGCGAGCCTACGAGGCTCGGTTCATCGACCGCGACCTGGAGGTGATCTGGGACCGGCGCCTCCCGCAGCAGATGCGGGGATTGAGCGACAACTACATCACGGTGCGCGCCCCCGCGCGCCACCAGACGTTGGGGTCGCTCGCCACCGTTCATCCGCTGGCGCCGAGCCCTGACGGTCTTCTCTGCGGGTAAGCTTGGCCGATGGCCGACGACTGCCTTTTCTGCAAGATCTTTGCCCGCGAGATTCCAGCCACGGAGGTCTTCCGCGATGAAGAGATCGTCGCCTTCGAGGACATCCGGCCGGTGGCGCCGACCCACGTCGTGGTGATCCCCAAAGAGCACATTCCCACGGTTCACGACCTGCTGCCCACCCAGGGGCCGATGCTGATCCGGATGTTTCAGGTCGCCAATCGGATTGCCGATGAGCGCAAGATCGATCGCGATGGTTACCGCCTGGTCGTCAACAAGGGTCCCCAGGCCGGACAGACCGTCTATCATCTCCACCTGCACCTGCTGGGTGGCCGCGTGATGTCCTGGCCTCCCGGCTGACCTGGCCCTGGCACGCGCTTGCGAAGCTATTGTCACACCGCTGTCGCAGCCTGACCGCGGCCTGAAGACGCGCGAAAGAGGCGTCGTAAGCGACCGGCGCTACCTTGGTCGCACATGCGCCGTCTCCCATGGCGTGCCGTCCAACCACAGGATCTTGCCGCCGATCAGGCGAAGCTGCAGGCGCGGCTTGACAAGCTGACCGGCGGAGGCGCCACGCCCGAGGCGAGCGCGCCGATCCAGCCTGCACATACCGGGACGGAGCCGATCCCGCAAGAGACGATCTCGGTGTCCCCAGCCGCGCCGGCGGAGCCCGTCGTGACCGCAGCGCCAACCGGCCCGGCGCCCGAGGAGCCGGCGCTCACCGCAACCGCAACCAGCCTCATGCTTGTTGAGCCCGCCCTCACCGCAACGCCAACCAGCCTCGTGCTCGTTCAGCCGGTCGTCATCCCCCCGCTAACCAGCCTCCCGCCTCGCTTGCGCGACGAATCGGACCGTCGCCGCCGGCGGCGGTTCGGTTTCCTGCTCTTCTTCGCCGCCCTGATCTTGATCTTCTTCGTGGTTCGGGCGATTCCCGCCGACTGGGAAATCGGGCCGTTCCGCATCGATGCCAGCGGAAGTGCCGCCGACTCGGCGGCGAGCATCTACTTCTCGGATGACCCACACGCGCCCTTCTGGCTGCTGGTCCCAACCTTCAACCTTCCGCCCCGTTTCTTCGCGGCCAGGCCGAATAGCACGGCGCGGCCGGTTGCGCTTGCGCCCACCAAAACCCCCACCTCAACGCCGTCGGGCAGCACGTCGCCCAGCGCCAGCCCGTCCTCGAGCGCCTCGGCGTCGCCGAGCGGCAGCGCGAGTCCCTCAGCGTCTCCGAGCGCGAGCCCGTCAGGGTCCGCCAGCGCGAGCGCGTCCCCCTCGGCCAGCCCGAGCGCGTCGCCGACGCCGACGCCCACCCCGACACCCACGCCGACGCCCACCCCGACGCCTACCCCTACCCCGACACCGACGCCCACCCCGACGCCCACCCCAACCCCGACACCCACGCCAACACCAACACCGACGCCAACGCCAACGCCGACGCCGACACCGACGCCGACGCCGACGCCGACGCCGACACCGGTCCCATTTGCCTTCACGGGCACACCAACTGAGATCGTGGCGTGGCAGGTCAACGGATCAAACAAGTGCAAGCTCGACACCATTACCGCCAATGGCACCTTCCGGACCAATGGCGTCGGCGGAACCGTGACCTACCAGTGGATTCGCAAGGACAGCAATGGTACGCAAGTCCAGCCGCTGCAGTCGATCGTGGTGGCAGTAGGGGACAGCAGCGCGCACGCCGTGGCGGCGGACCAGTGGATCCCGGCCAGCAACGGTAGCGAGCAGCTCGTCTTCACGAACCCAGCCTTTGCGGTCGCGCCGCAGTCGTTTACCTGCCGGGCTTAGGCGGCGGTCTGCTGTTGGTAGCGGGCGATCGTTCCTGTCCCACTCCGCTTGGCGCGGAGCAGCGCCTCGTCCGCCCGCTGCAGTAACGTCTCGGGCGTCCCGCCATCCTCCGGGAAGACGGCGATGCCAATGCTGAAGGAGACTTCCACGTCGGTGCCACGAAGGGTTTGCCCCATCGAGTTGTAGATCTCCTGGATGCGCGAGGCGACCACCTTCGCCCCGGCGCCGTCCGCATCCGAGAGCAAGAGGACGAACTCATCGCCGCCAAAGCGGAACGGCTCGTCGCCGACCCGGACCGCGAAACGGAGCAGGTTCGCGACTTCCTTCAAGAGCTCGTTCCCAACGCCGTGTCCCAGCCGGTCGTTGACCGCCTTGAAACCATCGACGTCCATCATCATCACCGCCATCCGACGGCCGGCTCGCTGCGCGGGCCCCAGCCGGGACGGGAGTTGCTCCTGCAGCGCCCGAAGGTTCGGCAGCCCGGTGAGCTCGTCGACGCGGCTCATCCGCATCAGTCGCCGGCGCTCGTACTCCCAGTTGTTGGTGAGGAGGGCGGCATAGCCATACATCAGCAGGTGGGTGAGGCCGTTCACGACGAGGCTGACTCCCTGGGCCCCGCTGATCCCGATGCTGACCACCGTGACCGCGGCCGCGATCGTCAGCGCCAGCAGGCGCGGCAGCAAAATCGCACCGGTGAGGACGATCAGGAAGTAGAGCAGGCGGAGGTCCAGCTCCCCGCCGATCCATCGCTCGAGGTAGGCAACGGCGGCCACCGCCGCCAGCAACATGGCGAGGGCCAGGATCCGACGCACGCCGATCCCATTGCGGAGCAGGGGCCGTGTGAGATTCATGCCGCCACCGCAGCAGGGATAACGAGCGCAGCGCGGGGTTAATTGCGCGCGGCGCCGGCCGGCGGCCGGCGCCCTTGGCGGACACCCTGGGTGATCCAGATCGCGACCAGCACCACCAGTCCGCCGATCAGCGCGGCCACGGGATGGCTACAACCGCCAAGCGCCCAGGGGAGGGCCAGCGCCAACCCGCTCAGCGCCTCCCGGATCGGGACGCCACGGCCGATGGGGGTGTCACAGGTGCGGCAGCGCCCGCGCTGCGCCACGTAGCTGATCACCGGGATCAGCTCGTCCGCGGTCAGGCGGTGCCGGCAGGTGCGGCAGTGCGACGGTGGCCACAGCAGCGACTCCCCGCGAGGGACGCGATCGAGCACGACTTCGAAGAAGCTGCCCAGCGCCGCCCCGAGCGGAAGCAAGAAGGCTGCACCCAGCAGGTTGCACATGATGTCCATCAATGGCAGCTCCTGGCCAGCGTGCTGAGCCTCATCCCCTGATCATCGATGCCTACCTGCAGGTCTTGCTCGAACAGGTGGCGTCCGACCTGATCTTGACGGCGGGGGCCCCGCCCACCATGCGCAAGGACGGCGGCCTTGTGCCAATCGCGCCCGATCCGCTTCGTCCCGACCAGGTCGAGCAGATGGCCCGCGAGCTGCTCTCCCCCGAGCGCTGGGCGAGCTTCCAGGCGCGCGGGGACCTCGACTTCTCCTTCAACTGGAAAGGCATGGCGCGATTTCGGATCAATGCCTTCAGGCAGCGCGGGTCGGTCGCCATGGCGCTGCGACTGATTCCCTACCAGATTCCCAACTACGATCAGCTTGGCGTACCGATGGTGGTCCGGGGCCTGACGCGGCTGCCCCAGGGCCTGATCCTCGTCACCGGGCCCACCGGCTCCGGCAAATCGTCGACCCTGGCCGCGATGCTGAATGACATCGTGATGACCCGCCCCTGCCATGTCATCACGATCGAGGATCCGATTGAGTATGTGTACCGGCATCAGCGCAGTATTGTCGAGCAACGCGAGGTCGGCGCGGACGTGGCAACCTTCGCCGATGGCTTGCGGGCCGCCTTGCGGCAGACGCCGGACGTGCTCCTGATCGGCGAGATGCGAGACCTCGAGACCATCGCCGCCGCGATCACGATCGCGGAAACCGGTCACCTGGTGCTGGCCACGCTTCACACCAACGACACGACGCAGGCGGTCGACCGGATCGTCGACGTCTTTCCCGCCGAGCAGCAGCAGCAGGTCCGCGTGCAGCTGTCCAACACGCTGGCCGCCGTCATCTATCAGCAGCTTCTGCCCCGCCGGGACGGGCCGGGCCGGGTTGCGGCCTTCGAGGTATTGCTCAACACGATCGCGGTTCAGAACCTGATCAAAGAGGGCAAGACGCGCCAGCTGCGCAACGTGCTCGAGACGGGCAGCAAGGAAGGCATGAACACCATGGATCGGAGCCTCGGGGAGCTGGTCAAGGCGGGGCTCGTCGACTTCAACATCGCCGCTGCGCGGACCCAACACCTCGACGAGCTGCGCCGCCTCGCCGCCTAGCGGCCTTCAGGCCGCCGCGCTTTCGCGCGTAGGAGGGCGGGCGTCGAATGGGGCCTGTACGCGCACACGAGGCCATCGTGACTTCGGCCGAGTGCGCGATGGGCCGCTGGACGACGCCATCGCCCGGTTCAGTTTGCCGCAGGTTTGGGCCGCTTGACGCGTTTGCTCCGGTCAGAGGGATTAGATGAAGCCGGCGCTTTCCACTAGCGAGGCGGCGCGCTGGCTCGGGATCAGTAAGTCGACACTGATCCGCGCGGTGAACCGCGGCGATATCCAGCCAGCCTTCCGGACACCGGGGCGGCACCTGCGCTTCACCCTCGACTCCCTGCGCGAGATCCGGCACCAGCTGGAAGCGCCGGTGAGGGCAGCCGTATGAGCGCCGTCGAGCGCCAGCCGGGCGCCCGGTTCGGCATGCGCCCCGAGAAACGGCTGGGCGAGCTGCTCCTCGAAAACGGCTTGCTGACCGCAGAGCAGCTGGAGGCGGCGCTGGCGGTGCAGCGGCGGGAGCGGCGACCCCTGGGGCAAGTCCTGCTCGCCCAGGGCCTGGTCGATGAGAAGGCGCTCGCCGGTGTGCTGAGCCTGCACTTCGACGTGCCGCAGATCGATTTCGCCAAGGCCCGGGTGGAGAAGGAAGCGCTGGCGCTGATTTCAGAGTCGTACGCGCGCGAGCACACCATCCTGCCGATCCGGGTCGACAAGGACGAGCTCGAAGTCGCCACCGTCGACCCGGGCGACCTGGCCCTCTTCGCCGAGCTCAAAGTGCTGACCCGCAAGCGGATCAAGCCGGTGCTCGGGGTCAAGTCGCAGATCGACCTGGCGATCACCCAGTCCTACAAACTACGGACCGGTGTCGACCGGCATGTGCGCTCCTTCGAGGAGACGTACCGGCCCACGCTGGCGAACCGCCGCCTCGCGGAGGTGAAGCAGGACGCCCCCGTCGTTCAGATCGTCGACCTCATCATCGCCCAGGGCGCCGAAGAACGCGCCTCGGACATCCACATCGAGCCCCAACAGGATCACCTGCGGATCCGCTTCCGGATCGACGGCGTGCTGCACGACGCCACCAAGCTCCCGGCCACGCTGGCGGCGCCGATCATCTCCAGGGTCAAACTGCTGGCCAACCTCGACATCGTCGATCGACGGCACAGCCAGGACGGACAGATCCAAACGACGGTCGACGGACGACCGCTGGACATCCGGGTCGGCACCATCGAGACAATCTGGGGCGAAAAGGCGGTGCTTCGCCTGCTGGAACGGTCGCGCTCCATCCTTCGACTGGACACCCTGGGCTTTTCAACGGCCACGCTGAAAATGTTCCGCGGCCTGGTCCAGTCGCCCTACGGGATGATCCTCGTCACCGGCCCGACGGGAAGCGGCAAGACGACCACCCTCTACGCCGCATTGAACGAGCTCAACCGCGTCGAGAAGAACGTGATGACGATCGAAGACCCGGTGGAATACACCTTCGAGGACGTCAACCAGATCCAGATCAACCGGTTGGCGGGCATCACGTTTGCCAACGGGCTGCGGGGCATCCTCCGCCAGGACCCCGACGCCATCCTCGTCGGTGAGATCCGCGACAAGGAGACCGCCGAGATCTCGGTGCAGTCCGCGCTTACCGGGCACCTCGTGCTCTCGTCGCTGCATGCTACGGACGCCGTCGGTGCTATCTATCGCTTCCTCGAGATGGGCATCGAGTCGTTCATGGTGACGTCGGCGGTGATTGGCGTGCTCGCCCAGCGGCTCGTCCGTCGGAACTGCCCCGACTGCACAACCGTCTACGCGCCCTCGACGGAGGAGCTCGAGTTCTACCGGGCGGTCGGTGGGCAGGGCCTCATCTTTCACCGTGGCACCGGATGTGCCCACTGCGTCCACACCGGGTTCCGCGGTCGCATCGGCGTCTTCGAGGTAATGCCGATGACCGACGGGCTCAAACGGCTCCTGGTGCGCGAAGCGCCGCACGAGGAACTCCGCCGGCAGGCGATCCAAGAAGGCATGACGACGCTACGTTCGGCGGGTGTGGCCCGGATCGACGAAGGGCTGACCACCATCGCCGAAGTCATCCGGTCCGTGCATGTCAGCGAGGGGAATAATGCCTAGCTACGCCTACAAGGCCTATACCGAGCGCGGGAAGAAACGGGAAGGTCGGATCGAGGCCGCCGGTACCTCCGACGCGGAGCAGGCCCTCTGGCTCGAGGGTCTCAAGATCGTCGAGCTCAATCCGGCGCCGCCGAAAAAGACGATGGCGGACTACTTTCCCTCCCTCTACCAGATCTCGCGACAAGACCTCATCCTCTTCACCCGTCAGCTCGCCACCTTCGTCGGCGCCGGCGTCGCGATGACCCGGGCACTGACGGTCATCGCGGAAGAGACCGCATCGCCGCTGTTCAAGCGCGTGATCCTGACCGTGCTCGACGACCTGGAGCGTGGACAGAATCTCTCTGAGTCGCTGGTCAAACACCCGAAAGTCTTCCCCAGCCTTTATGTGGATCTGATCCGGGTCGCCGAGCTCACCGGTAACCTCGAGGCGACGCTCAAGGAGCTCGCCGGCTATTTGCGCCGTGATCTGAATACCGTGCGTCGTGTCCGGACCGCCATGATCTATCCCGCCGTCATCCTTGTGGTCGCCACGGCCGTCGTCATCATCCTCGTTTTCTTTGCCCTGCCGGCCTTCGTCAAGATCTTCGCCGAATTTCGGGTGCAGCTGCCCTTGTCGACGCGAATCCTGATTGCGATCGTCGCCTTCACTCGAGCCTGGGGACTGGTAATCGGTGCCGTGATCGCATCGATCATCGGCGCGGTCGTGTTCGCGCTGCGAACGCAGCGTGGCCAGTATGTCAAAGACCAGATCTCGCTGAAGCTCCCGGTGATGGGACCGATCGTCCTCTCGGCCGTGCTCAATCGCTTTTCTCGCACGCTCGCCATGGTGCTGAAAGCCGGCGTGCCCCTCGGGCAGACGTTCGACGCTGTGATCGCCGGCACCGGCAACAAGGTTTTCCAGCGCGGGCTGGGAACGGTCAAGGAGCAGATGACCGGCGGC
>Ga0070697_100002620_pt1 | contig 13850 bp, 12 predicted proteins | sample KBSK1501metaG_FD_65475 | JGI IMG/M metagenome (GOLD analysis project Ga0070697, IMG submission 65475) | Corn, switchgrass and miscanthus rhizosphere microbial communities from Kellogg Biological Station, Michigan, USA - KBS K1-50-1 metaG | ecosystem: Host-associated > Plants > Roots >...
ATCTCTGGTGCGCCGGCATGGGCGTGACCGGAATGATTTTGTCGAAGGAAACGTACATCCTCCATGTCGCCTGCGCGGTGATCGCGGCCGGTGTTTGTTACCTATCAAATTATTTCACCAAGCTCGACGATGCGTGCCCGGCAACGCAAATCTGGAACTATGTCGATCTTGCAGTCGTGATTGGAGCGGGCGTCGTGCTGATCGTCTTCTTTTATTCAGGCACCTTCTTTCACTGGACCGGAATCAGAGGTCTTTACCAGGCGTATTTGCCCTGGTTCAAAACCGGCAGCGAAGGCCACGGACACGAAAAGCCGTGGTATTACTGGCTCGCGCTCATCGCTCATTATGAACTGCCCGTTTTAGCCGGTCTCCTTCTGTGCATTTTCGCATTGCGGTTCAAATCTATGAGCCTGCGCTATCTCGCCATTTACGGTGTCGGAACGTTGATTGCTTACAGCATCGTCAAATACAAAACGCCGTGGTGCATCATCAGTTTCATCTGGCCATTTTTGTTTCTCTTTGGGGCGGCGGTTGCAACGGCGCCTGTGCGATTTGCGGCAGTTACTTACCGATGGTTCGCACTCATACTTTTCGGCTTGCTCGCGTACGCAGTTTTCTATGCGGAAACGAACAAGTTCGAACACATCTGGCCTTACGTCCTGATCCTCGGGACTGCGCTGTTACTGGTCACGTTGAGAAGTCCAGAGATTTCAAAACTAGTTGCCAGCCTTCTCGTCTGCTTTTCGCTCGGGCACTGCATCTGGCTGAATTATTTCCGCTGCAGCACCGACACCGAGCCGTACGTCTACGTCCAGACCTATAACGATGTTTACAAGTTCACGGACCCGTTGTTGCAGTTGGCCCACTCCGACCCGCGCGCTTATCAACTGGTCGGGCATATTATTCGCGCGAGCCCTTATCCGTTGCCGTGGATGCTCGATGATTTCGGCCGCGTCGGATATTACGAGAAGGACAATATGCCGGATAAAGTTGACGGCGATTTTCTCCTCGTGCAGCAGGACAAGATCGCCACCGTTGAAGCAAAACTTCACGATTCTTACTACACCGTGCCGGTAACGATTCGGCCCTATCAGGATCCGTCCAAGGCGTATTTTAGCGCGCGGATCTTCAAGAGCTTCTTTCCCGGACAATGGCCGGATTTTACCGGTGCGGCACCTGCCCCGAGTCCGAACGCGACACCTGCCTTAACCCCCAACAAATGAAATGGCTCGCCGGCGGGTTAACTTTCGTAAACTTCGCCACGATTTGCGGACTGCTAATGGGGATGCTTACCGGCGGATTGAGCACGCCCGTGGCATTTGCCGCTCTTATATTGGCCGCGGCGTTCGCTCTCTTAGCATATCTTAGAACAACAGATCCAAAGTCGGAAACCGATGCTTTAGATCACGACAAATCGAAAGCATCGAAATATCGCGATCTCCCGATCTGGATTTTGGCCGGCTTCTTCACCATTTTCGCCGTCCGTTCATTTTGCTGGCTCCTATTTGTCGATGGAACTGAACTGAAGATTCAATCGCCCGTCAACCTGGGCGACCTCGGTCTTCACGTCACTCATATCAACTTTTTCGCCAACGGCGTCCGGCTTTGGCCATCCAATCCGATCTACGTCTTCAGCCATCATCTTCGTTACCCGGCCGGGATCGATTTCTTCAATGCGCTGCTTTTGAAAGCGAATGTCGATCTTATTCCCGGCCTGGTCTGGGTCGGCCTGCTCGCGTCCATCGCCACGTTCTACGCCTTCTATCGTTGGGGCGGCGGTTTTGCGATCGCGGGTTTTCTTTTCAATGGCGGTCTCGCTGGTTTTCAGTTTCTCCGCAATTTCAAATTCGTCGATTACCAGGACGTCAACAACATCGCCTGGAAAAGTATTCCGCTAACAATGTTCGTAACTCAGCGCGGTCTCCTCTATGCGATTCCAGCCGGCTTGATCTTGCTCTGGCATTGGCGCGAAAAATATTTCCGCGTAGGGCTCGCCGACGGACGAGTCCGTCCGAATGGCGGACAAGATCGATCCGCCGACGGACGGATTCGCGGTGGCGAACAATCGGACCCGCTTCCGTTTTGGGTTGAGCTTTCGCTCTATGCATCGATGTCGCTCTTTCACGTCCACACGTTCATGGCCCTTAGCATTGTGCTCGCATGTTTTTTTGTGGCGGGCGATCCGCAAATCCGCGGACACGTTCTCGTTCTGGTCGGCAGCGCGTTCATTCCAGCGACTTTCTTTGTTTGGCTGACTACCGATCATTTCCAAGCCAAGTCCGTTCTCGAATTTCACTGGGGCTGGGTTCAAAACGAAGGCGAATTCAAAATGCCGTTTTTCCGATTCTGGTTCTTTAATTTCGGAATTCTGGTGCCGCTCGTGCTCACTCTGGTCGGGCTCCTCGGATGGCGGGTGTATCAATCGCGTGAAACGAGGCGGTTCGAATTGTTCGCGACTATTGCGCTCGGAATAGGCGCAGTTGTGTTCTCCTTCTGGCGCATCGCGAAGTATGGATTCGCGTGGAGTTGGGTAACTGTCATTCTCGTCGGGTTCATCCTGCTTGCGTGGTCGGTGACACGCGTTCTAGGAAGCGGATTTGGTTGGAAAGAAAAGTTGCCGGAGGAGATCGCGTTTATTTTCGCAGCCGTCACGATCTTTATTCTCTTTTTTTCGATCAAAACCGCGCCGTGGGGCTGGGACAATTTGAAAATAGGAATTTGGGCCTACTTCATCGTGCTCCCGTTTTTGTGGCGGCAATTGATCACGCAATGGGAGCTGCCGATTCGCGCGGCAGTTTGTTTTGCGCTTTTTGCCTCCGGGTTCGTGAGCCTGTTCGGTGGATTGGCCGCGGGCAAAGGCGGTTTCGGTTTCGCCAATCGCAGCGAAGTCGACGCGGTCGGCGCCGCCGTTCGCAAAATGCCGCTCGAGGCGCGTTTTGCAGCCTATCCGACCTACAACCACCCCCTGCTCCTCGACGGTCGAAAAGTGGTGATGGGATATCCGGGTCATCTTTGGACGCAGGGATTCGATGACTATGGAAAAACGAACGAACTGCTCACCAGACTGATGCAAGGCGCCCCAAACTGGCGCGATCTCGCCCGCACTCTTCACGTGCGCTACATTTTTTGGGGCCGCGAAGAAACAACAAATTACGCATCGAGCAAACGTCCGTGGGAGCAAACCGCAACACTCGCCGCTTCCGGAACTTGGGGCGCGATCTACGACTTGGAGCAAGCGCGACCGCAAGCGGCAACGCCGGCTCGGTGATGTTTGTTCAGAGTTCCGCCGAAGGCGCGTTCAACACCAGTTGACCCGCTGCAACCGGTTTGCCGTCGACCAGCGCCTCCACTTCAAATTGCAGCAACTCATCCACGGCGGCGATTTTTCTCGCGCGCAAAACAATTCGTTCGTCCGGTCGAACCGCACGAAAAAATTTCATTCGTCGAATCGCCGAGAGCAAAAACCGCGGTTGCGAATTCTCCGGATGCGCGGATGCCGCAACTATTCCGGCAGTTTGCGCGAGCGCTTCCGTCAAGATCACCCCCGGAACGAGTGGATCGCCCGGAAAATGCCCGGCGAACATCGGATCGTTGCTCGAAAACTGCGTCTCGCATTCCGCTGATACGCCCGAATCGCACGCGATCAATTTTCGCACGAACACAAACGGCGGTCGGTGCGGCAAACCTAAAAAGTGACTGGTGGCGAGTGACGAGTGACGAGATTCGACTGCCGCCGTTTTCTTTTTTCTTGTCACTGGTTCACAACCGCCAGTCCGGCTCGGACTCAGCCGTTGACAAAGTAGGCAAACTTCCAACTTCCCCTAATACGCGTGATCCCGATGCGGTAACCGTCGTAATTGAGCGATGGATCGGCAAATTGCGGCGGCGCGACCATGAAGGCGCCTTTCTTGACGAATCGCTCCGACAAAATCCCGTCCAGCTCGGGCCAGAGGTTTTCCTGTTCCCAATATTGAAAAACGCCGGGACCGGCCATTGGCGGCTCGAGTTGATAACCGAAATCTTCAGTCATCATCGATTTGATCGTCTCCACATCGCGTTTCGCCACGGCTTTGCGGAGGCGGCCAAGGAACGCCTGGAAATCGACATCGGTGGCTTCTTCGCGCAGATTCGCCTTCGCTTTTTTCTTGAGTTCGGCCTGCTTAAGTTTTTCTTTTTTTTGCTGAGGCGTTTGGCAGCCACCGACGACGAACGCAAACGCTAGGAAAACGACCAGCAGAATTCTCATCAGCTTAACGTGTGTCACGTTTATGATTTGGATTCAAGGCTGGAGGCGCACGGATCCCGTCGTTGCGTTCGTCGGAGCTTGAACGGGTGCGCCAGGAAGATCCAATAAATCGCGCTGGCAAGATCGACAATCGACGCCGGTGGACTCGTTAGGCGCAGTGGACCCTCTCGTAAAGCGGCAAAAACATTTTCGATCGTCAGTGCATCCGGGCGCGGAATGCTCGTGTAATGACGCCCAAACGCGTGCAACTGGTGCGCGTCGGAAGTGGCGATCAGCGGCTTGCCAAATTGGGCGGCCACTTTCGCCGCGCGCCAATTCGGGTTGAGCAATCCTTTATGAAAATGGCAGAACTCGATCGCGTCAAAGCAATCGATCTCGTCGAGAAGACGTTCACCGATCGAACCGCCAAGCACATAGAACGGATGCGGGGCGATGGTGAAGATCGATCCGCCACCGGACGGATCCGCCGTGGCGGACAATCCGCGGCGGGCGCGAAGTCGCCGGATATCGTCGAAATTTTTCAATCCTGCAACCTCGGCCGCGGTCACGTTCAACAAAATCGCATCGGCACCTTGCAACCGCACTTCGGCGGCCGGTATCAGCAGAATTCCCATCGCTGCCGCGTCTGCAAATACTTCCGCGCGATCGAACACCGCGTCATGCAGCGTGATTGCGAGCACGCCGAAGCCGAGCTGCTTCGCACGCTCGAGCAATTGATGCGCCGAATAATCGATCACGTCTTTCGGATCATCGAGGGTGTGGATGTGAAGATCGACTTTGATCCAGTCGCCATTCTCACTCTCGCTCATGCTCTTGCTCTACCTCTTGCCCTTAGTCTCGATCATGATCACGAGGACGAGCAAGAGGTTGCCAAACGATACTTGCCAGACCGCGCCTTCAGCGGCAAATTTCGCGCGCTTCACACGCTCAAAAGCTCGGGTGGTGGAATGGCAGACACGTACGTTTGAGGGGCGTATGCCGAAAGGCATGCGGGTTCAAGTCCCGCCCCGAGCACCAAATCCTTCAGCGCGTTAACAATTTTTTTGACTCAACCATCTCTTGATTCAAACCGCTCAAGAAAAACGACTTAGTAAAATCGCCATCAACTTCTAAAAAATCTACGAATCCATTCCTCTCGCGAAATCCGATCCCGTTTCGATGCCACGCCAACGGAAAAGGGAAGATCGGCCAGCAAATGGGAGCGCCGCGAAAAACGAGGGGGGCGGCACCGTCTGCGCTTTATGCGGGCGGGTCATCAAAGCGGGCAGCGCTGCCGGCAATGAGCCGGTCATCTACAGTGTCTGTGCCGCTTGCAAGCGCATGCCGCACCGCAATCCCGGATCACCCGCGTCACTTTGCTAGCTCGATTAGAATTGCTTTCTGGACGTGGAGCCGGTTCTCCGCCTGATCAAAAATTGTTTGCGCATGCGTTTCGAACGTTTTCTCGTCGATCTCCTGCCCGCGGTGTGCTGGCAAACAATGCATCACCAGCGCGTCCGGTTTTGCCAATTTCACAACTGAATCATTGATCCAGTACGGTCCGAGCTCGGCTTCGCGGCGCGCTTCCTCCGCTTCTTTTCCCATCGACACCCAAATGTCGGTGTAAAGCACATCGGCATCACGCGCCGCAGCGGCGACATCGTCCGTGCATGTCACTTGGCCGCCCGCGCGCTCGAGCAATTTCTTTCTCGGCTGATATTTTTTGTGCGACGCGATGCGCAATTTGAAATCGAGCTTCCCTGCCGCGAACAACCACGACCGCGCTGTGTTTGAAACACCGTCGCCGACATACGCAACCACCGTCTTGTCGATCTTACCGCGTTTCTCGATGATCGTGAAGATGTCGCCGAGAATCTGACACGGGTGCTCGTCGTCGGTGAGTGCATTGATCGTTGGCACACCTGAAAATTCGGCGAACTCCTCGATATCGCCCTGCGCGTAGGTTCGAATCACTGCGCCGTGGATCATTCGCGCGAGCACGCGCGCCGTGTCCTTGATCAATTCGCCCCGGCCGAGCTGCGCGTCCGCCGCGTTCAAGTAAATCGTTTCGCCCCCGAGCTCGCGAATTCCCACGTCGAACGAAACGCGCGTGCGCGTGGAAGGTTTGGAGAAAATCAGGGCCCAGGTTTGTCCGGCCAGTGGCTGTGCCGAAATCTTGCCGCGGTTTGTTTTGAGTTCGGCCGTCCGGCGAAGGATCCGCTCGATTTCCTCCCGCGAAAGCTGCTCGATACTAAGAAGATGTTTCACTCGATTCTCCTCTCACGCTTTCTCTGCAAGATCGACAGTCAACTTTTCGATCGCTCGCAAACCTTCCTCCGCCTCGCTCGTTCGCAAATTCAGCGCGGGCAACAATCGAATTACCGAATTGCCGGCGGGTGCGGTCAGGACATTTCGCCTGTGCAGTTCTTTCACAAGATCAGCAGCTTTAAATTGCGGCCGAAATTCAATTCCGATCATCAAGCCCAGGCCGCGAACAACTTTCACTACTTTCGGGAACCTTTGCTGAATTGTTTGCAGTTCTCGCAAAAGTAGGTCGCCAGTCCCGCGCGCGTTCTTGGCCAGATTCTCGCGCTCAATTACTTCGAAAATTTTTAAGGCAACCGCGCACGCCAGCGGTGTGCCGCCAAACGTGCTCGCATGCGTGCCGGGCGAAAGAATGTTCGCAAAATTCTCCCGCACCCAAAATGCGCCCATCGGAAATCCGCCTCCCAAAGACTTCGCCATCGAAACGGCATCCGGGACAAGATCGACATGTTCGTTTTCGAGAATGCGCTGCCAGCTTTGAAATTTCCCAGTGCGGAAATGGCCGGCCTGCACTTCGTCGAACAACAACAACAAATTGTGCTCGTCGCATAGACAACGCAGACCGATCAAATATTCCGGGCTGGCAATGGTGATTCCACTTTCGCCCTGCACCGGCTCAACCAAAATCGCGGCGGTTTGCGGTGTGATCGCGCCGCGCATCGCTTCGAGATCCTTGAACGGCACGTGCTTGAATCCGACGACCGCGGGCTCGAAGCCTTTCTTTACCTTCTCCTGTCCGGTGGCGGCGATTCCGGCCAGCGTCCGTCCATGAAACGATTCGAATGTCGTGATGATTTCGTAGCGACCAACGTCGCGTCCAAATTTCCTCGCGAGCTTGAACAGGCCTTCGTTTGCTTCCGCGCCGCTATTGCAGAAAAAGACTCGCCCCGGCGCGATAAGCTCGACAATGCGTTTCGCGAGCCTCCCTTGGAGCTCATTATAATATAGATTGGAGACATGGGTCAGTTTTTGCGATTGCTCGATTAGCGCTTTTGTCAGCTCGGGATGGGCATGGCCCAACGAGCAAACCGCGATTCCGGCAGCCAGATCGAGGTAGCGCTTTTCGTCGACATCCCAAACGTAATTTCCCTCGCCGCGCTCAAGCACGAGATCAAAGCGCGCATATGACGGAACGACATTCTTCTCAAACAACTCGCGAATGCGTTTTGTCTCGTTTTTCATCATCGCCGGTGTCGTTGCTGGCAAAACTTCCTTCATAATACGACCTCCGTGCCAACCCCCGCATCGGTGAAAATCTCGAGCAACACTGAATGCGGAATTCTTCCGTCGACGAACTGGACTTTTTCAACGCCGCTCTCAATCGCGGCCAACGCGCTGTCCACTTTCGGAATCATTCCTTCACCGATCACGCCGGTCTTTCGCAATTGCGGAACTTCGCCCACCGCCAGGTGAGTCAACAAACTCGCGTCGTTTTTTGGATCGCGGAGCAACCCAGGCACATCGCTCATGAAAACCAAACGGCGCGCTTTTAACGCAATCGCGGTTTTCGCGGCCGCAATGTCGGCGTTGCAGTTGTAAATTTTACCGTCATCGCCGAGCGCCGTCGGACTAATCACTGGCGTGACGCTGCGCCGAATGCATTCCCGCAGAGGCTCCACATTCACGTCACAAACTTCGCCGACGAAACCAAGATCGACATCTTCACCCTTTTCACTCCTCGCTGAATATTTACGGCAGCGAAAAACCTCGGGGCCGGCAAAACCACGTGCCTTCCCGCCAAAATCCTGGATCGCCGTCACAATGTCGGGATTAATTTCGCGCGACAGAATGCGATCGACAATTTCCGCGCTCGCCGCGTCGGTCACGCGATAGCCGTGGACGAATTCCGATTTCACGCCCGCTTCCTCCAACGCGCGTGTGATCGCCTTACCGCCACCGTGCACCACGACCGGATTGATTCCGACCGCTTCGAGAAAAACCACGTCGCGCGCGACCCGATGCCGTTCTTCCGGATCGGGCGAGTCCATGAAACTGCCGCCGTACTTCACAACGAAGATCTGGCTGCGGAAACGCTGGATGTAAGGCAACGCTTCGAGCAACGTCGCCGCTTTCGAAATAAATTCTTTCATCAGCCGCCGAGGGTCGCGGGATCAGTGATGTCGCCTTTGTTGAAGGCGACGTAATCTTCGGTGAGGTCAGCCGCGTAAAGCAGGAATTCGCCGCGACCGCGGTGAAGATCGACGTGTAAATCGAACTCAGGTGCTGAAGTAATTCTCGCCAGCGTTTTCAAGGCGACATTTGTCGGACGCCCCCGCCGAAATGCAAAAAGAATTTTGCGGCTGCCGGGTTGAGCGTAACCGACATCGACAATGCGTTCATCGACATCCGCTTTCGAATATCCGAGCGCGCAGAGAATTCGTCCCCAGTTGGGATCGCCGCCGCACCAGCTTGTGCGCACGAGCGAGCTGTTGGCAACCGCGCGCGCGGCTGCTTCCGCTTCGCGATCATTGCGCGCGCCGCGAATATGCAGCGTAACAAAGCGCGAGGTGCCTTCGCCATCGCATACGATCATCTTCGCCAATTCGACACAAACGAAATTGAGCGCCGATTGAAAAGTGACGAGTGAGTCCGAGCCGGACTGGCGGTTGTGACGAGTGACGAGTTTGCGATTTCCGGCGAGACCATTGGCCAACATGATCACGGAATCGTTCGTGCTCATGTCGCCGTCCACCGTGATACGGTTGAAACTTTTTCCGATTGCAATCTTGAGCGCGCGCTTGAGAGCCGCCGACTCAATTGCCGCGTCGGTGGTAATGAATCCAAGCATCGTCGCCATTCCGGGCTGAATCATCCCAGCGCCTTTGCAAATCCCGCCGATCCGAACTCTCGATCCGCCAATTTGAAATTCGGCGGCTATTTCTTTGCGGCGCGTGTCGGTCGTCATGATCGCTTCAGCGACCCGTCGCGCGTTCGCCGTCGATCTTGCGAGACGCGGTGCGCACGCTCGAATTCCACGCTCGATATTTTTCATAGGCATCGACACGCCGATTCGACCGGTCGAACAAACGAGAACGTCTCCTTCTTTGATCTTGTAGCGGCGGTCTGTGACCGCCGCATGATTTGAATTTTTGCGACGCTCATAGAGCGCCGCTACAGAAGAAGCTGTTAGTAGCGTCATCGCTTTCGCATCGCGCATTCCCTGACGACCAGTGCATGCGTTCGCGTTTCCCGAATTAACCACGATCGCTCGCGCGGATTTTTTCGTGGCGCGTTGCCGGCTGATTTTTACCGGCGCGGCGCACACTTGATTCGTAGTAAACATTCCGGCGACGGCCGCGGGAACATTCGAAACAATCAGGGCGAGATCGCGTTTTTGTCCTTTCTCCGATCCTTTTCCAGTCCCCAGTTTCTTGATGTCGCAGAAAACCGAAGCGCATTTGAAACCGCGTGGCGCGCAAATTGAACCGGAAATTTGTCGAAACGAATTTTTCAAATCAATCCGGCGGTCTCAGGAAAACCGAGCATCAGATTCATACATTGAACAGCCTGACCGCTCGCACCTTTGACGATGTTATCGATCGCGCTCATGACAACGAGTCGATGCGTGCGCTTGTCGATCTTCCAGGCGATATCGATGAAATTTGTGCCGACGACGTTTTTCGTATCAGGCAAACGTTCCTGGCCAAGCAAACGGACAAACGGTTCCTCGCCGTAGGCGCCGCTGAAAATCACAGCTGGATCCATGTTCACAACGTTGCTAGCGATATCGGCACAAATCGTGGTTACGATTCCGCGATTCACCGGCACCAGATGCGGCGTGAATTGAATCACAATTTTTTCGCCGGCCAAAATCGAGAGCTCCTGCTCGATCTCGGAGAGATGTCGATGTTTGGGAACGGCGTAGGGCCGTACGCTTTCGTTGCATTCGGAAAAAAGATAATCGGTCTCCACTTTGCGCCCCGCGCCGGTCACACCGCTCATGCTCGCGACTAAAATCGTTTTGCGATCGATCGCTCTCCGGCGAATGAGCGGACGCAGGGGAATGAGAATGCTGGTCGGATAACAACCCGGACATGCGACCAGCTTCGCGTCTCGGATTTTTTCCCGGTAAATCTCCGGCAAACCGTAAATCGATTGGCCTAACAAATCGGGCGCGGCATGATCGTGACCATAAAATTCCTGATAAACAGCCGCGTCTTTTACCCGGAAATCGGCGCTAAGATCGACAACGCGCACGCCGGCCGACAACAGTGGCTTGGCAAACTCGGCAGCGAGTCCGTGCGGGAGTGCGAGAAAGACAACACCGGCTTCGCGCGCGATTTGTTTTGGATCGGGATTGGAAAATTGGAGCGCAGCCGCGACTTTGTGGTGCGAAAAGCGCGGGAAAACTTCCGCTAGTGCTTTACCAGCCAACTGCCTCGAAGTGGCCGCGACAAGATCGACATGCGGATGCGCCAGGAGCAGACGCACCAGTTCTTCACCGGTGTAACCGGAAGCGCCCACCACCGCGACTTTCGTCTTTGTGCCGCTGAGGACAGCGGCCTCGACAGCTTTCTGCACAACGCGCAATGCGTATTCCGTCTCGCGCAGATTGCAACGGAATTGTAATTGTCACCCGCGAATGACGCGAATGAACGCGAATACAAATTTTTTCTTAATCGGGTGAGAGGCTGAGGTCCGCGACATTCGTATGATTCGCGTGATTGGCGAGACTTATTAAGAACCGAGGCCGGTTCACATCAGCGTTGCGCTTCGCACAGCGAAGCGGCTACAGTTTCACTATGGACGCTCTCTATCTTGTCGGCATCGCGGTGCTCGCCGTTTTTGGTTTCGTCTTCGCGATCGTTCTTTTCAACTTTTTCGGGATCTGGCTCCGGGCGCGCATCGCCAATGCGCCGGTCGGCATGGGCAAAATGATCGGGATGCGGCTCCGGCGCGTGCCAGTTGGGTTAATTGTCGATAATCGCATCACCGCGGTGAAAGCGGGCATTGAAGTGCCGAGCGATCCGCTGGAAGCGCATTATCTGGCAGGCGGCGATGTGACTCAGGTCATTCTGGCGTTGATCGCAGCCGACAAGGCCGGCATCTCACTCGATTTCAATCGCGCTTGCGCAATCGATTTGGCGACGAAGGGCACAGGCAAAACCGTCCTCGAAGCGGTGCGCACGAGCATCAATCCGAAAGTGATCGACGCGCCGAACCCGGCGATGGGTCGGGCAACGATCGACGGCGTGGCCAAAGACGGGATCGGCGCAAAAGTGAAAGCGCGCGTGACGGTGCGGTCGCATCTGGATCGATTTGTCGGCGGCGCGACCGAGGAGACAATCATTGCGCGCGTCGGCGAAGGCATCGTCAGCGCGATCGGCTCGGCTGATTCCTACAAAGACGTTCTGGAAAATCCGGACCGCATTTCAAAAGCAGTGTTGGCGAAAGGTCTCGATAGCAACACGGCCTTTGAAATTCTTTCCATCGACATCGCCGATGTCGATGTTGGCGACAACATCGGCGCAAAATTGCAAAGTGAGCAGGCCGATGCGGACAAACGCGTGGCACAGGCAAAAGCGGAGGTGCGTCGCGCAGCTGCGGTCGCAGTGGAGCAGGAAATGAAGGCCAAGACGCAGGAGATGCGGGCGAAGGTTGTGGAAGCTGAAGCGCAGGTGCCGCTGGCAATGGCGGAAGCGTTTCGAGCCGGTCATCTCGGCATCATGGATTATTACCGGATGAAAAACGTGCAGGCCGACACGACGATGCGTGAATCAATTGCCGGAACGGATAAGCCGCGGACGGAAGCGAGCTGATGAAAGTCGGAGCTGGGAATTAGAAAGTAGAAAAATGGCGGCGCTGCATCTCGATAATCTGCTTTTCCTTTTGTTCGTCGCGCTGGCGATCTTTTTTCAAATCCTGACCAGAGCCGCGACTAAAAGCCACAGGCGCCCAGGCGATACAAGGCGAAGATCTACATCTCCCTCGCAAATGTCTCGCCCGCTTGCGCGCGAGCCGGACGAAACAGATGAAGAACGGATCCGCAAATTCCTGGAAGCGCTCGGGCAGCCGACCACATCAAAACCGCCGGCGCCGGTTGCGCCGCGACCCACGTATCAAAGGCCAGCGGTTTTGCCACACGTTCCTCCGCCATTGAGATCGCCGCTGCCGCCGCTGACGACGCGGCCGCCAGATTTGCCGCGCGAAATAAGATTATCCGGCCAAATAACTCCGACGCGTGAGGCGACAACTTTTCAGCCGAAGGTCGCCGAGTCGCCGGTGTTCGAAGTTCAGCAGGGTCCGCCCCCACTCGAGGCGATTTCAGAAGCCGAGGTCAGGGCGGCGTTTCAGCCAGTAGCAGCGCGGTCGAGCGTGAAGACTTACGACATCGCGACGCTGCTAAGATCGACATCCGGTTTGCGTAACGCGATTATATTGCGCGAAATTTTTGGGCCACCTCGCAGCTTGCAGCCGCTCGATTTGGTCGGAAGCGTTTGAGCTTGGACGCGAAGTTCGTATCCTTCCGCTCCTTCCAACACGCCGGCGTGGCGGAATGGCAGACGCGCTGGACTCAAAAATGCGTCGCCGCGACTTTCAAGACCTTGCTCTGCGCTTCAACAGGCAACCATTTCACGAATGAAAAACACGCTTTTGGCGAAATTCCCACGGATTCGCGATAGGCGAGCAGAAAACGCATCGTTCTAGCACAAATTCTAGCACACGGACGCGCTGGACACTGGAGAAACATCGGGGCAAGGCGGCAAACGCGTCCATTTTGAGCGATCTCTTGTGCGGCCCACCCCTGAGCCAAACGCCGAATCCCTGCAGACTCTTTAGCAAACTTTAGTCGAGGTCGTTTGATTCCCGCCGCTTTGGCCGGGATGGTTGTTTGGCAAACTCGCCTGCGGCCGCACGCTCGTTGAAGCGTCGGATCTCCGCCCGCGTCAGATAATGCCGACCGTAAATGTTGAGCGTGCGCAAGAAACCTGCGCGGCGATATCTCCAAACCGTTACCGCGGAAATCCCACTCTGCTCAATGAACTTGTCCAAAGCGATTGGTGGCTCGGAATCAGTTGCAGGACCGGCGCGTACTTCCGATGAACGGCTAATTTCTTCGGCCTTCGCGACAGATTGCCCGTTGTCGTCTGCAGAAAAACCATCCCCAAATGTCCTCATGTCTATGGTGAGTGTTGCCACGCATGCGAGGTCCACGAAGGAGAATTGGACATTTCGACGAATTTGCGACACCTTTGCGACGGTCGGTATGAGTATTACCAAAACCGCTGCTCGCGTTGGGATGCATCGATCTACCCTTTACCGGATCCTTAAGAAAAATCCGCGGCTAAGGTCCCGGAAC
>Ga0070697_100002621_pt1 | contig 13841 bp, 14 predicted proteins | sample KBSK1501metaG_FD_65475 | JGI IMG/M metagenome (GOLD analysis project Ga0070697, IMG submission 65475) | Corn, switchgrass and miscanthus rhizosphere microbial communities from Kellogg Biological Station, Michigan, USA - KBS K1-50-1 metaG | ecosystem: Host-associated > Plants > Roots >...
AGTTCCTGCGCGAACTCCACAATCATGCTGAATCGTCGCATCACCGCTCGGAAACAGGCACGCGCGCAGCCAGTTCGGTGTCTGTTGGCGAGGTCCAGTCGCGTACCCACAGTGAGGGCGAATCGCAGGACCATTTTGAATCGAGCTCGCGAGAGTTTTCGAACCCGAACAAGTGTCACGCAGTGACGTTCTTTTTCTATCGCATCAACAAGACACAGGTTGTAAAGTTCACTCTGGAAAAGATTGAGCGACGCGTGGTGGATCCGGCGGCCAACACCAAGGTAACCAACAACGCTTTCCTGTCCCGCGGAGACGTAGCGGTTATTCCAAACGGCGTGTTGGCGACAGATGCAAAACGCGTGGAAGTCGAAGCTGTCGCCCGGACCAGCGCAGTCGCCGCACAACAGGTAGTCGGCATCCGCCTGGCTGGAACAAATTTCGAAGCGGCTCCTTTGATTGGAGTTTTTAACCCGACCTTTAACGCTACGCTACCACTCTCGTCGCAGGACCGCGCCGATGCTTTGAAGGCAGTAGACCAGCAGTTGGTGACAGCCGGTGTGCTGGACAAAGTCGGGGGCGTAGCGACAGATAAAAAGAAGACTGAAATCTCTTTTGAGAAGAAGTTTGCTTTGCCGACTCCGGGCCTGATGGTTAGAGGCTGCCTTGACGAGTGTGACATCTGTGAACCCACTCTCCAGAAGGAGATCGATTTAAAACTGGAGCGCCTGCGCCTGGAGAACGAGCGCCTCAAGCGCGAGATTGAATTGATGGATCAGGATCAAGCGCACCGTTGTTGCCCTGCTGGCGAAGAAGAACCCTGATCGCAAACGCGTGCATCCCCCGCAGGGTTAGTGCCGGCCCACAAAAGAAATTCGCCGACCCTCGATGGGTCGGCGTTTTTCCTGGGATCTAAATGATCAGCTTATTCTGCGGATAGTCCACGCTGCTTGGTCTATAATTCGGGTCGCCCGCAGCCCAGTTCCCCGGAGGTGAACATGAGAGCGTCTACTTCCATCCTGGCTTTCATTCTTGTCCTGGTGGTCGCGATTTCCTGCCGGTTTACCGAAACGCTTACCGGCGACCCAAAAGCCGGGACCGTCAGCAGCTTATGGCCCGACGTGCCGCCTCTTCCAGGCGCCACCAAGGCTGACCTTGAAATCCCGCTTGGCGCACGTCTGGCAATCCGCGCCATGATGCAGGGCAAGATCAACTTCATCGCATTCACTACCGACCAGAGCGCACCGGCGGTGCAAGCCTTCTATTCAAACGAACGCATGAAAACAGCCGGCTGGACGCCCACCGACAAAGGCTGTGTCGGCGACACTGATGACAAAGACACCCACGGCGCAGTCTGTCTCTTCAAACGGAAGGACGGAAGCAAGGAGGAAGGCTTGGCAATCGTCTTGGCGCAGGATGAAAAGACAAAGAAGACAGAAATCTTCTACGTCCGCATCGACGTGACCCAACCAACTCCCTCACCTTCCCGCTAATGGCGCCGGCGGAAATCGAGGATGCGGGTTCTTGGTTCCGGAATCCGTGCGTGACGGGAACACAAACCAACAGGAGCGCCGGTTGGCGACCCCGCGTTTGCGATCAGATTTAGGAATTGTGTTGTCAGGAAGTCCGATTATCCTGCCCGCCTTTGGACCACTTCCGATCTGATTCGAGTTCATATGCGTGAATCCGCCGCGGATCTCCATCTCCTCCTATGCAAAAATCCTTGTATCTTTGCACCGCAAAAACCTCGTAAACACATGTGCCCATTCCTACTCCTGGGGCTCCATGCAAGAATCCTTGTATCTTCGGCCGTGACAATTGGGCTTACCTAGACAATTGGGCTTACCTAAAAGTCGACTGCATGACAACTTGTAGTCGCCCAAACGGTCACTTCCTTTGATGGGTCACCTCGATACGTTAGAATGCGCAAATCAATTGCCGCTTTGTCCGGGCGCGAAGCTTTTGTATGAAAAAAATATTTCCACTCCTTTTCATTGCCCTCTTTGCCGCGAATGCTACCTCCCAGTCAGGGAGAAAGGTCGTCCGGTCGCCAACACAGCCCGACCCTCCGATTCAGGCGCCCGTCTGGTCACAGCCTGATCCCGCGCCCCCTGCGGCACGGGCGGACCTTCGGCCCGAGTTGAGCTCCCTGCCGGATAGCCTCCTCCAGCGTCCGCTCAAGTCGCTTGACCAGGGCAGCTTCCGCCTGGCGGACTTCGAAGACAAAGTTATTGTAATGAACCTCTGGGCATCGTGGTGCGGTCCCTGCCGCTCGGAAGTTCCAGAGTATGAGAAGGTGCGGAAGGAGTACGCTGGCCGCAATGTGGAGTTCATCGGACTTACGACCGAAGACCCGCGGACGTCGTCGGCCCGCGTGAAGCAGTTCTTGCGCAACGTGAATTTCGGGTTCCGCCTTGGCTGGGCCGACCACGAGACGGCGATCACTCTAATGAACGGCAGGACCACGATCCCACAGACACTGGTCATCGCCCCCGGCGGCCACATCGTCGATCAGTGGCATGGTTACTCGCGCAACCGTAGCGGTGACCACTTGCGCGAGACTATTGAAACCGCTCTCTCACACGCTCCTTAACAGCCAGCAGTTAGCATCCATCAATGGCAAGGACTAGGTAAACCGGCGGATGAGTGATAAAGTCCGGGCCGAATCGAGCCCGGCTCCCTCCCTTCTCAGCTCCTCTGGAATCCTCCGGACCATCTGAAACAAACAGCTCACCGAACAAGAAAGGCCTACTCTCATGAGAATCATTCTGTCCGTTGTCCTGCTGGCGACTACAAGTCTGCTCTGTTTTGCACAGGAGAAACCCGCACCACTCCCCATACTCCCTCTGAACGTCTTAACGACCATCACGCCTGCCATAGGGGCAGGATCCGTCGTCCTCGCTCCCGTTCCGGCAGATCCGTTTCTGGCGAATCGCATTCCATTGAACTCGAAAATTTATATTGCTCCCTTTAAGAGTGAAGACCCTACCAAACCGGTGGAAGGGTTTGAGACCTATATGGCTGCCGCTCTCCGCAAGAAAAGTGTGCCTCTCATCATGGTTGCCGACCGCTCACAGGCCGACTTTGAAATCGAAGGCTCGGCGGACAAAAAGGCTGCGGGATGGGCAAAGAAATGGCTGTTGGGCGACTTTCGCCGCTCGGCTTCAGCCTCTTTGACCGTGACAAATCTTCACACAGGCGTCATTGCTTACGCCGACGCTTCAGATCGAGCCTCAGCTAATAAAGGCTTGCGTTCGTCTGCTGAGAAACTGGCGAAGTATCTGAAACGCAAAATGGTAGATGATGAGAAGAAGTTTGTCCGCATGGGAGCGACTGTTGCTTCCACTAAGTAGACCACGCGGACTAAACAAATTCGGAAGTAGCAAACCGTTCGATTCCTTCGGTCCGTCCGCCAGGTAAGTTTGTTGAGCTGTAATCGGCGTCACTGCGCGAGGAAGTCGCGGATAAGGCGGCGGTGATTTTCGTCCTGGATCCGAGTGAAGAGTTTAGTGCCGAGCTTCTTTATGGTGTCAGGGCGGTCGAATGGCAGCTTCTCATACTGCGCGCCACCGCTGAAGTGACAGGGCATACACTTGGATTGAAGTATGGGTTTGATCTGGGTGTCGAAATCTACGTGGGAATTCGAACTCGCACTTGAGTCGGGCTGGTCGGCTGAGCCCGCGTTGCGGATTTCGGGGTTTGATGAAGCAGTGTCTCTCGAAGGCGCAGCGAAGGAAAGAGATGAGTATTCAGTCCAGATCGTGGTGCTGCGCGCCCGGTGCCGCTGTCCGCCCCAGTCGTTGAGCATGAAAATTAAGGCGACTACCAAAACGCCGGTTCGCATAACCGGAATCCTACGCTTGTGTGAGGCAATTGTGAATAGCTAATGCAGAGTGATGAGGACTGAGTAATGAGTGATGAGTAAGAGCAAACGCCATGGCGGTAAAAGGCAAAAGCAGCCGGCAGCCGGTAGGATTGCGGTTATCAGTGTTCGGATAATAAGGCTCGCGCATCTTCCGGGCTGTGGTTGATGAGAAGATCGATTCCTGAATTGGCAAAGCGCCGTGCGGCCGCTGTGGCTCGTCGATCGGCTTCGTGATCCTGTGACCATTGAGCGTGTTTGATTAGCAGGGCGAGTTCCATTACGCGGCCGATGGTCATCGCAAAGCGGCGAGCCCCGGATTCTAGTGCGGTTTGGTCGTCTGCCTGTGCGAGCCAACTCTCGGCATGGTCCAGGGCTGAGCGAGCAATACGGGCGACATCGATGAGGCCAGGATCGCGGGCGGCTTCCAGACAGTTGAAAACTGCCGACTTCAGTGCCTCTAGTGTGTCAGAAGATGGACTCTGCGTACCCGGCGTTGGACCTCCTACGCCGAGTGCGCGAAGTGTATCGAGGGACAAGACGTTGGTGGTTCCTTCCCAGATAGGCAAGACCTGGCTGTCGCGTAAAAGTTGTGGCAGACCCGTGTCTTCAACATAACCGGCGCCACCGAAAGCCTCGATCACTTCACTCAAAACGAGCACGGCTTGTTTTCCCGTGGTCAGTTTCATCACCGGCGTTAGCAGACGCAATAACAGCGGTTCGGCTTCATCGGCGATCGCAGCGGCTTCTACGCGACCAGTTAACCCAGCAACATAGAAGGCGAGATGAAAAGCGGCTTCGGCTTCGGCTTGGAGGCCGGCGAGAGTATCCAGGTGCAAAGGTTTTGCGGAGAGCGGCGCGCCGAAAGCTATACGGCGGCGGGCGTAATCTGCTGCGAGAGCAAGCCCGCGTCGCATTAGAGCGACAGCGCTGATGCCGTTCCACAGTCGAGTGATATTGAGGAGCGGGGCGATGTTGCGGACGCCGTCAGTTGTTCCTTTTACGAGCTGCGCCGGAGTTCCCATCAAAGTTAATTCCGCTGTCGGAACTTTGCGGGTACCCAGCTTGTCTTTGAGTCGATTGATCTGAATGTTGCGCAGCCGGCCATCAGCGTCGCGCAATTCGACGTAGAAAAGCGCCAGCCCGCGCCCGCCCGCAGGATTTCCCTCCGGCCGTGCGAGGGTAAGAGCGATCTCAGAGTTAATTGCCGAAGCAAACCACTTAGTTCCATGCAAGCGCCAGGTTTCAGGCGATGAGTCTGAGTTTTCGCGCTTTGCTTCTGTTTCTGATAGACCAACGTCGGAGCCGCCGGTGAGTTCAGTCATCCACTGGCCGGCGGCCCAAAAGTCTTCCGGATTGCGACTGATCAGATGCGGCACCGCGCGTTCAATTAGCGCCTGGTTTCCCGAGCTGAGAAGTGTGCGTGCTGCGCCGTCGGTCATAGCCAGAGGGCAGCTAAAGATGTCGGTCGAGGGTGTGAAAATATAGGCGAGCGCACACTGATGTACGCGCGACCAGCTGCCATGCTGCTGCTCGTAGGCTGTAGCTACCAGTCCGAATTCAAGGGCGATGCGTTCCGCTTCACGCCACAAAGGCGTGACTTCAACATGATCGATGCGGTTTCCCCAGGCGTCCCAATGTGTCAACGTGGGCTCATTGAGCCTATCCGCGAGTTGCATCTGGTAGAGATCGCCACCGGCCAATCGCCCCAATTCTCTCAGCGAAGGTTCGATCTCTCTTAGCACGTCTTCAGGCAGAACGCGCGCCAGGTATGAACGGAGGACTCTGTCATCGTCGAATTGATTGCCGAGAGTTGGTGGTGATTGATGAAAAGACATATGGAGAGTCCAATTCGTAAACGTTGAATGGTAAATGGTGAACGGTAATTTGTCAGTACGAACTATCGGCCATAGAGGAGGGCGCCGCAAAAGGTAAGGCTATGCGCAAATTGGGCAGAGCTCGACATCGGCCACGGCCCGACAAGGCATTGTGGCACTCGCACGTGCGGGAAGCCGGCACGATTGAACCATCCAATGCGCCTGCGGCGGCGGGCTGCCGTCCGCGACCGCAGGCGTAGTTGAGGAACTCCCTGGACCGCGCGCAATCAGGCCTGGGCAAAACTTCGCTGAATCTGAGATCTCAGAAAGGTGGATCGGAGAACGAGGGTTCTTCGATCATCTCGCCGCGAGCGACGCGTTGCCGGCGTTCCTCCCATTCAAGCTTAAACTTCCGATCAAACTCTTCCCGCTCGCGGTTTTCAGCTTCCCATTCCTCGAGCGTGCGACAAGACGAAAAGGCAAATCCTTCATCCATATTGCAGCCGTCGAGATGCCAGAAGGTTGGGCCAAATCCCATCTCGGCCTCCATTGCTGACATACGGCACAAGTCACAGTCTTCATCGATCATTATCTCCGCAGCGCTCATCGCTTGGGGGAGACGCCTGCGCTCGTTGTCGATGATGATGGCCGGAACCTTGCCTTCGTATTCGTCGTCGCCAGTTTCGAGCCAAACGCCTTTGATCTGATGAAGTTGACTTACCGCCGTACCGAAGTCGCTACTGTCGACTTCCGTCGCGCGCCAGAGCAGGTGACGGACCAGGTCGTAGTAGACGACCCATTCATGCGTGCCGAAGCCGGCAAAGCGATACGCGAATGAATCCGGTGCCAGGCAAGGTGGTCCTTCTCCGAGGAAGGTCCATTGCAGGCAGCGAGTATGCAGATCGAAGTCGATCAGCTCTTGTTTCTCAAGCAAAACATCTCTTGGAGATCGCCCGCGCAGATCTTCACGCGGTGCCATGAGCCAGTTCGCGTGAATGCTGGTAATCTTCTCGGCCAAAGCTCGCTGCCTGGCTTCGTCACCCTCAGACAGCTCTGAAGACTTTTCCAGCTGGTCCAGCCCGGCTTTAACAATGAACTGAAGTAACGCAGGACCATAGAGAACTGCGCGCGCGTCGAACGCCGCATTCTCCCCGCCAGGCTGACGGCGGCGAGCACGTTTTTCGCACGACCAGAGGTATGATTCGGCAGAGTTAACGAAGAGCCAGTCAGCGGGCAAACGATACGGGATTGAAACGTCTGTTGCCTTTGTACCGTCGTGATAGCTTACCTCGCCTTCGGCTTGTGGCAGTGAATAAGTAGATTCGACAGCCACGATCCGTGCGGCGAGATCGATTATTACAAGACCTGCATCCCAGGGCTCCGAGTCGATTTCAGAGTAACACCGGAAAGACGCGAGTTGACTATGTTCACCATGCGGCCTGATGTACCTCGCCAAAGCTGCTTCCAGCTCCGCCGTGGTTTCTGGTTCAGCCGAAAGTGCAGCCACACATGAATCTGCTACCGAACCGTGAATCGTGCCGGTAAGAATATGTTGAGCATCGATGAGATTGAGTTTGACTTCGCTCATTTGAGTTTGCCTCCGTGTCGGTTAGTTGATGCGAAGCGGTAAGGTGCGAGTAAATCATCGACCGGGCGGGCCCCGATTACCGGAAGGTTATTCAGCAGGCCAAAGCGGCGCCGGGCCACCGCACTCCAAGGAGTTGAGTGTGACGGGGTAGTATGTGGAAAAGAATTCCGGATCTGCAAAGTTTGCGCGGAGGCAGGCATGATCAGGTTCTAGCAAAGAATGTGGCAACGAGACGGCGGGCCACCCAGGGCTTAAGTTGGAACATCATAAGACTGAAAAGTATGCGAAAACACAGTACGAGACTGGGAGTTCTGGGTGCGGTGATACCCGTCGTGTTGCTCGTGAGTTTGTCCTGCAAGTGGGCCACCCCGGTTAGCTCTGGCGCAAAACCTCGGCCGCAGCCCAATGCTGTTATTGCGGACGATATTCACGGCGCGATACCCGATACGGCGCGCTCGGCGCCGGGAACGACTTCGCTTCCATTCACCGAGGCTGATTTCACCAGTCACGTTAATGAGCTGAATACACGTATCAAGAAGAAACTATCTTCAGGTGGCCCACACGGGTTTTCAATAGTCATTCAAAAGCCGTTTGTGATAATCGGCGACGAAGCGCAGAAGGTGGTGAAGCAACGGGCTGAAGATACAGTGAAGTGGGCCGTGGATCGCTTGAAGCAGGACTTTTTCACCAAGGACCCTGACGACATCCTCGACATCTGGCTTTTCAAGGACGAAGCCTCTTACGAAAAGCATACGCGACTTCTCTTCGGCGATTCGCCAACAACGCCATACGGTTACTACTCGCCCAGCCACAAGGCGTTGATCATGAATATCGGGACCGGCGGCGGCACGTTGGTCCATGAGATTGTCCATCCATTTATGGAAGCCAATTTTCCCGCCTGCCCTCCATGGCTGAACGAAGGTTTAGGATCGCTCTACGAACAATGTGGAGATATCGATGGACACATTCACGGATTTACCAACTGGCGATTGCCGGGACTGCAGCGGGCGATTGAAGGTAAGCGTGTACCAACGTTCAAAACTCTGACCGAGATGAGTTCAAGCGCTTTCTACAACGACGACAAAGGAACAAACTACGCGCAGTCGCGTTACCTTTGTTACTACCTTCAGGAGAAAGGCCTGCTGGTAAAGTTTTACCTGGAGTTTCTAGGCCAGCAGAAGCAAGATCCGAGCGGGTTTCAGAGTTTGCAAAAAGTATTGGCGGAGCCTGACATGGATGTGTTCAAGACCAAGTGGGAGAAGTTTGTGATGGGGTTGAAGCAGGGATACACGGTGACAGTGGAATAAGGTGAGAGCGGATGGCTTTGAGAAAGAAAGTCGGGTTAATTTTCAAGTTCATCGTTGGGACGGCATTGTTGGTGCTCGGGTTGGTCGCGGCAAGTATTTATACCTATGGCAAGAATAGTGTAGATGTGAATGGCGATGCAGCGATCGTACTTGGCGCGGCGGTGTGGGGCAATGAGGTATCGCCTGTTTTTAGAGAAAGAATAAACCACGCAATTGATCTTTATCGGACCGGCAAAGTACGAAAGATTATCTTTACCGGAGGACAGGGCAACCGGGACGAGTTGACGGAAGCTGCCGAGGCACGGCAGTTTGCCATCAAAAATGGCATCCCGGAGAAAGATATTTTGATCGAGGAGAGCTCACATACGACTTATGAAAATGTGGTCAACGCCAAACGACTGGCAGATGCCCACGGTTTGAAGAGAGTCCTGATAGTCAGCGACCCCATGCATATGAAGCGGGCTGTATCGATGGCCAAAGATATCGGCCTTGAAGCTTATCCTTCGCCCACGCCGACTACCAGGTACCAGGGTTGGAGAAGCCAGTTGGAATCACTGGCACATGAGACTTACTACTACATCGGTTATCTGGCTGGGAAAGCTGTTTACTTGAAGTGAGCTGGACCGTATTGATTACTACTGAGTTTCGAGTTTTAAAGAAAGTCGTTCCGGTCAGCACCCACTCCCGTTCCATCAGCACCCAGACTCCTATTCCTTTGGCACGGCAGACAAGTGGCCGGCCACCATTTGCCAGCGGTCGCCACGTTTTGCGAAGATTACCGTAAATCGTAATTCGCGTTTCTCTTCGGACTTCGGTACTCCATGAGCCGTGACCACGGCAGTGTCTCCGAAGACGCGGGCCTTGAGCTCGGACGTGCTGATTGAAAGACCGCCTGAGGTGCTGCCCTCAGGCGGCACAACATCCTCCTTGAAAACTGTATTTCCCATCGGCGTGGTGCCTTGAAAATCATCGGCGATAATTCGTTGAAGGGTGACGCGGTCGTGACGCTCTTCCGCTGCCAACCAGTCGCGAGTCAACTGCAGAACGCCTTGTTCAGTGCTCGCGTTCTGGTCGGATGTTTTTGAAGCAGTTTGTGCGATTAAAGAAGAGACTACGGCGGTCAGTAGTCCAGTGACGAGAAATAGTTTTCGCATTAGGTGTCTCCTCTAAGGTTTCTGTTTGGGAACTAGACACCGTTTGAAGAAGAAAGTTCCAAGAAAGAAGCCACCGCGTGACGAGTGTTAAGGGCTTGGTGCCGGGCGGGCTAATTCCAACCCAATTGAGTTGAAATCGTCGAAGCGCATGCCATCTGCGGATTTCCTTGCACTATATGAGTTCGGGCGCCCCACATCTTTCAACTTAAACCTTTTAAATCAAGCACCCCCATGTTGTTGGTTCTCCCGGTATGAAGGTTGCGGTGCTTTAACCGGAAAGGGAGAAGCACACATATATGAATAATTTTGCAAAAGGATTCGGCGGGGCTCTTTTGACCCTCGCTTTTGTTTTTGGCATATCTGCTGCGACAAGCGATACCGCTCAGGCGCAGTATAACAACGGGAATGGTCAGTATCAGCGTCGTAATCGCAACGACGATAATGATCAAGAGCGAAGCCGGGAGTGGAGACGACGGCACCGGAATCGTCGTAACGGCAACAACGATTCCTATCGAACTAACAACGGCGGCTATGGCAACAACGGCGGATATAGCAACAATGGTCGTTATGGCAACAATGGTGGTTATGGCAACAATGGTGGTTATGGCAACAATGGTGGTTATGGCAACAATGGTGGTTATGGCAACAATGGTGGTTACAACAACACCAACCAGATTGAGCTCAACCAGGGCTATCAGCAGGGCCTGAACACAGGCGCAAGTGATGCCCAGCGAGGCCAGAGTTATAGCCCGCAGCGTTCGCGCTATTACAAGAACGCCTCGACCCAGGCTTTTCGTCAGGGTTTTGCCCAGGGCTATGACCAGGGTTACCGGCAATATGCCGGTTATGGAAACCAGCGCAACCGTTCGAACAACAATGGCCTCGGAGGCATCCTTGGCGGAATCCTCGGACCCTGAGTCGTCAATAAATGACTAAACCCTGAATGCCGCGACGCAATGTCGCGGCATTTTTGTTAAATGCGGCTAGTTCCGCCGATACCCAACGAAAGCCATAAGATCACTATGCACCACAACAATTGTCGATGCGGGTCCCCTCGGGGTAAGCTGAATCGAAAAATTGTAAACCTTTAGAGGGAGTCATCAGCAATGTCGCAAGCAATCTCTAAATCATACGAAACGCTTCTGTTTGAAAGGCGTGATCGGGTCGGTATTATCACGATCAATCGTCCTGACAAAAGAAATGCACTGAACATCAAGACGCGCGAGGAAGGCGCGGCTCTACTTGACGAGTTGCGCACGGACGCTTCGGTGCGCGTGGTGGTCATCACTGGTGCGGGAGACAAAGCGTTTATCGCAGGTGCCGACATTGCCGAGTTTGCCGGCCGAACCGCGATGATGCAGCGCGACGTAATGACCGCGCGTTCACTCTTTACTGCTATCGACACCTTTCCGAAGCCTATCATTGCGATGATCAATGGCTATTGTCTTGGCGGCGGCTGTGAACTGGCACTAGCTTGCGACATTCGTATCGCCAGCGAGAGGGCATCGTTCGGCCAACCTGAAATCAATCTTGGCATTATTCCGGGCGGCGGCGGCACCCAGCGTCTGACGCGTCTGGTTGGCGAAGGCAAGGCGATGGAGTTGATTCTAACTGGGGAAATTATTGACGCGAAATCAGCCTACTCTATTGGCCTGGTGAATCAGGTTGTTCCTGCTGAGGAGCTTGAGGTAAAGACAATGGAGATCGCGAATCGCATTGCGGAGAAGAGTCCTATTGCCTTGAGCCTGGCCAAGGAAGCCGTGAAAATTGCCTCTCGTTCGACTCTCGATGAAGGCCTGCGCCGCGAAGTCGATCTGTTTGCGCTTTGCTTTTCTACCGAGGATAAGAATGAGGGTGTCAGCGCGTTTCTTGAGAAACGGAAGCCGGAGTTTAAGGGAAAATGACGGCCGGCGGACGACGGACGACAGTCGGAGAATACCCTTGGTAAAGGTCGACGGACACTCACCTTTCGTCGGTCGGCCGTCGTCGGTCCGCGGTCTTCACTTATGTTGAAGCCCATCCTGATCATCTTCGGAATCGTGGTTGCTGCCCTGGGCGGTGTTATTGCTTACCGCGCTTTGTTTCTGGAACCCAGCGCCGCGATAGTGATTACGAATACCGAAATTCGCGAACTGCCAAATTACACCCGGGTCGTTGGCGGCACAGTGTTGCTGATAACAGGCGCCGCCATCGCCTTCTTCACGGCGATTAGAAAGAAGTAGGTAGGGGGCAGTGCGAAGTGTCCCTAATTCTGCAGAGCTTCCGTCGTGCAGGTGTTGCTCCTGGTTCAGAGTTCAACCTTAGACTGTGGGTTCGGCACGCAACTAAAGTTTGAACTGTAAACTGCATGCGTACTCGCTGCTTGACGCTCTTTTCCGCGCGGGCTACTCTTGCAAAGCACGATAACTCTGGTTCTGCGGGGCCGTAGCTCAGCTGGGAGAGCGCATGACTGGCAGTCATGAGGTCAGGGGTTCGATCCCCCTCGGCTCCACCAATCCCGTCAGGTTTTTGATCCCGTAGTTTTCCACACCCAAACCTTCATACAAAAAGCCATTCTCAAAAAGCTTGTCAGATTGAGACTGACTCGGAAATTGCTTCCGCTCGTTGGCTCCCTTCCTTCACGCTGTCCAATAAACAGAGTAAACCCTAAGGTTTACCAACCCAATTGGATAAGGGACTTCGGAGGGTTATGGTCGACCAAAAATGATATTATCCCCAAATCAAACTCCGATATTTGATGGAGAGAATATGCAAACTTATACGCTTGGCGACACGATACGCCTGGAGCTCAAGTTGCACGACAAGAGCGGCATTGGCTACGTCGCAGCCCTCTTTAATAGATGCCACACGGATGTGCGGCCAGCGAGTGGAATTCTTTTACTCATCGGGGACGGCGAAGGACAAACCCAGCCCCTGGTGGAGTTGAAAGCAGAGATAACCAGCGACAGCATTCCGGGCGAATACAGATGTGAATATGTACAGCTGCAAGATAGCCTCGGAAACCATGTATTCCATTACCCTGAGATTCGTTTCAAAATCCAAGGCATTCCAGGGGACCATGAAGGCCCGGAGCTTTTGGATTGGCGCTTCAAAACTGAATGAAGCAAATCGGACGGTTTTGTAAACCCTCGGTACTCTTCTCCTATCGCATCGCCGTTTATCAAATGCATTTGCACATCTCGTAAAATTGCGCCCCTGTAAATAAGTACATCCCCTGAAATAGGAATGGGCCGGCCTCTTCCCCCTTTAACCCCGAGAATCGTGGAACTCTGTTTCGTTCGCAGAAAACTTGAGTTATCTCCTCATCCGACTGCGTTAAACATTGACTATAGTGGCTAATAACGGGAATATTCTAATACCCCCCGCTCACCTCAGTGGTTCGCTAAAGATCAGAATGCGGCCGCCACATCCCTAACGGCCGGTAAGTCTTCCCAAAAAGTGAGGAACATTGAGAGCTCAAGCCTCGGAAGAGAAATCTGGTGAGAAGGCTTCGCGTGAGCGAGGGCGTGTGCTGTTGATTACAGACGAGCCGCACCCGTCTTATCGAGCGGCGCTCGAATCGGTTGGACTGGATGTCGTAGATGTAAGTGCGGGTGTTGCAGCCCTAATATCGCTGCGTCGATCTCGTCCCCACCTCGTCATCGCAAACACTGGAATCACGGGACTCTCGACTGGGGATCTTGCCAGGATGCTGGGCCAAATGCAGGATAGTTTGCCTTTGATCTTAGTTGGACTCGAAGCAGCGACAACTGCGCGCAGGCAGGCGGCCCTTTCGTCCGGAGCTTTTGACTACTTCCAGATTCCCGCAGAGAGTGAACTACTTGCCCTGCGGGCCAAACAGTTGGTCACACTCCGGCAGACAATGGACCGCCTTCGCGCTGAAGGCGATCTAGATCACCTGACTGGATTGGCGAATCGTCGCCGGTTTCGCGCTGCTTTATCTCGGGAGGTCGAACGATGGCATCGCTACAAAGTCCCTTGCACCATGCTGATGCTTGATATCGATCTTATGAAAGCTATTAACGACAAGTATGGTCATCCAGCCGGCGACGCTGTAATCCGCCATATTGCCAACACGCTGATCAAGGTCTCTCGTAACAATGACACTGCGGCTCG
>Ga0070697_100002622_pt1 | contig 13835 bp, 13 predicted proteins | sample KBSK1501metaG_FD_65475 | JGI IMG/M metagenome (GOLD analysis project Ga0070697, IMG submission 65475) | Corn, switchgrass and miscanthus rhizosphere microbial communities from Kellogg Biological Station, Michigan, USA - KBS K1-50-1 metaG | ecosystem: Host-associated > Plants > Roots >...
TGCCGTTATGCGCTTGTGCGTGATCGGTTCGGCTCTCACTCCGGAGGACTCATGAGGCTGGTCGAGGTGTTGCTGGTCGCAGTGATCGCAGCGCCCCTTGCTGTCAGCGCGGCGCAATCCGACAAGCTCTTTCGCATCGGCATGCTCGAGCGGACGTCGACGACGATCAACGTCGCCAACATCGAGGCCTTTCGCCAGGGGATGCGCGAGCTCGGTCACGTCGAGGGGGAGAGCTTCGCCATCGAGTACCGATCGGCCGATGGCCACGACGACCGATTCCCGGCGCTGGCGAGTGAGCTGGTCCGGTTGAAGGTGGATGCGATCGTGACGCGCGGCACGCCAGCCGCACTGGCGGCGAAGAATGCGACGAACACGATTCCGGTGATCATCACAGGAATCGGCGATCCAGTCGGACAGGGCGTCGTCGCCAGCCTCGCGCGCCCGGGCGCGAACGTCACGGGGCTCAGCGCGGCCGTCACGGACATCTATCCCAAGCGAGTGCAGCTGCTCACGGAGATGGTGCCGAAGGCGACACGAATCGGCGTCCTGTTCAACATGAGCAACCCTGCGCTCCCACCGCAGTGGAAAGAAGTCGAGAAAGCGTCGCGATCCCGGGGTCTGGAGGCTCAGCTTCTCGACGTGCGAAAGGTCGCGGACCTGGAGCCGGCCTTCGATCTGGCGGTCAGGCAGCGCGTGGACGCGCTGGTCGTCGGGATCGACACGCTCACGCAGGCGAATCAACGACTCATCGTGGAGCTCGCGGCGAAGCGGCGCCTCCCGGCGATGTACGCGTCGACGGAATTCGCCGGAGGGCTGATCTCCTACGGCGTGGACTATCCCGAGATGTATCGCCGCGCGGCGACCTACACGCACAAGGTCCTCCGGGGTGCGAAGCCAGCGGATCTGCCCGTCGAAGAGCCGACCAAGTTCCAGCTGGTGATCAATGTGAAGACCGCGCGAGCCCTCGGTCTCACGATCCCACCGGCGCTGCTACTTCAAGCGGACACGGTCACCGAGTCGTCCTCGAGAGCGTTCGGGCGCGTCCAGAGCCCATAGCGCTCGGCGGCACCCGCTTTGCAACCCGTGCCCCTGGATCCCGAAGCCGGATCCACGAACGCCGTCCGCAGTGAGGGGGCAAGATGAAATCACACAAGGTGTCGTTCGCAATCGTGAGTCTGTTCGCGGTTGGCGTCGTGGGCGCCGGTCTCGCCGGCGCTGCTGACGTCATCGTTCAGCCGGGGCAGGCCCCGGTCGTCGTACAGCCGAGTCAACCCGCACCGACCATCGTCGTGCCGCAGCAGACGCCGACGACGGTCGTCGTGCCGTCAACGCCGGGAACCGTGCAGGCCGGCGACATCGTGGCGCAGGAGGTTCGTGCGCAGACGATCTACGCCAACAAGATCAAGGCGCCGATGATCCAGGGAACCGTTCATCAGTCCGACGCCGTGAAAATCAAGGGCACGAAGGGTGATATCAAGCTGCCCGCGGTCACGGCCGGCGTGATCTACGCCGACTCGATCAAGGCGAACACGGTGATTGCGGACAACATCTACGTGCGGAACATCGAGCGAGACTAGCCGAGACTAGTCAGGTTGGGGGGCCTTGACCGGGCCCCCCACCTCATCCGCCGTCCTCGGCCGAATCAGCGCGAAGACCACGAAGCCGACCGCGATCCACACGATCTCGCGCACACGCCGCGTGAGCCCAAAAGCCACGCCCGCGGACGGCGCCAGGCCCAGCGCGGTGAACGTCGCGACGTAGCCGCCCTCGAGCGCGCCGAGGCTCGCGGGCACCAGGAACGTCGCGAAGCGCACGGCGGTCCCGAGCGCTTCGATGATGGTCGCCGTGGCCAGCGACACCTGGATGCCGAGGAAGTGGAGGATGAGGTACGCCTCCAGCGAGCCGAGCAACCAGGCGACGAAGTGAAAGAAGATCGAGAGCATCAGGCGCCGCGGCTCGTTGCGATAGAACCACGCGAGGCCCCGGTCGAGCCGGGCGACCGTCTCGCCATGCCTGGAACGTCCGAGGCCCACGCGAGCGAGCACGCGCGGGACCCAGCCGAATCCTCCGCGAATCTGCGCGATCAGGAAGCCGACGATCGCCAGCACCTCGAGCGCGAGCAGCCACACCATCCATCCCAGCAGCCGCGAGTCCTGCGGCCCTGCCTGCCAGGTGATGACGATGCCCACCAGGAGGAAGAGCCCCTGGCCGATCATGATGGTCGTCTTCGCGACGACGACGGACAGGATGCTCTCGTCGAGCGGCACGCGGCCGCGCAACATCCAGGCCTTGACGGCTTCGCCGCCGAGGGCAGCCGTCGGCGTCGTCAGGTTGAAGGCCTCGCCCGCCATGCGTACCGCGAGCAGCGTGGGAAAGTCGACGCGCGCGCGGAGAAAGGCGAAATGCCAGCCGAGCGTGTCGAACGTCGTGACCAGGACGAACGGAAAGCAGACGACCACGGCCAGGCGCCAGGACAATTGCGTGATCGAAGCGAAGATGGCTTCCGGATCGTGCGTCGCGATGAGCACGCCCAGGAACGCGAGGCCGACCACGAGGAGAGCGGCCCGGAGTACTTTCATGCGCCGGTCAGCTCTCCCGATACAACAGCAAGAGCACGCCGAAGACCGTCAAGCCCGTCGCCCAGACGCGGCCCGGGAGGCGATCGTCCGGCGCAGCCAGCCTCAGCTCGAGCCAGCGCGCCCACCCGATCACGACACCCAGCACGCCGAGCGGGGCGTGCGTGACTTCCAGCAGGAACTCGGATTTCAGATTCAGGCTGGCGTGCGAGTGCGTGAGCAACAATCCGCCGCCGACCGCGCAGAGCAGCGGAAACACGAGCGCCCAGCGAGACGATTGCAGGCGGTGCGCGCGCACCATCCACTCGAACAGGCCGAACAGGACGACGAGCAGGACGAAGGCGCGATGCTGCAAGACCGTCGGCTCGGCCATGCTCGCCCAGAATCCCTGAGGGCCGAGCGGCCACGCGCCGGGGTCGTTGCGCACCAGCATGAAGCCGGCGAGCCCCAGCAGCACCAGCGGCCAGTGGCGCGCCCATCGCGCCAGACCGCTGACGTGCAGGACGGCAAGCGATCCCATCAGCAGCACGAACAGACCCGAGACGTGATGGTTGTATTCGGACCAGGCCCGGTCGGCGTCGGTGCGGGGCGCGTTGGGATCGTCGACGGGCAGCTGGTCGATGGTCGGTGATGTGAAGGTCGGCATGCGCGGCGTAAAGCGCGTGGTCACCTCGCCCGGCGTGGCCCGGTCGGCCACCACGTCGATCGCCGGCGGCAACGACGTCAGCGACGCCGCGGCGAAGAGCACCGTGATGCCCAGCCCAAGCTCGACCTCGACGAAGCGCCGGACGCGCCGCAGGGACATGGGCTGAGCGGATGAGAATCGCCGGATGGCGAAGAAGTTCGCGGCGCCGAGGATGAGCAGGCCGCCGAGGAGCACCATCTTCGTGAGGAGCATGACGCCATACGCCGTCCCCAGCAGCCCGTGCACGCCGTCGACGTAGCCGAGCGTGAGACCGACGCCGGCCAGGATCAGCACCGCGACGGCGCCGAGCGCCATCGCCGAGAAGCGCGCAAGCAGCGGCGCCGACCACGCGCGCTCACCCGGGCGGTCCGCCGGGCCGAACGCCGCCACCAGCAGGTGCACCAGGCCGCCGACCCACACCGCCGCCGCGAGCTGATGAAGCGCGTCGAACGCCATCAAGGTGGCGCGATGACCGGATCGTGCCGCCGCGTGGCTCGTCCATGCGCCGGCGACGATGAGGAGCAGCGACGATCCGATCAGGATCGCCCAGCGCAGACGTTGCCGTGATCGCGCGCAGAGGCCCAAGGCGCCGACGACGAGCCCGCCGCTCGCGAGAATTCTCAGCAGGCTCGCCCTGACGAAGGACGTCGCCAGCAGCTCGCGCGCATGCCAGTCGGACGGCGAGCCCAGCGCGGCGGCCAGCGTCGCGAGGAGCAGACATTGGGTGACGACCACGCCGGCGGCGCCCAGCGCGAGCAGACGCCACACGCGCGGCGAGCCGGGCCACAAGACGATGAGCACGAAGGCCACGCCGCCGATCGCGATCGCTTGACCAGAAAGATTGAGTCCGCGCAGCAGGACGTCAGCGAGCGCGGCCACGATGTCGCTCGTTCCACAGCACCACGAGAAAGAATGCCGGCGTTCCCACGGCCGCCGCGATCAGAAACCAGAAGGCCTTGCCGAACGCCGAGCAGAGGATCAGGAGGTAGATGAAGTCGCGGCTGGCGAGCGCGGCCGTCAGGCGGGCCGTGGCTGGGCTGTCAGCGCTCTCCGGACGGTCGGCCGCGGTGCGCTCGAACATCAGTGCGGCCGAGCCGAGCGTCCCCACGGCGGCGATGGCGCCGAGCACGAGCGGCCACGCCGTCCCCGCGTGGAGCGTCCAGCCGATGGCGATGCAGACGAACACCGCGACGTGGACGACGTTGTCGCCCCAGAAATCCAGGATCGCCCCGCGGCGCGATGTCAGAAACTTCAGTCGGGCGAGCTCGCCATCGCAGCCGTCGAGAATCGAGTGGGCGAGAAACAGCAGCGCGCCCGTGAGCTGCAGCGTCGCCGACGCGCTCAGGAAAAACGGCGCGCCGGCGAGGCCGACGACGAGGCTCGTGAGGGTCATCATGTCGGGGGTCACGGCGGTCGGGGCCAGGCGCCGCGTGATCGCCAGCGAGATCCGGCGCTCGAAGTGACGCGACATGAATCCCTCGTTCTCCTTGATGAGGCTCTGCAGCAGCCACGTCTCCGCCGTCGCGACCTCTCCAGCCGAGGAGAGCGGAAACCGCCCGTGCTGCGCGAGCGGCTCGGGGCCCTTGTCGAACACGCGAGACAGCGCGCCGACGAGCGCCGACGCGCTCGCGGAGCCGGCGGCCGCCGCGATGACGGCGCCGGGTCGCGCGGTCTCGACGAGCACGACGGACGCACCGTCGACGTAGAGCCGCTCCGACTCGATCGGCTCGTTCAGCAAGGAGCGCAGCCAGCGAGACTCGGGCACCACGTTGGCCGGGATCACCACGATCCGGCGACGACGACGGTCGTCAGCGCGCCGTGCTGGCGTCAGGACGGCGGCACCGGCGCCCTCGATCAGCCGACGAAGCCCCGCCTCCATGTCACAGACCAGCACATCCGCGTAGCCGGAGGCCTTCGCCGCGCGAATGATTCGCGTGATCAGCGGGAGACCGGCGACGACGGTGGCGGGAGAGATCACCGGTCCACCGTTCGGCGCGGAGGGCACGACGACGAGGAGCGCGCCGAGCGACGCCTCGACGTCAGGCCGGCTCATGCCCTCGGCAGAGGGAGCGCCGGCACCGCCACCGGCTGCCCACCGCGACGGCCCGACTCGCGGGCGGCGCTCTCGAGCACACCGCAGAGCCACGCCTCGGCGAGATTCCCGTGCGGCGGTGTGCGGGTCACCGCGTCGAGGAACTGCGCGACCTCGGGGTCGAACCAATCCGGGTGCACCGAACCGTTGGACAGCGAAGGCGGGCAGGTCCACCGCTGAACATGGCCGTTGCGCTCGAGCGTGAGTGTCTCCCCGCGGAGCTCGATGCGGCCGTCCTTGCCGATGAGCTCGGCGACGTTCTCGCGCCGGTCCGCGGCCCACGTCAGGAAGATTTCGGCCGTCGCGTCGGCAAAGGTCACGTTCACGGTCGCCGTATCCTCGACCGCCAACCTGATCGGGCCGCGCTGATCGAGGCGCGCGCTCAGCGACGTCGGCGTGTCGGCGATCCAGCCGGCGACCAGATAGAAGGCGTGCCAGCCGTGATCGGTCAGGATCCCGCCGCCGGCGAGCGCCGGATCGAGTCGCCAGTTCGTCCCGTTTCCATTGCCGGCCGCCGCGGCGGGTTGCGTCCGCAGGGTTCGCCAGGCGACGCGCGTCAGGCGCCCGATCGCGCCCTCGCGGACGAGGTCGGTCGTGCGCTTGATGATCGGCGCGTGATGCCAGTTGTGAACCGTGTGGACCACGCGGCGTTTCGTCTCGGCGAGCGCGGTGACGCGATCCAGCTCTTCCCGCCGGATGACGAGAGGCTTCTCACAGAACACGTGGAGACCGCCCTCGAGCGCTTGGCACACCAGCGGGCCGTGGCTCGAAGGCGGCGTGCAGATGTCGATGAAGTCGAGCCCCTCGCGCGCGAGCAGCTCCTCCGCCGAGTCGTACCAGCGCGCCGCCGGCAGCGACGCCGCGGCAACCTGTCGCCGCGCGGCATCCGCATCGCTGGCGGCGATGATCTCGACGTCGTCACGACGAGCCCAGGCGGGGACGTGGACCTCGCGGCCGACGTTTCCGAGACCGATGATGGCGCCCCGAAGCATTCCTCAGCTGAGCCCGTGCTGGCGCCCGACTGCGTCCAGCGCCTCGTCGAGGATGGCGAGCCCGGCGAGGGCCGTCTCCTCGTTGATCACCAGCGGCGGATTGATGCGGATCGAGGGCGAGTACGTCATGGCGATCAGCCCGCGACGCAGGCACTCCTGATACAGCGCTCGCGTCACGTCCTTGCCGAGCGGCTCCTTGGTCTGGCGGTCACGGACCAGCTCGATGCCGAGCATCAGGCCCTTGCCCCTGACCTCGCCCACGCACCGATGCTTTTCCTTCATCGCCTCGAGCCGCGCGAGCATGACCTTGCCGACGCGCTCGGCGTTGCGCACGAGGTCTTCCTTCAGCAAGATTTCGAGCGTCGCGAGCCCGGCGGCCGCCGCGAGCGGGTTGCCGCCGTAGCTGGACGAGCTCGCGCTCGGATTCGACCAGGGCGCGCGGCTCGTCAGGTCGTCGGTCGAGACGACGGCGCTGAGGGGGAAGCCGCCGCCCATGCCCTTGCCGGCGGTCATGATGTCCGGAACGACGCGCTCGTGATTGGCGCCCCACATCGCGCCCGTGCGTCCGAATCCGCTCAGCATCTCGTCGGCGATCAGGAGCGCCTTGTGCTCCTTGGCGATCGACTGGACGGCCTGCAGGAATCCCGGCGGCGGCACGACGTTGCCGGCCGTTCCCTGGATGGGCTCGACGATGATGGCGGAGATTTCTCCGCCGGTCTGATAGCGGATGACGTCGCGCAGGAAGTCGGCGCACGCGATGCCACATTCGGGAAAGCGCAGCTTGAGTGGGCAGCGATAGCAATCCGCGTACGGCGAGACGTAGCGCCCGGGCAGGAATGGTCCGAGGCCATGCTTGAACTCGCTGCCGAGCAGTCCCAGCACGCCACCGGTCTTGCCGTGGAATCCGCCCCAGAAGCCGATGACCTCGTGCTTGCCCGTCGCCGCCTTGGCCAGGCGCAGCGCCGCTTCGACGGCTTCCGCGCCACCGGAGAAGAGCTGGATGCGCGTGAGGCCTTCGGGCGTGAGGCCGGCGAGCTGTGTGAGGAACCGGGCGCGCGTCTCGGTGGTGAAGCTGCCGAATGTCAGACGCTCGAGCTGGCGCTTCAACGACTCGACGTAATGCGGATGACAGTGGCCGACGCTACCCACGCCGATGCCGGCGATGAAGTCGATGTACTCGTTGCCGTCCTCATCGAAGAGCATCGAGCCTTCGCCGCGCGCCATCGCCAGGCCGGCGGTCAGCGCGAACGACTGCAGCCCGGGCGACATGTGACGCTGCTCCTCGGCGACGATTCGTCGTGACTGCGGCCCGATCTCGCGGCGTCGCGTCATCGCGTGACTCCGGCGAAGCGCAGCGCGACGTGTGCGGCGATGCGCTCGGCCGCCTCCTCGCGGTAGAGCGCGAAGCTCGGCCACGCGTTGACGTCGAGCAGCACGAGCTCGCTCCCGGCCGTCACGATCGCATCGCCACCGTAGACGTCGAGCCCGAGCGCCAGCGCCGCGCGGCGCACGGTGCGACCGAGCTGAGCCGGATCGAACGCGTGTCCGGCCAGGCGCTGCTCGCGATGATAGAACCAGCGAAACCACGGCGGCCCACCGGCCGGTCCGGCGCCGGTGCCGACACCATAGAACTTGACGAGGTCGCCCTCCCGGTGCGGCTGCAGGACGGCGCGCGGAAGACCCCGGGCGGCCAGCGCCGCCAGCGCTTGGGACACGGCGTCGTGTGTGTGCGCGAGCGCGACGTCACCGTCCTGCGTGTTGTGGACGTCCGCACGCTTGACCCACACGGGGAACGCGCCGGCGTCGGCCGGCCCATCCGTCGACACGATCCGGCTCTCGATGAAGGGGACGTTGGCCTCGCTGAAGTGAGCGATCATGCGCTCGCGGTACGTGTTGAGGACGGCGAGCGGGCCATTCACATGGGGGACGCCGCGAAGCTCGAGGCTTCGCAGGTGATCGAGGATGTCGAGCCGCTCGCACATCAGAAACACCCCGAGAGGCCGGTCGTCGGGCGTCGCGAGCACCTCCTCGGCCGACCTGAACGTCACCTGGAATCCGCGGGCCTCGAGATGCTTTCCCGTGAGCTTCAGGATCTCGCCGTCGTCGGATTCGCGGCCGGGCGAATGCTCTCGTTCTCGAAAAATGCCCCAACAGGATGCGTCGCTCACCTGTCACCTCCGCGGGAATTCACTCGCCTGGCCCCCCCCGCAAGCGCTTCGGCCAGCACCACATCGGACTGCTGATCGACATCGACCACGTTCTCGATCGTCTCGGCATACATGGGCTCGCCCTGGTCATGCAACCATGCGAGGAACTCTCGCAAGCTTCCCAGCGGCGGCGGCGAGGCGGCCCGTGCCCGCTCCGACAGCATGTACATGCCGGCCGTCACATGCGTGCCGTCCGGTCCGCCGACGCGTCGGATACGACCCGCCGCATCGACGTCCACCCATAAAGGACGCTCGTCGGCGACCAGAGGTGTCACGGCCAGCACGCTCGCGTCGGCCGGCCGGCGCAGCGCGGCCTGGAGAAAGCCCCCGAAGTCGCCCGGCCGACACCACGCGTCCACGGTCGAGATCAGCGAACGGTCGCCGGCCAGGCGCCGAGTGACCTCGAGGAAGCTCTCCAGCGAGGAGGCGGTCGTCTTGACGATCACCTCGACGTCAAGATCGGGGAAGCGTGAGAGCACCCAGTCGCGGCACGCGCGCGACTGCTCGTTGACGATCATCACGAGCGACGTGATGCCCGCCGCGCGAAAGTTCTCGATGACCCAATCGACCAGCGGCACGCCCGCCACCGGCACCAGCGGCTTGGGCATCGAGAAGCCCGTGGCGCGCAGACGACTGCCCTCGCCTGCGGCGATGATGCCCCCACGACAGCGCGCCGCGTGCGTCACAGGAGCAACCCACGAAGCTCGCCGAGCGAGCGAATCACGCGGTCGTCGGGACAGCAGGGCCGCGTCTGCTGTGTCCCCTCACCGGCCAGCCAGATATGCGCCATGCCGATGCCGCGCGCGCCGGCCATGTCGCGCGGGAGCGAGTCGCCCACGAACGTCGCCGCGTCGGACTGCAGGCCGAGGCTGGCGAGCGCGTGCGTGAAAATGCGCGGATCGGGCTTCGTCCATCCGACCGCCGCGGAATCGACGATCACACCGAACAGCGGACGAAGGCCGACATCCTCGCATACGCGTGCGAGATTGCCGTAGAAGTTGGAGACGATGCCCAGATCATAGCGGCGCGCCAGCTCGGACAAGAGCGCAAGGTTGCTCCGAACACAGCCGGTCGTGTCTTCCACGAAGCGCCGCGCGATGCGCGCGACGAGCTCGTCGCTCAGATCCAGCGCCGTGCCGAGCCCGGCGACCAGCCGGCGGACGGTTTCGGCGAGCGACAGCGTGTCGGGGATCGTGCCGACGAGGGCGTCGTCAGCCGCGTAGAACAGCGGGTCGAACCGGTGCGGAGTGACCTCGACACCCTCGGCCCGAAGGAGCCGAAACATCCGCTCCTTCCAGGGCAAGGTTCCGTCCAGCGTGCCGCCGAAGTCGAACAGCACTCCGGCAAGCTGCTGGCCGGTCCGAGGTCGTTCCGCAGCGCGTGCGGGACGCATCGAGCGATCTTCTCACGGAAGCGCCGCACCCGCGATGAGTGTTGGGCGTCGTCGACCTGACTATTCGGCGATCGCCTGATAGACCAGCTGGCGGAACAGCTCCTTGAATTCGCGCTGCCACGGGCCGGGCTGGGCCTGCGTCATCAGGACGGCCACCAGCTCCTCCTTCGGATCGACCCAGAACCCTGTGCCGCCGGCGCCGCCCCAGTTGTACTCGCCCGCCGAACCCGGCGCCCCGTTGAGACCGTCGGCGCGACGGACGGCGAAGCCAAGCCCGAAGCCGTATCCGGGCGCGAGGAGCGCATGCGCCGGCTTGATGTCGCCCAGATGGTCGGACGTCATGTGGCGGACGATCGTTCGCGCGAGCAGTCGCTGTCCGTCCAGCTGTCCGCCGTTGGCAAGCATTTGCAAGAAGCGCGCGTAATCCAGCGCGGTGCCGGCCGCGCCGGCCCCCCCGGCGTCGTTCTTCGGAGCCGCGGTCACGTCGTGAAGCGCGATCGGCTTGCCGGTCGTCCGATCGGTCTCGAACGGCTGGGCGATGCGCTTGGCGTTCTCGGCGGAAACCTGGAACGTCGTGTCCTTCATCTGCAGCGGCCGGAAAACCCGCTCGTCGAGAAAGCGCCCGAGTCGCATTCCGATGACGGCTTCGACGACGCGACCCAGCACGTCCGTCGACATGCCGTATTCCCACGCCGTTCCGGGCTGATGGGCCAACGGAACCTTGGCGAGGCTCTCCACCTGTTCGGCCGCGGTGACCCCCGACCACGCGACGTTCGCCTTCGCGTAGAGGTCCTTGAGCTGTGCGGTCGGTGTGAACGTGCCGTAGACCATTCCCGAGGTGTGTCGCATGAGGTCGTACACCGTCACCGGGCGCTCGGCCGCGACCGTCGTGCTCTGCGTCAGCACCTCGAGCTTCGCGAGCTGGGGCAGGTACATGCCGACCGGATCCGTCAACCGCAGGCGCCCATCCTCGACGAGCATCATCGCGGCCACGGACGTGAAGGGCTTCGTCATCGAGTAGAGGCGAAAGATCGCGTCGCGCGACATCGGCGTCCCGCTCTTGGGATCGAGCTGGCCGATCGCCTCGAAATACGCGATCCGTCCTTTGCGCGCGACGACGATGACCGCGCCCGGGAAGCTCTTGGCCTCGATCTGCCGCGACATGGCCGGCGCGATGCGGGCCAGGCGCTCGCGCGAGAGTCCGACCTCCTCCGGGCTCGCCGTCCCGAACGCCTGCGCAACGGTGGGGAACAGAAGGAGGAGAACGCCGATCAGGTGCACGACGCGTCTGGTCATGTTGGCTCCTCGTCGAGGAACTGTCGCACTCGGTTCACGACGTCATCCTTCTGATAGAGCGCGTTCAGCGCGCGCGCCCGCGTGAGAGGGTCGCTGGCAAAGAACCGCTCGTAGAGAACCTGCCGGCTCCCGAAGGCGCTGCCCACGATGTCCCACGCCAGCCGGAAGAGCTTCACCCGGTCGCGGGCGCTCGCGGTGTCGGTCGCGAGGTACTGCTCGATGTCCGCCGCGAGCGGACTCTGGAAGTCGGCTTCGCTCGGCACGATCATGAAGCTGCTCGAGCCGAGCAGCTCCAGGATTTCCGCCATGCGCGGATAGGCCGTCATGAACAGATTGCGCGTCAGCTCGATCTGCAACGGGACCGGACACATCACGCCCCACTCGTCGAGCGTCGCGTCGGCCTCGGCGGATCGCATGCACGCGCGCATGAGCTCCGTGTACATCGTCAGCTCGCCCAGGCGCTCCTCCGAGTGCGGCAGGTGCGCATTGCCGAGCGTCTGCGTCATGAGCAGGGCGACGCCGAGGACGAACTCGCACTTGGCCAGGTTCTTGGCGGCGTTCTGATGCGCGGTGTGCGCCGCGGAGTGCGTCGTCACGGCCGTGCCGTTGATCAGATCGACGTCGCCCAGCACGAACACGCGCTCCCACGGAACGAGCACGTCGTCGAAGAACACGACGCAGTCCATCTCCTCGAAGCGTGACCCCAGGGGATGGTCGAAGCGCGACCGGCCGAGGTCGAAGCTCTCCCGGCACAGGAACCTCAGTCCCGGCGTGCCGCACGGGATGGCGAAGTTGAGGGCGAAGGGGCTGTGCTTCTCGGTGTGTCGGGCGACGCGCGGCGAGTAGACGGCGATCTCGTCCGACATCGGTCCCAGCGTCGCCAGCACCCGCGCGCCGCGCACGACGATCCCGGCGTCGGTCTCGCGCACCACGCTCAGCGCCGTGCCCTGCTCGAGGTTGAAGACGCCGGAGACGTTCCGGCTCCGCTGCAAGTTGATCAGTGCGTGGGTGAGCGTCAGGTCGTGCTCGCGGATGTACTCGTAGTAGCGGCGGACGTTGTCCGCGAACGCCGGACGCCCCTGCGCGAAGTACTCGGCGGCGGCGGCCCAGGTGGAGAAGGTCACGTTCATGAAGTCCGGCGAGCGCCCCATCATGCCGCACGTCGCGCGCGCCCAGTGCAGCATCATCACGCGCCTCCGCTCGAGCTCCTCGCGCGTGCGCGGGATGATGAAGGATAGGCCGACGCGCTCGCCGCTCGTCGGCGAGACGTAGGTCATCTCGTCGCGGAGGTTGGGATCGTGCTGCATGTCGTACAGGGCGGCGATGGCGCGCACGCCGTTGGCCAGCCCCGGGTGCGTGGTGACGTCCTTGACGCGCTCGCCGCCCAGCCAGACCTCGCGCTGCTGGTCTTGCAGCCCTTTGATGTACTGCCGTCCCGTGCGCGCCCCCATGTGGGCAGGAGGATCGACCAGAACAACGATCCGGTCAACTGGGCAGGGGCCAGATCCCCGGTACAAAGCCCAGTTGACGGCGCCAAGGTTCAGCGTTACGGGTGGCCACTCGAGCCTTCCTCATAGGAGTGAGTGATGCATCATTCGCTCGCCTTCGTCGCCGTCCTGGTCATCGGCCTGTCGGTCACCTCGAGTGCTGTCGCGTCGGGAAATCTCGTCAATAACCCCGGATTCGAGACGAATGACTTCACGGGCTGGAGCCAATCGGGTAACACCGACTTCACCTTCGTAGATGGAGACCCCCATGGCGGCGTGGCGGCCGCCTGGCTCGGTCCTACGGGAAGCCTGGGCTTCCTGTCGCAGACGCTTGCGACGGTGGCCGGAGAGACGTACGAGCTTCGATACTGGCTGAAGCACGAGCCGTTCGGCACGGGAACGCCAAGTGCGTTTCAGGTCTCGTGGGATGGCTCCCTGATCACAGGCCAGACCGACCTCGGCACGTTTCTCTACACGGAGTTCGTGTTCAGCAATCTGGCTCCCACCGGCACCGCGACGCAGTTGACGTTCGGATTCCGGGAGGATACGGACTTTTTCCAGCTCGACGACGTCTCGGTGGAGGCGGCGTCGCGGACCGTCGCCGAACCGCCGACACTGTTGCTGCTCGGAGTCGGCGTGCTCGCGTTCATCGGCTGTGCGCGCCGATTTCGAAAGGCGTGCGCCGCGTGCGCGGCCGTTCTGCCACTCGTGGTCGCCGCACCAGCCACGCAGGCCCAGGTCACCGACTTCACTCCGGAAGGCATCGAGGAGTTCCTGAGAACCAACCCACAAGTCGGTACGGCCGATGAGTTCCTTCAGAATCTGCCGCTGGAGTTCCACTACAACTGGATCATGATGACCAAATCGGAGAGCACGCAGAGAGGTGACGCCACGAGTCCGCGCTTCATCATGTTCGACTTCCTCGCGACCCGGGTGTTCGGCTTTGACGACTCCCAGACGATTGAATACCTGCAGTTCGACGAGAGGACGAACACGTTCCGTTCCACGAGATCAGGATGAAGACGGGCGGCGGGGAGATCACGATCGACGACCCGGGGTGCCTCGGCTGCCACGCCCCGACACGGCGCAATGCCGACGGGACGTTCC
>Ga0070697_100002625_pt1 | contig 13834 bp, 12 predicted proteins | sample KBSK1501metaG_FD_65475 | JGI IMG/M metagenome (GOLD analysis project Ga0070697, IMG submission 65475) | Corn, switchgrass and miscanthus rhizosphere microbial communities from Kellogg Biological Station, Michigan, USA - KBS K1-50-1 metaG | ecosystem: Host-associated > Plants > Roots >...
TGATGTATGTTTGCATGACGCAGTACGACAAGAAGTTCACCCTGCCGGTGGTAGTGCCTCCGGAGTCGCTGAACAATATTTTGGCGAACGTTCTCGCGCAGGCACAGATGCGTAACCTGCGCCTGGCAGAAACTGAAAAGTACGCCCACGTTACCTACTTCTTCAACGGGGGAGTGGAGCAGGCGTTTCCCGGTGAGGAGCGCATCCTGGTTCAGTCGCCGAAGGTCGCCACCTATGACCTGAAGCCGGAGATGGCCGCGCCGGGCATTGCCGAAGAGCTGGTAAAAGCGATAGAGAAGGGAAGCTTCGACGTTATCATCGTCAACTTCGCCAATGCCGATATGGTCGGCCACTCCGGCAAGATTCCGCCAACGATAAAGGCGGTAGAAACGGTGGACGCGTGTCTGGACCAGATTTATATGGCGTTAAAACAACGCGGCGGAGCCATGCTCATTACCGCCGACCACGGCAATGCCGAAATGATGATTGATCCCTCGACCGGCGGTCCTCACACCGCGCACACCACCAATCCGGTGCCGCTGATCCTGGTTGCAGAAAACTCTCAGCGTTACTCGTTGCGTAGCGATGGTGCGCTGCAGGACATTTCTCCGACCATTCTCGGCATGCTGGGCCTGCCGCAACCGCGAGAGATGACCGGCAAAGACCTGCGAGTGAGCAAATCGGGGTGGTTGAGCCATCGGGTGATCGGGTGAATTGTCATCCTGACCGAGCGCCGCATTTGCGCGAGCGAAGGATCTGGGTGCGCCGATTCGCGCCGGTGCGCGAAAGGCGCGCATCCTTGTTGCCGAGACCGTGAAGCTTCTCATAACTCTCCACCACCGCTTCGAACTTTGGAATGCGCCTACCTGGCTGGCAGAGCGCATCCGTTCCGACTTTCCGCAACTCGCAGTCGTACAGCTTCCCAACTATGACCGAGTGACGGAAGAAATCGCGGATGCCGAGATCTATTTTGGTTGGTCGCTGCGCGCCGAACAACTGGCGGCTGCCAGGAAACTACGCTGGGTACACTCCACCGCTGCTGCCGTACACCAGTTGATGATTCCGGAATTGCGGGCGAGCAATATCGTGGTAACCAACGCTCGCGACGTGCACGGGCCGGTGGTTGCCGAACATGCTATTGCGGTCTTGTTGGCGCTCGCCAAACGATTGCCCTCGGCAATGCGCTACCAGCAGCAACGAGTGTGGGCGCAGGAGCAGCTATGGCGGGAATCGCCGCCGCCGAGGGAAGTAGTCGGCGCAACCTTGCTGGTGATTGGGCTGGGCAGCATTGGCCAGCGTGTCGCAACTCTGGCGAGGGCAATAGGCATGCACGTGATTGCGGTGCGCGAGCATCCCGAGAAGGGAAGCGGAGCTGCCCACAAGGTCCATGCACTGGAGAAGCTGGATGAACTGCTGCCCGGCGCGGACTACGTCATCATCGCAGCCCCGCTGACCGATTCGTCTCGCAGTCTCTTTAACGCCGACCGGATGGCGAAAATGCGTAGCGACGCTTACCTGATCAACGTGGCTCGCGGACCAATCGTCGACGAAGCAGCACTTGCTGAAGCTCTGCGCAACCAGCAAATTGCCGGCGCTGCGCTGGATGTGTTTGCCGCCGAGCCGCTGCCCGCCGATTCGCCGTTGTGGAAACTTGAGAACCTCCTGATCACGCCGCACACTGCGGCCATCTCCGACCAGATGTGGGAGCGGCATTACGCGCTCATCCGAGAAAATCTCGAGCGGTACTTGGCAGGAAAGCCGCTGCTCAATGTGGTGGATAAAAGCAAGGGGTACTAGCTGTTAGCGTTTGGCTTTTGGCGCTTAGCCAAACCCTGCGACAACTTTCGGCTAACTGCAAAGTGCTAAATGCCAATGGCTGTCGTTACGCTGCCGTGCTGCGCGCCATGGGCACAGTGCGGCTGGCGGCAAAGACAATGCTGCGTACGTCAGAGGGATGGCAGCAGTCATTCGCGCCGGCGGCCAGTGCTTGCGTCCACAAGTGCTCGTCGGCCAGGCGGTGAGTGCAAACAATCTCCAGGCTGGCGAACTCGCGCCGCAGAGCGGCGATCTGATCCAAGCCGGCCGTCTCCAAGTCAACCACGGCAACGTCGGCGCGATGTTTGGGAATGGCCGAGCGTACCTCATCCAGGCCTGAGGCTACTGCAACAATGCGGAAATGGTGCTGGAGCGAGGTTGCTAAGGCTTCCGCGGAGATTGAGTCATACTGGGAAACAACAACGTTCAGCGGTTTCATGACTTACCTTCCAAGTAGCGTCGCCAATGCGACGGTGACAATGTCTGAACCCGGCCTGGGCATCAAGCCCAGAGTCGAATTGCAACTTCATTGACGTCGAATAGGACCCAGAGGAAGTCCCGCAATCAGTTACTTGGTAGAACCTTCGGCCCGATCAGCGGCTTCAAAGGGAGCAGGCTGAAGTTTCCCATTTTGGCGGAGAAGAATTTCCACTTTTCCCTCGGCTTGTTCCAGCTCCTTGCGGCAGGAGTTAGAGAGCGAGACGCCTTCTTCGAAAAGTGCCACTGCGCGCTCGAGCGGGATCTCTCCCTTTTCGAGCTCGTTCACGATTTTTTCAAGCCGGTCGAGGCACTCTTCGAACTTCGGCAAGCAGAAACTCCAATTCGTATTTTAGCCCGATTTCGAACCGGGGCAAGAGAGATTTGAGACCTAAAGAACAAAACCTCAACCACAAAGGGCTCACTCCTTAGTGAGCCTTCGTGTCCTTTGTGGTGCTCTGCCTTCTAAACTCCCGCGCCCACGCGGCTGCCCAAGGCTTCGAGCACGTCTACAGCCGAGGAATACCTGCTCAGCGGAGCGCTGATCTGTGCACCCTGTACCACGCCGCGGATGGCCAGCAGCATCTCCCGCGCAATGGCCACACCTTCCGCGCGGGCAGCCTCGGCATTAGGAGCGGCCGCCATTCGGGCGATGATGGAATCGGGCACCGAGACGCGCAACTCATTCTTCATGAACTCCGCGTTGCGTACGCTGACCAGCGGCCAAATTCCTGCAACCACCGGAATCCGGCAGTGTTCGATGCGCCGCAGAAAGGTCTCAAGCAACGCCACGTCAAACACTGGCTGCGTGATGGCCAGTTCCGCGCCCGCTTCCACCTTGTATTCAAAGCGGCGAATTTCTTCATCCAGATTCACCACGCCCGGGTTCGCGCCCACAGCAATCACGAACCCGGCACTCGATCCGATCGGATTCCCGCCTATGTCCAGGCCTTTATTGAGATTGTGCACGATGTTTACGAGCCCGATCGCGTCCACGTCGAAAACGGCAGTAGCGTCAGGATAGTTGCCGAGTTTGGGCGGATCCCCGGTGACGCACAACATATTGCGCAGTCCCAGCGCCGCCGCGCCTAGCAGGTCTGACTGGATACTCAGCACATTGCGATCGCGGCAGGTGTAATGCAGGATGACTTCGAGCCCGACTGACTGCTGAATCAAGAGCGCCAGCGCCTGGTTGCTCATGCGGGCCGAGGCTCGCGGACTGTCCGGAATATTGATGCAGTCCACTCCTACCGATTTCAGATAGCGGGCGCCTTCGATCTCTTTGGGGGCAGACATGCCTTTGGGCGGGACAATTTCCACCATGGTGATGAATTCACCGCTGGCCACCCGTGCGCCCAACCGTGAGCGTTCCGCCAGAGGCGGCGGCTCCAGTTCGGTTTGCTGCCTGGGCAGGGTGACCACCTGGAAGGAACTATCTTTTGCTTCACCCGCGCGCAACGCGGTCTTCATCGCGCGGATGTGCTCGGGCGTGGTGCCGCAACATCCGCCAATCAATGACACACCAGCGCGTACAAATTTGCGGGTGTAGCTCGCCATGTATTCGGGAGAGCAGAGATAAATGTTGCGGCCTTCGACCGAGCGCGGCATGCCCGCATTGGGTTGAGCGGCAAGTGGCAATTGGGTCACGCTGCGAACGCGTTCCATGGCTTCCAGCATCGCCACCGGACCGACACTACAGTTGCAGCCGAGCACATCCACTTGCCACTCGGTGAGCTTCGAGGCGAAGGTCTCAGGGCTGGAACCATCAAGCGCGTTGCCCTCGTCATCGATGGTCACGTGAGCCACCACCGGCAGTTCAGGACTGACTTGTCGAGCGGCGAGCACGGCCTGGTGGAGTTCCTCGAGCGAGCCAAACGTCTCCAGGAAAAGCGCGTCGACACCGCCTTCAGCCAGGGCCTCGATCTGCTCGGCAAAGGCAGCGCGGGCTTCTTCGAGCGAGGTCTTGCCGAGCGGCTCAATGCGAATTCCCAGCGGGCCAACCGAGCCAGCGATGAATACCTCGCGCTCCTTGATGGCCCCGCGGGCAAGGCGCGCGCCGGCCAGGTTGATCTCTCGAACCTTCTCGGCAAAACCATGCCGCGCCAGCCGAAAGGCATTTGCCCCGAAAGTATTAGTTTCGAGCACCTCCGCGCCGGCCTGGAGATAGTCCTGATGAACTCCGCGAATCAGCTCAGGATTTGAGAGATTCAACTCGTCGTAGCAGCGGTTGATGTATATGCCCTTAGCGTAGAGAAGCGTCCCCATTGCGCCATCACACAATAGGGGAGCGCGTTTCAGCCGGGTAAGGAAGTCTGTGGGCACTGCACAAAGAATACCGTATTGAGTCAGACTGCACTACGGTTGGGCATTGGAATGCGCCCCCTGATGGTCGAGCGTCCGCAACAGTGGGTCGGTCAGTTCCTCAGCAGCGTGCGCGGGTTACCGAGCGGCGGGCTGCAGGATGACTATGTGAGACTTTGCTTTTTCCACCGACGCGGCGGAGAACGGCAGTACTTTCGTGCGTCCTTCGTACCAGAGCGGCCATTGGTCCATGTAGTACGGGCTTAGAAAGTTTCCCGACTGGCCGGTGACGATGTTCAGTGTTGAAGCATCGAGATCGGCGAAATTTACTGTCAAACGCTCTGAGGGACCAAAGCGCCTTCCCACCTGCTTGACGGTAAGCCCGCTTCCGGACTGCTCCACAACGCCGGGTCCCGTCCATCGGTTCAATAGCGGCACTTTTCCCAGAACTGGATGTTGCAATTCGAGCGGAAAGGCTGACCCCCGCCTCCAGCTCTTGAGGTTGCGCGGGCTGGAATCGTCAGCCACGGCCTTTTCTACGGCTTTAGCCAACAACTCGCCGTAATTGGAGTAACCCGCAGGCAGCCATTCTGGGGGTTGAGTGGTCAGCAGGTTCTCCAGCGCCACCGGCGAGGAGTACCACTTGTACTGCTGCGCCAACGTAGCGCCGACTTTTGCTTCGAGCAATAGGCGCATCACATGGCGCCGGGTGACTGTCACGATGGTTGCCGCGGCAGAGTCGGTGGTGAAGCGCCCGTCCCAGGAGCGCATGAACTGCGCAGCCTCGCGAGCCCGGGCCGAGGCTCCCGGGTTAGCATCTACTGCCGCGGAAAACTGCTTCGCACAGAAGAGGTCGAGATCGGAATAGACCTCGTTTTGTAACTCCAACATGTCACCCGACGTGAGCTTGGGTTTCGATTGCAGGACTTGATAAATGCGCTCGGTGCGGTAAGGCGATCCCCATTCGTTGCTCAGACGGTACGGATATTCGTCGTCAGTTATGCGGCCATTGGCAGTAGCAATCATTCCCGATGGCGGATCGAGGACGCGGGGCAGTCGGTCAAACGGAACGTAGCCGATCCACTCATGAGCATCGTCGCTGCCTTCAACAGGCAGCGACCCATCGCCAGAAGCACGAATTGGAATTGCCCCGGTGGCCTGGTAGCCAATGTGTCCGTCTACATCCGCGTAGACCACGTTCTGTGCCGGCGCGCGAAGCCGCGAAAGCGCCCGGCGGAACTCCTCCCAATTTCGGGCGGCGTTGAGTTCGCCGAAGGGAATGGTGAGTCCTTCCGGATCGTAGGCGGTCCACTTCAGCGCAATCTGCCGGGTCTCGCCTGGGGCGAGTTCGGTTGCGATAGGCCCATGGCGGGTCGTGAACACATCAAATTCGACGTCCCTCGCGCCTTTTACATGAATCACTTCATGCCGCCGCTCCGGCTGCTTCCATCCCGCAGGCGTCAGGTACTCGCCGCGCTGATTGAAGGTCTCGACGAAAATGTCTTCAACGTCTGGGCCAAGATTTGTGAAACCCCAGGCGATGCGGCGGTTATGACCAACGATCACAAACGGTGTTCCCGGCAGGGTTACTCCGGCTACATCGAATTCCCCGGCAGTCAGGTGGGCCTCGTACCAGGTATTCGGAATGTGATGTCCCAAATGCATGTCATTCGAGAGCAGCGGCTTTCCTGTAGCCGTATGCGCGCCGGAGACGACCCAATTGTTGGAGCCGGGGACGATCAGATCATCGGCTTTTGAGCTTTCCTTGGAGCCGTAAATGCGACCGGTTTCGAAATTGTCATTCCGAGCGCAGCGAGGAATCCCTACGGACTCAAATCCTGCCGGGTACAGGGATCCCTCGGCTCTCCCGTGCGCGCGGGATCGCTCGGGATGACATCTGGAACTGCTGATGGCCACCGCTGATGGCAATTTCGCCGCACCCGGTGGCCGGTCGCGCCAGGAGCGGTTGGGATAAATGATCGCAGCCAGGGCAGGTCCGATGCGAGCGACAATTTTTTCATGCGACAGCTCTGACTCGAACAGATCATGGTTCAGGAATTGCGCCATGCTGGCGCCAACCAGGAAAGTGTCGGCGGCCGTCCATGGCCGGGGAGAGTAGCGCAGCACGCGGAATTCAATGGGCAGTTTGTCGCCTTGGGCCTCGCGATAGGCATTGACTCCGCGCACGTAGGAGTCGAGATACTGGCGATCGGTGGGGCTCAATTTGGCTGCGCTGCGTTCCGCTACCTGACGCAACGATAAGATTCGCTGCTCGCGATCATCCTTAATGAAGTCTTTCCCCAGCACCTCGGCCAACTCGCCGGCCGCGAACCGTCGCGACATATCCATCTGCCACAGGCGGTCCTGCGCGGTTACGTAACCCTGGGCTAAGAGCAGGTCGTTCAGATTCTCGGCCTTAATGTGGGGAACTCCATAAGAATCTCGAGTGACGGTCACTGGCGCGCTGAGGCCGGCCAGGCGGATGCTGCCATCGAGTTGGGGAAGGGAAGCGCGCGTCAACAGGTAAAACCAGCCGGAGAGCGCGGCCAAGGCGACTACCAGTGCCAACGGCAGCAGCAGCAACCAGCGAAGTTTTTTCCAGGGTGAGACGCGTGTGCTGGGCAGGGTAGCGGTAGCCATCGAAAATTAGCGGATGCGGCTCATTCTCTCACAGGCGTTCGCGTTCACCGCTTGCTGCCGCTGGCTTGACGAAAACCGCTGCTGGGTCTTACCATCTCGTTTTTGTAATTGAAAATGAAATTCAATTTCATTTTCAACTTGGCCGGCCCCCAAATTCTTAGTCGCAGGAGAACAGGTAAAAATGTTTGCTCGAGCCGTACTTTTCCCTTTCGTTGCACTGCTGCTGGCAGCCAGCGCTCTGGCGCAACAACCAAAGCTCTCATTGGAGCAGCAAGTGGACAGTCTCTCAGAGTTGGTGCGCCAGCAACAGGAGCAGATCAATGCCTTGCAGAAGTCGCAGGCGGAACTGCTGCAGGAGTTGCGAGGGTCGCGAACTGAACGCGCCACCCCGCAGCCGGAGCCGGCAGCAGCGGCACAAGCGCAGCCGAGTCCGGCAACTCCGCCGCCTGCCGCGCCACCAGCGGAGCAGGTGGTGGCGACCTCGGCTTACGGCGACCGCCGCGGCGTCAACATCGGTGAGCATGTGCGCGTGGGTGGTTACGGTTCGGTGCGCTTCGAAACCAATGACATCTCGAGCGGCAACAACATTCCCAGCGGATCAGCAGGGGCGTTCACCTTCCGCCGCTTCGTGCTCACCACCGACGCGCGGCCTGCCCCCAGGCTAAAAATTTTCACGGAGTTGGAGTTCGAGCGCCTGTTCGAGATTGAAAGTGAGAAGAGCGTTAGTCGCGCGCCAGGGGAACTGGAGTTCAAGCAAACGCTTGAAGGCAACAATGGCGGTTCCATTGAACTGGAGCAGGCTTGGGCTCAGTACGATTTCGCGCAGCGTCACGGCCTCCGCGGGGGAATCGTGCTTGTGCCGGTTGGCCGCTTCAATTTGTTGCACGATGATGACTATTGGGACATTCCGCGTCGCACGCTTACCGACCGTGATGCTCCCGTGCTGCCGATAAAGTCTGCGTGGCGCGATCTGGGCGCAGGATTAGTGGGCAGCTTCAATGTAGGTGCGACCGGCCGGCTCGACTACCAATTCTATGGATTAAACGGGGCGGCGCTTGATTTCAACCTCGAGCACGAATTAAAGAGTGCGTCGGGAGCTCCTGGCTCAGCGGAAGCGATTGTGAATGCCGAAACGCAACTCGTTTCTGGTTTTTTTGACGGCAGCAAGTCCGCGACTGCGTTTACCTGGCGCACGGCTTATAGTCCGAACTTGAAAAGTGAATTTGCTTTCTCCGGCTATCACGGCAAGTACGCGCCGCCGTTCTTGAACTTTCGCGAGCCGCTCACCAGCTTGGCTTACGACCACAAGCTGCGCTGGAAGGGTTTTGAGACTGAAGGCGAGTTTGTCTACACCTCGATGGGCAATCTCGAAAATGTGCTGTCGAATTTTGCTGTGGCAGCGTTTAACACAGCGAGCAGCACTGTTCCCAGTTCCGCAACCGGCAGCAGCACTGCTGTCACGGTAGAGATGGAACTGGCCAACCTTTCCCGCACCCGCTACGGATTCTGGAGCGACTTTAAATATCACGCGCGGCCGCGGTGGCTGAAGAACTCCTTCCTGGGACGAAGTTTTGAAGATCCGCAACTGATTCCGATCGTTCGCTACGAACGGGTGTGGCTGAATGGCGCCACCGACCAGGTGAGCGCCTCAGGCTTTGGAAATGCCCTGTTGCTCTCCTTCACACAGCAAAACCTGGAGCAGGACCGCTGGACGGCGGGCGTGAGTTACCGGCCGGTGTTGCAGTTTGCCATGCAGGCGGCCTACGAGCACAACCGGCGCGTCAATGGCTCGCGGTTGATCTTTCCTAACGTGGATGAAGACTCCACCAACGGGCTGATACTGGGGATGTCGTTTGCCTTTTAGAGCAGTGAAGCCATTGTTAGCGCCCCTCATCCTGCTGCTCTCCGCTGCAGCAGTGGGTGAAACGCTGCTCACCGAACAGCAGGCGCTAAAAATCGTATTTCCCAAATCGGAGACCATCACCAATGAGACAAAAGTCCTGAGCGCAGATCAGCGCGAAGAGCTCCAGAAACACACTGGGCTGCGCTTTCCCGAGCCGCAATACAAGGTTTTTCTGGCGAACACCCATGGAAAAACCGATGGCTATGCCCTGGTGATGAACGAGATTGGCAAGCACGAGTTCATCACCTTTATCGTGGGAATCAACGCCAAAGGGCAGGTGGGTGATGTTGCCATCATGGACTACCGCGAATCGCGCGGCGGCGAGGTGAGGGAACAACGCTTTCTCCGGCAGTTCCGTGGGAAGCGCGCAAAGGATTCCATCCAGGTCAACAACGACATTGCGAACTATAGCGGAGCGACGCTCTCGTCCTACGCCATTGCTCGCGGCGTCAAGAAGGCGCTGGCGGTGGTTGAAACCTTTTACGGCGCAGGAGAGGGCAAGTGAAAAAGGCAACAGTTGCAATCGCGATACTGTTCACGCTTGCAGTGTCGGCCCAGACCGCGCCGGAGAACTCGTTTCGTCCTAGCAAGCAGCTTCGCTATTTGATGGGGACCATTGTCGAAATAAAGGCGTATCAGGTCGGTCAAACACCGGCTTTAGCCGAGAAGACCGACGAAGCCATCAACGCAGCATTTGCAGAGATCAAGCGACTCGATGCAATGCTGTCGAACTGGCGCGCCGATTCGGAACTTATGAGGCTGAACCGAGAGGCGAATCAGCCAGGAGCAGCGGTTGCTGTCAGCCGCGAGTTGTTTGCGCGTGTGCAGATAGCTCTCGGCATCGCCAAAGACACCGGAGGTGGATTTGATCCTACCGTCGGACCCTTAGTGCGCGCCTGGGGATTCCTGCCGATGCCCTCGGGCAGGCACGAGAGTCCCGCGCAGGCTCGCCATCGGGTCGGGTGGGAAAGAGTCAGCCTGGAAACAGCTACCCAGAGGGTACGCTTTGGCGTCTCCAACATGGAAATTGATCTGGGCGGCATCGCCAAGGGCTATGCTGCACAACGGGCCGTCAAAGTTCTGAGCGAGCACGGGATTCGGGACGCGATCGTCAACCTGGGGGGCAGCTCCATAACAGCGCTCGGCCGGCCGTATGTCGGGGACAAGGAGAACTGCGGGGGTGGAACTATATCGAGCTTTCATTGCGAAGGGTGGGGCATTTACATCCGCGATCCTAGAGGTGGCCCCACGCCGGTGGCGGCCGTGAGTCTCCGTCAGAGCGAAGCGCTGGCCACCTCCGGGACCTACGAAAATGTGACCTCCGACAAGCGCGGCAAACGCTCCCACATTATTAATCCACACACCGGGCAGGCGGTGGGCGGCAAAGTGAGCGTGACGGTATTGGCCCCAGACGCCGAAACTGCCGACGCCCTCACCAAACCGTTCTTTTTTGTGCCATCACTCGATTCGCCGGAGGCGCAAAAAATCCTACGGAACTACCCAAAGGCAAGTGTTATGCTGATTGCTCGGCGAGGCGATTCGCTACGCATTGAAACTGCCGGGGCCGAACCGGCGCGTTTCGTTTCCCTACTATCTTCCACAAGGACTGCTGGCGGACATGTTGCAAAAACGCGTTGACGACCAGGTGGCCATCACGCGTGAGGCGATTCGCGAGGCCCAGGACATTTTCCACCGCCACCTGAAGAAGGTCGGCCTCAAGCACACCGAACAGCGGGACACCATCCTCAGGACGTTCCTGGAGACCCGCGACCATCTCTCCACCGAAGAGCTACACCGCCTGGTGCAGAAAAAGGACGCCGGCATCGGATTTACAACCGTATATCGCACTCTGAAACTTCTAGCCGAGTGCGGGCTGGCCAGCGAAGTCGCGTTCCACGACGGCATTGCCCGCTACGAACACCAATACAATCGCCGCAGCCATCACCACATGGTCTGCACCGAGTGCGGCAGCTCAGTAGAATTTTTTTCGCCCGAGGTGGGACGTCTCGAGCAAGACATCGGACGCAAACATCATTACGAGACCACCAGGCATACTTTCCAGATCTATGGGATTTGCGAAGATTGCCGCAAGAAAAATGCGCGCCGCGTGGTATAGAGCAGTCCCCGGGACGGCTTCCACCGCCAAGGCGATTTGTTTTGCTTAAGCTCTCCTGATTTGATAATGTCCGCGCAAATCGGCACGAAATCAGTGCCCGTTTGAGGTGCGCACGTGGGAACAGCTCCAAGGCATGCTTCGCCGCAATCTTCCGGTCTCGAGCAAAACATTGCCGGTCTGCTCTGCTGGCTCCCGCTCGGCCCGGTTCCCATCCTGGCCAGTTTGTTTTTCCTGGTAGCGGAGCCTTACAAGTCGAACAAGTTCATTCGCTTTCATGCGGCCCAGTCTATTTTTACTCTGGTAGCTTTAGTAGCGCTGGCGGTCGGCTTGATGATCTTCGGCAGTATTTTGACTCTGATATTCCCGCCCCTCATTCTCGTCATGCTGCCGATCTGGTGGGCTTTTGGTCTGGCCTCGATTGTCCTGTTCGCCTACATGGCTTTCAAGGCCTACAGCCTGGAATCGCCTAAGCTGCCCTACGTGGGAGAGATGGTTACCAAGTACGTAGACGTGTAGCTGCGGGGCATATCCAACTCCTTGCTTGACAGAAACTCCTGCGAGTGAGATTCCTATTAGCTTTTCCTCGCGTTGAGGAGTCTGGGTGAAGGTTCGGGTCTTTTTCCACGATAAGTGTTTCGATGGCACTGCCTCGGCAGCGCTGTTTTCGCGTTTTTACCGCGAGCGGGTGCGTGAAGACGCGGAATTTGTCTTCACCGGCCTGGTGCATCGCGCCGGGGCATTGTTCGACGAAAAGCAGTTCGACGGTGACGAGAATGCCATTGTTGATTTCAAGTATTCCACCTCGCCTCGCATTACCTGGTGGTTTGACCATCATCAGAGTGCGTTTCTGACCCCGGAGGATGCGGCGCATTTCGAGCAGCAGCAGAGCAGCCGCAAGTTCTACGATCCCGACTTCAAATCTTGCACCAAGTTCATTGCGGTGATCGCGGAGCAGCGCTTCGGCTTCAACGTCCGGCCGGTATCGGAGCTGGTGGAATGGGCAGATATCATCGATGGGGCGCAGTTTCCTGATGCCAAGAGCGCGGTAGAGATGAACCATCCCGCCATGAAGCTCACCATGGTCATCGAGGCAAATCAGGATCCCACCTTTCCCGCCAAGTTGATCCCGCTGCTGGCCAGCCGCCCTCTGGCGGAGATTGTCGCCGAGCCATTTGTCGCTGAATTGATTCCCCCGCTCATGCGCCGGCACCGCGAGTCCATTGAAGTTTTACGGGAGCGGGCGGAGTGCAAGCAGGGAACCGTCTTCTTCGACGTCAGCGACCAGCCATCGGAGGGCTACAACAAGTTCATTCCATATTTTTTGTTTCCCGAGTGCGTCTACAGTGTGGGCCTCAGCCGCTCCAGCTTCAGGACTAAGGTGGCGGTGGGCTCTAACCCCTGGGCAGACGGTGACGACCTGGTGAACCTGGCTGCCATCTGCGAGCGATACGGCGGCGGCGGGCACGCACGCGTGGGAGCTATCTCGTTTCCTCCCGACCAGTTCGAACGTGCCCGCGAGGCGGCGCTCGAAATCGTCGGCGAGCTGCGGGCCAGCAGAAAATGAGTCACAAGCGTCAGCAGGTACTAAGGCCCGCCTTAATCATTGCGTAGTACTAATTTTCGCGAATCCAGCAACTACTTTGATTTCCGGTTGAGGCAGAGTAGAAGGCTCTCTACTCTCCAGACATCCCGCACAATTCATTTCATTTGAATGATTTTTTCGTTCATTCGTTAGCGATGAATGTGGGCGAATTTATTACTGGAGAGTAAAAGACGCATGCAATTGTTCCCCAACCGCAAACGAGTCGCGCAGATTGCGACCCTGTCCATGGTTTTGGTGGTAGCCAGCATGGCCTTCGGCGCCACTACTAAGTCTAATATCGACCAAATGTCGGGATGGCAGTCCTGCTCAGTTTGTGCCGGGGCCGGAGGGGCTGGCCCGTCCATGTCGCATTATATGAAGCAAAACGTGGGCTCACCCTCGATGGACGGCCGCGCCGCGCAATTCTCCATTTCGGGCGGACGCTACGCCAACGCATTGTGGTGGAAGCAGCTTGGCGCCAATGATGCTGCCTCAAACTTCGTTTATGATCTTTACTACTACATTAAGAGTCCCTCAGCGGCACAGGCGCTTGAGTTCGATGTGAACCAGTCTCGCAGTGGCAAAAAGTACATCTTCGGAACGGAGTGCGACTTCCGAGGCACCCACACCTGGCACGTTTACGATCCGTACAACCGCAAGTGGCGTTCGACCAGCATCGCTTGCTCAGTCCCCAAGGCCTATACCTGGCACCACGTGGTGTTGGAGTTCAAGCGCTCGCCTTCCGTGGGCTTTGTCAGCGTCACCATCAACGGCCACAAGTACTACTTCAACCGCAGCTATAGTCCGCGTGCAAGTGGTGCCCGCGAAGTCAACGTAGCCTTCCAGATGGATTCGAACGGCAGCGGTACGCCGTACACCGTTTGGTTAGACAAAGTTAAGCTGACTTACTGGTGAGACCGTGGCGGCGGACACCCCTGCCCGCCGCCGAACCTGACTAACAGAAGACGATTGAGGATAGAGTTTTGAAGAAGAAGAGTAT
>Ga0070697_100002628_pt1 | contig 13828 bp, 12 predicted proteins | sample KBSK1501metaG_FD_65475 | JGI IMG/M metagenome (GOLD analysis project Ga0070697, IMG submission 65475) | Corn, switchgrass and miscanthus rhizosphere microbial communities from Kellogg Biological Station, Michigan, USA - KBS K1-50-1 metaG | ecosystem: Host-associated > Plants > Roots >...
GAGAACGAGGTCCCATAGACGGCGTTGAAGGACCACTCGGCGATCATGAACACGATGAAGATCGCGCTCACGACGCCGGTGATCGTGATCACCGGGATGCCGGCGACCTTGAAACGGGCGATCGGCGAGTTCTCGAAGATGTCCTTGCGCCGCCAGGGCATGATGGCCGCCGCGACCACCGTCCCCAGGAACGTGATCGCGATCACACCCGTCGCCCACAGGAAGATGCCCTGGAAGCTCGGGCGGTAGGCCCAGATCGCGCTCACCACCAGCGAGGGAATGATCATCAAGATCAACGAACCGTAGGGGACGCGCCGCTTGGCCGAGATGTTGGCAGCCCACTCCGGCAGCACCCTATCGAAGGCGGCGGCGAAGATAACCCGCGTCGACGAGAGGAAGAGGGTTCCGGCCCAGCCGAAGAACCACAGTCCCATGACCGCGATCAGCAGCGCCTGGAAGAGGTGGCTGTTGACCAGCCAGCCGGCCAACATCACCGGGTAGGGCCAGATGGCCACCGGCGGCGCCGGGGAGCCGGCGACGAAGATGCTGTTCCAGTAGGACGCGTTGGCGGCGTAGTAGAAGTCCCAGCCGATCGTCTTGACGATCAGCAGGATGATGACCGCCACCAGCGCCACTGTCACCCACAGCCCCCAGAACATGGCGCTGAAGACCTTGCGGTACTCCTTGGCGCCGCGGACCTCGCCGTACAGCGTCGCACCCCAAACCGGCCAGAGCAGGTAGAACGCGAGGAAGGGGAGCAGCAGGAAAGTCGAGGTGATGCCGAAGGTTCCGAAGCCGACACCTGTTGGACCGCCGCCCTTGGTTGAGGCGGCGATGGTCGCCTGGTAGGCGTTCCCCGAGGCGCCGAACAGCGAAGCGGCCTCGCGATTGAAGGCGTTGACGAAGGCGTCGTGACTCGAGAAGAGCAGCAGTCCGAGCATGGCGACCAGGCCCACCATCCCCAGCCAGAAGCAGAACCGCTGGATCTTGGCATAGCCCTCCATGCCGAGGGTGATGACCCAGCTGACGAAGGCGAGGACGATCAGGCAGCTGACAAAGACCCCGGTCTGGCTGCTGAAGAAGGTGGCCACGCCGCTCGCGCCCAGGGTGTAGGCCAGCGGCGCGAAGAACTGGACCACCAGGATGTTGGCGTAGATCGGGGTCCAGAGCCAGAGCGTGAACCACCACCCGGTGATGGCCAGCACGAAGCCCACCCCGCCACCCAGGATGCGGCTCTGCCAGGCATAATCGCCGCCGGCGCGCGGCATGGCGCTGACCAGCTGCGCGTAGGTCGTCACCAGGAAGGTCACGAGCACGCCCGTGATCAGGACCGCCAACAGGAGCTGACCATCCGGGATGGCATAGACAAACGACATGCCGTAGAGCCCCAGGGTGACCAGGTTGACCGACCAGAATGCATATAAGAAGGCGTCGAACGTCGACCAGGCTTTGACGAGCCCGGTGGCGTTACGTAGGAACAGCGTTGGACGCGCCGTATCCGTCGTCGTAGTCGCCATTTATTCCTCCTCGAAATGTGATCAACGCCGCCGAGGGTTCTTGTTCTAGCGCTTCACCTCCTAGCCGTTGACCAGCTGGTAATTCTTGATGCCCTTCTTGGGGTCGAGCTCGATGATCGAGGCGAGGAGCATCCCTTCCTCGTAGGCGCTGCCGGGATTGATGGCGAGGGTCTTGCCCAGGCGGGTGATGCCCTTGCCTTCGTGGATGTGGCCGTGGAGCGAGAGCATCGGCTGGTACTTGTCGATCGCCTCGCGGACCGCCGTCGACCCGACGTGGCGGAGCGCCCGTCCGCCGTGCAGCGGCTTCAAGTTTTCGTCCAGCGCGGGCGCCTCGTCGAGCGAGGTGCCAAAGGGTGGCGGATGGAAGTTGAAGATGGCGCGGCTCATGTCCTTGATATCGCGCAGCATCGGCTCCATTCGCTTCGTCAGCTCTTCCTCGGGCGCCTCGCGATAGGTGTGCCAGGGCGTGGGGTTGGCCCATCCGGACGAGATCATCTCGTAGCCCCCGATATCGATCATCTTGCCTTCCGCCAGCTCGACTCGGGGCGCATTCGCGATCACCTCGTCGATCTCCATCTCGTCGTCATTTCCCGGGGCGACGAAGATGCGCACCTTGCTGTCTTTCATCTTGTCAGCGGCGAGCTGCATCCAACGCTCCACCGTCTTACACATCTGCTCGGTGAACAATGTCTGGACCTTCTGCGGATCTTTTTCCAGCTCCGCAACCTGGGCCGACGTCATCCGCACCGGGTAATAGCCCTTGCGCTGGACCTGGGACTCAACGTCAGCAACCTGGTCACGGCCGACCCGCTGGGAGACGCCGGACAGCGTCAGCTCATAACCGTCGCCGTCTTCGACGATCGGAATCATCGCCTTGCCGGTCATGTCGCCGCCGCAGATCAGGACGTCGGCGTCGTAGAACTTCGCCGCGTTCAGGAATTTGCGCCAGCAGACTTCGGAGCCGTGCAGGTCGGTGGCGTAAAAGACTCTCACTGGTTTCCTCCTACAGAACCTTGCGAATGGCGTGCTCGAAGCCGGCGACGTGCTGGCGCATGACCGATTCCGCCTTCTGGGCGTCGCGCGAAACGATGGCGTCGAGCAGCTGGCGATGCTCCTCGACCGCTTCCTTCAGCCGGACGCCGCGGTCCAGGCCAAGAAACCAGATGCGTAGGCTCAGGTTGAAGCTCTCTTCGAGCATCGCTTGCAAGAAGGCATTGCGCGTTGCCTGGTAGACGAGGCGGTGGATGCGCTGATCGAGTCGCATCAGGCTGTACACGTCGGACTCGTCGATGGTGCCGAGCTCGGTGATCAGCCCCTGCATCTGCGCCCGGTCGGCCGCGGTCGCCCGTTCGGCGGCGAGCCGGGCGGCATAGCCCTCCAGCTCGGTGCGCACCTCGGTCAGCCGATGAAGATCGGTCAGGTTGATATCGGAGACGAAGGTGCCCCGGTGGGGAACGAAGGTGACCAGGTTCTCGTGGGCCAGGCGTTGGAGCGCCTCCCGGATGGGCGTTCGTCCCAACCCGAGTTCCTGCCGGAGACTCGCCTCCGCGATGACCGATCCGGGCGCCAGCTTGAGGGTCACGATCTGGTCCCGGATCAAGAGGTAGGCCCGCTCGCCCTGTGAGCGAGCCGAGGCGCTCTGGAGAACGACCGTATGGAGCGGGCCCTCCTCGCCGCTCTGGCGTAACCGACGAGCCGTCGTCAGCTCGCTCGCCAACTTCCCCTCCCGTATATCGGCCGTACACCAGCGATATATCGGCCGTCAGCCGCACGGTAGCACTCGCTCCGTGGGCCGTCAATGGGGGGAAATAGTCGCCGTCCTGCATGATGGCGGGAGATGGATCCGCCGTTTCCGTCGCCCGCCTCGGTGCCTGCGGCCCCGACAACTCCCGCCGATGACCGGGGCTTCTACCGCCCCGCCGGGCGCGTTGCCGTTCTGGGTCTCCTGGCGCCGGGCGCCTACGAGCTGTGGTGGCTCTGGCAGCTGTTCGCCTTCACCAGGCGCGAGCGCTTCCCGCACGCCCGGGCCTTCTGGTGGATCTTGGTCCCCTTCTACGGGCTCTACGTCATCTACCAGCAGTTCGACGACCTGAAGAAAGGCCTGGAGAGCCTGTCGTCGCCGGTCAGGCTCAGCGCCAGCGGCGCCATCTGGCTGTTCATCGCCTCCGCGCTCGCCGGGAGCGCGTCGAACAGAGGGAGCGGGCTTTCGGTGCTGGGATTCTTCGTGCTGAGCGGCGTTTTCTTCGCGGCTGTCGCGTTCATGGTCCAGCGGGCCGCCAACGCCTACCAGGAGGCCCGCTACCCGGGCCGTCAGCGCCGCGGCATGACGACCGGAGAGGTAATCGCCACCGTGATCGGGGTGATCATCTTCGGCTTCGCCATCCTCGGAACCGTGGCGGGTGGCTGACCATGCCGACGATTCGCTTCCAGATCCTGACTGACCTTCCGGCTGACCGGGTCCTCAACGCCCTGATCGATTTCAGCGATCAGCGGCCGATCGTCTGGCCGAAGATCGACCATGGCCACTTCCGCGTGCACGGGCAGGGCGCCGACTGGGCCGACGTCACCGAGGGCAATGCCCTGGCCTGGGAACGCAACCGCTACCAGTGGAACGCAGCCGCCGGCGAGGTGACGGTGACCACCGAGGAGTCCGACACCTGGGCACCCGGGAGCCAGTGGCGGTACCGGCTGGCCTCGACCCCGAGCGGAGGCACCGATGTCCAGGTCACGGTGGTGCGGACCGGACGCGGGCCGCGCGGCATGCTGATCGGCGCGCTGATCACCTGGTTCGGGCGTCGAATCCTCCGCTCCGATATGGAGAAGGTGCTGGCGCGAGTTCGCTGACGCCTCCGACGGGTTTCGTCGCGCCCTTTTCCTCGTTATGCTGTGAGCCGGCGTTAAAGACCGAGGAGGGATGCGCGTGACAGGCCTGCCCGCCACGGCAAGGGTCGTGGTGATCGGCGCGGGGATCGTCGGCAACAGCATGGCCTACCACCTGGCCCGGCTGGGATGGAAGGACATCGTGCTGGTCGACAAAGGCGCGCTGCCCAATCCCGGGGGCTCGACGGGTCATGCCTCCAACTTCATCTTTCTGACTGACCACTCCAAGGAGATGACGCTCTTCACGCTGGACAGCGTGAAGCAGTACAAGGAGCTGGGCGTCTTCACGCAGAGCGGCGGCATCGAGGTGGCTCGCACCGCTGAGCGCGTCGACGAGCTCAAGCGTCGGATGGCATCGAGCAAGGCCTGGGGGATCGACGCGGAGTTGGTGTCGCCGGCGGAGGTGAAGCGGCTGGTGCCCTACATCAACGAGCAGATCATCCTCGGCGGCTTCAGCACGCCGGGGATCGGCACCGTCGATTCGCTGCGCGGTGGCACGCTGATGCGCGAGAAAGCGCAGGCGATGGGGGCGCTGACGGTGGCGCCCGGCACCGAGGTCACAGCTATCGACGTCGAGTATGGCCGGGTCCGGCGGGTGCGAACCGACCAGGGTGACATCGAGACCGAGTTCGTGGTGATTACCGGTGGGATCTGGAGCCCGCGACTCGCGCGGATGGCAGGCGCTTCGATTCCACTCAGCCCCGCCGTACACCAGATGATCAGTGTGGGCCCGGTCCCACTGTTCGCCGACACCGTCGGGGAGATCAAGTACCCGATCATCCGCGACATGGACACCAATGGCTACGAGCGACAGCACGGCAGCGACATGGAAGTCGGCTCCTACGATCATCGGCCGATCCTCTGGGACCCCGACGACATCCCGTCGCTGACGCAGTCAAAGCTCTCACCGACCGAGCTGCCCTTCACCAAAGAGGACTTCGATGAGTCGCTCGAGCACGCGCTGGAGCTGATGCCAGACATCCTCGGCGATCCGGCGGTCGGCATTCGGCATGCGATCAACGGTCTGCTCTCGCTGACGCCGGACGGGTTCCCGCTGCTGGGCGAGACCCCGGAGGTGAAAGGACTGTGGTCGGTGGCGGCGATCTGGATCAAAGAGGCGCCGGGGATCGCGCGCTGCGTTGCCGAGTGGATGACGTCGGGCGTTTCGGAGATCGACCCCTCCAGCTCGGATATCGCGCGCTTCTACGACCATCAGAAAACGCAGGCCCACATCAAAGGCCGCACCGCCGAAGGATTCAACAAGACCTATGGCATCGTCCACCCGCGCGAACAATGGGATTCGAACCGCCGGGTCCGCGTTAGCCCGTTCTACGAGCGAGAGAAAGCGTTGGGCGCGGTCTTCTTCGAAACCGCCGGCTGGGAGCGGCCCAACTGGTACGAGTCGAACAAGCCATTGCTGGCCGAGTACGGCGAACGAGTGATGCCCCGCCGTTACGAGTGGGACGCGCGCTGGTGGTCGCCGATCATCAACGCCGAGCACCTCGCGATGCGGGACCGCGTCGGCATGGTCGACCTGTCGGCGTTCGCCGTCTTCGACGTTGCCGGCACGTGCGCCCTCGATTACGTGCAGAAGATATGCGCGGTTCAGATGAACCTTCCGGTCGGGCGCGTGATCTACACCTCGCTCTTGAACCCGGCCGGTGGGATCAAGGCGGACCTCACGGTGATGCGGCTCGGGACCAACCATTTCCGGGTGGTGACCGGCGGCGCCGATGGGATGCGCGACCGCAAGTGGTTCGCGGACCACCTCCCGGAGGACGGCGCGGTGCAATTGACGGACCTCACCTCGGGCTGGGCCACGATCGGTGTCTGGGGACCGCGCGCCCGCGACCTGCTGCAATCGATCACCGACGCCGACGTCTCGAACGAGGGCTTCCCCTTCGGGACCTGCCGCTTCATCGACCTCGGCCCGGTGCGCGCGCTGGCGTCTCGCATCTCTTACGTGGGCGAGTTGGGCTGGGAAATCTACGTGCCGTTCGAGCAGGGATCGCGTCTGTGGGATGCCGTCTGGCAGGCCGGCCAGCCGCATCGGATCGCGCCCGTGGGCATCGGCGTCTACGGCACCACCGGACGGCTGGAGAAGTGCTACCGCGCCTATGGCAACGAGCTCGAACAGGAATTCAACCTGGTCGAGACCGGACTGGCGCGGCCCCAGGTCAAGCCGCAGGACTTCATCGGCAAGGAGGCCTACCTCAAGCAGCGCGCCGAGCCGCCGGCCGCGATCTTGTGCACGCTCACGCTCGACGACAACACCTCGCGATCGGGCTTCAAGCGTTACCCGATGGGGCGCGAGCCAGTGCTGTCGCAAAAGGGGGAGCGGCTGGTCGATCGACACGGGCGGGGCTCCTACGTCACGAGCGCCGGGTCCGGCCCATCGGTCGGGAAGACCATCCTGATGAGCTTCCTGCCGCCAGAGCAGGCGAAGGTTGGCACCAAGCTCGCCATCGAATATTTCGGCGAACGATATCCAGCGACGGTGGCGGTCGTTGGTCCGACGCCCATCTTCGATCCCCAGAACGCCCGCGTGCGGAGCTGACCCATCCTGCGATGAACGTCCTCGTCGGCATCAAGCGCGTTCCCGCCACCGCCGGCCAGATCACGCTGACCCCCGACGGCCAGGAGATCGACACGCGCTACCTCGGGTTTACGGTGAGTCCCCACGAGGAATGCGCCGTCGAGGAGGCCGTGCGCCTGATCGAAAAGCACGGGGGGAGCTCGACCGTGCTAACCCTCGGACCGGAGGCCGCGATCGACCAGCTTCGCGAGGCGATGGCGCTCGGTATCGAGCGCGCGATGCTGCTCGAAACCGATGGTCGCGAGTGGGACCCCGTCGCGACCGCCGCCGCGATCGTGGAGGCAATCGAGGCCGAGCGTGCCGCCGGGCGCAGCTATGACCTGGTGATGTTCGGGAACGAGTCAGCCGACAGTGCCGGGTACCAGGTGGGCGTCCGGGTGGCTGACGCGCTCGATCTTCCCTGTGTGACGGGGATCAAGGCGCTGGAGATTACTAACGGCCGCGCAATGGTTCGTCGCCAGACGGAATCGGGCTGGGAGGTAGCCGACGTGCCGCTGCCCGCGGTGTTGACGGTGAAAGAGGGGATCAACCTGCCGCGCTACCCCTCGCTGCCCGGGCGATTGAAGGCGAAGAAGAAAGAGATCGAGCGGAGCACACCGCAGTGGCAGGATGGCGGCCTCGAAAAGATCCGGCTGAGGTTGCCGGTGCAGGTCGGGCACACCGTCGAGATTCTCGGAAAGGACGGCGACGCGGGCGTCCAGGTGGTCGAGCTCTTTCAACGACTGCGGTTACTCTGAGCATGGTCCTCGCTTTTATCGAGCATGTCGCTGGAGCGCCGACGATGCTGTCGCTCGAGGTGCTGACGATCGCTGGGCGCCTGGCCCGGGAGATGGGCCGTCCGCTCGAGGCTATTGCGATGGGTCCCACAGGAGCGGGGGCCGCGGGAATCCTTTCCCCGTACGGCGTGAGCACGCTGCACGTGGCAGACGATCCACGGCTGGCGGAGTACGCGCCGGTTGCCTGGGCCCACGCCATCGCCGAGCTTGCGGACCAGGTCAATGCCGAGATTGTCATCGGGACGGCGAGCGACCGCGGCGGCGAGGTCATGGCCCATGTCGGCGCCCGCATGCAGGTGCCACTGGCGGCTAACTGCACCGAGATCGCACCGGGTGATCCGTTCATCGTGACACGTCAGCGCTGGGGTGGAAGCCTGCTCGAGGAGGCGCACATCAAGGGGAGGGTCAAACTGTTGACGCTGGCACCGCACGCGTTGACCGCCGAGGCTTCGCCCAGCCGGACGGAGGTGACGACGCGTGCCTTTGCGCCCGCGTTAGATGACAGGGATTTCCGCGTCCGCCTCGTGCCGCAGGTCGAGGCCGACACGGGGAAGATCTCGCTCGCGCAGGCGCGTGTCGTCGTCGGCGGCGGACGTGGCGTCGGCAGCGCCGAAGGCTTCGCCTCACTCGAAGAACTGGCCGACCTGCTCGGCGGCGCGGTCGGCTGCTCGCGCGCTGTAACCAGCCTGGGCTGGCGGTCCCACAGCGACCAGGTCGGCCAGACCGGGACCCGGATCGCGCCCGATCTCTACATCGCGTGCGGCATCAGCGGCGCCATCCAGCACATGGTCGGGTGCCGTGCCGCCAAGCACATCCTCGCCATCAACACCGACACGGCCGCGCCGATCGTCGCGCAGGCCGACTATGCCGTCATCGGCGACGTCCAGAAGGTGCTTACGGCGGTCAACGCCGAAATCAAGCGAGTCAAGGCAGGAGCACCCAGCCGAACACCGGCCTGATTAGACACGGTCGCGCTTAGGTCATGTGCGGTCGCCATCGCTCGCAGCCACGCGGGTAACTCGAAAGTGACTAGGTCGCCGCGAAAGGCTCGCATTTAGCTTGCCTTTTCGGCATGTCTATTGTCCTCCAGCTAGGCGGACTCTTGCTTCGTATCGATTCCCGTTTGAGTCGGAGTAACGCCCAATGATTCGAGCGTAACGGCAGCTCGTTCGAGATCTGCAGTTTCGAACCCGCGAAGGGGATTACCCTCGGCATCAGTCAGCCGCCACTCAAATCGACAGCCTAATGCGTCGGCATATCGTTCTATCGTTGATAACCTAGGATCCACTCCTCCCGCTTCCAAGCGGGCAATGAACGCTTGTCCGTCTTGCAGCCGCATCCTCTCGGCGATAAGACGCTGCGCGCATGACAGCTCCTCTCGAACTGCTGCCAGCCGTCGAAGCCGGAGCCTTCTCATAGCGGCGGCTTCAACAAGGCTAGGCCGTAACTGGTCGAAGTCGGCAGGCTGAGATAGTGGTGGGTATTCAGTACGCCTTCTCATGACTCCAAAAGCATATGCTGTTTAAAGCATCTTGTCAAGCTATTCCTTCAAATACTCCTTGAGGCGGCTTATGGCCTCTTCTAGATCGGGACCCTTGCAGGTAACCACCAAAACAAGTAGAAGATCGCAGTCTGGCTTCTCCCCGTCCAAAATGGCGAAGTGAACGGTCCCACCGTAGGCTAGTGGGGGCCCGTAACACTTATCAGGGCCGACCGTATACGTACCAGGCTGAAGCCTCGAAAGTAGTCTGCCGAAAAGGGCCGAGAGCTCAACTTCTATTGAGTCGGGCGGCTGTTGTAAAGACTCCTTGCACTTAGCGATGTCGGAATCGATCGATCTCGTTGGGGCTGCAAATTTGCGCAGTTCGATCACTTATTTTGACCTTCGGGTTGGCCCAATCCAGTAGCTTGGGCCGGCAGCTTCAGAGGGGCGGCCTCATACTGAACCTGCTTTGTGCGGCGAATCCGTGCCGCGTCGAGGTTGCGTTTGTAACTGTTCAACTCTCCCTGTGTGTCAGTCAACATCTCGATCAGCTGCACGAGCGCTCCCTTAACGCTTGGATCGCTGACAACGCGCCGAAACGCCGGCTGTTGGAAGTACTGATACGTGCGGAACACCGTCTTTCGAAGAGGGTCCGGCAGGCGGCGCGCAAGGACTGCCTTGACACTGTCGTAGTGAGAGGTGCTGAGTGCGCTCGACACGGTTGCGTCACCTGGAGCCGGCGGGACAGAGAGGGCAAGCGATCTCGCAATCGCTAGATTTGTTTCGATCTCGTCTAGCACGACAGTGACCGCCGATTTGAAGTCCCATCTGTCGCGCACAGTCAATGCTAGTTGGCCAAGACCGAATACGACAAGAGCGCCAAACATGCCGGCGAATAAAGAGGCTACGAACTGGCCGAAAGTAATGGCGTCTGAAGCGGCTGATGCGCTGCAGCGGCCGGGTGTGCTCACTGCCTGGCCGTATCCAGTCACAGTGCAGGTCACGCTGACCAAGGAAATCACGCTGCGAGCGTACATCGTGTGATCTTTGCGCGCCTAACCCGACGAGGTTCAGATTCGTTTGGGCAGGTTGCGTCCTATTGCTTTTCAAGCGCTCCCGATAGCCCGATCGCCGATAACCTTGGGCTAGGTCACGGTTGGACTCATTCCCGCGGGAGCGATGGGGGAGAAAGGCTTCGCTTGCCTTGGTCGTTTATGGACGCTATAGTTTGTTGTGCGATGAGCACCGGTTTCGTCACGCGCAACAAAGTGCAGTCGCTGGACCGGGCGCTCGAGATCCTGAAGCTCCTCGGAACCGAGCCGGAAATGCGCGTCACCGACCTTGCTCGCCGCCTGGAAGTGCACAAGTCGACGGTCTTCCGGCTGCTGTCGACGCTCGAGGAGCACGGCCTGGTGGAGCAGAACCCCAGCACCGAGAAGTACCGACTGGGGTACGGCCTGGTCCGGCTGGCGGGGTCGGTCGTCGCTGAGGTGGACCTCGCCCGCGCCTCCCGGCCCGTGCTGGAAGAGCTCGCGCTCCGCACCGGCGAAACCGTCAACCTCGCCATCCTGCAGGGGAACCAGGTGGTCAACATCGACCAGATCGCTGCCCCCAACCTGGTCGTCAACGTCAACTGGGTCGGCAAGCAGACGCCGCTCCACGCCACCTCGAACGGCAAAGTGTTGCTCGCCTATCTTCCCGAGGCGGAGCGTCGCCGGCTGCTGGCTGCGACGCTGCCTCGACTGACGCCGCGCACCATCACCGACGCCCGCACGCTCGAGAAGCAGTTGCGCCGGGTGGTCGAGGACGGCTACGCCTTCACCCTCGAAGAACTAGAGATTGGATTGAATGCCGTGGCCGCGCCGGTGCGGGCGGCCGACGGACGAGTCCAGGCCGCGGTCAGTGTGGCCGGGCCCGCGTACCGCGTGACCCCGCAGCGACTGAACGAGCTTGGTGAGATGACACGCGAAGCTGGCGAGGCGATCTCGCGTCGAATGGGCTACATCCCGGGAGGAGGCGAGGTATGAGTCGGGAAGAAGAGATTCGACAGGAACTTTTCGATCACACCCTGAACGGGCACGCGCCCGAAGTGAAGGCCCTGACCGAGGAAGCGCTGAAGCTCGGCATGGATCCGATGGACATCCTGTTCAAGGCGCTGATCCCCTCGCTGGAGGAGGTCGGTCGGCGGTTCGAGAAAGGGGATTTCTTCGTCCCGGAGATGCTGATCGCGGCGCGCGCCATGCAGGGCGCGCTCGTCATCCTTCGGCCGCTGATTGCCGAGACCGGTGCCAAACCGATCGGGAAGGTCGTGATCGGGACGGTCAAGGGCGATATCCACGACATCGGCAAGAACCTCGTCATCATCATGCTGGAGGGCGCCGGCTTCGAGGTGGTCGACCTTGGCGTCAACTGTCCGCCAGAAAAATTCGTCGAAGCCGTTCGGGTCAATGAGCCACACATCGTCGGCTTCTCTGCGTTCCTCACCACGACGATGCCGATGTTCAAGGTCAATATCCAGGCGTTGGAAAAGGCCGGCCTGCGCGAGAAGGTGGCGGTCATGGTGGGCGGCGCCCCGGTCACCGAGGAGTACGCCAAGCTCGCGGGGGCGGATCATTACTCACCCGATGCCTCGATCGCCACCCGCATGGCCAAGCAGATCGTCGGCGCGGCACAGGCGGCAGAGAACGCGGCGCTAACCCAGGCAGTCGAGCTCATCGACAAGACGCTGAAGAAGGGATAGGACGGTGCGCGTGGTCGAGCGCCTGGTGCTTGCCATCGAGAAGCCCCTCAAGGAGGCGATCTGGGATTGCCGCATGTGCGGCCAGTGCATCCTGCATTCGACCGGCCTCAGTTGCCCGATGCGCTGCCCCAAGAACCTTCGCAACGGCCCGTGCGGCGGCGTGCGCGCCAATGGCAATTGCGAGGTGTACGCGGACAAGCGCTGCGTCTGGGTCGAAGCCTGGGAGGGCTCGCGGCGACTTCCGCTCTGGCGCGACCACATCGAGCACCTGCAAAAGCCGGTCGATTGGCAATTACAGGGTTCGTCATCGTGGATCAACCTCGTCAATGGCCGCGATAGCGGCGCGCCTAAAGGCTGGAAACCGGATGCCGAGTCCTAGCCTGCTGGCCGATCTGCTGCGCGAGGGCCGTTTCGTGGTCACGGCCGAACTGTCTTCCAGCAACAGCGCCGATCCGGAAGCGACCTGGCGTCGGGCGGAAGTGCTGCGCGGATCGGTCGACGCCATCAACTGCACCGATAACACCGGCGCGCATGTCCACATGTCGTCGCTGGCGGCGTCGCATCTTTTAGTTGAGAAGGGATTCGAACCCATTATGCAGCTCACCGTTCGAGACCGGAACCGGCTGGCGCTACAGGCGGACCTGCTCGGCGCTGCCGCGCTCGGCGTACGCAATCTGGTGCTGATGAGCGGAGACGATGTGACGGCCGGCGATCATCCGGAGGCCCGTCGGATCTATGACATCGATTCCATGCAGCTGCTCGAAGTTGCTGCCATCATGCGCGATCGCGGCACCTACCTGAGCGGCCGAAAGCTGGAGCAGGCCCCGTCCTTCTTCATCGGCGCGGTCGAGAACCCGTTCGCACCCCCGTTGGAGTTCCGCCCCTTGCGCTTGCAAAAGAAAGTTCGAGCCGGCGCCGACTTCATTCAGACCCAATTGGTCTTCGACGTGACGGTCTTTGCCCGCTTTATGGCCATGGTCGCCGAGCTTGACCTGATCGGCAAGGTCTTCATCATCCCGTCGATCGGAATTCCTCGCTCGGCCCGCGGCGCCAATTTCATGCGCGAGAAGGTCCCCGGACTGCACGTCCCTGACGAGCTCGTTACGCGCCTCGAAAAGACCCCGCCGGCGCGGCAGTCCGAGGAGGGCATCAAGATCGCGGTCGAGCTCGTCAACGCGGTGCGCGCGATCCCGGGCGTGAGCGGCGTGCACCTGATTGGAATCAAATGGGAGGAGGGCGTGGTCCGGGTCGCCGAGGCGGCAGGCCTGCTGCCCCGGCCGACACTCAGCCCACTGGTGACCGCCGGAGGTCGCGGCTGATGGAAACGATCCTTCGCTCGCGCTCCCGCGAAGTCGTCATTTCCGCTGACCGCCCCTTTGTCATGATCGGCGAGCGCATCAATCCGACTGGAAGGAAGGTGCTGGCCGCCGAGATGAAGGCCGGCGTGATGGATCGCGTAAAGGCGGACGCGATCGCCCAGGTGGAGGCCGGCGCACAGATGCTCGACGTCAACGCCGGCGTGCCCCTGGCTGACGAACCGGCGCTGCTGGTCGCAACCATCAAGGCCGTGAGCGAGGTCACCGACGTACCCATCTGCATCGACTCCTCCGTCATCGAGGCGCTCGAGGCGGCGCTCGGGGCCTATGAGGGCAAGGCGCTCGTCAACTCCGTGACGGCGGAGGACGAGCGCATGGATCGCATCCTCCCGGTGGTCAAGAAATACGGCGCCGCGGTGATCGGCATGAGCAACGACGAAACCGGCATCACGATGGTGCCGCAGGAGCGGGTGGAGATCGCCCGTCGCATCATCGAGCGCGCGAAGTACTACGGCATCCC
>Ga0070697_100002629_pt1 | contig 13823 bp, 11 predicted proteins | sample KBSK1501metaG_FD_65475 | JGI IMG/M metagenome (GOLD analysis project Ga0070697, IMG submission 65475) | Corn, switchgrass and miscanthus rhizosphere microbial communities from Kellogg Biological Station, Michigan, USA - KBS K1-50-1 metaG | ecosystem: Host-associated > Plants > Roots >...
TGATCCTCAAGGTGCATCCGAGCAACTACCGCATCGTGGGCTTCACCGCGGAACCGAGCGCCGCCGAGCTGGCAGCGCTCGCCGCGAAGGCCGGCGTCCCGTTCCTGTACGACCTCGGCTCGGGGTTGCTCGGACGATCCCCCGGCGTGCCGCAGGAGGAGCCGGCGGCCACCGAAGCGCTCGCGGATAGCGCCGACCTCGTCGTGTTCAGCGGCGACAAACTGCTCGGAGGACCGCAGGCAGGGATCGTGCTCGGCCGGCGCGCGCTGGTCGAGCGGCTACGCCGGCACCCGATCGCGCGAGCCGTGCGCGTGGACAAGATGCAGGTGGCCGCGCTCGGATCGGTCCTGGCCGACCACGCGGCCGAGCGAGGCAACGAGCTTCCCGTGTGGCGCATGCTCCGGGAGCCGGGCGACTTGGTCCACCGGCGGGCCGCTCGGCTGGCCGAGGCGCTCGACGGCGATCTCGAGGGCGCGCGGGTCGTCACGTGCACCTCGAGCGTGGGAGGCGGGTCGCTGCCCGGATATCAACTGCCGTCGTTCGGCGTCGAGGTTCGGGCACCCGAGCCGGAAGCGATGTCCTCTCGCCTGCGCTCGGGCTCACCGCCGGTGTTCTGCCGCGTGACCGAGAAGGGTGTCGTGTTCGACCTCCGCACGGTGCCCGCGGATGCGATCCCCGATCTCACGCGCGCGATCCAATACGCCTTGGAGGGCGACGACTTCGACGATGCCTGACGGCGGGTCGCAGGTCGCCGATCCACCGTTGCACGTTGTCGCGACCGCCGGACACGTCGATCACGGCAAATCCAGCCTCATCATCCGGCTCACCGGCATCGATCCCGACCGGCTCGCCGAGGAGCAGCGCCGCGGGCTGACGATCGACCTCGGCTTCGCGTGGGGCACGCTCCCCTCCGGCGTCGAGATCGGATTCGTCGACGTGCCGGGACACGAGCGATTCGTCCGCAACATGCTGGCCGGGGTGGGTCCCGTGCGGCTCGTGTTGTTCGTCGTGGCGGCGGACGAGGGCTGGAAGCCGCAGTCCGAGGAACACCTGGACATCGTCGACGTCCTCGGTGTGGATGGCGCGGTCGTGGCACTCACCAAGCGCGACCTCGTCGACGATGCGCGCCTGGCCGCGGCGCTCGCCGACGTCCGAGCGCACCTGCGCGGTACCGCGCTGGAGGGCGCCGCCATCGTGGCCTGCTCGACGCGCACCGGCGAGGGGCTCGACGAGCTCTCCGGCGCGCTCGACGCGATGATCGCGGCCGCCCCGGCGCCTGAGCAGGACGGCCGGCCGCGGCAGTTCATCGACCGGATCTTCACGATCAAGGGCGCGGGCACGGTCGTGACCGGCACGCTCACCGGTGGGCTGATCGTGGTGGGCGACGAGGTCGAGATCCACCCGAACGGGGTGCGAGCCCGCGTCCGCGGTCTCCAGACGCACAAGCGCGCGATCGAGGTGGCCCGGCCGGTCTCGCGCGTCGCGGCGAACCTCACCGGGATCGAGCGCGCCGAGCTCGATCGCGGTGACGTCCTGGGGCGACCGGGCCAGTGGCGTCCGACACGCACGTTCGAGGGGCGATTGCAGCCCGTGCGAGGTATGGAGCGACCGCTCACGGCGCGCGGCGCCTTCAAGCTCTACGCGGGCTCGGCCGAGCGCGACGTGCGGATCAACCTGTACGGCCGGACCCTGCTCGAGCCGGGCGAGGGCGCCTACGCGCGGGTCCGGCTCTCGGCCCCGCTGGTGCTCGACGTGGGCGACCGGTTCGTGATCCGCGAAGCCGGGCGCCGAGCGACGGTCGCCGGCGGCGTGGTCCTCGACCCGAACCCGCCTACCCGACCGGGCGCTGATGCAGACGCGCGGCTCGCCGCCCGCGAGCAAGCATCGCGGCAGGAGCTCCCGGCGCTGCTCGTCGCCGAACGAGGAGCGATCCGCGCCGCGCGCGTCACCCTCGTCACGGGGGTGACGCCGAGCGAGGTGACCGGCGCGCAGCGGACGGGTGCGTGGTGGGTGAGCGACGAGGTGCGGTCGGCGACCGATGCCGTCGTGCTCGACGCCTTGGCACGCTTCCACGAGGAACACCCACTGGCCGCGGGGGAGGATGTGGCCGTCGTCCGCGAGATGACCGGCGCTCATCTCTCTCGGGCCGGCACGACGTCGGACCCAAGTCTGGCGGATGCGTTGCTCTCCGATCTGGAGCAGCGGGGCACGATCGCCCGCGAGGGCCCGGCGCTCCGCCTGTCGACGCATCGTGTCGCCGCCGAGGAGAGCGACGACGTGCACCGCCTGGTGGAGAGGGTCGCCGCGGGTGAGCCCACGCCCCCGACGGTCGCCGAGCTCCTCGCCGGAGGCATCGGCCGCGAGACGATCGAGGCGGCCGTGCGCGCAGAGCTCCTTGTTCGCGTATCGAACGATCTGGTCATGACGCCCGGGTTCGTGCTGCGGGGCCGCGATGCGGTGCGGGCCGCGGGCTCAGCGGGGATCACCGTCAGCGCGTTCCGCGAAGCCCTCGGAACGTCGCGGAAGTACGCGCTCCCGCTGCTCGAGCTCTTCGACGCCCGGGGGATCAGCCGGCGCGAGGGTGACGTGCGCGTCGCGCGGCAGATCGATGCACCCGATCCGCCGGCCTAGAGCTCCGCGATCACCGTGAGCTCGACCGGGACGCCGAGCGGCAGCTCGGACACGCCGACCGCGGCTCTCGAGTGCTTGCCCGCCTCGCCGAAGATCTCGACGAGCAGATCGCTCGCGCCGTTCGCGACCTTCGGCTGGTCGGTGAACCCCGGAGCGCTCGCCACGAACACCGAGAGCTGCGCCATACCCCTGACGAGGTCGAGCGAGCCGAGCGCGCCTCGCAACGCCGAGAGCGCCTGGAGCGCGCACCGGCGAGCAGCCTCCGCCGCCTGCTCCACCGACACGCCGTCGCCCACCTTGCCGGGATACATCGGCACCCCGTCCACCATCGCGACCTGACCGGACACGTACGCCACGCGGCCCACCACACGGACCGGGACGTACGAGGCGATGGCTGACGGCGCGGGAGGAAGCTCGATGCCGAGCTCCGCCAGTCGCTCCTCGATCATCCGGCGATTCTCTCAGGTCACCCGGTGGCGAGGCGGTGTCGGAGCAGCTGGCGGCGCTCCATCTCGTTCATCCCGCCCCAGATGCCGTGGGTCTCGCGGGTCCGCAGGGCGTAGTCGAGGCATTGCTCCCGCACCGGACAGCGGCGGCAGAAGACCTTGGCGCGGGCCTCACGAGCGTCCTTCTCCTCCCGCCGCTCGAAGTAGCTCGGGGCGAAGAACAGCGTGGAATCCTGGCCCCGACAGGCGGCGTCGAACTGCCACCCCCAGGTCCAGTCTCTGCGGATGCGCTCCGCCACGGCCAGCGAACCTCCTCGACGCCTCTGAAAGGGATTTCGTATCTGGACGCCGTGAGGATTCCGTTCGTTTCAGGGCAACGATCCCGCCACGGAAAACGGACAGCTCACGACCGAAGAGGAAGGGGCAGGCGATCAGTCCGAGGTCCCGGGCTCGGGTAGCTCGGGGTCGAGGTCATCGGGGTCGGGCTCGACCCGCAGGACGAGGCCGTCGACGGCTCGGACCCGGACCCGGGTGCCTGCGGGGATCGGGCCGTCACCGCTGCGGCCGCGCCACATGGCCCCCTTCACGAAGACCGGCCCCTCCGGCCTCAGCTCGCCCCGGGTCTCCCCCACCAACCCGACGAGCCCACGCTGGGTCGAGGTGAGCCGTTCGCGGGACTGGGTCGCGACCGTGAGGACGAAGCCGTAGTAGAGGAGGCTCGAGACCGCGAAGAACCCGACGAGCCACGGCGAGATCCTGATCGGGGGCGCCACGTCGCGGAACGCGAGCACCGACCCCAGCACGAAGGCCGACAGACCCGTCACGGTGAGCGGCCCGAGGCGCCGCAGCACGACGTCGGCCGTCATCCCGAGGATGCCGAGCACGAGCAGGCCGAGACCGAGCCATGACGAGGGCACCACCGTGAGCCCGTACACACCGAGCGCGAGCATGCCGATCCCGCTGAACCCCGCGAACCCGAACCCCGGCTGCGTCAGCTCGAACGCGATCGCGGCGAAGCCGAGGACCAGCAGGACGTAGATCGCGGCGGGCGACGCCATCGCGTGCAGGACCCGGTCGACCGGGCCCAGTCCCGTGAACTCGACGTCCACGGGCGTCTCGCCCGGGTTGCGAGCGATCTTCGTCCGCAAGAGCACGGGGCCATCGGCGGTCGAGACGGTCGTCCCATCCAGCTCGTCGAGGAGGTCGGGGATGGACGCGGCCGCGAGCTGCGCGATGTTGGCGTCGAGGGCGCCCTGCGCGGGAACGGCGACCGCAGGCAACGCGATCGGTGTGGGTTTCTCGAAGTCGCGTGCCCACCCGTTCACGAGGTTCGCGATCGCCGACGTCGAGGTGCCCTCGGTCTCGGGCCCGGTCAGGTCGAGCGGCTCGAGCGGCCCGATGCCCACGCCCGGCGCGACGACGGCCTCGCTGGAGGCGTACAAGAACAGCAGCCCCGCGCCCGCCGCCTTCGCCGGCGCAGGCCCGACCCACACGATCACCGGCACCGTCGCGTCGTGGATCCGCTGCGCGAGCGCGACGGCGTCCTGATCGAGCGTGCCGGCGGTATCGAGCTGCACGATCACGACGGAACGGTCCGCCTCCGCCTTGGCGATCGAGTCGCGCAGATACGCGGCGACCGTTCGGTCGATGGAGCCGTCCACCTTGACGACGAGCACCTTGGAGGGTTCGGCGGACGCCGGCGACTGGGCGCGCACGGCCATCGGCGAGAGCGCAACGAGGAGTGTAACCAGGACGAAAGCGGTGCGGCGCATAGGCGTTGTCATCGTACTCGCGGCGTATCCTGAGTCGGTCGTGGCCACGCATGCCCCCCCTCGGCGCTCTCCGCGGACGCCGCCCACTGCTCCGAAGTTGGAGCCGCGCGGGCGTCCGGTCGCGCCGCTCGTTCCGGTGCTCCTCACCGCCACGATGGCGGTGTGCGCCGCCCTCGTTGCGCTCGTGTTGCTGCCGCTGTTCGGAGCGCTCGGGATGGGCGCGAACGCGCTGAACCATCGGCTGGACGAAGCCGGGGCGGACTTCACGCGCGTGCCGCACTTCCCCGAGCGCTCGACGATCTACGCGAAGGACGGCTCGGTCCTGCAGAGGATCTACCTGGACGAGAACCGCGAGATCGTGGGGTTCGACAAGATCGCACCGATCGCGCGGGAGGCTGTCCTCGCGATCGAGGACGACGGCTTCTACCAGCACGGCGCGTTGAACGTGCCGTCCGTGATCCGGGCGCTCATCGCGAACCTCGCGGCCGGACAGATCACGCAGGGCGGTTCCACGATCACCCAGCAGCTCGTGAAACAGGCGGTCATCGGAGACACGGCCCAGACGTTCGCGCGCAAGTTCCAGGAGGCGGCGCTCGCGATCCGGCTCGAGGAGACGTACTCGAAGGACCAGATCCTCGCGATGTATTTGAACGAGGTGTACTTCGGGAACAGCGTGTACGGCATCGGGACGGCGGCTCGGTACTACTTCGGGGAGCCGGCGAAGAAGCTCAACCTGGTGCAATCGGCACTGCTCGCGGCGCTCATCCGCGCGCCCGGCTACTACGACCCCATCGTCCATCCCAACCACGCGCTGGCTCGCCGTAACGAGGTCCTGGACCATCTCGCGGAGCTCGGGTGGGTTTCGCAGCGGAAGGTGGTCAACGCCAAGCGGCAGCCGTTCGAGCTCGCCCCCGACGTCGGCCAGACCAAGAGCAAGGTGCCCCCGTTCTTCGTGCACTACCTGACCGATTCGATCCTCGACGTGAACAACCACGAGTACGACGCGTTCGGGACAACCTACCCGCAGCGTCTGCACACCCTGTACCAGGGCGGGCTGAAGATCTACACGACCCTTGACCCGGCGTGGCAGCGGGATGCCCAAGAGGCCGTCGACGCCAGCCCGAACATCGCCAAGAAGGGTGGTCCGGACGTCTCGCTTGTTTCGGTCGATGCGAAGACCGGCGCGATCCGCGCGATGCTGTCGGGCAAGGATTACCAGCGCGACCAGCTCGACCTTGCGTGGCACGGGGTCCGGCAGGTGGGCTCCGCGTTCAAGCCGTTCACGCTCGTCGCGGCGTTCGAGAACGGCATCCCCCCGGGCAAGGTGTACTCGGGACAGTCACCGTTCTGCTCACCGCTGTGGATCTCGCCCGACCATTGCGTGAGCAACGCCGAGGGCAGCGGCGGCTACATGGACCTGTGGGCGGCGACGCAGAACTCGGTGAACGTGGTGTTCGCGCAGCTCGCCCTCGATGTCGGGCCGGAGAACATCGTGACGGCCGCGCACCAGATGGGCATCACGTCGCCGCTGGATGCCGTCCCCGCCATCACGCTCGGCGTCGAGGAGGTGTCGACGCTCGACATGGCGTCCGCGTACTCGACGCTCGCGAACGACGGCATCCACTGCAAGCCGTTCGCCATCGCGCGGGTCGTGCTGCCGAACGGGAAGCGGCTGTACCTGCACAAGCCGCACTGCGAGCAGGTGATCGACCCCGACATCGCTCACCTGGTGACCGCGATGCTCGAGCGCGTGATCACGGGCGGGACCGGCACGGCCGCGAGCATCCCCGGACGGCCGCTCGCGGGCAAGACCGGCACCGGGCAGGACTACAACAACGTGTACTTCGCCGGCTACACGCCGCAGGTCTCGACGGCGGTGTGGGTCGGGTTCCCGCAGGGCAACATCCCGATGGACACCTACTACGGACACTCGGTGTTCGGTGGGACGCTCGCGGCGCCGATCTGGCGGGCGTTCATGGTGAAAGCGCTCGTGGGCATGCCGGTCGAGGGCTTCGAGGCCCCGCCGCCGCCCGAGCACGGCAAGGTACCCGACGTGGTGGGACTGAGCTCGAGCGAGGCGCAGGCCGCCCTCGTGCACGCGAACTTCACACCCATCATCGAGAAGACGCCCTCGAGCGCACCCCTCAACACCGTCATCGCGCAGACGCCCCGCGGAGGCGCCAAGGAGGTGCTCGGAGCCGCGGTGCACATCCAGGTGAGCAACGGCAAGCTCGAGCCGGTGATCGTGCCCCGGGTGGTCGGCCTCAAACAAGAGGAGGCCGTGAAGGCGATCGAGAAGGCCGGACTGATCGCGAAGGTGCAGTACGTCGATGTCACCGACAAGCATGAGGAAGGCGTCGTGCTCTCGCAGGTGCCGATCGGGAACAAGCCGGTCGATCCAGGATCGACCGTAACCATCACGGTCGGACAGAAGGGCGCGCCGCCACCGCCCGGTGGCTAACCGCCCAGACGGGTGCGAACCTTGGCCTGCACGACGGAGCCGTCGACCTTGCCTTTCGTGCCGGCCATGACGACGCCCATGACCTTGCCCATCTCCTGGGGGCCGGAGGCGCCCGTCGATGCGATGGCGTCCTCGATGAGCGCGTCCACCTGCTCGTCGGTGAGTTGCTCGGGCGCGTAGGCACGGAGGATCTGGCGCTCGGCCTGCTCCTTGTCGGCGAGCTCCTGACGACCGGCGCTCTCGAAGGCCTCGATCGACTCCGTCCGCTTCTTGACCTCCTTGGCGGCGACCTCGCGCACCTCGTCGTCCGAGAGCTCGCGCCGGAGCTCCTTCTCCTTGTTCACGATCGCGGCGGTGAGCATGCGCAGCGCGCCGACCGTGACCTTCTCGCCGGCCTTCAGCGCGGCGACGGTCGTCGCCTGGATCGTCGCCTTGAGGTGGGGATCGCTCACCGTAGACTTCCCTCCCGTGCTGGTCCCGATCCTGCTCGCGATCGTCGTCGCCGGAACGCTGTGCGTGGCGTACGGCGCGTTCATCGAGCGCCGGGCCTACCGCGTGGTGCGGCACCGCCTCGACATCCTACCGGCGACCGGTCCCGAGACCTTGACCGTGTTGCACGTGTCGGACCTCCACTTCACCCGCATCGACGGGAAGAAGGTGCGGTTCCTGTCCTCGTTGCCCCGCGCCGACGTCACGGTCGTGACCGGGGACTTCCTCGCCGAGCCACAGGCCGTGGAGACGACCGTGGCCGCGGTCCGAGCGATCCGAGGTGCGCTCGCCTCGTGGTTCGTGCTCGGATCCAACGACTACTACGTACCGAGGGCGATCAACCCGCTGGCGTACTTCATCGAGACGCGGCGCCGGCCCCGACGCCCAGCGGTGCGTGGCCGGTGGCGCGAGATGGTGGCGATGCTCGAGTCCGACGGCTGGCAGGACCTCACGAACGTCCACCGCGACGTCGATCTCGGCACCCTGTCCGTCGAGCTGCTCGGCCTCGACGATGCGCACATCTGGCGCCATGACCTGCGGGTGGTCCCTCGGACCGCGGCCGAGCGGTTCGGCTTCGCGGTCATGCACTCGCCGGACTCGGCGCCGGAGGCGGCGGCGTCCGGGTATGACCTCATCGTGGCCGGTCACACCCATGGGGGGCAGATCGCGTTGCCGTTCGTCGGGGCACTCGTCACCAACTCGGTCATGCCCCGGCGCCTGGCGGGCGGTCTGATGCGGCTCGGCGGCGCTTGGATGTCGCTGTCGCCGGGTCTGGGGACGAGCAAGTTCGCCCCGTTCCGGTTCCTCGTCCCTCCGGAGGTGACCTACCTCGACCTGCGCCGAGCTCAGGCGCCGGCCGAGATCACGTCCTCGAAGACGCGCTCGTAGCCGGCGACCATCGCCTCTTTCGAGAACAGGCGCTCGACCCGAGCTCGGCATGCGTTCGGATCGATCTCGGAAAGATGCGCGAGGCGCTCGGCAGCCTCCTCGGCGTACCGCTCCACGCTCACGACCCAGCCGGTCTCGCCCTCGACGATGACCTCGGGGACCGATCCGCGGGGGGTGGCGATGACCGGCGTCCCACAGGCCATCGCTTCGGTCATCACGAGTCCGAAGGGCTCGTCCCAGTCGATCGGGAACAGCACCGCCTTGGCCCGGCGGAGCAGGTCCACTTTCTCGGCCTGACTGATCTCGCCCATCACGACGGCGTCCGCGGGCAGGTTGGGCTTGATGTTGGTCTCCCACTCCTCTTCCTCGGTGGGATGGGCGATCTTCACCGCGGAAACCAGGTGCTCCCCCGCAGCCTTCGCGGCATCGATCGCGCGCTTCCATCCCTTCTCCGGCGCCGCCCTGCCGAGGAACAGGACGAAATCCTCCTTGTCGGCGTTCATCGAGTAGAAGGTCGTGTCGATCCCGTTGTAGACCACCCCGCCATACCGGAGCACCTCGTTCAGCCGGCGCTGGGCCTCGCTGATCGCCACGAACCACGCCCGGTCGGCCACGTAGGAGTACAGGCGGACCATCTCCGGCACGAACGCGCCGTGGAGCGTGTGGACCGTGGGCACGCCGGTCTCCACTGCTGCCGCGAGGGCCGAGAACGGTGAGTGGACGTGGATGACGTCGAACCGCTCGCGCGCATCCCGGACCGCGTGCAGGGTGTGCGTCGTGTCGAGCACGATGTCGTTGATGTGACGGGAGCCCGGGGCCTGCTCGAACACGTAGTCGAGGCGCGCTCGCGTCTCGGAGTCGCCCGTGGCGAACAAGGTCACCTCGTGCCCGGCGTCGGCAAGGCCGTCGGCGAGCAGGGCGACGACCCACTCGATGCCGCCGTAGCCCTTCGGAGGGACGGCGAGCCACGGGGGGCAGAGCTGCGCGATCCTCACAAGGGCCGATGCTACCCGGCGGCGACCAAGCTCCGAGGCCGAGCCCAGCCTCAGCCGCTACACTTCGCCGGACGGGACGTGGCGCAGCTTGGTAGCGCGCAGCGTTCGGGACGCTGAGGTCGCGGGTTCAAATCCCGCCGTCCCGACGGACCTCGTAGGACCGCCGGGGGTTGCTTTTCGAGCAAACCGTAAAGGTTTGACTGCCCCCCGGCGGGTCGATACCCTTGCCCCGGGCTGCTCATCGGAAGCAGCCCTTCGCATGTCCGGAGGACGATGAGCAGACCGAGAGGGTTCCTGGCGGCGCGGGTGACCATCGCCGCACTCATGGTGCTTGGCGCCTCCCTCGGTTCCTCAACGCTCTCCTCCGCAGCGCCGTCCAAGCAGCAGGTCGAGACCGCGAAGGCCAAGCTCGACGCCCTCAACCAACGACTCTCGCTCCTGGTCGAGCAGTACGACCAAGCGCAGATCCGGCTCCACGAGGTCGAGGGACAGCTGGCGGGCGCCAAGGACGCCGCGGATCGGGCGCAGGCCGTCGCCAACCATGCCCTCGCGGATCTGAACGACAATGCAGCTCGGGCCTACCAGGGCTTCGGTTCGCAGATCTCCGTGCTCTTCGACGCCACCTCGCTCGCCGACTTCTCGGACCGGCTCGAGTTCCTGGGGAACATGGCACAGGCCGACACCGACCTCGCGAACACCGCGGATCGTGCGCAGCAAGAGGCGACGTGGCTGGCCGACCAGCTCCGGCAGACGCTGGCCGAACGCAAGGCGATCGTCCAGGACCTCGCCACGAAGCGGTCGGACATCCAGACCGGCATCGGCGAGGCCCGAGCCCTCTACGCCGAGCTCAACAAGCGGTACCTCGACGCGGTGGCGGCGGCGAAGGCCGCCGCGGCGGCCGCGGCGTCCGCGAACAGCGGCATCGTGGGCAACGTCCCCGGACCGCCCCCGGCGCCGAACCCGAACGCGCAGGCCGCGATCCAGGCCGCGTATTCGGTCATCGGGACGCCGTACGTGTGGGGCGCGGCCGATCCCAACGTGGGCTTCGATTGCTCGGGCCTCACGATGTGGTCCTGGGCGCATGCGGGGGTCTCGCTCCCGCACTCATCGGCGGCGCAATACGCTGCCTTGCCGCACGTGGATCGATCGAACCTGCAGCCGGGCGACCTGCTGTTCTTCTACACGCCGATCAGCCACGTGGGCATGTACCTGACCCCGTCGACGATGATCGACGCGAACCACCCGGGCGACGTCGTGAACGTGCGCCCGATCAACTGGGACAGCTTCGTCGGCGCAGCTCGGCCATAGCCGGTCCCGCGCTCGGATCGCTCGGCGGTAGGCTCGCTCCGATGAACGACCCACCGGCGATCCGCGCCTCGGACGAGGATCTGCGCGTCCTTCAAGCGCTGCGCGCCGGCGACGAGCCCACCTTCGCGATGTTGGTCGACCGCTACCGCGCGCCCATGCTCCGCGTGGCCCAGATGTACGTCTCCACCCGAGCCGTTGCCGAGGACGTCGTCCAGGATGCCTGGGTCGGCGTGCTCCGAGGGCTCGATGCCTTCGAGGGACGTTCGTCGCTGCGCACGTGGATCTTCCGGATCTTGGTCAACACTGCCAAGACCCGCGGGCAGCGAGAGGGCCGGAGCACGCCCTTCTCCTCCGTCTGGGCTCCGGGAGAGGACGAGCCTGCGGTCGACCCGGATCGGTTCTTCCCCGACGACCACCCCTCGGCGCCCCGAGGGTGGACCTCGCTCCCCGCACGGTGGGACGTGATCCCGGAGGAGCGCCTGCTCGGCAACGAGACCCTCGCCCGCATCCGCGAGGCGATCGACGCGCTCCCCCCGAACCAGCGAGAGGTCATCCGCCTGCGCGACGTGCTGGGGTGGGGGTCCTCGGAGGTCTGTAACGCGCTCGAGATCTCGGAGACCAATCAACGGGTGCTCCTGCACCGCGCCCGGGCGAAGGTTCGTCGCGCGCTGGAGACCTACCTCGGAGAGGAGGAGGCGTCGTGAGCGCCCCCGTCGACATGAACTGCAAGAGTCTCGTGGAGCTCGTGACGGACTACCTCGAAGGCGCGCTGCCCGAGGCCGAGCGCGCGAGCCTGGAGCAGCACCTCGCCCAGTGCGACGGCTGCACCGCGTACCTCGCGCAGATGCGGGTGACGATCACGCTCACGGGCATGATCACCGAAGAGACGATGCCGCCCGACGGGCGCGAGGAGCTGCTCGGCGTCTTCAGGACGTGGAGGGAGCAGGGCTCCTCCCTTTAGCTCGTCAAGGACACGACGCCGTTCGTCCCGGTCGCCTCGACGTCCCAGTGCGTGCCGAACGCGTGCATCCCGTGGATGCGTACCCGCCCGATGCTCTCGGGGACGTGCGGGTCGATCGTGACCTTGCCGTCCCGCGCGTCGAGCCCCAACATCGCCCTCACGAACACGAACGGCGCGCCGGTGGCCCACGCCTGCGGGCTGCAGGCGGTCGGGTACGGCACGGGGAACCGCCCGAGGTTGCGGTCGAACCCGGCGAACGCCTCCGGCAGCCGGTGCTCGCTGAAACCGGCCGCCTCGAGCTGCGCCATCGCGATCTGATTCGCCTCGTCGCGGAAGCCCGCCTTGGCCAGGCCCATAGCCACGATCGCGTTGTCGTGCGGCCAGATCGTGCCGACGTGGTAGCCGATCGGGTTGTAGCCGGAATCCGCCTGCGACATCGTGCGTACGCCCCAGCCCGAGAACATGTCCTCGGACATCAGGTGCCCGGCCACGATCTTCGCCCGGTCCTCGGGGACGATGCCGGACCACAGGAGATGTCCCATGTTGGAGGTCATCGAGTCGATCTGGCGCTTGTCGCCGTCGAGTCCGACCACGTAGTAACCGCCTCGAGCGTCGGACCAGAAGTCCTTGTTGAAGGCGTCACGCAGCTGGTCGGCCTCCTTGCGCAGGCGCTCGGCGAACGGAGCGTCATCCATCAGGCCTTCGGCGATCTCGGCCACGCGAAGCTTCGCGTCGTACACATAGCCCTGGATCTCGGCGGTCGCGATCGGCAGGTAGGGGATCCGCCCGTCGGCGAACTGCACGCCGTCCCAGGAGTCCTTCCAGCACTGGTTTCCGAGTCCCTGCGACGACCGCGTCTGGTACTCCACATAGCCGTCACCGTCGCGGTCGCCGAACCGATCCACCCACTCGAGGGCGGCCAACACCTTGTCCCAACGGGCCCGGACGAACTCGTCGTCGGCCGTGTAGCGCCAGTACTCGGACATCAACACGAGGTACAACGGCGTCGCGTCGGCGGTGCCGTAGTAGGGGCTGTGCGGCTTCTCGCCGAGGACGGTGAGCTCGCCGTTGCGGACCTCGTGCAGGATCTTGCCCGGCTCCTCGTCCTTGAAGTCGTTCACCTCGGTCCCCTGGAGGCCGCCGAGCAGGTGCAGCGCTCCCCGCGCGAGCTCGGACCCGACCCACACCGTCTGGAGCGACGTGATGAGCGTGTCCCGGCCGAACAGCGTCATGAACCACGGGAGCCCCGCGGCGGGCAACACGTACGGTTCGTTCCCCAGCTCGCCCGTGATCCGCAGCGCGGCGAGGTCGAGGATCGACTTGTCGAGCACGCTCCGAAGCAGCGAGCTGTCCGACTCGAACCTCGGCACCTCGTCGAGCCACATCGAGAGAGCGCCCTCGGAGTGCTCCCGCTCCTCGCCGAACTCCAGGTGCATCGGCTGCAACACCATGTCGTTCACGCGAACGGTCACGCGCAGGATCGTCGAGAAGGTGTGTCGAGGGGGCAGGTCGATCTGCCAGACGTAGTCGTCACCTTCGATCAGGACCGGGACGGGACCGACCTCGTCTCCCTCCATCTCTCGGATCAAACGGCTGTGCGTCACCTGGACGTTCGTCTCGGCCAGGAAGCCCTCGCGCTCGTAATGGAAGTGCAGGAGCGCTTCGTCGGGATCGTGCTCGACGTCGATCTGGGCGCTCCGATCGCGCACGCGGCTCTTCACCTCGAACAGATCCGCGAAATCCGCGCCGACCGCCAGCCGGAGCTCGAACCGCACCGGCTCGATCGACGCGTTGTAGATGGCGATCTGCTCGTGGACCCCGCCCCCCACGAACCGGAACCGCCGGATCGAGAGCGTGTTCGCGCGCAGGTCG
>Ga0070697_100002633_pt1 | contig 13812 bp, 16 predicted proteins | sample KBSK1501metaG_FD_65475 | JGI IMG/M metagenome (GOLD analysis project Ga0070697, IMG submission 65475) | Corn, switchgrass and miscanthus rhizosphere microbial communities from Kellogg Biological Station, Michigan, USA - KBS K1-50-1 metaG | ecosystem: Host-associated > Plants > Roots >...
GACTTTCCGTTTGTCGTGCCGGAAACGTGGGAGCAAGCCGGCCTGCGCGATGAGTACCTGGCGTTCATGCACCGCGTGGGCGAGCTCTATGACCAGGCGCTCAAGGCGGGCGTCCCTGCGGAGGACGCCCGCTTTCTCCTTCCCAACGCCGCCTCGACGAACCTGACGTTCACCGTGAACTTCGAAGAGTTCCTCCACATCGCAGACCTGCGTCTCTGCTGGCGGGCGCAGTGGGAGATCCGGCACATGTGGGCAAGGGCGCGCAACGCGCTCAAGGCCCAATTCCCGGAGCTGGCCAAGCCGGTGCAGCCGAAGTGCGGGGATCAGCGGCTCGGCTATTGCGATGAGCCGATGGCCGAGTATCTCAAGTGTCCGCTCGGTGCGCGCCGGATCCGGCTGCACAAGGACGAGATCGTGGCGGCGGCCAAGGCCGGCCGGACGCTGGAATCGAGCCCGCTGACCGAAGAGGACCTCTCGCTGCTGACACCCAAGCCTGAGTTCGAGAAGGTGCTCACGGCGACAAATTAGCAAACACACTTGACAATCTAGTAAGCCTGACTTTATAGTCTTGCCATGAGCAAGACTGATCGGCGTGAAATCCTAAGCCGGGTCGCTGCCGGCACGATTAGCCCAGAAGAGGCGGCCGCGCAACTCGACGCCGTCACCAAGGACCGGGAAGATACTGAGCCACGCATCCGCTGCGTGCGCGTGATCAAGCGGCTCGGCGCGGCCGAGGTCATCGGCGATCCGAACGTCCGCGACGCCGTGGCGGACGGGCAACACCGGGCGCGCATCGATGGCGACGTAATGATCATCGAGGGCGAGACCGCCAACGAACCGGGGACCTTCATCACCAGGTCCTGGCTTGGGTTTCCCGAACATTCGAGCGGCGATCGGCTGGTCGTCAGGGTCAACCCCGCGCTGGAGCTCGACCTCCAGGTACAGGCAGGCAGCCTCCGGGTCAGTGGAGTCGACGGACCGATCCGCGCCGATGTCCAGGCCAGCTCGGCGACGATTGACGGGTTCAGAAAGCCGCTCGATCTGAAGGTCCAGGCGGGCTCGATCCGGGCGAATGGACGGCTCGACGACGGCAAATCACGAATCGCGTGCGACGCCGGCTCGCTGAACCTCCACCTGGAGCGTGGCAGCAGCGTGCGGGTGAACGCTCGCGCACACCTGGGCAAAATCATCCTACCAGGGGAGGCCGGGGACCGCGGCGCTCAGGACGTAACCATCGGCCATGGAACCGCGTCGCTCGTGATCGAGACCAACATGGGCTCGGTCAGGGTAACCGCCGATCAGTGAACGACGAACTTCGATCCGCGCCGCGCGATTGCCCGGTGTGTGGCGGAAAGCTGGCGCTGACGCGACTCAGCTGTCGCTCCTGCGGGACCGAGCTCTCAGGCAGCTTTGAAACCTGCGAGTTCTGCTCGCTGGGTCGAGAAGATCGCGATGTGTTGCGCGTCTTTCTGGCGTCGCGCGGCAACATGAAAGACCTCGAGCGGCACCTGGGCGTCAGTTATCCGACGGCACGGGCGCGCTTCGATGCCTTGCTGGGCAAGCTCGGCCTGGGCGAGAAGGCGGCGCCCGATTCACGCCTTCAGATGCTGGAGCAGCTCGCCCGCGGTGAGATCGATGTCGATGAGGCCGATCGGCGGCTTCCCTAACAGGAGGGCATCATGACCAACCTCGATGCGATGTGCCAGCAGACATTCGATCGCCATCAACACCTCATCACTGACGCGGCCCGCCGACGCCTGCGGTCCAGTGCCCATTAAGGGCCCGATAACCCCGCGACAGCACGGCAGTGGCGGGTCAGGATCGCCATCTTGCTGCGCCGCATGGCTGACCGGCTGGAGCCGGTGGCCGACCGGCCGCAGGTCGCGATGCTCCGCGCGGTCGCCCACCGGGAGATCAGCGTCGACCAGGCACTCCGCTTGCTCGAGGCCAGCAACGGGCGTCGTTCCATGATCGTCTAAGGCGCTAGGATTTCTGCGTGCGACCCGGATCGGCGACGACCACGCTTGCGCGCTACTGGATTCCGGAGCGATCGTTTCTGAGCGACCTCGGCCTGGTGATCGGGTTCAGCCTCTTCACCGGGCTCATGGCCCACGTCGCCATTCCGCTGCCCTTCACGCCGGTTCCCATCACCGGGCAGACCTTTGCGGTCCTGCTGTGTGGCGCGCTGCTGGGTGCCCGGCTCGGTGCCGCGTCGATGTTGCTCTACATCACGGAGGGCATAGTTGGGCTGCCGGTGTTCGCGGCCGCGCCGGCGAACGCGGCGACCTACGGCTACCTGGCCGGCTTCGTGGCAGCGGCGTTCGTCGTGGGATGGTTTGCCGATTGGGGATGGACAAAAGACCTGCCGCGGACGGTCATCGCCATGATTGCCGGCGAGGTGGCGATTTACTTTTTCGGGCTGCTCTGGCTGGCTCACTTCGTTCCTGAGTCGAAGGTGCTTGACTTCGGGCTCTTTCCCTTCTTGATCGGGGACGCGATCAAGCTGGCGGCAGCGGCGATCGTCGTTCCCGCCGGGTGGCGCCTCAGCCGCGCCCGATGATCACCTACTGCTCCAACTGTGGATCGAAGACCGAGCCGCGGCTGGTGGCGAAGCAGGACCTGCGGGCCTGTCCGAAATGCGACCGGATCTTCTTCCGCAACCCCAAGGTCGTCGTCATTGCCTTGATCGAGGATGCTGGGCGGGTGCTGCTCGGCCGGCGTGATATCGAGCCGGGTCGTGGCCTGTGGGGATTGCCTGGCGGCTACGTCGACTGGAATGAGCATCCGGAAGCCGCGCTCGTCCGCGAGTGCAGGGAAGAAATGCAAGTCGAGGTCGAACCGCTCGAGCTGCTGCCCCTGCAGCACATCATCGTGGACGACGAGGGCATCGTCTTCCTTCCATATCGCGCGCGCCTGGTCGCCGGTCAGCCAGCAGCGGGTGACGAGGTGCAGGAGGTCGGGTGGTTCAAACCCACTAGCTTGCCGCCGCTCGCCTTTCCCAGCCATCGCCAGGTGCTGCAGCGTTGGGTGCAGGACCTCGCGACACGCAGCGTCGCCTGAGGCGATCGCTATCGCGCGCAAGAGCATCGTCACCAAGACCGGGGATGGCGGAGAGACCGGCCTCCTTTACGGCGGCCGCGTGTCAAAAACCGATCCGCGGACCGAAGCCTACGGCGCGGTCGATGAAGCCATCTCAGCCCTGGGCGTGGCGCGGGCGCTGATCAAAGACCGCGGCCGCCACGCCATCATCCTGCGGGTGCAGAGCGAGCTCTTCACGGTTGGCGCCGAGCTGGCAACCGACACCGCCGAGTACGACAAGCTCCAGCAACATTTCATGGTCGTGACGCCGGACGTCACCGGCCGGTTGGAAGTCGAGATCGATGACCTCGAGCGCCGTGTGCCGCTGCCGGATGCATTCGTCATCCCGGGTGGCACGCCGGCCGCCGCGGCGCTCGACGTCGCCCGCGCCGTGCTGCGTCGCGCGGAGCGCCGGATCGTCGGCTTGCAGCAGGCCGGCCAGCTGCGCAACCCGGAGGTGATGCGCTACGCGAACCGCCTTTCGGACCTGCTGTTCATGCTGGCCCGGGCCGAGGAAGGCAGCGCCGTCAAACCGCTGACGGGACGGCGAGTGGCCCGCACGCCTGCAACGCGAGCCCGCACTCGTCCCGCACCCAAGCGTCGTTCTCGCGACTGAGCGCGTCCGTAAGCGCCGCACGCGCGGCCGTGCCGCCGAGCCGGCCTAGCGCCCACGCCGCGTGTCCGCGGACGAGCGGCTCCGGATCGTCGAGCCCGCGGACCAACGCCGGCACGGACCCTCGGTCGGCGATGTTGCCGAGGGCGATGCAGACATTGCGAAGCAGCCCGGCGCGTCGCGTCCGCCACACCGCACTCTCACGGAATCGTCGTCGGAACGCCGGCTCGTCGAGGGTCAACAAGTCCTCGAGCCGGGGCCGCGCCTCGATGGTCGGACCGAAAGCCGCCAGCGCGTTCGGGTCGGGCGCCGCCGGCCGAGCATTGACCGGGCAGATCTCCTGGCACAGGTCGCAACCGAAGATCCAGTCGCCGATCAGGGGCCGGATGGCGAGTGGGATCACACCGCGATGTTCGATGGTCCAGAAAGAAATGCAGCGGCGATTGTCGAGGATGCCGGGCGAGACCAGGGCTCCGGTGGGACACACGCGCAGGCAGGCGTCGCAGGCACCGCAGTTCTTCTTCAGCGGCGGATCGGCCTCGAGCAGCGCCGAGGTGACGATCTCCGCCAGCAAGACATTGGAACCGACGCCGGGGATCAGCAGGTTGGTGTTCTTGCCCAGCCAGCCGATGCCGGCCCGCGCCGCCGCCGCGCGGTCGAGCATCCAACCGTGGTCCACGTACGTCTTGGCCGTGTAGCCCCGCTCGCGCAGCATCGCGAGCAAGGGTTGCATCCGCTCGAGCAGGACCTCGTGGTAGTCGCGACCCAATGCGTAGGACGCGATGCGTCCTCTGGGGCCGTCGTTAGCGCCCCCACCCGAACGCCTCAAACGCTCGCTTCGCACTGTAGCGCGGCTCGCGTGGGCCGGCAGGCCCGGCCCTCCCCCGCGAGCGGGGGAGGAAAAGTGTTCAGGTTTGGAGGATTCAGGACGAGTGGACGGGTAGGGAAAGGCCAGCGCGATGATCGTCCGGGCATCCGGCGTCGCGCGGCGAGGGTCGGCGCTAGCGTGCACTCGCGCCTCGCTCCACCAGGTGAGGCCATCCATGAGTCCCTCGGCGGTGCGCTGGGCGGCGGCCGCTTCGGCTTCGTCGAACGGGTCGGCGCTCGTGATACCGACGGCACAGAACCCGAGGGCCTTCGCCTGGCTCTTGACGACCTCCGTAAGGTCCATTTGGGACTAGCTTAGGGCCCCATTTCGGGAGTAGCATTAGGGGCAATGCAGGGCAGTGCGGTGTGGCGGGAGCTTCAACTCCTGTTGAGCCTGAACCTGCCGGACACTGCCTATTACCTCTGGGAGGGCACCGCGACCTGTTGCCACTGCGACGAGCAACGGCTCGTGATTGGGGCCCCCACCGAGCAGTCCGCCCGACAGCTGGTGCAGGCCTACCTGCCGGTGGTCCGGCGCACGCTCCAGGCGATCCCGGATGCGCCCAAGCGGGTCTCCGTGGTCGTGACCACCGGCCCGCTCGCGCACGCCTAGCCTGGCAGCACCCGAGCGCCGCCGCCTGAAGGCCGAAATCGTCGGCGATGTCCAGGGGGTCGGCTTCCGCTATTTTGCGCAGTCGCACGCCCGCCGTCTGGGTCTTGAGGGCTACGTCCGCAACCGCTACGATGGCGCGGTGGAAGTGGAGGCGGAGGGCAGCTGCGGTGCGCTCGAACAGTTCGTCGATCTGCTTCGGAAAGGCCCGCGGGCGGCACGCGTCCAGGATGTCGCGGTGGACTGGTTGCCGGTTCGCGGCGACCTCGGTCCGTTCGGCGTGAGAGGATGATGAATCAGATGAAATTCGCCCGCCGCATGAGTGAGATCGGGACCGAAACCGCCTTCGAGGTGCTGGCCAAGGCGCGCAAGCTGGAGGCCCAGGGTCGCAATATCGTGCATCTCGAGATCGGCGAGCCCGACTTTCCGACTCCGCCCAACATCGTCGAGGCCGCCGAGCGCGCGCTTCGCGATGGCTACACGCATTACACGCCGGCCGGCGGCCTGATGCCGGCGCGGCAGGCCGTGGCCGACTGGATCCGACGCTGGTACGAGGTCGAGGTCAAGCCCGAGCAGGTCGTCATGGTGCCCGGCTCCAAGAATGTGCTGTTGTTCACCATGCTGGCGGTGGTGGACCCAGGTGATGAGGTCATCGTCCCCGACCCCGGCTACGCGATTTACGGTTCGGCGGCGACGCTTGCCGGCGGAAATCCGGTAGGAGTCCCACTACGAGAGCGCAACGACTTCCGGCTCGACATCGAGGAGCTCAAATCGAAAATCACGCCACGGACGAGGCTGCTGGTCATCAACTCGCCGCAGAATCCGACCGGGGGCGTGCTGTCGACCCGCGACCTGGAGCAGATTGCTGAGCTGGCGATGAAGCACGACTTCTATGTGCTGACCGACGAGGTCTACGGCCAGATCACCTACGACGGCCATCACGCGTCGATCATGACCGTGCCCGGAATGCTGGAGAGGACCATCTACTCGGACGGGCTCAGCAAGGCATACGCGATGTGCGGTTGGCGCCTCGGCTTCGCCGTCGCACCGCTGCCGCTGGCACAGAAGTTCGAGACGCTGATGATCAACAGCAGCTCGTGCGCGGCGGCCTTCACCCAGATGGCCGCCATCGAGGCGCTCTCGCCCCGATCGGATGGGGCGGTGCACGCGATGGTTGGCGAGTTCAAGCGTCGGCGCGACGTCGTCGTGGATCAGTTGAACGCCCTTCCAGGCGTGAGCTGCCACAAACCACTGGGCGCCTTCTATGTGTTCCCGAACATCACCAAGACTGGCCAGGACGAGCGACAGCTCGCCGACCGGATGCTGAATGAGGGCGGCGTGGCACTGCTGGCCGGGAGCACCTTCGGCGAGGAGGGCAAGGGATACTTGCGGTTGTCCTACGCCAACTCGATCGACCAGATCGAGGAGGGCGTCAAGCGGATGAAAGGAGTCCTGGAAAAGACCGCAGCGCCCGCCTAGCCCGATGGCTACTCGAGCCGCCCCCATCCTGGAACGCATCCTCGAGTCGAGGCGCGCGGCGATCGCGGCGCTCAAAGCCGACGGCATCGACGCCGGACTCGGCCGATCGGTTGCCCAAGCTCCGGCGCCCGCGGATTTTCGTGGAGCGCTGATCGCGGAGAGGGTGGCGCTGATCGCCGAGTGCAAAGAGCGGTCACCTTCGAGCGGTTGGCTGCAGCGGCCCTACGACCCGGTCGGGCTGGCGCGCCGCTACGTGGCCAATGGCGCCGCGGCGCTCTCGGTTCTGACCGAGCCGGAGTTCTTCGGTGGCAGCCTCGAGCACCTGCGGGCGATCCGCGCGGCGGTCGCGGTTCCGCTGCTCTGCAAAGACTTCATCGTCGATCCAGTGCAGGTGATGGCGGCGCGTGCGGCGGGTGCCGACGCCGTGCTGTTGATCGTCGCCGTCCTCGACGACACTCGCCTGCGTGACCTGCTGGCCGTGACCCGCAGCTATGGCATGCAGGCCCTGGTCGAAGTTCACGACGAGTCCGAGGTCGAGCGAGCGCTGCGGGCCGACGCCGCGATCATCGGCATCAATAACCGCGACCTGGCGATGATGCGCACGGTCAAGGACACGACGGCACGGTTGCGTCCCTTGATTCCGGCCGGCCAGGTCATCGTCAGCGAGAGTGGCATCGGCAGTCGAGCCGATATCAATGCCCTCGAGCGGCTTGGCGTGAACGCGGCGCTGGTCGGCGAGTCGCTGCTTCGGGCTGCGGACCTCGAGGCAAAAGTTCGCGAGCTGAGTGGGCGATGACGAAGATCAAGATCTGCGGCAACACGCGGCCCGAGGATGTCGAGCTCGCGATCGAGCTCGGCGTCGACCTGCTGGGCTTCATCTTCACCCGTAGCAAGCGCCAGGTTCACGTCGATGATGTCAAGCACGTCATCGCCGGGGTCCCAAGCGGCGTCGAGCGGGTGGGCGTCTTCATCGACGAGTCCCCTGACCAGATCGCGGCCGTCGCCGACGCCTGCGGCCTCACCGCGATCCAGGTCTACCGGCCGCTTACCGAGAAGGACCGCGCCCTCGGTCTGCTCAACCTGCCGGCCTTCCGTGTGCAGGAGGGCGAAGACCTGACCGCGCTCCGGCTCGAACGCGGCGATCATCCGCTGTTCGATACCTGGGCGCCGGATCGCATCGGCGGCACGGGAAGGGCATGGGCGTGGCCGCAGGCAAAAGCCGTCGCCCGCGAGTACCCGGTCGTCGTTTCCGGTGGATTGACGCCGGGCAATGTCGAGGGCGCCGTCCGCGAACTGCATCCATGGGCGGTCGATGTCTGCAGCGGCGTCGAGGCCGAACCCGGGCGCAAGGATCACGCGAAACTGCGCGCGTTCGTCGCCGCCGTGCGAGGTGCTGACCGAACATGAGCACGACCGACGGCTCCCACCCTGCCCTCCCCCAGAGCGGGAGGGAAAATGAAGACCCGCAAGGGGGGAGGGAGAAAGTGGTCACCGGCCCGGATGAGCAGGGGCGATTCGGTCGCTACGGCGGGCAATACATCCCGGAAACGCTGATGGCCGCCGTCGACGAGCTCGCGGCGGCGTTCGATGCCGCGCAGAGGGACGTCACCTTTGCGCGTGAGTTCGAGTACCTCTCGCGCACCTTCAGCGGCCGGCCGACTCCGGTCTATCGTGCCGATCGCCTGACCGAACGCGCCGGCGGCGCCGAGATCTGGCTGAAGCGTGAGGACCTGTGCCACACCGGCGCACACAAGATCAACAATGCGTTGGGCCAGGTGCTGCTCGCCCGCCGGATGGGAAAGCAACGCATCATCGCCGAGACCGGCGCGGGTCAGCACGGCGTCGCGGTTGCCACCGTCTGCGCCAAATTCGGGCTACAGTGCGAGGTCTACATGGGCGTCGACGATATGGCCCGCCAGGCGATCAATGTCTACAAGATGCAGTTGCTTGGCGCCGCAGTGACGCCGGTGGAGAGCGGCAGCAAGACGCTGAAGGATGCGACCAACGAGGCCATCCGCGATTGGGTGACCAATGTGCGCACGACGCATTACGTGATCGGATCGGCGGTGGGTCCGCATCCCTATCCATTGATGGTCCGCGAGTTTCAGGCCGTGATCGGGCGTGAGGCTCGGGCGCAGATGCTCACCGAGACCGGACGGTTGCCAACGGCGGTGGTGGCCTGCGTCGGCGGCGGGAGCAACGCCATCGGGATCTTCGCGCCGTTCTACGACGACCCGGTCCGGCTGGTGGGCGTGGAGGCCGCGGGACGTGGGCTCGGCAGCGGGGCGCACGCGGCGTCGATCGTCGGCGGTCGTCCCGGCGTGCTGCACGGCTCGTTCAGCTACCTGTTGCAGGACGAGGACGGTCAGGTGCTGGCGACGCATTCCATCTCGGCGGGTCTGGATTACCCGGGCGTGGGGCCCGAGCATGCCTTCCTGAACGACCAGCACCGCGCGGAATACGTGAGTGTCACCGACGAGCAGGCGCTCGCGGCCTTCCATCAGACCTCCCGACTGGAGGGCATCATCCCGGCGCTCGAAAGCTCCCATGCGATCGCTTACGCGATGCCCCTGGCGGCCCAGCTCGCGGCCGAGGATATCGTGCTGGTCAATCTGTCCGGTCGGGGAGACAAGGATCTCGACATCGTCCGGGGTGCGAGCGGCGGGTGAGCCGGATTGCCGCGACCTTCGCGCGGCTCAAGGCCGAGCGCCGCCTGGCGCTGATCGCCTATCTCACGGTCGGCTATCCGCGTCCCGACGTGACGCCCTCCCTGGTCGAGGCGGCCGCCCAATCGGGGGCCGACGCCATCGAGCTCGGCATTCCGTTTTCGGATCCGCTGGCCGATGGGCCCACCATCCAGGCCGCCTCCCAGGTGGCGTTGACGGGGGGCATGACGGTCTCGCGAGCCCTCGAGGCGGCCGCGGCGGCCCGGACGAAGACCGAGGTGCCGCTGCTGTTCATGACCTATCTGAATCCGATCCTCGCCTTCGGCCTCGAGCGGTTTTGCCGCGCGGCGTCCGACGCCGGCATCGACGGGCTGATCGTGCCGGACCTGCCTCCCAGCGAGGCCGCCGACCTGCGTCGCGCCGCCGACGCCAGCCAGGTCGACCTGGTGTTCTTCGTGGCGCCCACCAGCAGCGAGGCCGGGATCGAGGCGGCCTGTCGGGCGGCGACCGGGTTTGTCTACTGCATCGCGGTCACCGGCGTCACGGGGGCGCGGGCTCATCTCGATGATGCTGTCGTGCCGCTGATCGCGTCGGTCCGCCGCCACACGACGCTTCCGGTGGTGGTGGGCTTCGGCATCTCGAGGCCCGAGCACCTGACGGCGCTGGACGGGAAGGCGGATGGCGTGATCGTCGCCAGCGCCCTGCTGGATGCCATCGGGAGAGCCCCCGACGACCCGGCGACCCAGGTCAGCCGATTCCTGCGCGAATTGCGCCCGCTCCCGACTCGCTAACGCCCGTCGCAAGCCCATCCTCGGGCCCGCGTCACACCGTCGGGGAATGGCCAAGGTCCAGGATGGTCCCTCGCTCGAGGAGGACGCTGAAGAACGCCGGTTGATCGATCGGAGCGCGGCGGGAGACCAGGAAGCCTTCCGCCAGCTGGTGCTCCGCCATCACCGGCTGGTGATCAACATCGCCTTCCGGGCCCTCGGCGAACTCGCTCTGGCCGAGGACGTCGCCCAGGACGTCTTTATCAAGGTCTACAGGGCCCTGCCCAGCTATCGACACGACAAGCCCCTCAAGCACTGGCTGCACCGGGTGGCGGCCAACGCGGTCACCGACGCGCTGCGCCGCCGGCGGCCCATCGTCTCGCTCGACGGCATGGAGCAGCCCCCCGCCAGCCGCGACGAGGACCCGCAGGACATCGCCACGCGCCACGACCTCCAGCGCCAGGTGCGTCACGCGATCGCGAGCTTGCCGTCGCACTATCGCGACACCATCGCCCTGCAGGCGTTCGGCGAGCTGAGCTACGACGAGATCGCCAAGACGCTCGACATCCCCCTGGGCACGGTGATGTCGCGCCTGAACGGCGCCAAGAAGCTTCTCCGCGAGCGCCTCGGGAGCCTCGCGCATCCCGAGGAGGAGGCGAATACGGCGTGAATTGGGCCCGTTTGATCAATCAGAGGGCGGCAGCACCATGTTGAGTCACACAACGACCCGCGATTGGCTGATTCCATATGCCGACGGGATGCTCGCGGCCGATGAGCGCCGCCGGATCGACGGCCACATCGCCGGTTGCGCTGCGTGCGCTGCCGAGCTGCGCGAGGTCCGCGAGCTCAACCTGCTGTTGGTCACCCTGCCGGCGGCGCCTCCCGTCGCCTTCCCACCCTTCTGGCTCAACCTCCAGGCGGTGCTCCCGCAGCGCCGGGTGCTGCGGATGCCTAGCTTCCCGAGCTATCGCCGGCTCGGATTGGCGCTGGCTGCGGCGACGGTCGCCATGCTGGCCGCCGCCGGTTCCGCGTTCGCGGCGCCGACCGCGCTGCCGGACAACCCGCTCTATGCCGTCAAGCAACTTGAAGAGAACGTCCGGCTGACCTTCACCCCTGCCCACGATCGGCTGATGTTGCAACTGCAGCTCGCCAGTGAACGGCTGCGCGAAGCGCGGGCGATGGCGAACGACCACAAGCCGCTGCTCGCCGAGAACAGCCTGCGCGCCTTCCGGGTCACGATCAACGACGCGACAGCCGCGCTCAAGAATCCGGCCGATCCGCAGGCGGCGAAAGCAGCCGTTCAGGCGCTCCGCGTGCAGCTGGCTGCGGTCGAGCAAGCCAACGTCGTGCGCGCGGATGACGACGCCCAAGTAAAGCAACTCGTCCTTGCCGCGACCGACGAGCTCGACCGGATCGATGAGTCGGAGGCTCGGACCCCTGAGCAGCCCGTCGTCGTGGGCGAGCAGGCCACCCCGCAGCCCACGCCCCAGCCGGTCCCGCGGCCCACAGCGGAGCCGTCGTCATCCGGTGGCGACCGCGAAAACACATCGGGCGATCGTTAACGGAACGCGCGCACTAGACTTTTCCCGTGGGTGCCCGCGAGGATGTCCTGGTCGTTCCCAGGGACGTTCTGTTTGCCGGCAGTGAGTGGACAGGGTTTCGTGCCACTGGTCTCGATGACTTGCTGGCACGCGTCCGGGCGAACTATCGCTTCCGTCCGCGACGGGAGGTCGAAGAGGACGCCACCGAGCCCCAGATCATTCCATATGTCGTGTTTCGCCATGGCGAGCGCTACTTCCTCACTCATCGCCTACGACGCTCCAGCGAGCGGCGGCTGCGCCACCTGTACTCGCTAGGCGTCGGCGGACATATCAATCCCGAGGACGTCGCCGGCGTCGCGGACCCGATCGACGCGGGACTGCGACGCGAGTGGGAGGAGGAGGTCGTCTACGACGGCCACTTCTCGACGCGTCTGCTGGGCGCGATCAACGACCAGACAACGCCGGTCGGCCAGGTGCACGTCGGGCTGATCTTCCTGGTCGAGGGCGATCGGCCGGAGATCTCGATCCGCGAGGTCGACAAACTGGCGGGCGCGCTGTTTCCCCTGGACGCCATGCGCAGCTACTACCTGGACATGGAGTCCTGGTCGCAGCTGATCTTCGATTACTTGACCCGAGTCCCGGTCGCCTAGCGCCCCCACCCTGCCCTCCCCCCGAGGGGGAGGGAAATGTCTACGTCGTTAGGTCTTTGGCGAGCTCCTCGAAGTTGCGCACGTAGCGCAGCACGTCGTCCTCCGAATGCTGGACCGAGAGGGTCCAGTTCTCTTCGGCCCCGGGCGCCATCAGCACGCCACGGTTGCACTGATAAAGCCAGGACAGGTAGGCGTATTTCTTGTCGATCGTGAGGTAGTCGCGATAGTTGCGGACCCGCTCCTTCCGATACGTGACGCAGCCGCGCGCCGCCAGCGTAATCGGATGGAAGGGGAGCTGGTAGTCGTCGATCACCTTGCGCAGCCCACCCTCCAGGGCCTCGGCGAGTGCGTCGAAGTGCGAATAGGCGGCTGGCGTCAGGATTGACAGCAACGTGGTTTTGGAGGCGGCCATCGTTAGCGGGTTGCCGTTGAAGGTGCCGATTTGGACCACCTTGTGCTCGTCGATCGTCCCCATGACGTCCGCGCGGCCGCCGACCGCGCCGCAGGGGAGTCCGCCACCGATCGCCTTCGCCAGTGCCACCAGGTCGGGCGTCACGCCAAACCGTTCGGTCGCGCCCCCGGCGGCGATGGTCGCGCCGGTCTTGACCTCATCGAAGATCAGCAGCGCGCCGTGGCGATGGGCCAGCTCGAGCACGCCGGCCAGGTAGCCGTCGTCCGGAAGCACGATGCCGATGTTCATCATCACCGGCTCGACGATGATGGCGGCCACTTCGCCGCGATGCCGGTCCAGCGTACGCTCCAGGATCGCGAGGTCATTGAAGGGAACGACCGTCGTCAGCTCGACCACGGCCTGCGGGGTGCCGCCGCTGTAGGGAACCGATACCGGCGCGTCGGCCGGACCCATGAGGTCGGGCGACGGCTCGACCGAGACCAGCAGCGCATCGTGATGCCCGTGATAGCTGGCCTCGATCTTGATGAGCCGGTCGCGGCCCGTAAACCCGCGCGCCAGCCGAACGGCGTCGAGCGTCGACTCGGTGCCACTGTTGGTGAAGCGCCACTGCGGCTGCTTGAAGCGACGTGCCAGCTCCTCGGCGACGACGGCGTCGTCCGCCACCGGCTGCGCGAAGTGCGTCCCCCTGGCGGCACGTTCATTGATCGCCTTGACGATCAACGGGTGAGCATGGCCGACGACCATGACCCCGAAGCCGTTGTGAAAGTCGACGTACTCGTTGCCGTCGACGTCCCACACGAGGCTGCCTTTGCCATGATCGACGAAAACCGGTTGGGGCGCCGCGTCCTGGAAGGACGAGGGCACGCCGCGCGGGATGAACTGCTTGGCCTGCTTCCAGAGCTCGTCGGACCGTTGGCGCTTGGAACGAAAGCGCTCCTCCTCGCGGGCGGTCAGTTCGACGACGCGCTCGGTGGCGATCGGCTGGGCAACAGTGCTCACGGCGTCCCTCCTCGAGATTTCTTGACGGCCAGCGCTGAAATCGCCTCCAGTATGCAGCGATTCGCATTCTGGGCCGTGATCTCGGCATGATCGTACGGCGGCGAGACCTCGACAAGGTCCATTGCGACCA
>Ga0070697_100002635_pt1 | contig 13809 bp, 10 predicted proteins | sample KBSK1501metaG_FD_65475 | JGI IMG/M metagenome (GOLD analysis project Ga0070697, IMG submission 65475) | Corn, switchgrass and miscanthus rhizosphere microbial communities from Kellogg Biological Station, Michigan, USA - KBS K1-50-1 metaG | ecosystem: Host-associated > Plants > Roots >...
GTAAAAGCCGTTGCCGACGTCTACTCCCCAATCTCAGGCACGGTAATGGAGGTAAACAACACCCTGTCAGACGCGCCCGAACTGGTCAACAAGAGCCCCTACGGTGAAGGATGGATCACGATGATCCGGCCAGAGGACTTGAAAAAGGAATTGCCAGGTCTCATGAAAGCCCCGGACTACAAGGACTTCTTGAAGAAAATTACCGAGAAGAAATAAGGATGAGAAGAATGACACTTTTGGTCGCCTAGGAAGTTTATCTTCGACTTCTCTAATCCTATCAACTGCTCAATGGCGTCCATGGCTACGGAAGCCTTCGCCCTCCTCTCTCCTCCACTGAAAGGACTGCTCCAGGAGACAGGAATCTCAGCACCCACTCCACCACAGGTTGAAGCCATCCCCCTCATCGCCCAGGGCGACAATGTCCTCATAATCGCACCCACTGGTTCAGGCAAGACCGAGGCGGCACTACTTCCGTTAATCGATCGAATGATCCGGAATAATGACAGACAAGGCATCTCGCTTGTCTATATCACGCCGCTCAGAGCGCTAAACCGAGACCTCCTCAAACGACTCCAAACATGGTCGAACAAGCTCGGGTTCTCAGTTGAGGTCCGACATGGGGACACACCGGCCAAAGACCGGAGACGGATGGCTGTCAAACCTCCCGACCTTCTCATTACAACACCGGAAACCCTTCAAGCAGTATTGCCGGGCAGACGCATGAGGGAACATCTACGACACGTCAGATCCGTCATAGTCGATGAGATTCACGAACTGGCAGGCGACAGAAGAGGAGCCCAACTCACCGTCGGCCTCGAACGCCTCAGAGAAATCTGCACCAACGGTTTCCAGAGAGTAGGACTCTCAGCCACGGTCGGGAACCCCGAAGAGATCGCCCTGTTCCTCGGAGGCAATCAACCTGTCAAGATAGTACAGATCCCGCTCAACAAGTCGACCAGGTACAAAGTAGAGTACCCATTGCCCGGAGAAGAAGATCGCGAGCTAGCTCAGCGGCTTTACACTACGCCTGAGGCCGCCGCACGACTCACACTTGTCGATGATTTGGTGGAAGCTCACGACTCGACTCTCATCTTCGTCAACAGCCGCGTCAACGCCGAGTTGCTCGGGTCGAAGTTCAATATGATGGATCGAAAGATAATGGTTCATCATGGCTCGCTCCCGAGAGAAGAAAGAATTAGAGCCGAGGAAGCATTCAAGGCTGGCGAGATCAAGGGTCTCGTCTGCACATCTACCCTAGAGTTGGGAATAGACATTGGATCGGTCGACCTTGTCGTCCAGTACATGTCCCCAAGACAGGTAAGCAGTCTAGTGCAGAGGGTGGGACGATCCGGTCATACCCTCACAAGAACCTCACAAGGGGTCCTCGTTTCCGTTTCCACCGAAGATCTCCTGGAATCTATTGGAGTTATCGAGCTAGCGAAGGAGGGACGACTAGAGCTCACCAATATCCACGTTGGAGCATTGGACGTGCTCGCCCATCAGATCGCCGGAGTTCTGATGGACTCAGAAGGAAGCCTGGAACTCTCACAGGCCAAGAGAATCATCACGCGAGCCTACCCATACCGAGAGCTGGAAAATGACCCACTTGACAAGGTCACCGAATTCATGCGCAAGATGGGCTACCTCACGCGAGAGAACGACACGCTTTACCGCACCTCAAGAACCAGGCTCTACTATTTCGAAAACCTGAGCATGATCCCCGACGAACGCCGATACATGGTTGTAGACCTCACGAGCCAACAAAACGTCGGCATCCTCGGCGAGGAATTTATGACCACCAAGGCACGCATTGGACTCAACTTCATCGTCAAAGGACGAGTCTGGCAGATCAAACAGATAACAGATGACGGAAAAGTCTACGTTCTTCCCATCAACGATCCCACAGCCGCGATCCCGGGATGGGATGGGCAAATACTCCCAGTGCCCCGCGCCCTCGCAACCAAGGTCGGCGCCTACAGGGCCACTGTCGAACGAAACATTGCCCAGCATACACCCAAGTCCATCTCAGTTGAGAAATTGTCGCAGCTGTGGCCAGCCGACCCCTACGGATTGAAACGGGTCGTTGAAGAGATAGAAGCCCATAAGGCGACAGGTGCAGCCGTCCCAACCGACCAACGTGTCCTGATCGAAGGCTTTGACCGCTACATCATCCTCCACGCACACCTCGGAGACATCGTCAACTTCACCCTTGGTGAAGTAATCGAAGAACTATTCCGCCGCGAAGGCCTCGTCAGAATGTGGTGGTCCGACGCCTACCGGATTCTCTTCGAGATGACCGCGGACACTTCCAACCTCGACATGGAAAACCTCTTCAGAAAACAGGTCTTCGGGGTCGAGGAACCAGTACTTGGCGGTGCATGCCATGGAGTGCTTCACCGCCATTTCCCATGGCAGCTGCACATGAAACATATCGCGGAGAGGTTCGGAGCACTGAACCGCGGACGACTAATGTATGGGGATGCGATGAAGGAACTGATGCTGAGATTCCGACTTACTCCCATCTACGACGAGACAATCAGGGAGGCGCTGATGGAACATTCTGATTTCGATGCCGTCAAAGAAATATTCCGACAGGTTAAGAACGGATCCATGGAAGTTCAATTTTTCCAGTCAAAGGACAAGCCTACACCTCTAGCCTACCACATTCTCTACCGACACGTGGACATCCCAGAACTCATTGCCCCTGAGAATGTTGCTGCTGACAATCTCGCGAGGCTCCGCATCTCCACAGAAGGGCGTGTCATAGACATGCTATGCTTCGACTGCGGAGTCCTAAACCCTGAAATCATGATCGCCGATCTTCCGGAACACCCTCAATGCGCCACATGCAGGTCAAGACTTCTCGCCCCGCTCTTCTGGTCCAGCAGTTACGCAGTAGGCGTCCTCAAAAAGAAACGGAACAAGGAGAATCTTGACGAAAACGAGCAGAAGGTGCTGGCGAGAGCTAGAAGGTCAGCTGACCTGGTAATCTCGTATGGAAGACGAGCCGTAATTGCCCAATCGGTCTACGGAATCGGGCCGCAGACCGCAAGCAGAGTACTCGCAATTATGCACGACAAAGACGAAGAATTCTACGAAGACCTTCTCGACGCCAAGCTCAAATTCATCGCAACAAGACCGTACTGGAATAACTAGCAGGCGCTTCGCATGACGTTAACCGTGCCCTTGGGATTGCTCTGTGCTCTGTCGCTAATGGAAATATTGAGCCGGCCTGGGCTGCCTCTGGATATTTCCGTATTGTTGGAAGATGAAAATTCTAGGAAGTGTTTTCTAGATATAGTGCTTTGAGGGAAAGAGCGATGCTACTTCCTTCGATGGTCATTGCCCAGAATGAGGCGTCAGTTGAGCGAGCGTGGCGTCGACTCCATTACTACTCGTCCCCAGGACACTCTTCCCGAAGGCGAGAGAATTATGGGGCTCGATCTCGGATAATGGTTGCAGGAAACGGAACAGAGTACGTCTGGGCGATCATTCTTCTCACCTTATCTCTTTCTCTAATCACGATAACAATCATTCAGGGTGCCACGAGCCCAGTCACCGTGGCCGGACGCCACAGCCTCGTTGCCGCGTCTGGGACACACTCCTTTGCATACTTTGGTCAATGGGGCGCGTACGGCGGGCCTGTAGAGCCCAACGGAGTCACAGTGGATGGTTCAGGGAACATATTCATTGCCGATGCCAAGAACTACGCGGTGTACAAACTAGCAAAAGATGGAACGTTCCTGACTTCTTGGGGATCCAAAGGAAATGGGCCAACTCATTTCAACGACCCCCAAGGAATCGCAAGGGACCCCCAAGGAAACGTGTATGTCTCTGATTCGATAAACAACAACATCCAGAAGTTTGATTCTACCGGGAGCTTCATCACTTCCTGGGGCTCGTTTGGGTCGGGAAACGGCCAATTCAAAACGCCCCTTGGACTCAGCGTTAACGCCAGTGGCTTCGTGTACGCAGTAGATCAAGGGAACCAGCGTGTTCAGATCTTCAGGAATAACGGAACCTTCGTAGGTTCATTTGGTGGCCTCGGGACGACCCCTGGCAAATTCCTGAGCCCATATGGTGTGGCCGTGGATTCGTCGGGATTCGTGTACGTAAGCGACAGCGCGAGCAACTCGGACAATATTACGAAATTCACGAAAACAGGCAGTTTCTTACTAGCTTGGGGAGGATTGAGTGGGGGAGGAAGCTTGGCAACACCGACAATGATGGCGGTCGACAACGCGTCCAACATCTATGTCAGCGACAACTCGTTCAACCGTGTTGAAAAGTTCAGCACAAGCTCGGGAAACCTCATCTTGGCTTGGGGGTCCACGGGTGGATCTACGGGACTGTTCAACGGCCCCATCGGGGTGGCCGTAGATTCCCAGCTGAACGTTTACGTTGGAGACAACAACAACTTTAGGGTTCAAAAGTTCTCAGCCAGCTCAGGAAGTTACATCTCAAGTCTCACATATCCAAGACCTGGATCGTTCTCCAGCCCGTATGATGTCGCGCTGGACGGTTCAGGCCACATATATTTTGCCGACCAGGGAAACAATAGAGTTCAAAAATTCTCCATCACCGGAATGTTTCTAACATCTTGGGGAATTAATGAGTCCGGAACCGTGCCGTTCGACCCTTCTGGAGTTGTTGTCGACCGTAATGGGAACGTTTACGTTAGTGACTACTCCAACGGCCGAGTTGAAAAATTCCTTCCCGATGGCACTTTCGTCAGAGACTTAGGAAATAGCAATCTACAGTTCACCAATCCATTCGGCGTCGCAATAGACAACTCAAACAACATCTATGTCACTGATTACTCCGGGACTACTGTTCAGAAATTCGACAGTTCAGGAAACTTCCTCATGCAGTGGAGCTCCGCAACTGGCAATTGCCAGTTCATCAACCCGACAGGAATTGCCGTAGACACTTCGGGCAACGTGTATGTTGCCGACTCATCTAATGACCGAGTTGAGAAGTGCACCGGCTCCGGCGGGCTCATAGCTTCTTGGGGAGTGTCTGGTTCGGGAAGCGGACAGTTCAGCTTCCCCGCGCATCTAGCCATGGATTCGAATAACGATCTCTACGTGGCTGACACTTTCAACAACCGAGTCCAGGAATTCTTCAGCAACGGCACTTTTCTCGCATCTTTTGGGACCACGGGGTCGGGAAGCGGCCAACTCGTCTACCCGCACGGCTTGGCCGTAGACGGTTCAGGCAACATCTATGTAGCCGATACGGGAAGTCCCTCGGGAGTCAGCAACAACCGGGTTGAGGTTTTCTTCTCTTTTACTATTGGGCCGCCACCAGGCCCAGACTGTGGCGGAAAAGGTCGCGTGCTTTTGTGGTGAGGCTGACCCGAGACAAGAGTGCAAACAGCATCGACCTACACAAGAAGTTATTTCTTCTAGGCGCCCTTAAGTGAGGACCGGCCTTGTCCGTGCCAAGACGACGAGAACAATTGAAATTTTCGACGATAGAGATCAGTCAAGCATCTACCCCACGTTAGCATGAACCTTAGCGTGCCATGATCAAGAGAATATAAAAAAGAAGGGGTTTGGGAGGACGCTCCTCCCACTTTTCAGCTCTAGCTTATGCGGCTGCTATGTCGACGATCAGTTGGTCCACGATAGGGGAGCCGATGCCTGATGCGAGATCGTATCCTGCCTTTGCAGGGAAGCCAACGGACGAGCCGACTAGTTGGTCGTTGCCCACTGTGATGTCGTGGAAGTCTGTCGAATAGCGCGCGCTGTGGTAGATGGCGTAGAGGGTAGGGTTCAAGTCGCCGATCGGACCCTTGCTCACCATAGCACGAGCTTGGTTCGCCAAGGCAGTAATCCCCGCCCATTGTGGAGAACCGGCGCTGGTTCCTCCTACGATGAACAAAACTGGGGATCCGAAGCCTCCGTACACGACCAAGACTCCGCCGTCGATGGCTGCGTTGTAGTCCACGTCTGGGCCTCTTGCGGATAGACCGAGACCCGCTTGGTAGGATGGGACGCCGAAGAGCAAGCTTGGAGCTCCGCCGGTTGCTGCGCCAAAGCTGGGCTCATTCCATACTTGTTCGCCACCATACCCGTCGGGTATGCAGTTCGGTGGGATCGTGCGGCCGAGTACACATGGGCCGTGGTACGAGGATAGTCCTGAGGTGCAAGAGAAGGGCGTAGAAGTGGGGCATGGTTGAAGGGTTCCAGTTGCGTTGTAGGGCAATCCCTGAGTTCCGGTCACACCGGTATTGTGTAGGTCGGAACCTGGGAAGTTGGCCATCGCGACGCCGAATCCGAAGTCGGCGCCCGTGTCTCCTGCTGATGCGAAGAATGTGTCACCTTTGGCGATGCCATTCACATAGTTCGCTTGTGCATTGCTGACTTGGCCAGGGTTTCCGTTTCCTGTGAGGAAGATTTCTGGGATGCCGAAGCTTTGCGAGAATATTGCGCCTGGGTAGGCTGCTATGGCTGCGGTTTCAGCGTCATTGATGGCGTTCCCAGACGATGTCGAAGCTACGTCGAGAACGATATTTGCTCCTGGAGCCATGGCGTGGGCGTATTGAACGTCGAGGCTTGTCTCTATGGTCCAGCCGAACTCGTCATGTTTCGGATTCGCATTAATGTTGACCACCGGACATGTGCTTGGGTCCAGCGGAGTCGGAGAATTGCCGCAGAATATTGTGAACGACGGCGGTGGCGGGATTCCGAATGCAGAGTCAAACAGAGCGAGATCACTGGCAACCGTAGGGCTTCCGAATGCGTCTACGAGCACGACTGTCTGGCCACTACCGTCAAGTGTGGCGGTAGAGGGATATTCGTATGCCTTCTTGATGAATTTCGGTGTGTAGCAGACAATGTTACCGAGAGATGCACTTTTGCATAGAGGGAGACCTTGAGGAAGGGTCGTTAGCGGCCCGAGCTGAACATAACTCAGACTTGGACTGTAGTGGAAGTCGCTGACGACAGCCCCAACTCCGAGCGGGGCTGAAAGCATTAGAGTAGTAACAATTAGAGCTGTTATGGTTAGTATTTTCTTCATGATTGCGGCTAGAACCTACTACCCATTTAAGTTCTTGGCTTCTCGAAGATAGACCTGGATACCCATGAGATGAAATTCTTAGCCCAAGCTATTCACAAATGCTCGTTCCGGCATCTGACAAATACCTCTCTAGGGCCTGTTCTGGGGCCCGAAACTTGGCGACAAGCATATTTCCGGTCAATCGAGGGATCTCCCGAAAGGCGAATCTCCTCACACCATGTCGCTCCAAGTTCATATTCTGCCCGGAAAACATGACAACCGAACCTCGAAATGGCCAAAATACATACGCTTGTCGTGGGGCGCTTGCAGACCAACTGCTACATCCTGCAATCTGACTCGAAGGCGTTGATCATAGATCCCGGCGATGAACCGGAGAGGATTCTCCGCTTCATCAGCGATCTCAAAGTCAAGCCCAGCCAGATCGTTGCAACTCATACGCACTTCGATCATGTGCTCGGTGTGGATAAGATTCGTACAACACTCAAAATTCCGTTTCTGATCCACCGTGACGATCTGTCTATGCTCGAGTCCATGCAGAGTCGCGTCCGTCAGTTCATGGGTTTGAGCGTCCCTCCACCACCCAAAGTAGATCGGTTTCTCGCAGACGGCGAATCCATTAGTATTGGACAGGATACGGTGAGGGTCCTGCACACTCCCGGACACTCGCCCGGGAGCATTAGCCTAGCAGGTCGAGGCTATGTCATCACTGGAGACTCACTGTTCAATCAATCCATTGGACGAACAGACCTTCCAGGTGGAGACTTTGACACGCTGATACGTTCGATAACCGACCGTTTGTTCAGATTAGATGACGATACCATCGTCTACCCTGGTCACGGACCGGAGACAAGCGTAGGCGATGAAAAACTAACGAACCCATTTGTAGGACGACTCTCCAAACGCGTTCCGTAACTCCCACACCCAGTTTCCCTGAGATCAACCGCAGGCTAGAGAAAGGCTTTCACTGGATTCAAATTCTCGACGCATCGCGAATGCCTCAAAGAACGATTAGGATATTTACTGCAGTAGCCCTCTAGTTAGTATGAAAAAATCCGAAGAAGAATGGAAGAAGCAGCTAGATACAGAAACTTATCAGGTTTTGAGAAAGAAGGCAACCGAACGGCCTTTTACCGGAAAGTATCTCCATAAAAAGGAAAAGGGAATGTATGTCTGCGCCGGATGCGGCACACCATTATTCTCATCCGATACGAAGTTTGAGTCCGGAACAGGCTGGCCGAGCTTCTGGTCTCCAGCAGAGAAAGAGAATGTTGAAGAGAAATCCGACCGCAGCCTTTTCATGAAAAGGGTTGAGATTCTATGCAAACAATGCGGCGGCCATCTAGGCCACGTTTTCGAAGACGGTCCCCAACCCACGGGACTGCGGTACTGTGTGAACTCCCTCTCCCTAAACTTCAAGAAAAATGACGAAAAGAGCGCACCTGCTGAATCCAAAGGCTAGTCGAGGTCTCGTCTTAGCACCAAGCTGCCTGTGACGAGAATACTGAATCTAGAGCAATCCAACGTCAGAGATATGAACACGAAGTGGTCCGAGAGGACCTAGAGACAATCTCACAACACTTGGATGGGAGAACAGCTGGCTGGAATAGACGTTGTAATCATCGGATCATTCCTCCTAGCCTTCAAAGCGGTCCTTGTAGAGGGTAGCGAGGTCGCCATCCTCTCCCTCGCCACAATAAAACAGATCGGCAAAAGAAACGTTATGCTCGGGGTTGTTTTGGGAGGCCTAGGATCGATCCTGACGTTTCTCGTCGTCGAACAAGCATTCCGGTTATTATCCACCGTCTCCGATGCGCTCATCAACCTGATAGCCGGAACCGTAATCCTGTACTTTTCCTACCGGTTTCTCCGGGGATTCGTCAAGTATTATTTCAGAGGTAAGTCGTTCAGAGCAAAGATGGAAAAATGGAGCGAGGAGGTGGTTGAGAAAGACCTCAAGCGCGGCGGAGGCGTGAAAACTGCGGGAGGTCAGGTACCATTTTCGGTGGGAAACTCGCTACCAGTTTTCAGCATAACAATGACAGAAGGGTTTGAGGCAAGCCTCGTACTAGCAGCAGCAGGAACCTTCAACCTAGAATGGACCCTAGTAGGTGCACTGGTGAGTATTCTCCTCTTGATAATCGTGTGCGCATTCTCCTACCAGTATCTAATGAGGTTCCCGCGATGGCTTCTCGACCTAATCGCAGGTATCGTCCTCCTCTCATTCGGCTCATACTTCTTCATATCAGGGATACTAATCGCAACAGGCGTTATCTCTTGACGGGAATCCTTGAAAGCTCTCGACCGATTCCCTGAGAAAGAAAGGCAATTGAGTCTTGCTCGCCGCAAGCCGGCTGAATCTCTTAGCCTCAGTCCAGGGTCTTCCTAGAGATCTACGGCTTCTCTTTCTGTCACTTTTCCTCTGGACCTTCGGCCTAGGACTCTACAACTACATATGGCCACTCTATCTCCGAGATCTCCACGCTTCTCCCAGCGATGTAGGCCTAGTATTCTCTATCGGGTTCCTCGCCCTCGCCCTCAGCATGATTCCCGGGGGAATATTGGCGAACAAGTACGAGCTGAAAGCGCTTTTGATCATAGGCTGGGCAATGAGCATTCCACCCCCTCTCATGTTCTATTTTGCGAGCACTTGGACCGACGTAATTCCCGGGATAATCCTCCTCCAAGTATCAGGGTTCAATATTCCAGCCTTCAACGCTTACATCGCAGGAGCTGCCGAAAGAACCAAGTCAGCTTCAAACTTCGGCATAACCTGGGCATCAGCCCCACTTGGAGTAGTCTTCTCACCGCTGGTCGGAAGCGCTCTTCTCAATTGGATCTCGGTACGAGACATCTTCATACTCACATTCGTGTTCTTCTCAATCTCAACGATAGTTCTCTTCTTCATGAAGCCGCAACCCGCGCTGGAAAATGACGCCAAGTCTCCCAGACTGGAATTCCCCAAGTCGCGTCGAGAAGGGACGCTTCTTCTCTATCTCACCGGGGCTGCTCTCGCGTGGAGTGTTGCTGCGCCTTTCATACCTCTATACTTTCAAGATGCTCTTAGTCTAGGCCCCTCGATCATACTACTCCTTGGTGCACTGCAGTCTCTCGGCGCGGCCGTTTTCGCGATTCTTCTTGGGAGGAGAGCAGACGCGAGGAGCCAGGGCGGGACAATGGCCCTCGGTCTTATCCTGTCTTCAACAGGCCTCATCGGGGTCCTTCTGACCAGAAACCCGTTGTTCTCTTTTCCAATGGTCTTCCTCATCGGAAGTGCCAGGGCGCCGAGCCTCGTTGGCTACTCCATTCTTTCGACGGTGCGAAAGGGAGCATCGAGAGCTGGACAGTTCGGGTTCTATCTGACGCTGGAAAGCCTGGGGTTTGTGATTGGATCCTATCTGGGCGGTATTCTCTACACTCTGAACCCCGCAAACATTTTCTACGCAACTTCGACATCCTTTATGGCGCTTGCACTCCTGGCCTGGTTGAGTTTCCGGAGCAAAGCTGAATCCTCGCCGTCAAGACTAAGTAGAGAGTCCGAGGCTATTGTGCTGTCGCGAGATTCAAAGTCCGACTCACCCTGACGAGTAGCCGTTCCAAGAGAAAGTAGCCGTGAACGATAACGCTCGGGATTACGTGCACCTGATGCATTTCCCGCTACTCAACGGCGTTTTTTCACAATCGAATGGCCTCCTCGCTGGAATAGGGAGGTTGGTTAGCTTGTTCACGTTGGCTTTCGCTACTACCGCTTCCTTCCATAGACTGCGTAAACTATTCCTTGTGTCAGAGGCACAGGCTTTGTATCCGGAACGCCTTCCTCGATCATCAGAGTCGCAATCTGAGTCCCAGTTCGAGATTTCAATATGGAACGACCAAGGTATGATAGGGTTCTCCCCCAAGCTTTTGACACGATTCTTCCGAATATTGGAAAGAGTCCAAGGAGGTAGTCGTAGTAGAATAGTCGAAATACCCTGTTAGGCGGCCGAGCGAAGTCGAGAGAGATCACCACACCGCCTGGCGTTGTCGTTCTCGCCATCTCTCTAAAAGTTAGCCGAGCATCTGACACGTTTCTAAGCGCAAGGCTGATTGATGCAGAACGAAAACAGTTTTCCCGAAAAGGCAAACTCTCAGCTCTGGCCAATACCCAATCCGTTCGTCCCGCCAAGCCTCTCTGTCTTAGCCTCTCCTTTGCGGTCTGAAGCATCGAGAGAGTCAAGTCGACACCAACAACCAGGCCCTCATTGGCGATCGCGCTCGCAAAATCCGCCGCGAGGAGTCCCGTGCCTGTCGCAACATCTAGTACCGTGCTGTCAGATAGAGGCTCAGCCTGTTCAACCACAAAGGCTCGCCATTTTCTGTCTTGGCCGAAAGTGAGGAGTCCTAATAGCAAGTCGTATTCTAGTGGGACCTTAGAGAAGAGACTGCGGACATAGCGGGCTTTGGAATCGTACACGAGTCTACGCGACTGCAGGGTGAGCTTTCTTCGCTTCAGCTCGAGTCAGAGCGTATCCAACAGCGCCAATGCCTACGACCACTAGGACGACTAGTATGACAAGGGGGACAAGGTCGAGGGAGAGCGTAGCAACGTACCATATGGCTCCGAGGAACGCGACCATTCCGCCCCAGGCGAGAATCATTGATCGAGGTGGGGCGTATCGGTCATCAGGACCATGTACCAGGAAGGCGGCTACGATAAGCCAGGCACCGAAGACCAAGAAGATCAGCGGTATGCCGGTAGACAGATTGAGGCCACCAACCCCGACAAGGGAAAGAAGCATAACGATTCCGAACACTATGAGGAACACTCCGCCGGTAAGCGGGGCCCACGGAACCCGAAGCATCTTTGATTCTGTCGAAGGTCCGGTTATCCCGGTTTATAGTTCTATTGTCATCGTAGGGAGAGGGCCGAGGCCGCTATTGTCGAACGTGGTCATACGTGTTGTTCTGCTGGAAGTTTCCAGAGTTCATGTCCTGCTCGATCTCTCTGAGCATAAGGATCCTCTTGTAGGTGGGCGGGTGGGTCATGAAGAGCTGGGCTGCTTTCCGCCAATTGGACTTTGACTCAGCTTCCATAGCTGCCTCTAGCTCTCGCTCGCTCAGGACGCCGTCCCTGTCAAGATCATATTTCGACTTCTGATCCATGATGCCGGCGACATCCTGTTTTGCCTGAGCAGGGTCCTCAATGAAGAAGGCTCGAGCACCATGAGGCTCACCCGGGGCGAGAGAGAGGCCGTAGGCTATCTTTGTCAGGGCGCTCTCCAGTTCTCTCGGCTGCTGAGTAAGAAACGCAGAGTACGCGTCTGCATAACTCTCCCGCAGACGGGTCAGACGCAGTGCGAGAAGAGTGGTTAGAATATAGACGGCATAGGCGGCGACCGCAACGATAATCAGGAGTCCGGCACTGTTGTTCTTGTTGCTGCGACCGCTGTAACCGCTGGCGATGCCGCCCCAAAGAACGGAGCGAGCGATGAGATACGCGACTAAAGGAATGGCGCTGATCATTGTCACCACGATAAAGTCGCGATGTTTCACATGGCCTAGCTCGTGCCCTATGACTCCTTCGATCTCGTTCTCGTCCAGACGCTGGAGAAGACCCTGATGGACGGCTAACGTGGCGCTCTTGCGGGTCCGGCCGAACACGAATGCATTGGGTGTCGGGTCGGGGGAGACTGCGAGCCGGGGCATTGGAATGCCGGACTTCGAGGCGAGCTCGCCGACTTTTGATTCTAGCCAGCGATTTTCGCCAGGAGCAAGATAGTGAAGACGACTTGTGAGTCTGACGATCACTGGACCAATCAAGTATTGGAGCAGTATTATGAAGAAAGCTCCGACTAGACCGAGCAGCAGTCCGGTGACAGGGTCGAGGAAGAAAGCGGATATGACGAAGAGAAGACCGAGGAAGATGGCGAAAACTAGAATTATTGTGAAGCCCATAGTCCGCTTGAGAGCGCCAAGTCCTGCCAATTCTCCTTCCTCTGCGTTGGAGAGCTTAATTCGGCCTTCATTAATTCTATCCTAGAACAATCGAGGAAGAAACACTGTCAGGCATTGTCTCGGAGATAAAATGCAAGAACTGCGGCGCACCTCTCACCATAAACCCTGGAGAGATCGTCTCGACCTGCCGCTATTGCGGTTACACTGCTGTAGTGGGGGCGAACGAACCGTTTCAGCTGGAACACAGCCTCATCCTCAACAACAATAATGCAGCTAGCGTTGAGAACGCGTTGCGGGATTGGATGAGAGAAGGATTCATGAAACCGGGAGACCTCGCAAAAAAGAGCAAGATCTTGACGTTGGAACTGCGGTATCTTCCCTTCTGGCTGGTACCGGTCGAGGCAACAAGCACCTACGAAGGAGTGCTTGAGAGAATCTCACCGCCTTCGCCGATGAAGGGTGTGATAGACCGGGATTATGACTGGTTGGTGTTGGGCCGGAAGGGCGCGCAGTTTCCAACGCGTGACTATACCGTCCCGGATACTGGGAAGATTCCTTTCGATTTCAAGAGGATCGATGCCGGAGCGAAGTTCCTCAACAGCGAGATCACTAGCGATGAGGCGGTCGAGCATGCGAGGGAAGAAGTGGATGTCAACCAGAGGTTTCTGGCGAAACAGGAGATCGACCAGATCACTTCTTTCAATACAAACTTCAAGGTTGAAAAGCCGACATATATCCATGCACCAATCTGGTTCACCACGTACGAGTACAAGGGACGAAGCTACAACGGGCTCTTAGATGGAAGCTCAGGCATGGTTCTAAGGGCGGATATTCCACAGACGGACTTCAAGA
>Ga0070697_100002636_pt1 | contig 13803 bp, 28 predicted proteins | sample KBSK1501metaG_FD_65475 | JGI IMG/M metagenome (GOLD analysis project Ga0070697, IMG submission 65475) | Corn, switchgrass and miscanthus rhizosphere microbial communities from Kellogg Biological Station, Michigan, USA - KBS K1-50-1 metaG | ecosystem: Host-associated > Plants > Roots >...
CTTCGGCGTTGATTTCAAGTTATCTTCGGCGTAAGGCGAGAGAAACTTGCGTCCGTGCAGCATGTCCGCCGCGACACTTAACAACTGGCTTCGTTCGTCTTTAGTCATAACCGTTCAAAACTTGCACGGCGTTTTAGCAGCTCAGCAACGCCGTGTCCCTGCCTATCCACGGTGGTAACTCACGGGAGGAATTAAACCGCGAGCCGAAACAGGAAACTTTTTAAGTCCCTAAGCTGTTAATGGTGAGCATCCCTAAACTTCTAGGAATTTCAGGCGGCAATCTCTTGCCTCTCGTGGCTGACTCCCAGCCCGACATTGAGCGTGTTGATAGCGGCATTGATGTCTCTATCGTGCTCGGCTCCACATTGAGCACACGTCCAGTGTCTTACCTTCAAGCCTGCCCACCCGCTAGGCCCAGAAAGAGCGCCACACGCTGAACAGGTCTTGGTGGAATTTCTGTTAGGCACTTCAATGTACTCACGACCGCCTGCACGGCACTTGTACGTGAGCATTGATCGAAGCTGCCCGTGGCCCGACGAGGCCACGGACTTGCCGAATCTTCTTGCAATGTTTTTGTGATTGTCTGCACTGAAAACGATCAACTCATTCTCAGCAACGAGGCGACGAGATAATTTATGGTTCCGGTCTTTCCTTTGATTGGCGATCCGCTCCTGAACGCGACCTGTAAGCTTTTGGTTGTTCCCACGCTGCGCCTGCGCAAGTCTCAAGGCGAACGCTTCCCGCTCCCGAGGATGCGCGATCTTTTCGCCAGTAGACAACGCGAGTAAGTTCTTGAAGCCTGGATCGATGCCGATCTGTCCGTTGGCGACGTGCGGGACTACGTTCGGCTCCGCATCGATGAAAAGACATAGATACCATCCACTTGCTCGCTTAACGACGCGGCCACACTTGATTGCCCCTTCCGGCAAGGTCTGTTTATGGAAGCGTACGCGACCTATGCCCTGAAGGGACGCGCGGCTATTCGGCCAGAGCTTTATCGGATCAGGAAACGGAATACTGTTGAGCGTGTTGCGACGACCCTTCAAGCGAGGCTTACGCGCTAGTTTGCCGAAACACCTAGACCACGCACCTTGCGCGCCTGAAAGCGTCTCGCGCAAGACGTGACTAGGAATGTCAAGCTTCCGACTGTGGCCGTTCAGCAGGCCCTTGAACGTTAACGGGTGATAATAAATTCCGTCCCTCGCGTCATTTTCTATCTTCCTGATGGCCCAGTTCCAGACGCTCGTGAGATGGAATAAATAACGCTCAAGGTCGCGCTCTTGGCGTCTCGTTAGTTTTAGTTTTAGTTGGCGCTGAATCATCTTGATTTCAAATTAGGCACCCGCGCGCCGCAATTAACAGCTCAGAGATTGGGTAAGGCCGTGTCCTTTCGGTAGCAGGAGCAAACATGTTGGGCTTTCGCCCTCCCGCGATTCGTTACCTACTCGCTCTCCTGCACGCTTTCGCGTCACGGCCATAAGCTTTTCAAGGAACCTCGTCTGCGAGGCCCACGGACTCACGTAAGGCTTTCGCGTACTGCCAATGCGCCTCCGACAGGCCAGATAAAGCATCACTGATTGGCGCTTCAAACTTATGGGACTCTTCCGCAAGGCGATTCGCCAGTTGTTCGTGTTCTTCTATTTTTTCTTGTGTTGTCATTACCTTATTCCTTTTCAAATATCTGTGCGGGCGAGGAAGAAGACCAAAACTCGCCCGCATCCCAAGCCGATTTAACCTATGCCCCCCAAAGGCTGCGCTAGCGCACATCGGCATGGAAACTAAACTGAAGGCTCGTTCAGCCACTTAACTTCAGTAATTTCAACCTTCCGGGTTTTCGATACGTCCCACGCCGGGTTTGCCCAAAACTTTCGGTGAAGATCGTCAGGGTCTAGTGCTGTCCAGACTTCGCTGACAGTGCGCGGCTTACCGAACCCCTTGTCAGGTGTCTCTCGCCACGTTATTCGCGCCCTCTGTGGCTCTGGGGTCTCTTTTGTTTGCTGTGTTCCTGGTAGAAGGTCTTTTAATGTCATGCTGTCTCCGCTCAGAATGGAATGTCCTCATCGTCAGGATCGGCAGGCGCTTCTTGCGGTGCCTTCCCTTGCGTTTGCGGGCGCTCTGGCGCTTCATCCCGGTTGCCGCCGATGAACTGCATATCCGTCGCGTGAACCTCAAGCGTGTGCCTGGGCTTGCCATCACGATCCGTCCATTCCTCGACACGTAAGCGGCCTTCGATGTAGACAGGACGGCCCTTAGTTAGATACTGAGAGGCCGTCTCTGCCCGTCGCCCCCACAACGTGACTCGAAACCAAGTCGTAACGTCCACAAGCTCACCTGTGGTCTTATCTTTTCGTTTTTCGTTTGTTGCCAGCGAAAAGCTGCACACGGGATCGCCTTGAGGTGTATAGCGAAGTTCCGGGTCTTTGCCGAGGTTCCCAACTGCGATTATTTTATTGAACGACATTGGTTCTCCTAGAAGGGAATGTCATCGCTGCCGCCCATGTCACAGGCCGCGATGTCGATGTCCAGAGTGTTCAGAATCTCAGCTTCGTCCTTGCTGAGAATTGAGCCGTCCGCCTTGCACCGGGCCTCGAACGCCTGCATGATTCGCACTCCGCGTTCGATGGTTTCCAGCGGCGCGGCCTCTGCCGCTTCCTTCGTTCTGAACCCGAAAATGCGCTCGAATACCTTGAGTCGCATTTGCTTTTCGGCCTTAGCAGACCCGCCCCACAGGAGTTCGATTGCTGCGTTGAATTCGGCAACGAGGATCTCGCGCCGCTGGCGTCGTTCGTAGTAATCAGAGTGGCCTTCATCGGAGATAAGCGCCGTGCTGCTTTGGCCGCTTTCGATCTTCACCGGGGCGAGCGTTAACTGGACGCCATCAAAATGTGGCTTAATTGAATCCCAGACTTGCTTGTAGCCGCCCTTGTCATAGCGGGGCTTGTCAGACCAGCGAATGACCTTTCCGTTTAGTGCCCATGTCCGGTCTTTCAAGACATCAACTCGGTGAACCATGCGGCCTTCGCTCTCTTTCCTAATCCCGGCTCTTACCTTCGCTTTGCGCTCAAGGCTCAACTCAAGCAAAAGATGCGGCTCGTAGCCGAAAGACTCGCTCCCGCCGGCTTTGAATTGGGTTCCAGTCTTAACGAGCTTCGTATCGCCCGGCTTCTTTTCGTCCTCAATTTCTTCCATTACATTCCCAAGGCGACCGAGCGCGAAGCCGTGCATCGGTGAGTTAAGAAACGCGGTCGTGTACTCACTCCATAGCGCCTTGATGTCGCCCCAAACGTTGATCGGAATTCTGCCGCCATTCCGCATCTTGAAAGATTGCATTAACTCCTGCCAGATAATCGTCAACGAGTCCCCGGCCCACACACAGGCACCCGCCTTTTCAGCCTCCCGAATATCACTCAACATCGCCTTGAAAGTAGGCGTGGTTCGTTGAACCAACTCGACGCCCTCAAGCGCAAACATCGGCTTGAGAAACTGCCATCCCGGTTCCGTATCTGTTACCCAGACCGGAGCGTGATTGTGATGCTCGACCGATAGCGCGAGCGCAAGCATCGCTGCCGACGTGGTCTTGCCCGATCCCTGGCCTCCAAACCAACCAACCTTGATCGGCACTACTCCCGCCGCTTGCGGCTTCAATTTCTGCTGAATATCTGCTACTGCCGTCGCCATAATTTTCTCCTTTGTGACCCTTGCCGTTCTTTAGCAAGGAGTTTGTTTTTGAAATCGACTCACTCAAAACTTCAAGAGGCGACCAATCGCCCTCAGAATCCTTTGCCATCGTGGTATCCGTTCCGGGACGTTCGCGTAACTTGCAACTGAGTTCTCATAGCGGGCCATCGTTTCCTCGACGGTTGTGTTTAGTAGCGTTGTCTCTTTTCTCATCTCAATGTTCTCCCGGCTCATCCGTGGCGTTCATTGAATCGCCCTCATTGCCTTGTCAGTTCATCGAATCGCTGCATGTATGAAAACTTTGCGCCCACTGGACTCCACGGATCGATCCGCATTTCCAGCGCCCCAACCCGCACATCTTGCCAAGCAACAGGCGCGGGTTTCATCAAGTCGCGCTGCTCTGTTCGGAGTAGTTGATTGTCTGCGGTTTTGATCGCCGCTGGCTCGTCAGGGTCAAGCCCGTACTTGCGATAGATTGCCGCTTGCAGCGTCTTTTCTGCGGCGCGGTAGCCTTCCATACCAACCGAGTGCTTAATCGGGCGTGGAACGTCAATCAGATACGCTTCTGAGGCGTCATGTAGCAGTCCCATTAGCGCGAGTTCGGGCGGCACAACTCGACTAACTAGAACGCAATGCTGAGCCACGGAATAGAAGGTTTCGACGTGCCCACCGTAGCGACAAAGATTAGCCAGAGCGTGAGCGATATCGCGGATGTCAATATCCTCATAGCGCGGCTCAAGCGGGAAGAACTGCTTGCCCGTGTAGGTCTGAATCCAATCAGTATGTCGTGGCGCGATTACTGCGTTCATAAAGTCACCATTCAAAGGTTCTCAACAACCGTAGTGCGTTAATGAAAAAGCGGAACATTACAGTTTCTTTGCGCGCTTAATTGCTCTGTCAATGATTTCGTATTGCTCAGGTGAGCAGTAGTAAAACTCCGCAGTTCCCGGTTGGCGATCACTCCTGGGATGCACCGATAGAATCGCTTGCCCAAGAATCGCATACCGACCCGTCGCACCGTTCCGCAGCGTCTCAATCTGTTCGATCTGCTTCTTTGTCAGGTTGATAGTTACGCCCTTCATCTTTCACGCCCTCTCAAACTCAACCTTCTTTAACCCGCCAGTCGCACTCATGTACGCTTCGATAAATACTTGCGCGACCTCTGGCACAATTGCGTTGCCGTAGCCTTTAAGCGCGTTTCGTTCCAACTGGACGGATAGCCCATTGCAAGGCAGTAGATCGCTGTAATCACCCGCCAAGGCGCTCCGCGCTCTAACAAGCGAGTTACCATTGACGGCGAGTGGCGCTGCCGTGCTGCAAGGTACGCTGTCGTTCTTGATAAGTCCTTGCCGTCCCTCGCCGCCGGCGTCGGCCACAAAGAAGATTCGGTTGCGCTGGTGGTCGGCATCGACGCATAGAGCTGGCAGTACCGCCGCCGCGCAGGCGTAGCCTTCCGCTTCCAGCTCAATAAGCGCATCGTCAAGCCATCCCCATCGAATTGCGTTCGTAACTTGCTCTCCAAGGATTGTTGCAGGGCGACACTCGCGGGCGAGCCTTGAAAAATACGGCCACAGGTGGCGCTCGTCGTCGTACCCCTGGTCCTCTCCGGCAACACTCCACGGTTGGCAGGGACAGCTTCCAGTCCAAACAGGTTCGGCGTCCGCCCATCCCGCGAGTCGCAAAGCGTAAGACCACCCGCCAATGCCCGCGAAGAAGTGACACTGTGCGAATCCCCGCAAATCACTCGGCTGGACTTGTTTGATACTTCGATCATCTACCTCGCCATCAGCAATCAGGTGTTGCTTGACTAACTCTCGCAGCCACGCCGCCGCATACGGATCGTTTTCGTTGTAATACGCGGACATTAAACCTCTTCATATCTCGGAACTTTGAACCCGCCAGCCTCTTCCAACATCATTAGCCGTCTTGCTTCTCTCTCTTCTGCCAGCCTGAAAAACCTATGTGCTGCTACTCGATACACGTCTTTGAAGCTCTGAAATGGTAAGCGCTGATCGCCCGGCCAATACTCGGCAATTAGAGCCTCTATTTCCGCGTGGGCGAATCCTGCTTCTTTCATTGTTTACTGGCCTTTGTGCGCTACCGCACGGTTCCTTGCTTGCCTTGTAACGCAATCTGTGGTTGAATTTGCCCCACTCTTTCCCCCTTACCTTTGGGTTTGCCCTCTTGGTTAGCTGCTACTTTTTAGGCAGCCTTAACGTCAAGTCCGTACAGTTTGCCGATGCGCTTAATCGCCACACGAGTTTTTGTGACGGAACCCACGTCGCTAATATCTGTGATTGAAATATCCAAAACTTCGCACAGGCGTTCAACTACTTGATAGGAAGGACGATTCTTGCCGCATTCATACATTGAATAAGAAGCTCGGCTGGCTCCAATCTGCTCCGCAAGCCATTTCTGGCTGAGTCCTTTGCTCTCGCGGACAGCATGAAGTTTTTCATGGTCGATGGTGACGTGTCTTAAATCAGTCAACTCAGGCATGTCACGAGACTAGCCCAGATTTACCTAGTTGTCAATAGGGGATGGCAAAAAAACAAGCCGCGCTTGTCTCGAAAAGGAGTAAAATTCTCATGGCAAGGAAGAAAATACGGCGAGTACGACGCGATTCTATGGTGGAAACTTTTGGGGAGTGGCTTGTCAGAACCCGAAAAAAGCAAGGACTCACCCAGCTTCAGCTTGCGAGTCGCGTTGGAGTTCACAAAGCAATACATCTCAAACCTGGAACGTGACGCCCCGCACGGCATTTCAGGAGCAAGGCCCACGCCCAGCGCGAAAGTAGTTAAGAAGATAGCAACCGGATTGGACGTTCCTGAATCTGAGGCTTTACGCGCTGCCGGATACTACCCCGAAGAAGCCGAGATCGACCCCCGACAAACTCAGCTTCTCTCCTATTTCCGCGAACTGTCAGATAATGAGCGCGACGATGCCTTGGCGCTAATGGAAACGATTTACAGGCGGAGAGAGCGAACCCGCAAGGTTCCCGTGGCCCTTCCCGCCAAAGGAGTTGCCCCTCATGTCCGGCCATCAAAATCAAGGAAACGCGGATAACGTTGCTGATTTTCCTGTCAACTGGCGAGACATTCGACTGCCCCGCTGGGCCTCCCCCGCTGACGAATTCTTAGCCATTCCGATCCGCGACAACCTACACGAATCTGAGCACGTCCTCCTTGGCGATCTAGCCATAATCCACATCACAGAGACTATCTTCCCCGGCGATCCCATCGTCGTTTTTACCCGCAAGGGCGATGTCTTCTGCCGCTACGATAAAGACCGGCCCGAAGGCGCTATCAGAGGCAAGGTAATCCGCATCGAACGCGACCTCTAAACCCGTCCCTTAAATAATAAAGCAATCCGCGCTTGACTTTTTGCCAGCGAGGGTTTACTGTGTCTTTTGCAATGGCAACTACCAAACAGAACCGCAGGGGCTATGAAGGCTATAAGCGACGGCCCGGAGACGGGCGCGAGCGCGTTATCTGTTCGTCCTGCAATGCTTCAGTCGCGGCGCGGTCGATGACGATCCATAAAAAGGGAACCTTCCACCGACAAAATAAGCGCATCCGGGCGTTGCTTTCCAAGCCGTGCATTACTCAAATCGAAATAGCGGAACGTCTTGGGGTAACAACGCAACGTGTGCAGCAAATTGCGGCGCGAATATTGCAAGTCGATGGGCACGCCCGCCAGCGAGTTTGCACTCTGAGGCGCGTTAGCGACCTAAATGACAACCTACTAAAAACTAACCGTGTTTTAGTTGCACTCCGCACTACTTGCGCCCGTGAGGGGCTGACCTTTGAGGCGGTGACTTACCTAAAAAATGAAGCATCTGTAATTCATTGCAGGAAAGTAAAAGTGGAAGGCCAAACGTGCCGTCTAACCCTCGCGGCCAGCCGGGGGCGGTATGTCTCTTTTCGTCGCCCTTCCAACCTGACCGACGAATCATTTGTTTTATCTCTCTTGCCTGACCATCGATGGGTGGTAGTTCCTCGGGCGGCACTTCCTGCCAAGCAAACAACGTTTGCGCCAGAACCCAAACCCAATTACGGAACGCGGAACACGCGGCATGATTGGCCCGACTACATCAACGCATGGCATCTACTCACGGCTGAAAAAGCACAAGCCGAAGCAGCCTAGATTGAATACGGAAGGGGTAAGCCAAGAAAGGGAATCAACCACATGGCAAAGCTAGCACGATTTGTAAACGAGGAAACGGACAAGGAGTTCGTCGTGATATTCAGCGAGGACGATCCTGACTACGCAGCATTTTTAAGTGACGGCTATGGAATGCGGGAGGCCGTGACGATCATCGGAGACGTAACCACGTTTCCCTGCGAAACAGAACTGACCGACCCGAACGCAGCCTAATCGAAAGGATCACCAATGAGCCAAGCGCCAACACTCGGAGAGCAAGCGGCCTGTAAATTAGGAACGCCGCAGTTATGCAAAGAGCGTAGCTGGTGCGTTACTCACAACCGAATGCTGCACTTCTGCGATCCCGATCCGCGCTCAGAAGAAGGGACGATGAAGCAAGCGCGACACATCGTACTTGAGTTTTGGCGCTCATTGCCGGAATACCACAGAACGCTCTGGCTGTTAGAAGGCCCGTGTGAAGAACTTATCGAAACTATCTTTACCTCTCTAATCGAAAGGAACTCAAATGCAACGACCAACACTAGGTAAACACGCAGCCCAGAGACGGCCCCGGCCAAAGACTACAGAGGTTGAGCGATTAAGCTGCTGGTGGCCGATGAAGGTAGACCAGACTCAGAAGGAGAAGAAATAGATGGCCCGCGTTTTAATTGCATGTGAGTTTTCGGGAATTGTTCGAGACGCCTTTCGCGTTCGTGGGCATGAAGCATGGTCGTGCGATCTGCTTCCTTCTGAAAACCCGTCGCAGTATCACCTTCAATGCGACGTACTGCCGATGCTCGTCCGTTGTCGATGGGACTTAATGATTGCGTTTCCTCCCTGTACCCATCTTGCGGTGAGTGGCGCGCGGTGGTTCAAGGATAAACAGAAAGAACAGGCAGCAGCCCTGGCCTTTGTCTGGAAATTACTCAACTGCTCAATTCCACGGATCGCGCTGGAAAACCCGATTGGCGTTATTAGCACTCGGATCGAAAAGCCAACGCAGATTGTTCATCCCTGGCAATTCGGCCACGGCGAAACAAAAGCAACATGCCTCTGGCTAAAGAATCTTCCGAAGTTGATTCCGACAAATATCGTTGAGGGCCGAACACCCCGAGTTCACCATGAATCGCCATCGGCGGATAGATGGAAAAACAGATCAAGGACGCTAATCGGCTTGGCAAACGCGATGGCTGAGCAATGGAGCGTAGCTACTACCTCTACAGGGGAGGGGAAGTAATGGATAGCGATACTCAACTAAAGCCGTGTCCGTTTTGTGGCGAGCTGCCCGAAATTGAAGTAGCGCAAGGTGGAGCGGAAGACGTGGCCTGTTTCAATGTGCATTGTTTAACGCAACCGCGATCACTAGGCATCGCCGGTGAAATATCGGGCCGCGAAGTTTGGAACACCCGCGCCTTCCCCTCAGAGGAAGACAAGAAGCTGCTACAAGATATTGCAAATTGGTTTGAGCAGGCGTGGGCCGCAGATGGTTTTAGCAAGCCACTACAAGAGCTATTGGAGAGAATGAAATGAGCGCAACTGAAAACATGCGAGCCGCCCTTGACCTTAGAGCAAGAGAACTCGCAGCGTGTCCGCATTGCGATGGCGAACGAACGCTAGGCGACTGTCAGGTTACGCGGCGACTGCGATCTCTAGATGCTCGCCACGAAGAACCCCTTGACGGCGATTGGTTCTCAGGCTACGTCCACGAAAGAGGAACCTAAATGAGCAACTACATTGCCTTTAATTGCGCGGAGAGTTTGCACTTTTTCGCCCGCAACGGCGAAGGGGGAATAGACGCCTATCATGCTGATAATTCAGCCTGCGGGACAGCGGAATTCAACCTTGCGGAATTGCTGAACGATGAACTTCCCCGCATGGAAAGGTGCCCGTGGTGCGATCTAGCCACGCTTGGCACGGAACACATGCGAGCGTGTTCTGGCTACAAGAAGCCAGCAACAGAAGCAGAGATACGTGACGCGTATAGCGATCCAACAGAACATACGAAACGAGACATTCTAGATAGAGTTACGCGAACAGGCAGCTTGAGGAGGAGAGAAAAATGAAAGAGACAAAAGCAACGCCACGTCCGTGGGTAGTCTGTAATGACAATCAGGTTTGCGGAGCAACGGACTACATCGCAGGCCTTGCCTACTCCGACTTGCCGGAAGACACGATAAAAGCAAACGCCGAGATGATTTGTCAGCGCCGTGAATGCTCACGATGCGCTAGTAGCGGCACTGTACAAGTTCGGTTCGCACTTGCATGGCTGTAATGACACTGGCCGCTCGGGAAAATGCGACTGCGGATATCTTGCCGCGCAGCTTGCAGCTTGAGTAACTAAAAGAGGGAGAAGGTGAGAGCGATGAACGATTCTTTAACGCCAGAACGCGATGCGTTATTTGCGACTCTGGAGCAGCAAGGGCATATCAAGATTTTCGGGATCGTTGGTGTTCCCGGCCCGTCTGGAATCTATGGCATCTATGGCTGGCAAACAGGCGACGGACGCCGCGCAATCGTCACGGAAACTTACGAAGGTGACATAGTTCTGTATGAGCCACAGGGAGACGGCGAGCGAGCGAATCGGGTAGCCGATTTGATGTTTCAAAAGGCAGCAACTCACGCAAAGAACACCGTTGACGCTCTCGAAAATTTGATTCAAGCAGCCGAAGAGTCTGGCGTTGACGATAAGTTACACGTTGAGATTTCGGATGGCTACCAAGTAATCGCCGACTACAAGGCGGCAACTTACGCTTGCGGGAAGTGCGGCGCAACTCAAGAACAGCACAACTGTCCCGGCGCGGAGCTAGAGCAATGACTACCGCAACCCTAGACCAACCAATCGCGCTCGCTAAGCCAAAGAAAAAGGTTCAGCCTGTTCATGTTCACATTTACCGCAGGGTTCCTAAAAGTGAGCGGACGGATCGCATGAAGTTTGTCTGCGGAATGTTCAAATGCGAGTGTGGTGACTGGTACTGGCTGTAAATCGGTTTGCAGATTCTTAGAGAAGGGGACTACCGCAAACTGTTAACTGCCCGCGTTGCGGACGCGAGATGCTTCTTGAGTGGCGAAAAGACGGCGAATGAAACAGCGCCAGCAAATCAGGACTAACGGATAAAGGAGAAACCATGAGAGACGAAGACGAGATTCAAAAGATGGCTGACAAAGCCTCAAGCACGGTTGACGAGCCAACTAAATACCCCGGAATGAGCTATGAGGATGGCGTTCTCGCCGCGTTGGACTGGGTACTTGACGAAAGCATTCCAGACGAAGAAAACCCGCTCGCATGATCGCCAGAAAGCCATATCATAAGGGCTTCCGCCGTCTCACGTTTGATGAGGCTAAAGAGCGCCTAAGAGCGAAGCAAGGTAAGCGCCCTGCCAGATACGGATTGAAACGCCAGAAGGCCAGTTTAGGCCAAAGAAAGCCTCTCAAGCCGAAGGTTGACCGGAAGTTGGCAGAGTGGAGCCGGAAGGTACGCGAGAGAGACGGGAATCAGTGCCAATGGCCGGGAGGCTGTCAGACTGGAGATACCAGGATTGACGCGCATCACAAGTTGAAACGAAGCCAGCGGCCCGACAGGAAGTACGACGTTGATTGCGGCGTTGCGCTCTGTAGGACACATCACCAGTGGACAGATGATCATCACGATCAAGCGGTATCAATAGGTCTCTTGGATTTAACCAGCTATGAACTTGCACGGAAAGAATTGAGGGCAGCTTGAGACTAGTCAACGGCGAACGCCGATATAACGTGTGGGCCGGAAACCCTAACGGGATGGCAGAGGTTGAAACCCGTTGCGTTGAAGAAATTCACGAATCGGGACGCGGTGGAATGTTTCGGCAATGCGACCGGAAACGCGGCTTTGGGCCTGACGAATTGTACTGCAAGAAACACGCTGAACAGTTCATCGAAGCACCGATAGCGACTTGGTATTACACCAGTCCACACGGATGGGAAGTCAAGCCGGAACCGATCTACAAAGAGACAAGCGAAACTATCTTAATCAAGCAAGGTAACAGACTCGTCTCCACAAAGAAGCGCGGTTATTACTCCTACTGGCCCACGCGAGACGCGGCAACCCAACATCTGAAAATGAGACTTGAGCGCCAACGCGCAGAACTGGCGACGAACGAAAGAGCGTTTGACGAAACGCTGAAAGCAAAAGACAAATGACTGTCAGATGTGCCGCCTGTAATCGAATCACCGAAAACGTCAAGACGGTGAAAGGGTACTCTCCTTGCTGTGGCTCGTGGCAATCAACTTTTAGAGTATTGAAAAAGTATCTGACTGTGAATAAGAAAAAGAAAGAGGCGAGGGCGCAAGCATGAAAGCCAGAGAAGCGCAAAGAGATCGTTGTTCTTTGTCCGCTCCATGCGGCGACCTATGATCTTCTACAAGGTTGCAAAGCAGCATTGGAAGTAATCGAACCGAACCCTATAAGGAGAAGCGATGAAGCGAGAACAGCAACTTGAGGTAGCCGTGCAAGCCCTTCAGGATATCATTGACCCCATCGGTAAGATCATACGAGAGATGCCTGAAGGCCACCGACTTGAAGGCCGAGCCGCTTATGACTGGGCACAAACCGCTGGGCCAGAAATCGCCAAAGATGCTCTTCGTAAAATGGGGCGCGTACCGAGCCAGCGAACTAAAGGAACAAAGTAGTAGCCCCCACTACAGAGCGAGAAGGGAAGCTAACAGGTGAGCAACCTAACCAAAGAACTCCAAGAGATTGCAGAGCGAACCCTTTCCATAAAAGAGGAGTACGCCCGTGCTCGACGACTGCTCACTATAGCAGGGGAGCTACAGACTGAGCTTGCCGAGAAGGATGCGCATATTGCCGCGCTTGATACTGCATTAGTTGAAACGTCGTTTGGCGCACGGTGTGTTGAGAATCGACTGACCACCCAACTTGCCGAGGCTAAGGCAGAGACTGAGCAGTTGCGGGCGGTCGGCGAAGCGTTAAAGGCATCTAGCGAAAGCAAGGGCCAAACGAAAAGCCGAGAGAAAGCCATGAAACAGACAACCACTAAACCAGAAGCAGAGGTCTAAATGCGACGACGCTGGGGCATTCAGGCCGGAACAAATTGGTGGATTAGCCTCGGGTTTCATTTCGACCATACAGACCCAAGCATTACGATTCATCTTCCGGGGATTATTCTCTGTCTTGGGCGATGCAAACAGCCGGGCTTTAGACGTGCGCCCCGTTCCACACCATCCCATCCCGAAGACACCTGCAAGCAATGTGGCGGCTCGAACGTTAGCTGGTTTGCGCCATCTCTGTTGTGGAACCAATACGCGAGGGATGCGGGCAGGCCGGGAATCCTCTGTCCAGTCTGTTTTATTAAGATCGCGGAGAGCGTCGGACTTCCAGAGCAGACGTGGGAAGTAAAACCAGCACATTGTGGAGAGCGTGAACCATGAAGAAAAAGACTCCTGAAGCTTTAGATCGCATTGCAGGCCGGGTACTGGCCTATCGCCCGAAACCGACAACCATCAAGGCAAAAAGCGAAAGAGAAAGGCGAAAGAAACATGCGAAAACCACATAGAGAAATCTGTTCTATTTGCGGCGAAGTTAGCCGCGTTATGTTCGGCGTGCCGAATGCGATTTGGGAATTGGCAGTTCACGTTTCGCAGTTGCATAGCATTATCTGCCTTCGGTGCTTTACTCGACTTGCTGACGAACGCGGCCTTGAATGGGACAAGGAAATAACCTTCCAACCTGTTAGCCGAATTACCCAAGATCGCATCGTAACAGGCTCGGTTAATTGTGAAGAAAGGCCAACATGAGCAACGAACAATCACAGCCAGTACCAGCGATCTGTCCTGAGTGTAAGCACGGCGGCGAAACGCGAGACGGAATATGCACCGCTGATGTTCCCTACGTCGCTAATTCGATGGAGCTTTGCGCAAGAATGTGCGGCCACCAATGCCCCGCTGCCCCTGCGTCAGCAGAAGTACATCAGCCAGAGCGTCACCCGTTCA
>Ga0070697_100002637_pt1 | contig 13802 bp, 12 predicted proteins | sample KBSK1501metaG_FD_65475 | JGI IMG/M metagenome (GOLD analysis project Ga0070697, IMG submission 65475) | Corn, switchgrass and miscanthus rhizosphere microbial communities from Kellogg Biological Station, Michigan, USA - KBS K1-50-1 metaG | ecosystem: Host-associated > Plants > Roots >...
GGCGAGTTTCCGGGTCAGGCGTTCGTAGAACTCGACCCCGTCCTCGACATGCAGGCCGTTGGCGCACGAGGAGAGCAGCGCCCACATGGGCAGGCGGCCCCGACGCTCGTTGAGCGCGACCACCAGACGGTCAGGGCACAGCTCCGCGATGAGGCGCTCCATCTCCTCGAGGTGCCCGGTCGGCAGGGCCGGACTCCGGGCGGGCGGCGGCGTTGGTGACTCTGCGTTGCCGCCGTCGTGCAGCATTCCGACAATCGAGTAGTGCGGGTAGGGAGCCGCCTCGATCCCCTCGACGATCTTCCGCGCCAGCAACCCCGAGCCGAGGATCAGCACTCTCTGGGGCGCCTCCCCGCGCGCGTCCACGCCCTGGGACACCGCCCGCAGCGGCATCACCAGACCCAGCACCAGCAGGAAGGCCGAAAGCAGCAGGGGTGCGCTCAGCTCCACGCCCGGCAGCAGCGCGTAGCCGGCGCCCAGCAGCAGGACCGTGAGGCCCAGCAGGTGCACCGTCCGTCGCGCGCTCGTCTTGACGTCGCGCAGGGCCCGCGGCGGATAGAGCTCGTTCAAATAGGACGCCGCCAGATAGCACCCGGAGACGGCGAGGGCCGGTACCACCACGGCGGGCGTGCCGACTCCATCGAGCAGCGTGGAACGCGGGTGCATCGCGATCAGCACGCATACGGCACCGAAGACGGAGCCCGCTTCAAGAAAGGCCAGCGTCAAACCCATGGTTACTCCTCACGCACCTGCGAGGCCCTTGCGGCGCACGAACCGGTAACGCGAGATCGTGGCCGCCATGGCCGGCAAAGCGTCCGGTGAATCAGCAGGCACGGTGCGAACGATTCGGCCGCGGCAGGCCACGAGGGCGCCCGGCTGTCCGGAGACCTCCAGGGGAAGCGCGAAGTGCATCTCGAGGGGAGTGCTCTCTTCCAGCATCTCGGGGGTTCGGAACAGCACGCCGGAGCGACTGATGTTGTCGGTCATGCCCTCTCGCCAGCTACTTTCGCCACTCTGCCGGAAGTAGAACGGAATCTCGATGGAGAAGCGTGGCGCTCGCACGAATCGGTTCGCCCGTCCTTTCCAAAAGTAAGCGCTTGCATCGGCGCGCGCTCGCACCGAGTCCCTAGCCTGCTTACTGTTGACGTTAGTCACAGCCGGCGGTCCGCAACAATGGCCCTTAGGTGTGCATGCGTGGGCACAAACGTGCCATTACCGATTTCCGGTAACAACCGGAACATTCATGGAGGACCCCTTGACGGCGATGGTGCGGTCGGCTACGGCGGGCGGCGGAGCGCGGAGGGACGGCCGCTCAGCGGTTGCGGTCGTCCACCAGCCGATGCTGGATGGCGTAGAGGGCCAGCTCCAGACGGTTGGACACGCCCAGCTTGGCGTAGATCCGCGTGAGGTGGTGTTTGACCGTCTGCTCGCTGATGGCGCACTGGCGTGCCGTCTCCCGGTTGCTGAGGCCGGCCACGAGGGCGGACACGATCTCCGTCTCGCGGGGGGTGAGGCCCAGACGCTCGCGCTCATCCGGGACCGCGGACACCTGGCGGCGCATGTACTCGACGAGGTTGCCCACCTCCTCGCGGCCCACCCAATACTGGCCGTCGGCGACGCAGCGGATGCACTTGAAGAGCAGCGCCGTAGAGGCCTCCTTGAGCAGGACGCCGCGCGCGCCGCGCTGCAGCGCCTCCACGACGGCCCCGGGCTCGATCGCGGCGGTGAGCACGATGCTGCGCACGCGCATGCCGCGAGCGGACAGCTCGCCCAGGACCTGCAGGCCCGGCACGCTGGGCATGGCCATGTCCAGAAGCAGGATGTCGGGCTTGAGCTGCTGCACCAGCCGCACCGCTTCCCCGCCGTCTCCCGCCTCGCCCACGACTCGAAAGGTACGCTGGGTCTCCAACAGGCGCCGGAGGCCCTCCCGGAAGATCGTGTGATCGTCGGCGATGACGATCTTCATGGGACGAGCCTTGGTGACCGGCGGGCCGGCCTCGAGGTGATGCCCCGGCCTCTCTCGCGGAGGCGCCTTGGTCTTCATCGGTGACGCTTCAACCATGGCCAGCGGGAAGCGACCGCGGGCTGGCCCGAGGAGTAATAGGAGTAATAGTAGGAAGAGCGGTCAGGCTGGTGACGCTCGCCGTTGAAAATGACTCCGAGCGTCTTGGGCTTGTCCAGCAGGTCCAAGGCGGTGTCCAGCATCTCGCGGGGAGTCTTGTCCGCGGCCACGACCAGTATCACGCCGTCGATGGAAGGTTCCAGCAGCCGGTAGTCCGGACAGGGGATGACGGGCGGCGTGTCGACGATCACGTAATCGTATCGGCGGCGGGCCTCCGCCAGCAGATCGGCGAGTCTGGGCGACCGCAGAATCTCGTAGGGAGCCATGACGGGACGGCCGGCGGGCAGCACCCACAGATTGCAGCCCGGGACCGGTTTGCACAGCTCGTCGAGCGGCCGCGCACTTCCCGTAATCGCCTCGGCCAGGCCGGAATCAGTTGGAGACATGCCGAGCTGCGCGACCACGCTGGGCCGCCGCAGGTCGGTTTCCACCAGCAGCACGCGCCGCTCCGCGGCCTGGGCCAACGCCCCGGCGAGGTTGATGGCGGTGGTGGTCTTGCCCTCGCCTCCGCTGGGGCTCGTTATCGCCACCACCGCGAGGTCGTCGTCGGTGTGCCGGCGTTCGACGGCGTGGCGGAGGATCCGGTACTGCTCGGCCTCGAACGAGTCCGGTGCGACCAGGCTCACCAGATGGGCAGCGGGCGTAAAGGACGCGGCCGAGTCTCGGCCGGTCCCGGCTCGCGGCGCCTCGGTCACCGGCGCCGCCATCTCCTCCGCCGGCGCCGACAGCGGCTCCTTCTGTAGCTTGCTGCTCATGACCCTGGCTTCAAGATCAGGCTGGCCAGCGGCGAATGCTCGCCGCCCGCCGCCAGGTAGGATGCGCCCACGATGGCGGCCAGGCCCAATGTCGCCGCGGCGGTCGTGAGGACGATCTGGCGGCGACGCTCTTTCCGGTCCTGCGGGGTGGCGACGCGCGGGATGCTCACCAGAACGGGCACTCGCGCGTGCAGGCGGAGGTCCTCGCTCGTGTGGAAGGAGGTGTCGAGCTGCTCCGTCACGACCACTCCTCCCACGGCGAGGGCGAGGGCCAACAGGGTCCCCAGCAACAACAGCTGCCCGCGGTTGGGGGCCGTCGGCCTCTCGGACACCACGGCGGGCTCGATGATGCGGAACTGCTCGCCCTTCTGCCGTCGCTCCATGCTCTCCGCCACCTCGGCTTCGCCCTGGCGCATGAGCAGCGAGTGGTACTGCTCCTTGGTGGCCTCGTAATCGCGCGCCAGGCGCTGGTACTCCTGCTCGGTCCGCGGCACGTTCTCGACCCTCGACTGATAGCGCGCCAACGCGCTGTGCAGAGTCTTGGCCTCCGCCTGGAGCGACCGGCTGCGGGCGTCCAGTTCGTCCAGGCTGGCCCGGAGCGGGGCCACCTGGGGGTTGGCCGCCCCCGCCCCGGAGGTCTCGGCCGACAGCTCGCCCTTCTGGGCTCGCGCCTCGAGGGCTGCGATCTCGGCCTGGATCCGCACCACGTCGGGGTACTTGTCGCTGTATCTGGTACGCAGGGTCGTGAGCTGCTTCCGAAGCTCCTCGACGCGCTGGGCCGCGGCGCGCGGGCTGCCGGGATTGATGGAGTTCTCCGCCTCGTCGAGCTGCTTCTGCACGGCCGCCCGGCGCTCCGCGGCCTGGATCTGCTGGTCGCTGTTGAACCGGAGCTGGGAGTTGAGCTGCTCCAGGGTGGCCAGGTTCGCCTCCATCTGCTGCGGCAGCTCCCCGATGTGCCGCTCCTTGAAGCGGCTCACGACCTGCTCCTGCTGCTCGAGGGTGCGCTTCATGTTGTCGAGCTGGACGTGCAGGAACTCGGCCGTGCCCGCGGCCTGCTGTTCGCGCACCTTGAGGTTCTCTTCGATGTAGAAGGAGGCGAGGGTGTTTGCGACCAGGGCTACTTTCTGCGGATCACGGCCGACGTAGCTGATGGTGAACGCCACCGTCGTAGCGCGCTCGTTGCGCGCGGCGCCCCCCTTGAGGTCGATCTGGATGTCGTCGCGCATCCGCTCTACGACCTCCTCCATGGAAGAGCTCCGGCGCAGGTTCGGGTAGAGGTCGAAGCGCCGGACGAGGACCTCGAGCCGCGACCGGCTGAGGATCTCCTGACTGATGGTGTGCAGGCGAATCTCGAGCCCACTGGTCACGGTGGAGCGCACCAGCTCGTCCGGGATCTGCTGCCGGTCGACGAGCACCGTCGCGCTCGAGCGGTAGACGTCGGGCAGGAAGCAAACGACGCTGATCACGGCGGTGAGCGCCGCGACGAAAATGAACACTGCCGGCCAGCGACGGCGGCGCACGGCCGCGGCGGCGCTCGCGAGCGTCACGCCGAGGCGACCTTCCCGTTCCTTTTCCATGGACCTCCGCCCTTGCGGATCAGGGCACTACGACGATATCGCCGGGCTGGAGGGCAAAGTTCTCGCTCTCGCCCCCGGCGCTGATCACCTTCTTGTAGTTGAACGGTAGCCGCTTGTACGCTTGCGCGGTCCCGCGTCCCTGCCCGAAGGGCGGATCCCGCCGCAAGACCACGATCCGATCCGGATCAGCGAAGTCCGCGAACCCACCGGCCAGGGCCAGCAGGTCCAGCACCGTGGTCGGGCTCTTCAGCTTGTAGCGATTTGCGCGTTGCACCTTCCCGATCAGCGACACATTGAAGCTCTGGACCTCGCCCACGATGACCGAGACCTCCCCCGCCGGCACGTACTCCGTGAGCTTCTGCTTGATCGCATCGCGGAGCTGCATGGGCGTCAGGCCGGCGGCCTGGATGTCGTTGATCAGCGGCAGGGAGATTTTACCGTCGGGCCGCACGGGCAAAATGCGGCTGAGCTCGGCGTTCTGCCAGACCGTGACCTGCAGCACGTCCTCGGGGCCGATCCGGTACTCATAGGCCTGGGCTTCGGGCGACGGCGCGGGAACGGTCTGTTCGGCCTGTTCTCCAGCCGCGGCCGAGACGAGAACCCACGAGAAGGCCGCGACCAGCCCCAGCGGACGCCCGGCCCCGACGAGCCGCCGTATCAGACGGTGCGTCATTGTCTGGATTCCTTCGCGCCGTGGTCCGGCATGAGGGTGAAGCCGGCGGCCAGGATGTTCCGCGAGAGCCGAGGCGGCCCGAGGCGTTCGGCGAGCGGCGGGATGAAAAGCCCGCCGTGCTGCACGACGTAGGCGTGGTTGACGAACACCGTCAGCCAGGACCTCGCCCGATACAAGGCTGCGCCTTCGATCCGCCACGACCGCTGCTCCTCCGAGTGCTCCCATTGGCGGAACAGCGCGGGCGATGTGCTCACGGTGAGCATGGGCGACACTCTGTAGGACAGCCTCGCGGCGTAGCTCTCGATGACCAGGGTGCGGTCGAAGACCAGGCTGCGGCCACGTTCATAGCCGACGAACAGCCGCGTTCGCGGTCGCGTCCTCTCCAAGGCGCCGGCCACGTGCCCGCTGAGCGATCCCGCGAGGTAGCGCGGTCCGAACTGCACCGTGAGCGTGGTGTGCGGGGTGACCAGAAAGACGACGCCCGCATCCGAGGACAGTTGCGATCTCAGCCCACGGCCGGAGCCCTCGAGCCGGAGGGCCAGCACGTCACCGCTCGCTCGAAGAACGAGCCTCGAGCTCACGCGATGCTCGAGCTCCAGCTTGCCGCCGACACTTTCCCCCGTGCGCCGGCCGTACTCGACGCCGACCGACGGGATCAGCTCGGCTGCGTACGCGGTCAGGGCATACTCACCCGACAGCGAGACTGACGTGAACGCGTCCAGCCGGTACCGCGCGGTCAGGGCCGCATTTTGGCGGGCGGCCCACCTGCTTGCCGCCGACTCCCCGGAGTAATCCGAATCCAACCCGGCTCGCCCGACTAGCTTGAGCCGTTCGCTGGGCTGATATTCCAGGCTCAACGCTGGTCCGGCGCGCAACCCCGCTGCGCCAAGGCGAGCGTCATCGAAGAAGAGATTGTCGTCGTATCTTGCGCCCACGTAGAGCGATGGGACCACCGTCCATGTCTCGGCAGTGCCGCTCGCCGCCATGCCCAACACACTCGCCAGCGCGGCCACCATCATGCTCGGCCGTGGGACGAGCGTCCTCTCCGGCCGTGAAAAGCAGCCCTCGGGCTCCGGTCCCATATCAGCAAGTATAGCGAAGGCTGAGTGATCGCTCCCCACCTCGGCGTCGAAGCCGTGCCGAAGCGACCAGCCGCGGGACCGTCCTACCTCGCTTCCCGAACTGCCTCGAATTTCACGGGTTGGACGTAAGGAGGGCTGATCGAGAAGTTCGCGATGGCCGCCTCGATCACGAGCGCCCCCGGCGGCCCGTCGTGCGTGAACCGCGCCGTCCCCGTCCGGTTGCGGGTCACGCCCAGGGCCGCCGTATTCGTGCCCGCCGTCTGGCCGGCCGGCACCATGATGTTGAAGGTCGCGAGCACCGATCCCGTCGTGTCGAGCAGCGTGAGGGTGCCGCTGAGGCTGGCGCTCACAGCCCGAACGTATACGGGATCGTCGATCCCGATCCGTTGACCAGCCTCGCCCGGAAAAAGCTCTCCCCCCCCCGTTGCCGTGAAGCTGACGCGCGCCGTCCCCGGCGTCCCCGCGGGGTCGGTGCCCGCGGTGTCGTTCGTGGCCAGCGTGCTCACGCCGCTGCACGCGTCGTCGCCGGAGAAGACCGTCAGGACCCCCGGAGGCGTGCCGCTCCCCGTCGCGTTCTTGAATTCCAGCGAGTAGGAGCTGCCCACCTTCAGGCTCGCCGCGAACCACGTTGTCGCCCCGGCCCCGATCGTGCTCGCCGTCAATCTTCCGTCCGGCACCACGACCGTCTCCCCGAAGCACAGGAGCACGTCGTCGTCCGTCGCGCTGTTGTTCGCCGGGTTGGGATCCCCCATCCCGGCCGGCACCGCCACGGTCGCCGTGTTCCGCAAGCTGGTCGGGCTCGGGCCGACCGTTCCCCGGAATTCGAGTCGCTTCGCGGGGCCGCGGTGTCGGCCATCGCCCGTTCGAGGCTGCCGATCCGGGCGGACCCCGCGACCTGGTCGCGGCCGGTGTTCTCGCCCGAGTGGGAGTCCCGTCTCGATAGCATTCCGCTGACTCCTCGGAAGGACCGGACGACCTACTTCCGGACCTGGCAGACTCGGTGGGACGAGCTGGGCGCCGGCGGGCCGAGCCGAGAAAGGGAAGCCGGCGACTCCGCCGCCAACCTCTACGGCCGCGAGGCGCCGATGCACTGCCCTTCGCCGTACACGGCCTTCTACGTCAACGGCACGGATCGACGCGTGATTCCCTGCGTCTACATGCACAAGGTCCCGGGCCACGAGTTCATACACTTCAAACCCTCGATGACCTTCGAGGAGGTGTGGAATTGCCCGGCCATGGTCGCGGTCCGACGCGCCTTGCACGAAGGGCCCCTCATGCCCGCCTGCCTGAAGTGCCCCTTCTTCTGCTGAGCGCGGGCGCCTAGCTGCCTGTGCTCGATCCCAGCCGCTTGATCAGGACGCTTCTTTTCTCAGCACGGCGCAGATCAGAATCTCTTCTCGGCGGGGCACGTCGAGGCCCTGCAGAGCCATGACCGCTCCGCGGATCAGGGGTGAGGCCGCTACGTCGGCGGCGGGCAGGACCCGCGTCCGCAGACTGATCACGGCCAGCCTCGCGCGGGCCGTGAGCTCGCGTAGGCCGCGGCGGCTGATGTACTGAATGTGTTGGGGCGGAAAGAGGCGCTCGAAGAGTGAGCGCGGACGAGCGGCCGTCAGTCGGCACAGCCGGCGCCCGACCTGATAGACGGTCGAGTCGAAGTTGGGGGTTTGAACGTACAGGAGGCCGCCGGGCGCCATCCGCGATGACACGTCGAGGAAAAAGGCGCCCGGGTCTACCGTGTGCTCGATGACGTCCACGGCGGTCACCATCCGGAAGCCCGAGAACTCCCCCGGCGCTTCGCCGATCTCTCCGTGACAGGCATGGACTCCGCGGGCCTGCGCTTCGGCCACGGCGCGGGCGGCGACGTCCACTCCCATGGGAACCAGCCCGTAGCCCTCGGCGGCGGCGAGCGCGAAGGAGCCCGTGTCGCACCCGATGTCGAGAAGCCGTTCGCCCCTCAACGAGCGGAGGTCCGCGACCTCGGCGATGTGTGAAAAAACACTCTGACACCGGCGAGCGAGCTTCGCCTTCTCCTGCCGGCGGCCGCGGAAGTAGTCGTGCTGGAAATACTCGGCGTTGTCATGGATCGCCGCCTGCTGTGGCGCGCTCGGCCGCGGCAGATAGGTCCAGCTCTGGCAGGAGAGGCATCGCGCTAGCCGGCCGGTTCGGATCTCGAGACTGCCGGTGTCGTCGACGGCCACCCCGCAAACCACACAGCGTTGCGCCCCGGCCAACGGCCTCGATCTGCGCGCATTCCTCAGGGGCTGGCCCCTCCTCCCGGAGTTCCAGACGCGGAATGCCGATTGACCGCGTCTGCCCAACTCGGATAGAAGCGGATGGGCCGGTCGTCACGCAGCGTGGCGACAAGATCATGCCAGTTCACGGATACCTTCTTCAGCAACACCTCGTCGCGAACGTGGCACGTGCGGCGAACATGGCTGGCGAGGGCGTGATCTCCACGGCTCATGAGCATGACGGTCACCTCCTGTTGCTGTGATGGTGGGAGGACGAACGCCGCGTGAGCGACCATCCGGCTGTCCGCCGGAAGCGCGCCGGGCCGACACACTGCGGCCACGAGCAACGTGTCCCCGCCCTCCTGCTGAACATAGCGCGCCAGCTCCCCGGAGCCGGATAGGGCATGGCCCTCTACCGTCGCGGGAGTGCCGGCGGTAAGCATGAGGTACGGGAGCGCCGGCTCCCTGGCCGTCAGGTAGAAGCCGCGCAGTTTGAGCGTCCTGTCCGCATACCACGAGGTAAGAGACTTGTGGGACCGGTTCCACGTATCGGCGCTGAAGGCCGAAGGCTCCACGACGGAATCGAACGGGGCGAAGTAGGCCGCCGGATCCGGAGGCTCATCGAGGAGAACGTCGGCGGAGACGTCATAGTAGCGTTCGGCTCCGCTGGCGTAGAACAGGATGACCTGGCGGCTGGCGACGAGCGCGCCGGGACCGAGAATCGACCGCGCGGCGGCGCGCGCGATTTCGGCTTCGTGGACGCCGGGCCCAAGCGGGCCATGCGGTACGCGCAGCCCGGGCGTGATCAAGACGGCCATGATGAACAAGACCGATATGCTCACGACCGCGGCACGAACCTGCGTTGACAGCGCCCGGGTCAGCACATACAGGAACGTCAGCGCCGCCACTCCTATGCCGGCGATGTACAGGAGAATCTCGGGCAGGAAATAGCCGGGCCCCCAATATTTGCGCTGCACGAAGAGAAGCAGGAACATCGGATAAGGAAGCGCGGCGATCGCCAGTGCCCGGGTCGAGGGCGGCACCAGCAGTGTGATCAGGGCGAGGAGGATCAGGGGGATCTGAAACCGAACCGGCACCAGGAGCAGCTTGGCCGGACCGACGGCGCGGAGGAGGCCCCAGAACACCTCGTAGAAGCGCATGTGCGTGCCAAGACTGGCGAGCGGACCGGCGACCGGGTCTGCAGCCTGAATCAACTGCAAGATCTGGGCGCGATGGGGGATCACGAACGCGGCCAGGTATGGCACGCCGATCGTGGCGGCCCCCGCTCCCAACGCTGCCAGCGGTCCCGACGCCCGACGCCAGCCGGTCTCAACCAATACCCACAGCGCATAGACCGCGACGCCTACGGACGCGACGGCGCCGGGATAATGAAGCGCTGAGGAAAACGTCAAGAGGAGGCTGCCGAGGACCAGAAGCGCTTTGTTCCAGCCCGAGATGCGCCCGCTCTCCAATGCGACGAGACCGGCGAAAAGCGCCAGGCTGCGGTGAGTATCGGGCCGCATGTTCGGTCCGAAAAGCGAGGGTTGAACGTAGTTGAAGTACAAGACCGACGGAGCGAACAACAGGCCCAGTTTCACGGGGACAGGGAACCGGCCGGCGCCGATCAACACGAGACTGAGCAGGATCATGAAGAAGGGGGGAATGGCCTCTGCGTAGTAGGGTCGAAAGCCGAGCCGCATGAGCGTCCCGATGATCCAGTAATGCAACGGGGGATGAATGGTCATCGCTCGAAATTCACCGTGCGCAGGATAGGTGACCTTCCCGTAATGCGCCTTCATATATGGCGGATTGAAGAGTCCCAGGTCGTCGAACTGTTGGTAGTGATCCACGAAGAACGCCCACCGCACAGTCGCTCCCGCCATCAAGAGCACCACCGCCAGCACGAGCAGATGCTCCCATCGGGCGGTGCCGACGACCGGGGTCAATCCCTCCCGAGTCAAGTTCCGGCCCGAGTATCCGCGGAGGCGTCGCGCTTGGGCTGATTTCGTCGCCGGGCGACGTGTTCGGGATCGGGCCGTCTCTGCAGGTGAAACCGTGCGGCAATGTCGACGACGGCTATGGCCGCCTTGACAAGATCGATCATCCGCAGCTTCGAAAGCCCCTCACCGCGTCCCACATAGGTGGAGCCGAATTCACCCACGCGCATGTGGTGGGCCAGCAAGAGGCTCAAGACCTCGGTGAGGTAGATCGGACTGCCGTAGCGCAGCGGCCGGCCGCAGATGATCTCCACGCTCCGGCGATCGTAAAAGCGATACCCGTTGCTGTAGTCCGTGATCGCCGGCGTGATCAGAGCGCGAACGGCGGTGTTGGCCACGAAGCTGAGAGCGCGGCGACCCCATGGTCTGTTCACGACACGGCCGCCGGCCGAGTACTTCGAGGCGATAGCGACGTTGTAGCCCTCTTCTCGTAGAAGCCGGAGGCCGGTGTCGAGCTCTTCCGGGCGATGGGAGAGGTCGGCGTCCATCTCTATGAAGACACCGGCCGCCGACTGCTGGAGGCCTCGCTGGAGGCCGGTCCACACCGCGATGCCGCGCTGAGAGCCGCGATGGGTCTTCTGTCTCTGGAGAAGCTCGACGTGGACGTCCTTGCGCTCCCGAATGAACGCGCGCACCCGCTCCACCGTGCCGTCCCTGCTCCCGTCATCGACGATGCAGATGACGTAATCCCCGGCCGGCATCGCGCGGCCGATTCCATCCAGCATGCCGACGATGTTCTCGGCTTCGTTGAGCGTCGGAAGCACGATCCAGGACAGGTTGCGCCTCATGAGCGCTCGTGGGTCGCAGGAACCGGGGCCCGCGCGTCGAGAAGGCTCGTGATCCGCGGGCTCGCGACTCCAGGTGGCCCATCCGCGCCCGGTTGACGGCCTGCGCGGCGGCGGTGTCGAAGGTCTCGATGCCGCTCGCGGGCACGCGGCCCGCATGCTCGGCGTTGAACGTGGACCGATGCGGCGGGTCGCGATTGCGGCGCGCTCACAAGCTGATCCGATCAGAGAAAAACCGACAGGGACACCGTGAGAACGCGGATTCTAGCACGCATTCTAGCGCAATCTGTACTTTCGATCTTGACGCTCTCCGCGAAAAGAGGGTAGTGTCTGAGGCACGTCTGAGGCACGTTAGGCGGGGCGATGTCGATGAGAGCCGGATGTCTTATGGGGCTCATGAGTCGCAGCACCCGCACTCTCGCATGCCTGGCGGCAGGATTGGCTGGCGTTGGAACCCCCGCTCCTATCGATTTGCGCCCCTAATCCTTCCCTCGCACCGCGACAGTCAAGATGCTTATGAGTAATAGGATCATGGCCCTCATCAAGAAAACGGCGTTCGTTCTGAGCACGACGTTGCTGGCCCTCCTCCTTGGGTTGGTGGTGTTCGAGGTGCTGGCAATCGCAGTTCTGACGCTCAGGGACGGCCACTACGTCAGCGCACGGGAGCTTCTCCGGCGCGAGGAAGGCACATTCATAGGCGACGTTACCCGGGGCGGCGGGCAATGCCAGTACGTCGACACCATGTTCCCCCATCCCTACCTGGCCTTCGTGCACCATGCGAACCCGCCCTGCGGCATCGCGGGCATCAACAATATCGGACTGTTTGGCTCCGACTATCCGTCAGAAAAGCGGAGGGACCGCTTCGTCATCCTCGTGACGGGCGGATCCGTTGCCGCCCAGTTCGGCCAGATCTACCCCGGCGGTCCGAGATATCTGGAAGAGGTCCTCAACGCCTCCTACGTGAGCCCGACCGGACAGCCGTTCCTCGTCCTGAACGGCGGAGACGGCGCATGGAAGCAGCCCCAGCAAGCCATCCTCTTCCTGCTCTACAGCGATGCCGTGGACGCGGTCGTCACCCTGGACGGCTACAACGAGCATTACTACACGAGCGGGTCGGTGGCGCTCCGGTTCGAGTATCCGGCCGCGAACTTCATGATGGTCAATCCGTTGGCCGACAACCGCTATGACGTGGTCGCCAGTCGATGGCTCGTGGGGCGGCTGGTGGGATACCTGAGCCGAAATCGGCTCCTGTCACGGTCGCACGGCGCGGTCATGATCGTCCGCGTCCTGCGGTCGGCCGCAGAGCGGTCGTCGACCTCCGGCGCCGACCGGAAGACCACGCTGAACAGCATCTTCGCGCTTCCGCCGGAGTGGGATCAACGGAAGCGTACCGAGTGGTCCCTGGGTCAATACAAGAAGTACATCCGAGCCATGGACGTCCTGGCGGCGGATCGCAAGGTGTTCGCGGCGTTTTTCATACAGCCGTGCCCGGCGATCGGGAAGCGCCTCACCCCGGAAGAGCGGGCCGTGGTGGGGGATCTCAGTTACGGCGCAAGCTACGCACGGATGACGGAGAGCCTGCTGAGTCTCCGACATGACGGAGTCAAGATCTTCAGCTTGCTCGAGCTGTTTCACGACGTGGACCACACCCTGTACGAGGACCATGCGCATATGAAGAAGGACGCGCACGGAGAGAGCGAGGGATACCGACGGATGGCCATCGAGATCGCGCGGATCATTGCCGCCGAATGGGGCCTGAAGCAGAGGGCGCGGAGCTGATCGGAGCCTCGTCACGCCCCCGCATCGAGGACCTGTTGCGATGCCCGCGCACGGGACGACCCATGCGGCTCGTCGCGGGCGCGTACGTCAGCGAAGGGGATCCGAGCGTCGTGTTCCCGATCGAGGAGGGGATTGTCAGGGCCTTCGTCCCGCATGAGCCCGCCGCCGGCGACGTCACCGAGACGATCAAGGCGTTCTATGAGGACAATCCGTTCCCGAACTACGAGGGGACCGAGGACGTCGGGTCACTCATAGAGAAGAGCGTGGCGCGCGGCTTCCCCGAGATGCTGAACCGGTCGATCCCTCCCAACGCGACGGTCCTCGAGGTGGGGTCGGGCACGGGGCAGCTCGGGAACTTCTTGAGCATCGCGGGCCGCCGGGTGCTCTCCACCGACCTCTGCCTGAACTCGCTTCGTCTCGCCGAGCGGTTCCGGGCGGCCAACGGCCTCCAGAACGTGACGTTCGCCCAGATGAACCTCTTCCGCCTGCCGCTCCAGCCCGAGCGCTTCGACGTGGTCATCTGCACCGGGGTCCTCCACCACACCGCGGATCCGCACGGGGGATTCCGGGGGCTGCTGCCCCTGGTGAAGCCTGGCGGCTACGTGCTGGTCGGGCTCTACAACCGCTATGGGCGGGTCAAGACACGGGTCCGGCGAAGGCTCGCCCGCGTGTGGGGCGAGCGTGTCGCCGCCCTCGACCCCTATCTGCGCGCGTACGGCGTCACCAGGGACAAGCGCCGAGCGTGGTTCATGGACCAGTACCGGAACCCGCACGAGTCGCTCCACACGATGGACGAGACGCTCG
>Ga0070697_100002642_pt1 | contig 13786 bp, 14 predicted proteins | sample KBSK1501metaG_FD_65475 | JGI IMG/M metagenome (GOLD analysis project Ga0070697, IMG submission 65475) | Corn, switchgrass and miscanthus rhizosphere microbial communities from Kellogg Biological Station, Michigan, USA - KBS K1-50-1 metaG | ecosystem: Host-associated > Plants > Roots >...
GTGCGGCGGATGGCTTCATGGCTTCGGGCCGCGTCGGCCGGCACGATCGGAGCATCGCCGTAGTCGACGATCGACAGAACCTCGAAGGGGTCGACGCCGGCGTCCATGCTGGGCGAGCTCATCGGGATCGTCCCGTTCACGTCGGCGAGCCGGATCGCGCGCGGACCGAACCGCGCGCCGGGCCGGTACGACACCGTCTCATCGACCGGCGCGCCGACGATCGCGACGTCGTGGCCAACCAGCTCGCCCGGCTCCAGGACGAGCGGGACCTTCGAGAACGTGGCCCCGCCGGCGTATGCCGGCTCGTCGGGCCGTCCCATCTCCCGCATCTACGCCGAGTCCCTGATGGCCGCGGGCCGCTCTGGTTCGTCAGGAGCCGGGGAGGTCGCGATGGGTCCGGGCGACGCGACGGCCGCCGTCGACCGCCCGTTCCCAGGACCCCCGCGACGATGCGATCCCGGGTAGGTCCACCCCAGGACGGCTTTCGGCACGACGACGGCGATCACGAGCGCGACGACGATCAGCGCGCCGACCAGCTCTCGTCCGTTGATGAACGCGATCGCGAGCGCGCATCCGGAGATCAACGCGCTCCACAGGTACATGAGCAGGACCGCCGTCCGATGCGAGTGACCGATGTCGAGGAGGCGGTGATGGATGTGCTCTTTGTCCGCGTGCGTGACCCCCAGCCCGCGACGCATCCTGCGCGCGATCGCGAGCACCACATCCAAGAACGGGATCGCGAGCACGAGCAACGGGACCGCGAGCGGGATCGCGATGGCCGCGAGGTCTCCGGGCGAGGGCGCGTAGGTGTTGCGCCCCACACCTGAGATGGTCGCCACCGCCATCAGGAGCCCGAGGAGCATCGCCCCCGAATCGCCCATGAAGATCTTCGCCGGATAGAAGTTCCACGGCAGGAACCCGAGCGCGGTCCCCGCGGCGACCGCCGAGAGCAGCGCCGCAGAGGTGGGCTCGCCGGTCACGCCCGGCGCGTGTGCCATGTACAGGAAGAACGCGATCGCCCCGATCGCCACCATGCCGGCGGCGAGACCGTCCAACCCGTCGATGAGGTTGACGGCGTTCATCATCGCGACGATCCACAAGACCGTGAGTGGGATCGCCAGCGTCGGATCCAGGGAGACGATGCCTTGCCCCGGGAAGTAGAAGTAGAGCAGCTGCACCCCCAGGAGCGCCACGATGCCGGCCGCGAGCGTCTGTCCCGCGAGCTTGCCGATGGCGGAGAGCCCCCGGGCGTCATCGATCACGCCGACCGCGAGGATCGCCACCGCCCCCACGAGCGTCGCCTCGATGTCGGACGTGGTCTCGTGCAGGCTGGACAGGAACGGGATCAACCTCGACAGGCCCAGGCCCGCCGCCACGCCGAGGAAGATCGCGAGCCCCCCGGCGGTCGGGGTCGGCCTCGGATGGACCTTTCGGTCCGACGGGCGGTCGATCCACCCCAGGCCGAGCGAGAGACGCCTGACCAAGGGGGTCGCGACGAACGACACCCCCGCGCTCGCAGCGAAGACCAGGAGATAGGACAGCACTCGCTCGGGCCATGCTACCCCTGCGTACGGCCGCGTTCCCCCCTCGGGTGGGTTCTACGCGTAGGCCGGGAACCGGGCCACGAGGTCGGCGACCCTGGCGCGGCAGGCGAGCATCACTGACTCATCGGTCGGATGCCGGAGCGCCTCGCCCATGATGCCCGCGACCTCCTTCATCTCGGGCTCATCCATCCCCAGCGTGGCGGGCCCCGGGGTCCCGACCCGGATGCCCGAGGGGTTCAGCGGCGGCATCGGGTCGAAGGGGATCCCGTTCTTGTTGAGGGCGATCCCGATCTCATCGCCGACGGCCTCCGCCTCTTTGCCCGAGATGCCGAGGGGTCGCAGGTCGGCGAGCACGAGGTGCGAGTCGGTTCCCCCCGAGATGATCCGCAACCCTTCGTCCGCTAGCCCTTGCGCGAGTGCTCGCGCCGTGCGGACGGTCCGGGCCGCGTACGCCGCGAAGTCTGGTCCCATCGCCTCCTTGAGGGCGACGGCCTTCGCGGCGATCACGTGCTCGAGCGGACCGCCTTGCATCATGGGGAACACGGCCTTGTCGATCGCCTTCGCGTGCTCCTGCCGGCAGACGATGATGGCGCCGCGCGGGCCGCGCAGGGTTTTGTGCGTGGTGAAGGTGACGACATCGGCGTGCGGGACGGGGTTCGGGTAGGCCCCCCCGGCGCACAGACCGATGAAGTGCGACGCGTCGATCCACAGGAGCGCCCCGACCTCGTCGGCGATCTGCCGGAACGCGGCAAAATCGATGGCCCGTGGATAAGCGGTGAAGCCGGCGAGGATGATCTTCGGACGCTGCTCGAGGGCGAGATCGCGGATGTGGTCCATGTCGAGCTGCTCGGTCTCGCGATCGACCTCGTACCCCACGAAGTTGAACCACATGCCCGACACGTTCACCGGCGAGCCATGGGTGAGGTGACCGCCGTGCGCGAGCACGAGCCCGAGGACCTTGTCATCCGAGCGCGGCTCGAGGAAGGCGCCGAACACGGCCATATTCGCCTGGGCGCCGGCGTGCGGTTGGACGTTCGCGTGCTCCGCGCCGAAGAGCTCCTTCGCGCGATCGATGGCGAGCTGCTCCGTGATGTCGACGAAATGGCACCCGCCGTAGTACCGGCGACCGGGATAGCCCTCGGCGTACTTGTTGTTCATCGTCGATGCGAGCGCCGCAAGCACGGCGGGGCTCGTATAGTTCTCGGACGCGATCAGTCGAAGCGTCGAGCGCTCCCGCCCGAGCTCACCTGCGATCGCGTCGGCCACCTCCGGGTCGGTTGCCCGCAGCGCGTCCCAATCGGCAACGAAGTCCTTCATCGCAACCCCTTCTCGATCTCGGATACCTGTTCCAGTCGCCGGATGTGGCGGCCGCCCTCGAACGGGGTCGCGAGCCACACCCGCAGGATCTCCTTCGCGAGCTCACCGGCGACGACACGGCCGCCCATCGCGAGCACGTTCGCGTCGTTGTGCGCGCGCGACAGGCGCGCCAGGTAGAGGTCGTTGCACAGCGCCGCGCGCGCGCCGTGCACCTTGTTCGCGGCGATCTGCTCGCCCTGGCCCGACCCGCCCAGCACGATCGCGCGATCCGCGCGCCCGTCGACCATGGCGCGAGCGGCCGCAGCGCAGAAGTCCGGATAGTCGACGGGCTCCTCCGAGTCGGTCCCGAGATCGATCACCTCATGGCCCTCCTCATCCAGGAACGCTTTCAGGATCAGCTTGAGCGGGAAGCCGGCGTGGTCGCATCCCATCGCGATCCGCACGATCAGGACTCGTCCACCGCAGCCGCGTTCGCCGGTGCCAACCCGAAGAGTCCGTCGGCGAGCCGCCGGCTCCACTCGTCGAGCTCCCATGCCACGGCCCGGTAGCTGTCGAGCGGCATCCCGAGCGGATCCACGACGTCCTCGTCGTGTGGGTTGCCCTCGAACCCGCTCCGCCGCAACCGATCGGCCTCGGCGAGGCGCTCCGCGAGTGCGTCTGCAACCGACGCCGTTCGGTCGACACCCGGCAGCGCGTCGAGCAGCCGAACGAGCTCTTTGAGCGTGAAGGTCCTGCCCGCCGCCTCCGGCACCAACCGCACGACGGCATCTCGATGTTCGGCGGACATGCCGACGATGAGATCGGCGTCGTCCACGTCGTCGGGGACGAGCGCGTGGCCCTGATGTCCCGAGATGTCCACCCCGCGCTCGGCCGCGGCAGCGACGGACTCCGCCATCGCCGGCGATCCATCCCACCCCGCGGTGCCGGCCGATGACACGGTGGGCGCCGAGGCGCCGAGCCGGCCCTCGAGCGCCGCTCGCAGGAAGCCCTCGGCGAGCGGCGACCGGCACACGTTGCCGGTGCACACGACGAGGATGGAAGCCATGGGCCGCGAGCATAGCACCGGCTTTCCGGCCGCCCGCTGGGCACGTCTCAAGCCTGCAGCAGCGTTCGGATCTCGAACTCCGTGACGGCGCCGGGTCGCAGGACGCGCCATCGCCCGTGCGCCAGATCGACCACCGTCGAGGCGCTCCCCTCGAGCCTCGCCTCCTGGCACAGGTAGACCTCGACGGCGTCTCCGAACGCCTTCGCGAGGCCATCGCAGTCCGACGCCGTCGCGTCCCCCGACCGGTTCGCACTCGAGACCGCGAGCGGGCCGGTCCGCGCGAGGACGGCGAGCGCCATCGGATGGTGGGGCATCCGCACCCCGATGGTGCTCGGGTCTCCTCCGAGGTACCACGCTCGACTCGCCTCGGCTCGCCGGAGTACGAGCGTCAGCGGTCCCGGCCACCAGCGTCCCGCCAGGACCTCGGCGCGCTCGTCGAACACCGCGACCTCGCGTGCGGCCGCGACGTTCGGGACCAACACGGGAAGCTCGAGATCGCGTGGGCGCCCTTTCGCCTCGAAGAGCCGAGCCGTCGCACGATCGTCGTCCGGGCGCGAGCCGATGCCATACACGGTGTCGGTCGGCACCACGATCAGCCCACCCTCGAGCGCTGCCCGGGCGGCGTCCTCGATCGGGTCGATCACACCCGGCGCCCGAGGAGCACGCGGTCCCGCCCGGTGAGGTCGGGCTCCACACGGAGGTCGCGGAACCGGCCCTCGAGACATCGCACGAGCTCCGCCCCCTGCGAGTCGCCGATCTCGAGCGCGAGCAGCCCTGCGGGCCGAAGCCACCGGACCGTCTCGGTCGCGAGGCGGTCGACGAGCTCGACCCCGCCGAGGAGCGCGAGCTCCGGATCGGCGCGCACCTCCACAGGGAGATCGTCGTACAGGTCTGGGTCGAGGTAGGGCGGGTTGCTCAGCACCGCGTCCACGCGGCCGACCAAGCCGGCGGGCAGCGCGTCGAGGAGATCGCCCTCGAGGACGATGACGTCGAGTCGCAGCCGGGAGGCGTTCGCTCGGGCGAGGGCGACGGCCTCGGCCGACAGGTCGGTGGCGAACACGGTCGCATCCGGCCGTTCGTGCTTCACGGAGAGTGCCACCGCACCGGAGCCGGTGCCGACATCGACCACGACCGGGCTCGAGATCGTCTCGATCTCGGCGAGCGCGAAGCCGACGAGCACCTCGGTCTCCGGCCTCGGGACGAACACGCCTGGCCGGACCTCGAGCGAGACCCGGCGGAACGCCTGCTCGCCCGTGAGGTGCTGCAGCGGGGTGCCGGTGCATCGCTGACACAGCGCGCGTCCGAACGTCCTAGCCTCACGCGTATCGAGGCCACGCGTTCGCGCGTACACGCCGGCGCGGTCGGTGCCGAGGACCGTCATCAACAGCGTCTCGGCCGTGGCTCGGGGGCTCTCCACGCCGTGACGATCGAGGTAGTCGCTCGCTCGGCGGAGCACCTCAGCCGGACGCACGATCAGCTTTCGGCGTCGCCGGCGAGCTGCGCGGCGCGCTCGGCCGACAGCAACGCGTCCACGAAGCCGTCGATATCACCGGCCATCACGTCCTGGACCTGATGGAGCGTCACCTTCACCCGATGGTCCGTCACGCGGTCCTCCGTGAAGTTGTACGTGCGGATCTTCTCGGCCCGCTCCCCCGTTCCGACCTGCGATCGCCTCGAGGCGGCCTCCTCCGCGTGCGCAGCGTCCTGGGCGCTCGCGAGCAGGCGGGCGCGCAGGTAGCGCATCGCCTTCTCGCGGTTCTGCAGCTGGGATCGCTCCTCCTGGCTCGTGACGACGATGCCGCTCGGCTTGTGGGTGATCCGCACCGCCGAGTCGGTCGTGTTCACCGACTGGCCCCCGGGACCCGACGAGCGGAACACGTCGAGCTGCAGGTCCTCGGGTCGGATCTCGACCTCGACCTCTTCGGCTTCGGGAAGGACGGCCACGGTCGCGGTCGAGGTGTGCTTGCGCCCCGAGGACTCGGTCACGGGGACGCGCTGCACGCGATGGACGCCGGACTCGTGCTTCAGCCGCGAATACGCGCCCTTGCCGCGCACCTCGAGCACGACCTCTCGGAACCCGCCGAGGTCCGAGGGCGAGGCCGAGAGCACCGTGGTCTTCCACCCGCGGCGTTCCGCGTACCCGCGGTACATCTCGAAGAGCTCGCCCGCCCACAGCGCCGCCTCCTGCCCGCCGGCGCCGGCGCGGATCTCGACGATCACGCCCTTGTCGTCGTTCGGGTCCGTGGGCACGAGCAGGACCTCGAGCTTCGCGCGCAGCTCAGCGGCGCGCCGGTCGGCCTCGGCCGCCTCCGCTCGCAGGTAGGTCGCCATCTCAGGGTCGGGCTCTCCCTCGGCCATGGCCCGAGCCTCTCCGGCCTGGCGGATCGCTTCCTTGTATGCGCGGTACGGCGTCACGATCTCGCCGAGCTCGGCCAGGTCCTTGCCGAGCGTCCGCAGCCGCTCCGGATGCGAGGCCGCGCCGGGCGACGACAGCTGCGCCGCGATCTCCTCGTAGCGCGTCTCGATCTCTCCGAGCCTGGACTCGAGCTCCATGCGCTCGATTATCCCGGTCCGGACGTGGGCCGACCCGGCGAGCCCATCCGGTGTCATGCGTGCGAAGGCGTTACGGGCCGAACGAGCTAATCGTCCTCGTCCTCGTCGCCCCATGACAGGTCGAGCGGCGGGATGTCGGGCACCTCGAGGGCGATCGTCTCGAGCCCGTCCCAGAGCTCCTCGTCGGAGGGGTCGTTCGTTGCCCCCGCCTCCGGTCGAGCCCACGTTGCGCCCTCGGGGCCGGGCATCGAGAAGAGCTCGTCCCGAGGTTCCGCTTCCCCGATCACGATGGGACCGGAGCCGCGGCCGGTGCTGGGGTCGACGGGACGGGAGTCGACCTCATCCCGGACCTGGATCGCCGACTCGAGTTCCTCGGCGACCCCGAGCAGCCGAGCCTGCATCTGCGCGAGCTGACCCACCAGCGTTTCGCGACGCGTCGACAGACCGGCGATCGTGCGATCGGCTTGGTCTCGCGCCTCTCGGAGCGCGCGGTCGGCGGATGCGCGCGCCTCTTCGGCCTTGGCCTGCGCGTCGGTGCGGACGCGATCGGCATCGGCGCGCGCCTCCGAGAGCATGCGCTCGGCGTCCTCGCCGGCCTCTCGGCGCACCCGCTCTGCTGCTTCATCGGCCGCACGGATCACATCGGTGAGCCGAGCGGACAGCTGCTGGTAGGGGTCGACCCGCGGCTCCGCGCTCGCTGCGGCTTCGGCCTCCAGGCGAGCGTCACGGATCATCCGTTCCATCTGCTGAACCTGCACCGCCACGCGCTCGAGGAACTCGCGAACCTGGTCCGGGTCGTACCCCCGACGGATCGTGACGAACTCACGTCGGCGGATCTGATCGGCGCTCGCGAGGACCGGAAGGTCCAGCTCGGTCGCGGACATGGGGAAGCCTCCTCGACTCAGGCGTGACGGGGGGGTCGTGCGGAAGATGGTAGACCGAGCGGTCGCCGATGCAAGGACCCACGGGAAGTTCCCGGCAGGCGCGACGGTTAGCTGTCGGCTGCGGCGGGCGCCTGCGGTTCGCGCTCGCGGCGCAGGACCTCGTTGAACGCCGCGATGGCGACGTCGACCTGTGCGTCGTCGGGCGGTTGCGTGGTGATCTTCTGCAGCCACAGCCCCGGTGTCATGAGCCCCCGCATCACGAGCGAGTTCGGGAACCTGGCGCCGAGGCGCAGCAGCTCGAAGGCGATCCCGGCGATGATCGGGATGGCCACGATGCGCGAACCGATCCGCCACCAGATCCCGGGGTTCCCGAAGACCGCGAACACGAAGATCGTGATGACCATGACGAGCAACAAGAAGTTCGTCCCGCACCGCACGTGCAGCGTCGAGTACCGGTCGACGTGCTCGCGGTCGAGCGGATCGTGATGCTCGAAAGCGGCGATCGTCTTGTGCTCGGCCCCGTGGTACTCGAACACCCGCCGGATCTCCTTCGTACGGCCGATGATCACGAGGTAGCCGAGGAACAGCAGGACGCGGAACACGCCCTCGAGCGCGTTCACGGCGACGCTCGAACCGATGTGGTGACCCACCCATCGGAACGCAACCGCGGGCAGCACGATGAAGATGCCGAGGAAGATGACGGCCGCGATCGTCATCGAGACCGCCATCTGCCGCGAGGAGAGCTGCTCCTCCTTGGGTGCGGACTCACGGGCCGAGATCGACAGGGCGCGGAACCCGATCACCAACGCCTGGCCGAGGGCGATCACGCCTCGGAGACCGGGTTTGCGAAGGATCGGGTGTCGGGCCGCGATCGAGTCGATGTCGTGCGATTCGACGTGGATGCTGGCGTCGGGCTTGCGCACCGCGATCGCCCAGACGTCACGGCCACGCATCATCACTCCCTCGACGACCGCCTGGCCGCCGTAGTAGGGCTGCTGATCAGTCGCCTCCTCCGCCATGAGCGGAGGGCGCTACGCCGAGGGCTCGTCGGCAGGCGCGGCCGGGGCGGGCGCCGCCGCGGCCGCCGGGGCCGTGGACCTGCCGGCCTGCTGGTTGGCGTACCGGCGCTGGAACCGCTCGACGCGACCACCGGTGTCGATGAGCTTCTGCTTGCCCGTATAGAAGGGGTGACAGTTCGAGCAGATCTCGACGCGCAGATCCGGCTTCGTCGAGCGGGTCTCGAACGTGTTCCCGCACGAACAGTGCACCTTGGCGATCACGTACTCAGGATGGATGCCTTGCTTCATCGGTTCATGTCTCCTCGTGTGAGCCGGCCAGCTTACCCGGCCGGTGCCTTCGCGATCTCCTTCAGGAACTGCTCGTTCGACTTCGTCGCTCGGATCTTGTCCGTGAGCAGCTCGAGCGCCGCCCCGGCCTCGAGCGCGTGCAACACCCGGCGCAGGCGCCACACCAGCGCCAGCTCCTCGGTGGGCATGAGCAGCTCCTCCTTGCGCGTGCCGCTCGCCTCGACGTTGATCGCCGGGAAGATGCGCTTCTCGGACAGGGCACGATCCAGGCGGAGCTCCATGTTGCCGGTGCCCTTGAACTCCTCGAAGATCCCCTCGTCCATCCGAGACCCGGTCTCGACGAGGGCGCTCGCGATGATGGTAAGGCTGCCGCCCTCCTCGATATTCCGCGCGGCCCCGAAGAACCTCCGCGGCGGGTAGAGCGCGGTCGAGTCGATCCCGCCCGACAAGATCTTCCCCGAGGCCGGCGCGGCGAGGTTATACGCCCGCGCGAGCCGCGTGATCGAGTCCAGGATGATCGCCACGTCCTGCCCCATCTCGGCCAGGCGCTTCGCCCGCTCGAGCAGCAGCTCGGTGACCTGGATGTGCTGGTCCGGCGGCTTGTCGAACGTGGAGTAGACCACCTCGGCCGGCGACACAGTGCGCTGCCAGTCGGTGACCTCCTCCGGCCGCTCGTCGACGAGCAGGATCATCACGTGGGTATCGGGGCTCGATTGGATGATCCCGTTCGCGATGTTCTTCAGCACGGTGGTCTTGCCCGCCTTCGGGGGAGACACCACCATCCCGCGCTGGCCCTTCCCGATGGGCGCGACCATGTCGACGATCCGGCCGGTCACGTCGGTCGGTCCCGTTTCCAGACGGAACCGCTGGTGGGGGAACAGCGGCGTGAGCTTCTCGAAGACGGGCCGCTGCTTGGCGGCCTCCGGATCCATGCCGTTCACGTCGTCGATCTGCAGGAGGGCGAAGTACTTCTCGCTCTCCTTCGGGGAACGGACCTTGCCCGTGACGGTATCGCCCTTGCGGAGCATGAACCGACGTACCTGCGAGAGCGAGACGTAGATGTCCTGCTGACCCGGCAGGTAGCCAGAGGTCCGCAGGAACCCGTAGCCCTCGGGCAAGATGTCGAGAAGGCCGGTCTGCGTGGGAGCGGTCTGCAGCTCCTCTTTCTGCATCTCGACCTCGCGGACTCGCCGCTCCTCGCGTTGGCGCCGCCGCTCCTCGCGGGAGGGCCGGCGGCCTCGGCTGTCGCGGTCGCCTTGACCGCCCTGGCCCCCTTGCGCGCCTCGGTCGGGCTGCCCGCCGCGGTCGCCACCACCGTGCTGTGGCCCGCGGTCGCGCCCCCCTTGGCCGCCGCCCGGGCGGTCGCGGGTGAACGACCGCTCCCGGGAGGGGTTCCTCACCTCGCCGTTGCCCGAGGAACGCTCGTTCCCGGGCTGGCGCTCGTCCTCGGAGCTCTGCTCCGGGTCCGGCGTGGACGTCGTCGAGGGGCCGTACGTTTGATCCGTTGATGCCGGCGGCGGCGATGAGCTCGCCTCGCCGTTGTGGGACAAGATGCTGTCGATCAGCTCAGCCTTCTTCAGTCCCTTGTGCCCCTCGATCCCGAGGTCGCTCGCCATCTCATGCAGCTCGGCGGCGACCTTCCCCTCGAGGGCGCTCTTGTCGATCGTGGCCAATCTAGGCTCCTTCCTTGCGTTCCTGAAGCGACTTCCAGTCGCCGAGGAACTTCTCCAACCCGATGTCGGTCAACGGGTGTTTCACGAGTTGCTTGAAGACGGCGAAGGGCATCGTCGCGATATCGGCTCCGCAGAGCCCGGCTTCCACGACGTGCATGGGGTGCCGCAGCGATGCCGCCAGCACGTTCGTCTCGTACCCCTGGACCTCGTAGATCTCGCAGATCTGCCGCAGCGCGTGCATGCCGTCGCCCGCCATGTCGTCGATCCGTCCGATGAACGGCGAGACGATGTACGCCCCGATCTCGGCCGCCAAGATCGCCTGCGCGGGAGAGAACACCAGGGTGACGTTGATCTTGAAGCCGTCCTTCATGAGGCGCTTGCCCGCCGTGAGGCCGTCGGGGGTCATCGGCACCTTCACGACCGCGTTCGGCGCCATCTGCGCCAAGCCGACGCCTTGCTCGTACATCGCGTCGGCCTCCAGCTCGGTGGTCTCGAGCGAGATGTCGCCCTCGACCTCCGAGAGGATCTCCTTCCACACCCGCTCGGGGTCGTCGTTCTGCTTCGCGACGAGCGACGGGTTCGTCGTGACGCCGGACAGGACCCCCCACCGGTTGATCTCACGGATCTCGTCGATGTTCGCCGTGTCGAGGAACAATCTCACGGTGTGTCTCCTTCCTTGGCGCGGACGCCGTTCGAACGGGCGTGGGTGTTCTGCACCCATTCCGTCGCGCGCTCCATGATCAGATCGATGACCGCCGCCAGCGAGCGGTCGAAGCTGTAGTTGGGGACCACCGGCACACCGTGCGAGAGCGCTTGGCTCTTGATGTACCGCTGGATCCGCCGGATGTTCTCGAAGCCCTCGAGGTACCTGGGGGCCGGGCGTCCCGCGTGGTCGGCACCCCGCGCGGCGAAATGGCTCCTGTGGACGTCCTCCTCCTCGACGGTGACGATGAGCGGCACCGCGAGGAACCGATCCTGGCGCGACACGAGGTCGAGGAAGCCCGGGACGACGTGCGCGCCCTCGATGATGATGCTGGTGCCCTCGAGCGCCGCTCGCGCGAGCAAGGCGTCGATCCCCACGGCTACCACGTTCGTCTGCTCGCGGAACCCGACGATCGCGGTATCGCGCGTGGGCGCCTCGCGCAACACGGTCCCGGCCTCGAAGGAGGACGTGTGGAGCGCGGGCATGAGCTCCTTGGAGAACAACGCGCGCATGACCTCTCGGACGGCGTCGGTGGCGACCACCCGAACGATGCCGAGGCGCGTGGCCAGCTGGGTGGCGAGCGTCGACTTGCCGACGCCCGTCGTGCCGCCGATCAGCACGACGAGCGGGATGTCGAGCGCCTCGACCTCGCGCCACCGAAGGAACGTCTTCGCGAACCGGTCGCCCGCGAGCTCCGAGATCGCCTCGAGCGCCACCTGGTCGAGCTCTTCGCTCGTGATCGAGGGTGCGCCGGCCTCGATCAGGCGCTCCTCGACCGCCTCCGCCACCTGGTAGGCGCGGAACGGCGACAACCCGGTCACCATCACCTGGGACGCCATGAGGCCCTTCGAATAGGGAAGTCCGGTCTCCCGATCGGAGATCACGATGTGGGGATTCTTCTGGTCTTTCGTCATCGTTTCGCTCGTCGTTGCCTCGCGAGATCGATGGTCTCTCGGAGCGCGGCGTGGATGTCGGTGTCTCCCTCCACCACCACCGCGCGGTTGTCGACGAAGACGACCTCGGCGCCCCGCTCGAGAGCCTTGCGGCACGCGACGTCGATCGCCGCGGCCTTCAGCTCTGTGAGGAGCACCTCGTACCGCTGCGCCCCGTCCATGTCCTGCGTCAACCGGCCACGGTCGGCCAGGTTGTCACTCCACCCCACCACCCGACACCCGTGGGCTGCCTCGAGCGAAGCGATCTGCCCCGTGGCGGCCGCCCCCCGGGCCGTCGTGGTGAAGAACACATCCTTGCCCCGCACATCGTCCAGTGGATGCGGTTCGAATCTCGTCACGATGAGCCGGGCATCACCGCGAAGTCGCTGGACGTGGGATCGCAGAGCGGAGGTGTTCTCGGGCCCGGCGTGTGGGCTGTCCGACATTGTAAAGACAACCAGGTCCGATAGCAACAGGCGGTACGGGCCCAAGTAACCGCCCAGATATTCGGGGGGCGCGGAGGCGGGAACGACCAGGATCCCGGAGTCCCATGGGATCGGAGGCACCGCGGAGCCGCTGCCCTCGAGCACCACCACCCCTGCCTCGAGCCCGACCGCGAGCTCGGCGGCCTCCCGGACGTTCGTGGCCATCGGAGCACCGGCCAAACCCCCGCCGGCTCGGCGAGCTCCGACGGTCGTCACACCCGAGGTCACGGCGTCTTCGAGGTAATCCGACGCAGCGTGCTCCCCGCTCGCGAGGAGCTCGAGCAGCCGGTCGAGCGTCACGCTCCCGGCGAGGGCCACCTGCGGCTCCGAAGGACCCCCGCGGCCCATGGCCACGATCACCGGGTTCGCGTCCATCGCCGCCGCGACCCGGGCGAGCTCGCCGGCGATGGCCGTCTTCCCGGTCCGCTTGCCCGTGCCGATGACCGCGATCGTCGCGACGTCGAGCGGCGGCCCGACGATCGGGGGGTCGAGCCGGAAATCGGGCCCGACGTATGCCACGCCCCGGGCGAGCGCGACGGCCGCCAGCTCCATGCGCTCCCGGTAGCCGAGGATCGGCTCGTCGGACAGATCGAGGACTCCGTCCGGCCGGAGCTCGTCGAGCGCGCGCGCGAGCGCGACCGACGGGTCCCCTGCCACGGACACGACGGGGGTCCCGAGGTCCGGCGGCTCGCCGCCGGCCGGCAGCTTCTCGACCCCGCCGACGAAGAGCGCGGCCACGACCTCGTACCCCTTGGTCCGAGCGACCTCGATCCCCCACCGGGTGACCGGCGGGTAGTGCTCACCGTCGACGAGCACGAGCACCTTCACGAGCCGAGCCTCCCTCGGGGTCGTCCGTGTGGAGCGCGATGTGGGTCGGAGATCGCGAGGTCCCCGGCCTCGCGGCGCTACTCTCCCTGTCGAGCCGCGGGCGCGCGTTGCTGCTGCACCGGAGGCTCGACCTCGCGGTAGAACTGCTCGCCACTCGAGAGCGAGAAGTGCGCGATCACGCCGCCGCCGCCGAAGGGATACCTGCGGGTGATCTTGACCTCGTCGCCCTCGAACTCCAGGACGTTGTAACAGGGTTTCGTGTACCCGCGGAGCCTGAGCGAGGAAACGGTCCCCGCGTTCGCGACGTACAGGTTCTCGAGACGCCACACGTAGGGAACGTGCTTGTGCCCCGAAAGCACGATGTTCACGCCCGCCACGATCAGCTCCTCGAGCAGGTCGCCGGCGTCCATCACGGTGCTGCGCTCGCGTCCGGTCCCCGGGATCGGCAAGAGGTGATGGTGCAACACGAAGACCTTGAGGTCGGCGGGAACGGCGAATTGCTCGCGGATCCAGCC
>Ga0070697_100002643_pt1 | contig 13785 bp, 15 predicted proteins | sample KBSK1501metaG_FD_65475 | JGI IMG/M metagenome (GOLD analysis project Ga0070697, IMG submission 65475) | Corn, switchgrass and miscanthus rhizosphere microbial communities from Kellogg Biological Station, Michigan, USA - KBS K1-50-1 metaG | ecosystem: Host-associated > Plants > Roots >...
ATGCAAATGAGAACGGCTCCCCGGCGGCTGTTGTACGGGCAGCTTTCCCGCGCATTCGATCGGAGGCGAGACGCCTCCGTGCAGGCCGCGGAGACGGCGGCGCTACGAGGAGCCGTTCATCGCAAACTCAGGCCGCGCGCGTGCCGCCAGTCGTACGCCCTTGTGCACGCCGCCACCACCAAAGGGCCGCCGCAACCGGCAGCGTTGCCGCCAGAGTTAAACCGGTGCGGTTAACGTACTCGCCTGATTGCCTCCATTCATCGTGCACCTCGGTGCCATCTTTCATGGGACGAAACAGGCTGCCGCTGCGGTCTTTTTCTCGCGGGGAGTTCTCGATTTGCCGGCGATGGGTGACCTTGGCCACCTGCCTATCGGTCAGTTCGGGACTGAGGTGCTGTTGCGCCGCGATCATCTTTCCAGAAGATCCAACGATTACTTCACGCTGCGGATTCCACGCCAGGTCAACGATTGTCTCGGCAACGCGTTCCGGGTCATAGACCGGCGGAATCGCCTGCACCTTATGTCCGCTGCGATTGGCGGCATGACGGAAGAAAGGCGTGTTCATCGAGACCGGCATCACCGTACACAGATAGATATCGCGCTCATCATTTGCATATAACTCCTGCCGCACCGCATCGGTGAGTCCGCGTATCCCGTGCTTCGAAGCTACATAGGCAGCCTGGTATGGCGCCGCGTGTCTGGCAAGAGCAGCAGCTACGTTGATGAGCACGCCCTGTTCGCGCTTACGAAAATGCCGCAGCGCTTCGGCGGTGCCGTACATGGTGCCAAACAGGTTGATTCGGACGACCTGCTCGTTTTCTTCCATCGGTACCTCGTCAAAGCGGCCGATGACAGAAGCGCCCGCGTTGTTGATCCACACGTCGATCTGGCCGAACTCCTTGATGGCAGATTTGGCTAGCCGCTCAATATCACTCTGGTCTATTACATCCGTCTCTACGGCGATGGCTTCGGCTCCCAGGGCCTCGCACTCCTCGGCTAAGTCTTCCAGCAGCCGCTTGCGCCGCGCCGCCAGCACCAAGCGAGCACCTTCTTCTGCAAAACGCAGCGCCGTGGCCTTGCCGATTCCGCTTGAGGCTCCCGTAATCACTACAACAGGGTTGTTCCAGTTCAATTTCATAGTGCCTCTCTTAAGGGGATTTCTTCGAACAGATGGGCGATAGACTTCAAGAGATGTCTGCTGCGAACGCAGTCAGGGCACGATTCTGACCAGCGCCGGGTGAAGCTCCCACACCGTGGCAACAAAGCCGCTGCCGCGCTTGTGATGAAAATCATGGAAGGCGAGGCCCACCACCTCCACGGGAATGGGATGTGAGAGTTCCTGAAAACCAGTAGTGATAACGACTCCGTGCTGCTTAAGGGCGTTTTGCAGCGCCTGCCGCGAGGAGCAGTATTCGGCATCTACTGGAGTTTCCACGATCATACGGGGAGAATTCTTCGATGGGTCATTGGAAATTTCAATGTGCACATCGCAATCGCCGTGAAACAGCCAAACGAACTGCGCGAACGCATTGGCGATATGAAACATTTGTAGTTCACGGCCGGTGCGCGGGCCGTCGTTGGGAGGATCTGGCGTCTGCGGCCAGCCCAGGACGGTGTTTACATCAACCTCTTGCGGAGTTTCTGGCGGCAAAGGCACGTGCTTGGCTGCGTGACGGTAGTCCTTGCTGTCTGGCTCGTTTGGCTGGCAGCCGCAGATGTCACCAACACCGCCGCCATCGCCACAGGAGAGGATCAACAACAGAAACGCGCCCGCAGACGCTACTCTGATCTTGCTCAACTTGCTCCCAATCTCCTTTATTAAGACGTCAAGTCCGTTCCCGGTGATGCTCTGACGGGCAACCGCATTTCTGCCGTAACGTTCACTACTTAGTAGTGAACCCCCAACTCGTTGCATTGTTCTGGCACTCACAGTGGTGTTTGTTGCGGGGTGCGGTGGTGGGAGCGTCGGCGGCTGCCGATAACTGGTTGCAACGCAATATCACCCCCGCTGCTCGCGAGCAGCACGTTTCAGAACGACGGATTGCTAATCGTTACCTTTGACGAATCCGCCTCCGACAACACCGACGGTGGCGGCCACGTGGCCACTGTCATCGTCAGCTCGAAAGCCAAGAAGGGCTTCCAATCCTCGACGCTCTATCAGCACCAAAATACGTTGAAGCTTTCGCTCGAGGCCTTGGGAGTCAAAGCGTTTCCCGGAGCAGCCACATCGGCCGCCAGTATGGGAGAGTTTTTCACCCAGTAGTCGCGATGAACGTCTAACGCTGGTTGGTCGCGGCTGGCGCCACCGCGGCAGCGGCCCGGCGAATATAAATAGCGCCATTAAAATTCTTGAACTGAATTTCCTGGCCGCCGCCATTAATGGTCCCACGGATGGTTTTGTCGATGCGCACTCGGAACTTGCCGCCCTTACCACGCGCGTCTTCAACAATCGGTTGGGGAGCGCGATTTTGCATTTGTATGTCAAAGTCGCTGAACACGTCACCCTGATCCGAAGTCAAACTGACCGTGGCCTTAAGATCGGCGGGAAACGTTACCTCGATGTCTCCGTTCAGCGAACTAAATGCCATCGGCTTCGTCCGGTCGATGGACTTGAAATTGGCCTTCAGTTCTCCATTCAATGCGTGCGCCACAGCGTAGCCGGATACGTCTTGCAGCGTCACATCGCCATTTACGTTATCAACATCGATTTCGCCATTGGTGCCAGAGACAACTATGTTGCCCTCGTTCACCGAGCGCAGGTTCACCGAGGTGCGCGCCGGCACCAGGATGGTCAAGTCCACAGTTCGCTGCACGGAATCCGCGCCGACGTGAACTTCGTTGTTTTCTTCCTCCACCGTAAGCCCGGTGGAAGGAATCAGCACTCGCCTTTTGTTGCCTTCGTTGGAAGCGTCTTCGCCCAGGTTGCGAACTCGCGCCTCCACCACCACGTTCCCGGCAGCATGAGCCTTTACGGTGATGCTGCCATTCACGAGCCCAGCTTCAACGCGGACGGGGCGCGCAGGATCGGTGAGCGGCACCACCACGCGATCCGCGTTGCCCTGCGCTTCGACACAAACCGGCCAAAGTGCGATGGCAAAAACCATAATGGCAATGCTTCGGAAATACATGTTGAGGTTCGAGGTCATTGGGTTTGGTTTGCGCGAGCGAGCACGCGCAAGTCTCCATTCAGATTTTCCAGCTTGATCTCGGGGCCGCCGGTGCCCACGCGACCGCCAGTGTAGCGGTCCGCGCTATACACGAAGCGCCCGTTCTTACGCTCGGCCTTGCCCGCTGCTGCCGGCACCGCAGTCATAGGGAAATCGCTGTAGATATTTCCTTGCATGGTCTTGAAGCGGAAGTCAGCGGCCAATTGCGGAGCAAAATACAAATCAATGTCCCCGTTAATGGTGCCAAAGTCGGAATCCTGTTTTGGATTTTCGACGAAGGTTACCTTCACATCCCCATTGACCGTGTGCACGTGGCCAGAGCCGCCAACTTCGTCCAGGGCAATTGGGCCGTTCACGTTTTCGACGAAGTAGTCGCCCCGCACCTTCTGCACCCGTATAGAGCCGCCGTTGACGGTCTTCAAATCAAAATCGATGCGCTGCGGCACTTGCAGCGTGAAGTCATAGTGCACGATGTAGTGCCGCTCATCGACGCAGCCGCGCGCCCAGCCATGGTGGCAGCGAAACGGACCATCGACGTAGACCCGCAGTTTGTTTTGAGGCTGGCTGATATCGAGAGTGACTTCCTTTTTGGCCTGCTCAATATCGGCTTGCGAGCGGGCGCGGATCGTCTTCTTGACGACCAACCTGACCTGGTCGGAGGCAGTTCCCACAACATCGATCGAGCCAAACACATTGTCTACCTCGACCGACCTGGCCCCGGTGGCCGGAAAAGAGAAAGTCTTCTGAATAGTCTCTTCCTCTTTGACCTTGCCCTTGAACTCACCGTCCTCATCGTCATCTGGCGCGGGGGGCGTCGCGAATGACAGTGCAACTGTCAGCAAGGCCACAAACAAGAGGCAGAACGTGTAGCGTGGCTTCATTGTTTATCCTCGCCCCAATCTCGCGATGCCCCACGAAGCCCGCTGCCGCACTGCGGGATTGATCTGCGGAGACTGCTGTAGCTCGCGGATATGCGGAACGGCATCGGTCTCACGCATTTCCACCAGCGCGTCAATGAGCGCGATCTGCACCAGCGGCGATTGCTTCGCGCCCAAGGCTTCCGTGACGCCGCGGCGCACTTGCATGTCTTTGTTATGGCGTCGCAGCGAATCGAGCGCTGCCAACCTGACGTCGACGCTGCGATCGAACTTCAGCGCGCGTATGAGCGCCGTAATAATTTCCGGATCAGGTTCAACGAGCTGGTAGCTGCGGCTCACCCCTTGCAAACGCTCGCTGGGCGACTGCTGTTCGAGCATGGAGAGAACCACCAGTTGCCGCGTGTTCGCCAGCTCGCGATGCAGTGCCTGGAACTCGTTGGCATTGGTGTGCGATGGGTTCGAGTAGCGGCCGGCAGCAAATCCGAAAACCAGCAGGACCGCCGTCATAGCCACCTGCGGCCACGCGCCACGCAGCCAGTTGAGGCCTGACCAGAATGGACCGCGTTCTTTCCTCAGCCGGTCGTGCTCCCAGCGGCCTTCCTGATATGCGCTCAGCATGGCTTGGAAGCGGTTCTTCAGCGCCGGGCTGGGCTTTTCCTCTTCGATCTCACCGAGCTGTTTCCACATCTGCACTTGCTCTGCGCAGGCGCTGCACTGCTGCAGATGAAGCTCGATGTCGGAGCGCTCCGGCTGCGCCAACCGCTGGTGGAAGTAATCAGGCAGCAGCTCGGCAGTTTTTTCACATGTCATAACGCACTCCTTGCTGTAGGCCGGGCTTCAATAGCGGCCTGTTTTGCAGCTTATGGACCATCTCCTTGAGGGCTTGCAGCGCGCGGAAGACGCGCACCTTCACCGCGCCTGCCTCACAGCCGAGCAGCTTCCCAATCTCTTCGTAAGTGAGCTCCTGGAACCGGCTCAGGACCAGGACCTCACGTTTTTCTTCCGGCAGCTTCAGGAGTGCGCGGCGCAACAACGCGTTCTGCTGTTGCTCGGATACGGTATCCAGAGGAACAACCGTTGATGGGATCGTCTGCTCATCAAGCGAAGCCTCATTGATCTGGCGGTCGAGGTGGTCGCGGCGTGCGTTGCGCGCTACCTGATACATCCACGCCCGAAAGGCACTGCCCGGCTTGTAGGTGTGCCGGTAACGCAGAATGCGATAAAAGACATCTTGCACCAGGTCTTCGCTCAGCGCCCGATCACCAGTCATGCGCACGAAAAAACTGAATAGCGGCTGCTGATAGCGGTCGAACAAGAGGCCGAGCATCTCCCCAATCCCTTCCCGCACTTGCAGCATCAGTTCCTCGTCGGAAATGGTGGTGGCCATTGCGTGGTCTCTCGAGCGATGCTGCTTTGTGCCTGTCATAGGGGAATACGGCGAGAAGATAAAAAGGTTACAGAGAAAATTGCCGTTTCACTAAGGTGAAGGTGCGCAGAGAAGAAGAAAACTGCCGTCCCAGCAAAACACACCTAGGCGAGCAACCGGTGATTGAGCAGCAGCGTCCATTCCGGCAGAGACTCCTCTAAAAACCACGAACCCCTGGACGTGCCTGTAACTCGGAGTCCAAAGGTGCGAATGTATGAACTCTTCCAGCTTCAAGCAATCACAGATTCTTGCGCTTGCCATACTCAGTTTTCTTGCACTCAACAGTTCTGCTCAGACTTCATTCAAGTTCGCGGCCATCAACTTTCCCGGTTCGAAATCCACGACCGCTAATGGGATCAACAATGCCAATGTGATCGTGGGCTCGTACGTGAGTACCGCTGGTCACAACTTCGGATTCCGGTTACAAAACGGCCACTTCACCACCATCAACGTGCCCGGGTCCACACAAACTTTAGCTTTCGGCATCAATGACCTTGGCGATGTGGTGGGCGCTTACAGCCTGCCAGGGACGCCGAGCCAGCCGGCAAATGAGCACGGTTTCCTTTTGCACAACGGCGTCTTCAAGACCATCGATTTCCCGGGCGCACAATTTACCCAAGCCGACGGCATCAACAAATTTGGGACTATCGTGGGCTCGTACGAAAATGCCCACGGCTTTGTCTTGCAGGGCGGAAAATTCCGCACCGTTGATGCTCCCACCAACGGTAATCCCGCCACCAATCTCACCGGCATCAGCAATCTCGGCGAGATCACCGGCGATGTCTTTAGCGGCGACAACTTTCGCGGGTTCTGGATTGTGGGCACGAGCGACCTGGATTTCCTCAAGCCCTTCCTGGCCAGGGACAATGTTGTCGAAGGTGCGAACGGGCGTGGCGATATCGTGGGCTGCAATATCAACCTCGCGTTCTTAGCTCACAATCCGGAGAGCGGAGAGGTGGAAGGTTCAGAGCGCTTTCCGACCTTGCGAACCATCATGCCGTTCGGAGGGAACAATAGTTGCGCCATGAGCATTAATTACGCGCGCGCAATCGTAGGTTGGTTCTCCGATGCGCAGTTCACGCAGCACGGCTTCCTGGCTATTCCGCAGTAAGGCCAGGACCACAAACAACGTAACGCACACAGGATGACGCGCCCGGCTGCAGAACGCGTGGCCGGGCGCACATCGCCCGCAAGAACCAATGAACAATTAGCTGCCTAAACTAGATTGAGAGCAATACGAGAGATGGCGTGCCGGGCAGCGCTTTACGCATTTTGCGCAGCCGTGCCAGCAGCTTCTCGGCGCCGAGCGCACGCTTCTTACTCAATCGAAGGAGCTTGCGGCTCTCGGCTACGGTCTGCACGGCTGTGCGGCAGGCTTCTTCAGCTCGGCGTCGAGTAGCGATGTAGTCTGCATTTGCCACGGCGCCTAGGATGCCAGAGTGCCGGGGGCTTTTATCACGTCAAAATGCGCCGAGGGCCCAATGGCAACGCTGGCGTAGGGTTGCGGCGAAGCAGAGTCTCACCTGGTTCCAAGCTCCAATCTCTTACTTTTTTGCCTAACAGGTACAACTCGCAATTAAGGAACTCACACTAATTTTCTGGGGGATGACGCTCACCTGTTCCCCGGACTCGGCAACACAACCGTGATGTTTCTTCTGAAGAGAACAGCGACTTAAGCACGGTCCTGGTTTTCTTTTTTCTCTCCACCTGCTCCGGTTGACCTGACGCCCCCGGCTCCCCCGCATTCGGAGGCCCCATGAAGCACACCCAGCCGCTTGTTCTTGCGTTGTTAGTCTTCACGCTGTTCATCTTGTCAGCCCCGGCGCAGGTCAGCTCTGGCACCGGCACCACCAACTTCATTCCTAAATGGACCGGCAGCCACAGCCAGGGAAATTCCACCATATTTCAATCCACCAGCAGCAATATCGGGATCGGCACCACCAGCCCGTCGAGCAAGCTTGATGTTCGCGGCAGCACCAGCATCGGTGGGACGCTAGGCCTGCGCTCCACCGGCACTGCCACTGCTACGGGCGCCTTCAGTTCGCAGCCGTTTGACATGACTGCTTCGGCTTTTAACAGCAGCAGTGGAGCCGCAGTGAATCAAAGATTCCGTTTGCGCGTAGTTCCGTTTAACAACAACAAATCAACTGCAAGCGGCTTTTTGGACGTCCAGTTTGGAACCGGGAGCTCCACGCCCACTTCCACCGGCCTCTCCATAGACCGGGACGGAACGGTGGGAATCTTCACCACTAATAAAGTTAACAGCGTTGGCCTGTTTGCGGACTCGATGGATACCACCAATACCAATTGGGGTGTCGTCGGATTGGCCCAAGGGCCTGCAGGAATCGGAATCGCTGGGGAGGCTGACAATGGCAACCAGGCGGTTGGCGTGCTTGGCGTTTCCGAGAGCGGCGCCGGAGTGTATGGTTCCACGACCACCGGATGGGCAGGATACTTCAACGGGAGCGTCCACGTTGCCGGCACGCTCAGCAAAGCCGCGGGCTCGTTCAAGATTGATCATCCGCTCGATCCCGCCAACAAGTACCTATCGCACTCCTTCGTGGAATCGCCGGACATGATGAATATTTATAACGGAGTGGCGAAGCTCGACGCCAACGGCGAGATCTGGGTGACCATGCCTGAGTGGTTCGACGCTCTGAACCGCGACTTTCGCTATCAGGTGACGCCGATTGGCGCTCCCGGACCCAACCTTTACATCGCAGAGGAAATCGCCAGCAATCGCTTCAAGATTGCCGGTGGCAAGCCGGGAAGCAAAGTCTCATGGCAAGTGACCGGCATTCGCGAGGATGCTTATGCCAACGCCCACCGCATACCGGTGGAGGAGGAAAAGTCCGCAAGCGAACGCGGCCGCTATCTGTATCCCGAACTTTATGGCGCGGGCAAAGAGAAGGGCATCAACGCCGGATTGCCGGCGCAAGTACGGCGGCAATCCAGCCAGGTCGGTCAGCCCGGCGGGAAATAACGGCTGCGCAAAACCGGGACGAACGCCGCTTCGCCTTCGTGAGCCCAGTCGGCGCGAAGGTGGGCTTACGGCGAAGCGTTGCGTGCGTCCCGCTCTGCGCCAGTGATTACTGATCAAGCGGCGCGGGCGCTCACCGGTTGCACCTTGGCGCCCTTAATCAGCAGCCACAGCATGATCGCCAACTCTCCCAGCATGGCGGGGAAGGCGCTGTTGAAGACCCTGGCTTCGTATTGCGGAAACAGCAACCCCGTAAAGCTAATGACCAGATAGGCGAAGCCGTTGATGATCAACCAGGCGCCCAGGATACGAGGGAGGAAGCGCGACCGATACACCAGGATGCCGAAGGGAAAGAGCCATAGACCCCAAAAGATCTCGTTGGCAACGACTCCAGCATGATGCAGGCGGAGGAAGAGCATGGCGAGGGCATCGCGCTGCGGTTTGTCGAATACCGACAGGAAATCGGCGCCACGCACCAGCAGAAGGGCTGCGACGTCGTTCAGCGTGTTGACGAAGTAGATGGGGGTCACCATCAGGCTGCCCAGGATCACCATCAGCCGAGCAAGGTCCTGGTCGACTTCCTTGAGCAGGCGGTACAGAGCCAGCGTGAGGAAGATGGCCATGGTCCCAGTGAACAAGTCGCAGACGATGCCGAGACGAAACAGCGTCTGGTGCGCGGCGATGTTGTTGGCCGTCGCGGTCGCGTTGCCACTCACGAACAAAGTGTTGGGAATGTAAACGAGGCGCAAGGGCGCCGTCATGAGTGATAAGTAGAGGAGCCCGGCGACTCTGGCGTTCCATTTGGTTGAGTGCATGTTTCTCTCCTTATTTCGCAATTGACGAACGGTCCGTGAAGGTCGGGCTCCAACCGGTCGTTCAATAAGCTGTCGTCACAAGCGAACGCCTCGTCCGTCGCGAGTCCTCTGTCTTGGTTTCTAAGCGCCGGCGACTTCAACGCTATGCGCTTCGGCTTGAAGCGGGCGATGCCGTTCGTCAAACCCCTTGACCATCAGCCACACCGACAGAGCCAGATGGATCGGAGCCAGCGGCATCGCCAACACCGTTACGGGCGTATAACCCAAGAGGCCGCGCAGTGTGACCCCTGTGATTTGAAGCACGGTCCCGACCAGCCCAAGAGCAGCCAATGCGCGCGGAACCAGGACAAAACGGTACAGCACGCTGTACAGCAGGAACATCCAGCTAACCACAACAAGTAGCTGCGTATAATGCGCCCATTTCCGTGGCGAGCCGACCACCGCGCCCAGTGCTTGGAAAAGCCCGGCATTCGCAGCGCCTGCCTCGGCGTACCGCTGGCTCAATGACAGCATCGAGAGCAGCGTGCCGTTCTCGACTGCCTGCAGCGAAAAACTGACCACACTTAGAGCCACGAACCAGAGCGCGACCGCCTGGCTGTACCGGCGAAAGATCGGGAATGCCGCGATGGCGATCCCGACTGTAACCGCCCCACTCACTAACGAAAGAAATACTGACGCGCGTACCAGTCCAGAATTCGCCGCAGCATTTTCAAGGAAACCTGGGGGCGCTAAGACTGTCCCCAGCAAGATGAAGGGCAGTGTAAGTCCACCCACAAAATGTGCCAACAACAGCACGCCCATAATTCGGCCAACGCTCTTCGCAGATTTCATTTTTCACTCCGAATAAGGCCGGCCTGCTCCTTCCATCGTTGTTCATTCACACCGAACACGAGGAGCCACAGGATCAGCGCTGCTGCCCCGAGGAGGCCGAAGGATGCAACGTAGGGGAACATGCGGTATCCGAGCGGCGGATACAGGAAGGTCAGCCAACCCAAACCCGCAACTGCCGACACCACGCCCAGGATCCGGGGCAGGAAGGTGGAGCTGAAAATGAGCCAGCCTTTCAGGAGTGTAGAGAATCCGAAAAATGCCAAGGCGATCCCGGCGCCCTGGTCATTTACCTTGAGAAACAGGAGCGCTAGCGCCTGCAACTGTTCCGCGTTAAATACACTCAAGTAGGACGCGCCTCCCAGGACAAACAGGGGAGCGATGTAAAAGAGACGGCTAAAGGTCTTGATGACGCAACCGGTGAGACTGAAGAACGCCGCCAGCAAATTGAGGCTCCTGCCCGCTGGCTTTAGCAGCTCATAAAAGAGAGCTGTCAGGGCGATTTGACTCGCCATTTCGATGAGGTACACGGTGAAACCCCACTGAAACAAGCTCTTGTGCGCCAGTATGTTGGTCGCCGTAGCCGCGGCGTCGCCGAATACCACCAGCCGGTTGCTAACGAAGCCTTGGGCAAATATTCCCGTCAGTATGGTGAGGAGAAAAAACACGCCGGCCATCCTGGCCAAAGAACGCGGCGACGCTTCCCGAATCCGTTCCGTCATTACCGCTGTGCTCATCCTCTTGACCTCCTCATGCGAAGCGTTAAACCCGGCGTTGCATGCGAATCAGATCGGGCCACGATAACGGCGCAGCCGCACCGCCGCAGCGATGAATGCCGTGGCTATTGCCAGGCCGATCCACAGGCCCGGCCTACTGAGAAATTGCCCTAGAGTGAGCGCTGCCATCTCATCCATCACGCTGCCCCCGGGCACCATGGGGCTGGCAGCCTCCGGCCCTGCCAACCGGTGCTGCAGCATGGCAAGGAAATGCGAGGTGTTGAACGCGATTTTCTCGACGCCGTAAATCACGAACGGCGGTAAGAAGGCCCACATAAACGGGGCGCGCGGGGCCCATGCCGAAACCAGCAGCAGCCAGCCATAGATGGGCGCGTACCAAAGGCCATGCACGGTCACAATGTGGTAGAGCAGGAGCAATGAAACATGGAGGAACGATGCTTGTGTCCAGAGCGTCCCGACACTCAGGCCGCTCGCCAGCAGCACCACGCTGCTCAGCAGCAGCATGATCCACTGCGTGACAACGGCAATGGCGAAGCTAAGGAGCGGGATAAGCACGACTGGGATACTTAACTTCGCGAGCACGGTCGTAAGATCTGAAACCGGCAGTGACTTCCAGAACAGAATGCTGCGATCACGGCGCTCTCCGTAGAGCGCGTCGAGACAGTAAAAAATTCCGACAAAAAAAGCGGTGCCCATGATCAGGGCGGCTGCGAAGAAGTACGGCTGCTGGATCAGATCGCGCTGCTTCATCGGCTCGAGGGCCGCCACAGCGCGCATCTTCGCCGGCAGATAAGCCAGACTGATCAAGAAACCAAACAGAAACACAGCGCCGGCGCTCAGCGGCGCGAGATAGATGTAACGGTTCTCCCATAGTTCGCGGCGCAGCGACCAGTACAGGCGCCGGGTCGCAGGGATGACTGGAGGCGTCACGTCCTGCGTTTCTAGCGGAGACTGGTTCATGGCATTCGATTGCGTATTCATCGAGCCGCTCCTTGTGCTTGGCCGGCCTGATCGCCAATGATGGCAACGAACAAGTCGGCAATGCTGGGCGTGCGCAGGTCGCCCAGCGCCGCCAGTTTCTGACGATCGACAGAATCGAATAGGAGCACGCTGCGGCCGATCGCCTGGCGCTCGTGCATCGGCTTGAGCGCCCGGGCTGCGGCCACCTGCTCGGGACGCACCATAACTTCCAGGTAGCGCGACTCCACTTCTTCCATGCTGCGATTGAAGACGATGCGGCCGCGATCGAGGAACATGACATCGGTGAGGATGTGCTGGATCTCATCCACCTGGTGTGTCGCCACCACGATGGTGCGGTTGCGATCGTAATAGTCATTCAGCAGGGAATCGTAAAACTGCTTGCGATACAGGATGTCGAGTCCCAGCGTGGGCTCATCCAGCACCAGCAATCTTGCGTCGATGGCCATCACCAGAGCCAGGTGGAGTTGCGTCACCATGCCCTTCGATAATTCCCTGACCTTGCTATCGCGCCGGATGGTGGTCTTGGTAAGAAAAGCTTCCGCCTTCGCACGGTCGAATCGCGGATGCACGCCGGCGACGTAGTCGAGCGCCTGCCAAACCCGCATCCAGCGCGGCAGCACGGCGACATCGGCAATGAAGCAGACATCGCGCATCAGCTGATCGCGCTCCTCCCAGGGGTTGCGTCCCAGCACCCTCAGTTCTCCCTGATAGGGAGTGAGGCCGAGAATCGCGTTGAGCGCGGTAGTCTTGCCGGCGCCATTGGGACCGATGAGCCCGAGGATGCGGCCCTCTTCAACCCGCAGATCCACGCCGTCCAACGCGATGGTTGCGCCGAAGGCCTTGCGCAGGCCGCGCGCTTCTATGCATGCCATGGCTTCAGCGCTCCTCCTCTTCGTTTTTCGACTTCGACCGCGGACTTGCGCCACCTTCCAGCAGTTCTTCCGGTTTCAGGCCAAGCCGCTGAATGGTGGCGTAGACTCTGGGCCATTGTTCGGCGAGAAACTTCTCGCGTTCGGCTTGCAGCAGCAAACGTCGCGCCCCGGCATTGATGAACATGCCGCGGCCTCGCCGGGTCTCCACCAGCCCCTCGTCTACCAATTGCTGATAGCCCTTAAGAACCGTGAGCGGATTGACGCGATACTCGGCTGCGACATTGCGCACCGAGGGTAGCGGATCGCCTTCCTTGAGCACGCCGTCGAGGATCATGGCGACGACACGATCGCGAAGTTGGCGGTAAATCGGCTGCCCGTCATTCCACTCACGGTCCATCCTGTTTGTCCAAACGAGAGGATACTCTCGTGTTACTTTGCGGCTACTGTGCTGACGCGCTTCAGGTCGAAGTGCGCGTGGACCGGCTTCTCGCCCGGCAGCATGTACGTCCAATCCTCGATGTGGTGGTCGGCATCGATGGCGGTGAACACGGCGTGGTACATGTGTCCGTATTGATTGCCGCCGGAGAGATCGAGAAAATCGAATTCCACCTTCTTCCCGTCCGGTGAGGTCCGGGCGACCATCCGCGGCCGGTTGCCGGCATCGCAATAGTGAGTCAGCAGCAGGCGATCGCCATCCACATAGAGCATCGTGACCGGATGGTCATAACGCTTCGCATCCAGCGGCGTTCCCGCTTCCTGCATTTCGTGCACGAGCGCGTTTCCCCTGGAGGTCTCGCGCAGCGAAATATGCACGGGCTTGCCGGTATCCATGTCGGGTTGCGGCGGGGTGACTGTCACGGAGCCTTCCCATGTACCCGCGAGGTTTTTAAGCTGGGTAAAAGTTTTTTGCGCCTCCGACGGCGCGGGCTTACTGGCGGACTTGTGCGCATCGGACTGGGCGTAAGCCACGGTCGCCAGCGACATCAGAGCAACACTCAAAATTAAACGATGGGATTTCACGTCTCTTCTCCTTAACCTCTGAATTTTTCCGGGTCAGGTTGGCTCCGCCTGCGTCAGGCAGGAGCACCTCCCGTTTTGATA
>Ga0070697_100002644_pt1 | contig 13778 bp, 10 predicted proteins | sample KBSK1501metaG_FD_65475 | JGI IMG/M metagenome (GOLD analysis project Ga0070697, IMG submission 65475) | Corn, switchgrass and miscanthus rhizosphere microbial communities from Kellogg Biological Station, Michigan, USA - KBS K1-50-1 metaG | ecosystem: Host-associated > Plants > Roots >...
TGTGACGCCTCGATCCGGGCCCATGAGCGAAGCCCGGGGAAGCGTGCGCTTAATTAATTAAGCAGCAAGTGCCAAGTTGTTGTTGGCAGTTCTAGTTTCCATCCAGTTACGGGCGGTTGGACCCCGGCATGCCTTCGGGACGCGACAGCTTCCGTCGAAACCGTGTCGCCCCCTACCTTTATTCTAGCACTCCCGCTCGTTCCCCGGGGTAGGCCTGTTCGCCCTGCCGGACCGGCGTCCAAAGCTCCTACTTATAACTGTTTAACTGAGCACAGGGGTAGTGCAGGCTGGTTGACGGAGTGGCCGAGCCCTACCAAAATGAAATCTTGGGAGGCTTGCGGCCGAATTAGCCGATTTCGCTATGTCCAACGAATCGAATGCCGTCGAACAGGCCATCGCTCGCGCCCTCCGGGATAGCCTGGAGCGGCTGCAGCGCAATTCGGACGAACTGCATCACGCTGTAAATGATGTGGTATCGGCCTGCAGCAGCAATAAGCCGACCAACGCTCTTCCTTTCCTGCTGCGCGCGCAGACTGGCGCAGCTTCGCTTTCGGCATCGCTCGAGGTACTTTCCCGCTTTGTTGCGCTTACGCTGCAGCCCGGCGCCCGTTCGCCGCTAGAAGCGGAGATGTCGCGCATCGTTTCTGCGGTTGCGGTGGAGGCTCCCGCGGCTGTGCTTGATCCGGTTCGGCATGTTTCCGAACCGCCCCAGCCCCTACCTGTTGGTGCCGCTTCAGAGCGCTACGCCCCTGTCGAGGTCCCGCCTCCGGCGCCTTCGGTTCGCGACGAGGCGCACGTTCCTGAATTGGTACCACCTCAGGGGCCAGCTGGCTCCCCGGAGTTCGACGTCAACAGGTTGACCAGTGAGGAACAAGAGCTGCATCGGCGTGCAAATCGTGTGGCCAAAGTATCCATGCAGGATATTAAAATGCTACATCCGGACCAGGTACGCCAGGGCCGCGAAAACAAAGATATCTGCATCAGACTGAAAGACGACATTGAGAAAGCTCATCGCGAATACGATCGAAGATTCAAACCAATCATGGATCACCCAGTGGACTACTTTTATCGCTGGATGGTGGAAATTCTCGCGGAAGGTGACGCCAGCGCGCTCGGCGAATATCCCTACGCGGTGCCTGCACGCCAGCACTAAGAGTCGACGAGAATTCTTCTTCTTGCGTCGCCATTCCAGTTGGAAATTGTGCGTGAGCATTGCCGCTGCGCTGCTTTGTTTGACGATTGTGCCCAGCGCTTCTGCGCAAACAAGACATAAGAAATCCAAAAAGCCAAAATCCGCTCCATGTCGCGCGGGATGCAAACCCGATACCAGCGCGCCAGATGTGGCGACCAGTTCGGCGGACGACGCGACTTGGCAAAGACAATTGTCTGAGCTGGCGCGAAATCTGCATAACGCGTCTCCCGGCGCGCATGAAAAACTTTCGGCGTTTGCCGGCAAGCACTCGGGCGATGTCTGGGGCGCGCGCGCGGCTTTGGCACTTGGTTATGACGACTACCAAAAAAATAAAGCGCCGCAAGCCCTGACATGGTTTACGAAAGCCAGGGGCGACACGCTGCTAAGCGAATATGTACTTTTCTGGACTGCGCAAACGAAGCGCGTGATGAAACGCAACGCGGAGGCACTGGCCGATCTGAACATGTTGCATCGCGACTATCCCAACACCGCGATCAAGGAGCAAGTGCTCGATGCGCTGGCCATCACTGCAACGGAGACCGGGCATGCCGCAGATGCCATCGAGGCCCTGAGTACTTATTCCGGCACCACGACGAAGCCTGCGTTATTGCTGGACCGGGCGCACGCTTATCAGTCCGCGGGGCAAACGGTTCGCGCGGCGAAAGACTATCAGACGATTTATTATAAGTATCCGCTTAGCGACGAAGCGAAGGCGGCGGGCGTAGCTCTGCCGATATTGCAAAAAGGTTTGCGCAGCGAATTTCCCTACGCTACCGCCGAAATGCAGGAACAGCGCGCGCAAGCGCTCGCCGACGCTCACAAATGGCGCGAGGCGCGGCCGGAATTTGAAAAACTTGCCGGAATGCTGCAAGACCCGGCAAATCCCGTGCGGCAACGTGCGCAGCTTCGCGTGGCGCAATGCAAAGTGCAGCTCAAACTTCCTTTGACACTTCTTTCTTCGCTTGTGACGCCTGACCCGGAAGTTGATGCGGAGCGCCTGTTCGTCCTTTCGCAATTCCAGCGCGCCGCCAAAAACGAATCCGCAATGCTGGCTACCATCGAAGACCTTGGGAAAAAATATCCCGAAAGCAAGTGGGCTGAAGAAGGCTACATGCAGGGCGGAAATTATTATTGGGTGCTGCTCGATCGGGCGAAGGCCGCTGCGTACTATCAGCGCGTGTTGGAAGTGAATCCCAACAGCAAGAACGATTACAATGCCGAATGGCGCATCGCCTGGGTCGCGTACGTGAGTCGCCAGCCCGACGCCGACGAAAAACTGAAAACATTTTTGCTGAAGTATCCGGTTTCCGCGAACGCTGTGGATGCGCTTTATTGGCTTGGGCGTTTTTCGGAACGCAGCGGCAATCCCGCGCACGCGCGCAGTTTTTACACCAAGGCGCTGGAACGTTTCCCGGAAACTTATTTTGGTTTCGCTTCCGCTGAACGTCTCAGCAAACTGGGGCCGGGCGATGAAAATCCGCCAAATTTTCTGGATCGGATTCCCCCGCCTCCGCCACTCCGTCCCTTCGACGAGCCAGTCCCACCCTCTGCGGCGGATCGTTGGACACGCGCGCAAGCCTTGCGCTCCATTGCCTTTGATGCTTCGGCGGAACTCGAGTTGAAAAATGCATTTTTTGCTACTGGCTCGCCGCGATTCTTGATCGAAGCTTCACAGGCGGCTTTCGATCAGGGGCACTTCGCCGCAGGCATGGCGTACGCGCGCCTGGGTGTTCCCAATTTCGATTCGCGCAAGCTGAACGAATTGCCGCTTAGCGCGTGGAAGGCGCTTTATCCATTGCCGTATGAAACATCGGTGCGCCGCGAGTCCGGAAAGAACGAATTGGATCCGATGATCGTCGCCGGGCTGATTCGCCAGGAATCGACGTTTCAGGCGGACATCGTTTCGCACGCCAACGCGGTCGGATTGATGCAATTGCTTCCCAAGACCGCGAAGCTTATGGCCAGGCAGAAACGCCTCAAATACGCCAAGAATAAATTATTCGATCCCGAGTACAACATCGAACTCGGAACTTACTATTTCAAGGGCCTGGTTAATCTGACCGGCGCGCCGGAATACGCCCTCGCCGCGTACAACGCGGGCGAAGACCGCATCGAACTCTGGAAATCCGAACGCGCTTATGAAGAAGTTCCGGAACTTGTCGAGTCCATTCCGTTCTCGGAAACGCGCGACTACGTGCAAATCGTGTTGCGCAATGCCGCTCTATACCGGATGATTTATGCTCCGGCTACGAATCCCGTTTCGACTGTATCGACTTCGTCCGGAGCCACCTCACAAAGCCGATAGCCCGCCCGGCGAGCTCAGAGGTGTTGAGTCGTTCGAGAACTTCGAATCGCCAGCTAAGCGGAGATAAATGAGCAGCGCTGAATCGAAAATGGCAGAGATTTCCCGCCGCATGATTTCGGCCAAGGCCGAACAATTCACCGAATCCGTCATTCGCGAAATGACGCGCCTGGCGATGAAGCACGGCGCAGTGAATCTTTCGCAAGGTTTTCCCGATTTCGCGGCGCCTGCCGAAGTGAAGGAAGCCGCCCGCCAGGCCATCTCCGACGACATCAATCAATACGCGATCACCTGGGGCGCGAAACCGCTGCGCGATGCCATCGTGGAAAAATTTGAGCGGACGCAGTCCGTGCGGTACGACCCGGAACGCGAAATCACCATCTGCTGCGGCTCAACCGAAGCGATGATGTCCGCCATGATGGCCATCATCAATCCCGGCGACGAAACCGTGGTGTTCGAACCGTTTTATGAAAACTACGGTCCCGACGCGATTCTTTCCGGCGCTTCTCCGCGTTTCGTCCGTATGAAGCCTCCCTCAGAAAAAAATCCCGATTGGTCTTTCGATCACGATGAACTCGCCGCTGCTTTTGGCCCCAACAGCAAGGCCATTATTCTCAACACACCTAACAATCCCACTGGAAAAGTATTCACGCGGGGCGAACTGGAATTCATTCGCGATCTTTGCGTGCGCTGGAATTCTTATTGCATCACCGATGAAATTTACGAACACATTCTTTACGACGGCACCGAGCATATTTCGATGGCGCGTCTCGAGGGTATGCGTGAACGAACGATCGTCATCAATGGAATGTCCAAGACTTACAGCGTGACCGGTTGGAGAGTGGGCTGGGCGCTTGCCCCTCCGGAGCCGACTCAAGCCATCCGCAAAGTACATGACTTCTTGACGGTTGGCGCAGCGGCCCCGCTGCAACAGGCAGGAGCCAGCGCGCTGCGCTCGCCACAAGCGTATTACGACAACCTTGCCGCCACGTACACGAAGAAACGCGAACGCCTGCTGAAAATTCTCGAAGACGTCGGGTTCACCGTTTACCAACCGCGCGGAGCCTACTACATCATGACCGACATCTCGCGATTCGATTTTCCCGTGGATGATCCGCGATTTGCGTCGGGCTCAAGAGACGTAGCGTTCGCGAAGTATCTTGTGCAGGAAATTGGCGTGGCTTGTGTTCCAGGTTCTAGTTTCTACAATGACCCACAGGACGGCGCTTCGCAGGTGCGCTTCACCTTTTGCAAGAAAGAAGAAACGTTAGCCGCCGCCGAAGGACGCTTCAAGCGGCTTCACGTCTAGCGTGTCTTAAATCGCGCTTCAACTATAAATTAATGTAATTTTTGATTAATGTACGGCCAGCACAAGCATTCCCACCAAATCGGTGGCGCTTGTGATAAAGTCCACCCAACAGGTTGATGGCAAACGGAATTATTTCGCATTAGTAAGGATGGGATAGGGAGCTGACGGTTCTCCCCCTTTTATGCGTTTTTACTGCGATTTTGATTGACTTGACCTAAGATTTGACCTAAGCTATCTCCATCGTAATCAGGCCAGCATTGATGGAGACCAGCCCTATGACTAAGCACGGAAGACACGGTGATGGTTCTATCTACCAGCCGAAGTTCCCCGGCGAGACAACCCCACCAGCAGACCGAAACTGGTACGTGACGTGGTATGACAAGGATGGCGTGAAACAACGCGCCACGAAGCGCGAGGACGGTTCGAAGTTTTCTACCGAACGGGAGGCACGGGAATACCTCAAGCTGAAAGTCGCAGATACCCTTCGTGGCATTGCACCTGTGAATGGTTCTCTATACTACGCCGACCTGCGCGAACTGTTATTCAAGCACCATCGTAAAAATTCTACGAAGTCTGTGGAGACCCTTTCCAACGGTGAAGAATCTCTCAAGGGTCTGACTGAGTTGGATGTGTATGGCGGATTCCGCGATAAGAATAAAGACGGAACTTATACGTTGACCGGAACTAGGGGTCGTAAAGTCTCTACGATTACGGGCGATGATTGGTTCGAGAATTTCATCGTCCGCCGCTACAAAGAAGGTGTCGGGAACAAGACCATCGCAGCATCCGCCAAGCACCTACGTCAGGCTCTACGCCTCGCAAAACTGGATGATGTTGCGGATGATATTTTCGAACCAAGTGCTGAACCACGAGAGGACTGTCTGTACATCGAGAACTTTCGGCGACTGATCGGGGAAGACGGACACGCGTTTATCGGCAAGGAATTCCATCCAGTATTAAAATTCCTGTTCTATCAGGGCACACGAATCAAAGAAGCCCTTGGCATCACTTGGAATCAAATCAGCTTCGAAACCGGTGAGTACCGGGCACATAAAACATCCAACAAGACCGGTGACACGAAGGCGAAGCCACTGAATCCGGCAGAGATTCTTCCGATGCTGCGTAAGATGAGAGGGAACGCCAAAGATACTGACCGCATCTTTCAAGCGGTTCGTTCCGATGGTAAGAACCCAGCGAAACGTATTGAGAAGGCGTTTCGTAAAGCGATGCTCACATTGAAGCCCACCAGCGGCCTCGGGAAGAATAAAGGCCCGGCCGGTCCGGCTTGGAATTGCGCACAATGCCAGACGATTGACCGTACGATTCCTGCGCCAAAGGATGGCGAGACGTTCGCGCATGTATGCACGAATGAAACGTCAAGCATCTGCCGAAAATACAGAGTCCCCATGCAGTGGTCATACTGCGGACCCTCTCCGCATTCTCTGCGTGCGTCATGCGCCGTCTACTACCTTGAGAGGGGTATGAGTGAAACAGAAGTTATGAGGGTAACGGGACATAGCGACCTAAAAGTATTTCGCGGATACGCAAGAATTAAAAATGAAAACATCGCAGCCAAGATGGGCGCGGTCAGTAGGAAAAAGAGAGCGGCGTAGACCTTATGCCGCCTTCTGTATCTGTGCTCCGGCGTGAGCTTCGATTTCTGCCCACAGCAAACGCCAGGGCTTCTCTTTTCCGTTGGAGTTCGGCGCGAGTCGGAACACTCCACGTCCTATCAACTCCCTGACCGTTCGCTTTGACTCATGCAGATACGTAGCCGCTTCCGCGACCGAAGCGAAAGGACTTTTACGTTCATCGGTTACTGGCGTCGGTGTAGATATGGATATGGGCGCTGCGAGGCGGCGAATGACGGGGCTCATGCTGCCTCCGCCTGTTGCATAGGAGAAACGCCAGAGGACTTTTTATTGGCTTTAAACACAAAACACCAACCCTAGTTGAGTTGGTGCTTTAGCACTTGAGCGTGCCGGATTTGTTCGCGCTATCCGGTCTCTTGTTCATCAGCCGCTTGATACTACTGATCTCCGCGACTCTCTACGCCATTTGGCGGCAGCGTAGCTTTCGAAGAACAGTCACATGGTCTCTTCATGAGGCCAAGACTTGTCGGGCCTAGGAAAGCACGACGTATTTAAAACTATACTAACTGCTGGCGTTCTGTCGCAATGGTACGACCATGGTACGTCCGTCCTGTACCGGCCATATGTTCGAAGCTTATGTGCATGCACTTCGAGGGGGACGAACCTGATGAGGCTCATTGAAGACGCCTGCTAAAAGGTCTATTCGGAAAAGGATCGGCACGCCTCGGAGGCTGATGCCTACGCCGCCGCATCTCGTCGCGTCGGGAATCGTCACGGTAAGCCGGCAGGTTTCTGTTCCGAAAACCTCTGATCCTTTATCCAAAATTTTTCTCGCACTCCGCCGGGCCATACATAAACAAAGAGGGCGTCCCCATTTGATTTCCAACTCGTGGTATGAACAGTCCACACGGCATCAATCTTTTTGAGATCAGAAAATTCTTTCGCAATCTCATCTAATTCTATAGTGAGCTTTGTAAATCCGATCGCTGTTCCCCCGTCTTCAAGGAGCAAAACGCGTTGATCTGCTGGCGCTTCGACTAACTTCGGCACTTTCTTTTTAATCGCTGTTCGCAGGACCTTTTCAAACGATCCGTTGCTGGGAAGAATGCGGCCGACCACCACAACTCCATCCGTTTCAGGAAGGTCCATGGTGTCCACAAGCACTTTAAGTTCGAATGTCAAACCCGGAACCACGCACCAAGTCTGGCCTTCTACAGGAAGTTTATTGCGAGCGCTTACAAACCAATCGCGCACACACTTTGCAACATCTCTCCTATCTACTCCCCTGGGAATGGCGAATGCCGGCGCCAATACGTCATAAAAACGGTTTGGCACTTTGAACGATGAATCGGTTCGAAGCTGCTCGAAGACGGCGAGGAAATGACGATCATCCGACCGTTGTCGTTCGAAGGGCTGAATGTACGTGTGTTCGATCGCTAGACGGAGTCCATTCTCGGCGACTGCGATGGCCTCGACAGCCGGTTTGTTTCGCTCGGCGACATCTGGTCGAGTTTCGAGCGTGAACCAATTGCCATTCACGTCTTTGTAGTGAGCCAAAAACAGTTTCACTAATTCAATGTCATCGCGTTCAAAGGCGGACGACACGGGTTTCGGAGGTTCAGCAAAAGGTTCGACCGCCATAATTATATAATATCGTAAGTATCTATTCGGTGAGCGTAAATGCTTGATCCAAACGATTCCCAGAATCCAACTAGCCCGGTTGCACTTCCTGCTGAAGGCGTCACCGACTCAGAACGATACCTAGCGAAGTTGTGCAAGCGATCCTTCCTCTCGATGTGGAGCTATCCCGGAGTCTTCCGAGATCAAGGGCAACATGGCGGCAAGGGCGACGGGAAAGAAGTCTGCGATCTGCTCGTTGTCTTTGAGAATCACATCATTATTTTCAGTGATAAAAATTGCCGATTTGGCAACGGCGACAACTTAGAAGTCGAATGGGCTCGCTGGTTCAAGAGGACCGTGCAAAATTCGGCTAAGCAGGTCTGGGGAGCCGAACGTTGGATCAGACAGTTTCCCAACCGTCTTTTCTTAGATAGGCAGTGCACAATTCCATTTCCCATCAATCTGCCTGATCCCACTAAAGCAACTTTCCACCGAATTGTTGTCGCGCATGACGCATCTCGCGCATGCAAAGAAAAGCTCGGTGGCAGTGGAAGCATGATGCTTGATAACAGTGTGATCGGGGAAGTTCACCTGTCGCACATGCCTTTCACCATCGGGCGCATCGATATCAATAAGGGCTATGTTCATGTGTTCGACGACACGACGTTGAACATCGTGATGAGCACGCTCGACACGATTACCGATTTCACCGCCTATCTGACGAAAAAGGAGCTATTCCTGACAGGCAACAGAATGGTCCGTGCGGCCGGTGAAGAGGAATTGCTCGCTGTTTACTTGCGGAAGATGAATAAATCTGGCGAGCATGATTTTGTCATCGATGGAGACTACGATGTCCTGTTTTTCCCGGAAGGATTTTGGGAAGCGTTTGTACGTAGCCCCCAAAGACAGGCGCAAATCGAAAGCAACCGTATCAGCTATTCTTGGGATGCGTTGATTGAAAAGTTTGCGTTCCATGCTATGACCGGAACGCAATATTTCACCACCGGCACGCCATTACGCGAACAAGAGGTCATGTTTAGATTCTTGGCTCGCGAAACTAGGACTCGGCGGAGAGGTCTAGCCATTAGCCTCCATGAAGTATTGGAACGCAGTATCAATAGCCTTCGGGAAGCTCGCGTAATGCAATCAACAGACCCTGGTTCCCCTTACTATGTCTTCTTATTCCTGAAACGGAAAGAGGGTCTTACAGACGAGCAATATCGAAATGTCCGGATGAATCTGTTGATGAACTATTGCCGCGTCACGAAATTGAAATTCCCGAAGGCAACAAACATCATCGGCATCGCCAGCGAAGCCGGCCTTCCTCCGCAACGCTCAGAAGATTTTATTTACCTGGATGCTTCCCGTTGGTCTCTGGAAGATGAGACGAAGGCGAAGGAAATCCAAATCGAGTTCAATCTGCTTCAAAAAGTGACACCCATGGCAGGGCGGGAATATGAATATCCAGTGGATCACAAGGGCAAACCTCGAAAGACGACTCCGTCGCGCAACGCACCCTGCCCGTGCGGCTCAGGCGAGCGGTTCAAGCGATGTCATGGCGAGGCGCTCTTTGACAAGAGACGCCGGCCACGTCGCGGTTGAGAGGGAAAAAGTGAGCGCGAAACGCCGACGATCCTTCCGGACGGGCGGCCCTTGGTTGAATTGTTATCGATTTACGCTCGACTTTTTCCGACGATCCGCAAAGACCTTCTCAGTCTCTTGGCGGTTTTGAGCAACACTCGCTGACCGACGTTCAGCGATTTTGGAACCATCGTCGCTTTGAACGTGACGTTCGGCGACGGCGCTTTCATTGACCTTCCGATTTGGGATCGCACCATTCTCGACCACTGGCGCCGGTTCGTGCCTGCGCTCGAACTGCTCCACGGTTGTTTCGGGTTTGGTTACGCCGTGCGCCTCAACTTCGAGATGTCCAACTTTCTCTCTGTTGCTTACGGCACGATCAGGATTATTGCGGTTCGAGCCGAGATTCGGACCTCTTACGGACCTTTCTCGCTGCTCTTGCCTTCCGCTATTGGTATTGGGGTTTTGTGTCGTCTTTCCCTTGTTGGGTGATACGGATTTGCGATTTGCTTCGTGATCTTTTTCACGACGCTCGTTCGCAATTTGACTTACGGATTTTTCCACTGACATTGTGTTGCTCCTATAGGGGGTACAACTGCGCTTCACAGCGAGTGTTAACTTGCCCGCTGTCTTTCTCGACGCCGATGTTCTCGGAGGCAAAACTCGTTTGGGAATCAACCTTCCAGGCTCGCGTCACTCTTCAAGTTTACGAATCGAGACACAAGTTCTCCGCGCTCCTACGTCGCGCAATCGGAGAGTGAAAATCCACATGGACGGTTACCGCGTTTACCAGGACTTGAGTCCGATATCCGGGAACCTCCATCTCGAAAGTCATCAGTAAACACTGGCCGACTTCTCGTTACCTATCGGCAAGCAATACCTGGTTATCGCCGCCGGCGGTCATCCCAAAATCACCGAAGAAAAGCTCGGCGATTCTCTCTCCGCTTTTGCACTTCCCTAGATCAATTGATGTTCGAGCAGGCCTCTGGAGCTGGTTCATCTATCCGGCGGTTCGATTTGCTAGGATCATAGGGAACAAGTTGAACAGCTATGGACGTCGCTGGAACCGTCCCTTCATTCCTAATGATATGAACGTGTCCGTGGCCGGAGCCGGGATCCACAAGCGTAGGGGCGGGTTGCCCAGGTACAAAGGCGTATACGTGAGGAGTGCAATCGTTTTCGTACTCGGTTACCGTTCCAGAGGTGATGATGATTAAGCTGTGCCCTGGATGGGTGTGCCAGCCGCTGCTGCCGCCAGGCTGCCAGGTATTGCTTTGCACGTACAGGTCTGATGGGCCCTTGGTCTTCTGCAAGGATATCCAGACGTTGCCAGGAAAGCCTGAAGGGAGATCGTTGTTGGAGAACTGGTTAAAAACATCAAATTCATCAAAGGTGCCAACGGCGATTGTGGTGCCCTTGAACAAGTTCGCAGGGGTGGCGCGGGCAGTTCTTGCGTAATAGAGCCCTACGGTTGCGAGGGCAACACTCAGCAAGGTCAACCATGTCAATCCTCGTTTCATGTGAATCTCCTTAACTTTTTTGTTAGCGTCGTCGCAGGACGGTAACGCGCGACAATAAGATCGAACGCCGCGACAGTTGTGGTCAAACAGCAAGGCGCGGAAGTGCCGTCTTTTCCTCGATTTGCCGTCAAATGCAGCCCTTTGCCGTTCCCTGCAGCCAGAGTTACAATCGCACAACCGTTTATCTTTCAGGAGATTCGAGTGTCCGAACCTTTCCCGGGAACATCGCTAACCGAAAGCCCGCCTAGGAATCGGCTGGATTCCTGGAAAGAGATTGCCGCCTACCTCAAGCGAGACGTAACTACAGTGCAGCGCTGGGAGAAGCGCGAGGGGATGCCCGTTCACCGGCACCTTCACGACAGGATTGGCTCTGTCTACGCTTTCATTTCGGAGCTCGATGCTTGGCAGCTAAGCCGCAAGCTGACTCTCGAGGAAGAACCAGAAGAGCAAGCTGCGGGAGTTCCCGGGAAGAAGAACGACGAAAGGACAAAACGGACTGCCGATACGCGTCGCAGGCTTGCCCTCGCCGGCGTAGCCGCGGTCGTCTTATTGGCACTCGCTTACGGTTTGGTCAGGAGAAACCTTGGGGAAGCGGCCCAGCCCAGAATCAAGTCGCTGGCCGTGCTGCCTTTGAAGGTCTGGCGCGCGCGGCAAACGCGGAATCTCACGGAGAGGCACACCATCGTTCTGGGAGATTTTGCCAACTCAACGGGCGATCCCGTTTTCGATGGCACACTCCGAGAAGGCCTTTCTGTCGAACTGGAGCAGTCACCGTTCCTGAGCCTTGAGTCCGAAGAGGGAATCCAGCAGACGTTGCGGATGATGGGACAGCCGAGGAACGTCAGGCTCACACCGCAAATCGCGCGTGAGGTTTGCCAAAGGACCAACAGCACTGCAGCACTAGACGGTTCGATCGCTTTGATTGGCACCCGATACGATTTAATCGTGAAGGCCGTGAACTGCGTGAATGGCGACTTGCTGGCGAGCACGGAAGCGCAGGCGAACGATAAGAGCCATGTTCTGGATGCGCTGAACACAACCGCTTCAGAAATACGTAGGAAACTCGGCGAATCCTTGAATTTGGTGCAGAAATACAACACACCTCTCGAACAAGCGACGACACCATCTCTGGAGGCATTGCAAGCCTTCAGTCTGGGTGTTAAGGCAGCGTTCGCGGGCGACGTTGCGTCGGATGCTTTTTTTCAGCGTGCGGTCCAATTGGACCCGAATTTCGCCGCGGCTTACGACGCGATTGGCAACGAGAATCAGTGGATAGGTACTGCACTGGCCGTGGAAAACATGCGGAAGGCCTTCGAACTGCGCACACGTGTGAGTGAACGAGAGAAGTTGATCATCGAGGGAGATTATTACAATGTTGTGACTGGCGACCTCATGAAGGCCCGGCAGAGCAACATCCTTGGCGAACAAATCTACCCACGCGAGGTCAGCTTCAGAACCAGCCTGGGTGGTCTCTATAACACTCTCGGGCAATATGAAGCGAGTCTCAGAGAATATCAAGAGGCTGTTCGTCTTGCTCCGTCCGCCATTAGCTACCGATTTCTTGTATACACATGCTTGTTGCTGAACCGGGACGAGGACGCTGCAGCCATGGCTAGAGAGGCGCACGGAAAGGGCCTGGAGTCTGGTCTTGGGGCCATTCTCTATTCACTCGCCTTTTTTCGGAATGACACCGCCGAAATGTCGCGGCAAGTAGCCGCCGAGGCTGGCAAACCGGACCCCGATTACTTGATGTTGGCATTAGAGGCCGACACGGCCGCTTACTTCGGACATCTTGGAAGAGCGCGTGAGCTATCACGGCAGGCTTCAAGTTCCGCCAAGCGGGCAGGGGAGAATGAAATCTCCGCGACTTACGAGGCCGTGGCTGCTTTGCGAGAAAGCCTGTTTGGCAATGCAAACCGAGCTGGACAACGGACAGCGCTTGAAAAGGAACGTTCGGGTGGACCAGATAAATATTATGCAGTAGTGCTGGCCCTAGCCTATACAGGGGAGGAATCGCAGGGATTAGCGGATAATTTCAATGAGAGCTTCCCCGAAAACACGGTCGTACAGTTCAATTACCTTCCTGCCCTACGGGCAAAACTGGCATTAAACCATGCAAACCCTCAGCAGGCGCTTGATACTCTGGAGGTCGCTGCTCCGTATGAACTCGGGTTGCCTACTCTTTGGTTTTACAACTGGCCGAATTTGTATCCGGTCTATGTTCGAGGAGAAGCCTATCTTGCGGCGCACCGGGGTGGCGAAGCGGCAGCAGAGTTTCGGAAAATCCTCGACCATCGCGGAATTGTACTGAATGAACCCATTGGAGCACTAGCGCATCTGCAACTGGGACGCGCCTACGCGATGCAGGGCGACACGGCCAAGGCCCGCGCCGCGTATCGGGATTTTCTTACGTTGTGGAAAGACGCCGACCCTGACATTCCTATCCTTATTGCTGCGAAAGCGGAATACGCGAAGGTGAAATAGCTACCTGAATTGCTTCAGAAAGATCGGAAAGTTTGGTCAACTCCCGATTAGTCGGCTTACCGGACATCTCTAACAATGCCGGCTCGTGTCAAGAAGTTTTTTTGTATTTTTTGTTCTCTCTTTTCTTTTTTCGGGCACACAACTCCGTTCACTCCGAAGAGTGGTCTTATTGGTTCCG
>Ga0070697_100002646_pt1 | contig 13777 bp, 7 predicted proteins | sample KBSK1501metaG_FD_65475 | JGI IMG/M metagenome (GOLD analysis project Ga0070697, IMG submission 65475) | Corn, switchgrass and miscanthus rhizosphere microbial communities from Kellogg Biological Station, Michigan, USA - KBS K1-50-1 metaG | ecosystem: Host-associated > Plants > Roots >...
GGATCTGGACAAGCCGGGAATCTTCGACAATGCCCCCAATCATGCAGTCGGATTTTGGGGCGTATACAGCGTTCGGCCTCTGACGAAAAACATTACACTAGACGCTTACTACCTTGGCCTCGATCGAAAAACGGCTGCATTCAACCGGGGTGTCGGCCAGGAAGTGCGGCACACTATCGGTGCGCGTCTTTCTCGTCCCATCGCCCAGACGAAACCTGACTGGGATTTCGATTACGAAGCGCTTTGGCAATTCGGGAGCTTCGGATCCGGAAACATTCGGGCGTGGACGGTCGCGTCGGAAACGGGCTATCGTTTTACGACTGTTCCTCTGAAACCGCGCTTCAGTACCAAGGCAGACATCTCAAGCGGCGACGATCCGAGGACGAACACCCTCGGCACATTCAATCCGCTATTCCCCAAGGGCAATTATTTTGGCGTCCTCGCAACGGCCGGCCCTGGCCCCATCAATTTTATTGACGTACACCCTCGCGCTGAAGCGGTGCTGCCGCACAGCGTGACCGCTTCCGTTGATTGGATCTTCCAGTGGCGTGAAAGTTTGCGGGACGGTGTGTATGCGGTACCCGGATTTCTGATTATTCCTGCGGGAAAAAGTAATGCGCGCTTCGTCGGACACCGCCCGGGCACGGAAGTGCGCTGGCAAGCGAATCAACATCTATGGTTTCAAGCCGACTACGGAATTTTTTACGCAGGCAAATTTGTCAAAGAAAGTCAGCCAGGCCGCAACCTGAATTACTGGGCATTGTGGGCCGGCTATAAATTCTAGGAGGCGATCGTGTTGGTGAAACCCAGCACAGTCTCGCCACGGCCTAACGCCGCTCCTTCCCACGATTGAATTTGCATAAGGCCCGGGACCACGGACGGCCACGTCCAAACGGCTTTACCGGACGCGCGCAAAACTCCCCGCCTCCGCTCTCTCCTTACCGAGAACGCGCATCCGGTAAAGCGTTATTCGGCAACCATGGCCAAGCACCTGGGCTTTTGGCGACGTTCCACACTCTACGTCGATCAGCCGCGGACCGCGTGCCGGAGAACAACCACGCCGTTACGGAAGCGTCGCTCCTCGACTAGCTCGAGGTCCAGGCGCACACCTTCCGGGAAGAACCGTTTTCCGCCGCCGACGACCACGGGGCAGACAATCATTTGGAACTCGTCGACAAGACCCGCCCTTATCGCTTGCGCGGCGAGTTCAGGACCGTCAACAGTGATGTCGTGCTCGGCGTCGGCCTTGAGCCGCCGGATTCGGCGGGATCGAATTCACGCTCGATCCTAGTCCGCGCGCTGCGCGGCTCGACGAGGGTCCTGGAGTAGACGATCTTCTCCACCGCCTGCCACTGCCTCGCAAAGTCGAGCACGAACTGTGGTTGATCGCGAACCGTGTGCGCGGTCTCCCAATACACCATTGTCTCGTACATCCTCCGTCCGTAGAGATAGGTGCCGAATGACGACGCAAGCTGGTTGATGTAGGAGTGCAACTCTTCGTCTTCTGGAGCGCCCCAGCCGAAGCCGCCGTGCTCGTTTTTCGTATAACCGTAAAGTGACGTAAATACTGAGTATACAAACTTTGCCACGCATCTCACCTTCCAGGCACATCAACCTAATAGAGCGGCAAAGTGGCTGCCGCGGAGAAAGAGCCTGCGCTCGGGTGCAACCAGCTCACTTCATGCGGGCCCCGCTCCGACGCGCGTCGGAACGCACGGGCGGCTTCCTCATGGTTGAAAGCGAAGACCAGCGTGAAGCCCTGATCGAAAATCGCTGCGCCTCAGGGTTGTTCGTTAAAATAATGTGATCACGCCTGCCTAATCCTAGCATTAGCGCTGCGGTCTAGACTGAGCGAACAATCGAACTCACACCTAACAGAAGCACAAAGCTTGCCGCCAGAAGTTTTAATAGAATTCCTTCAAGGGAGCTGCAAATCCCCTACCCTCGAATAGTTTGAAGTGCTTATATCACGGACGCGCTCAGAGTTAGGCCGTAGTCTCGCGCCGGAAACGTCGTTCTGGGAAGCGAAGACCCGATTCTGGGCGCCTGGTCAGCAACCCTTACCCAATCGCGTTACGTCAGAATTGCTCGTCATACGGCAAGGACCTCGTAAATCGTTTGACCCACAGTATCGGGAAATTACGAAACCGCGTTCCGGCACGCGAAGGTGAAAGAAGCTAGGGAGCGGTGACGCTGGCAGTGGATTGGTTTTCGATTTGCGCCAGTTCCGGGCGTAGTTGTGCCGCTTCGGCGCGATACTTTGCCGCCTCGAAATGGTACTTGGTGGCAGGGACGCTTTCGATCGCATTGAAAATCTTGGTGATAGCATCGTTTTTGCCTTTGCCGGTATGTTCGAGTTGGTAGGCAAGATCGTCTTGGTTTTGTGCGTCGCCTTCCAACCCGGCAATGCGGCGCTGAAGATCGTCGATCTTCGCCCAGCGCTCAGCCCGTGCGAGGGCAGCGTCGTTGACATGCGCGGTGGCCGATTGCCACGCGCCGCGTTCCTCCAGATCGGACGTAAAATCCTCAAGATTCCTTTTGCCGTGGATATTGCCCTGGTCGGCAGCCAATTGGTACCAACTCAAGGCCCTGGCATCGTCAGGCTTCACGCCTTGCCCGTACTGATACATCCAGCCGAGCTGATTTTCCGCGTTGCTGTTCCCGTGCGCCGCAGCTTCGACGAACCATGACATGGCCCTGGCATAATCGGTTTGAACGCCGATGCCATTCTGAAACATATCGCCGATATTTTCCTCGGCGTCGTTGCTGCCATGGTCCGTGGTCTTGTTAAACCAGGCCAGAGCCTCAGCGTAGTTCTTTGCCTGGCCCCATCCCTCTTCAGCAAAGTAGCCTAACTGATTTTCGGCATCGGAGTTGCCGTGGTCCGCGGCGCGAAGATACCAGGAATGGGCTTGGGCAAAGTCCTGCTTCACCCCATACCCGCACTGGTAAAAGTAGCCGACCTGCTTTTCCGCCTGCCCGAGATTCTGGTCGGCCGCTTTGCGGTACCAGTCAAGGGCTTGCTTGTAATCACGCTTGACGCCCACACCATCCTCGAACATCGCGCCCAGATCGTATTCTGCGAGCGCATAGCCCTGCTTCGCTGCCGAACGATAGTAGGCCAGAGCGCGCTTGTAGTCCCGCGGCACACCCCACTTATGCTGATACATGCCGCCCAGTTGAGTCTGAGCGGGAGCGAAGCCCTGGTTTGCGGACTTGCTATACCAGATTAGAGCCTCACTGTAGTCTTGGGGAACGTCGAGGCCGCCATAATAGTGGTTCGCTAGGGCAAATTGCGCCCGGGCGTCCCCTGCAGCAGCGGGCAAGCGAAGCGTGTCGAAGTCATCATCCGGCGGCTGTGCTGTCGCCTGGCTCGGCGCCTGAACCGGTGCCTGAGCTCGCGCCGCGGAAAGCAGTGCGAACATGAAGAAAGCAGTCACCGTGGCCCTCGTCAGAAAGCTCATGGACGTGTCCCCTCGTTGAGAAACTCCAGAGACAATAACCAAGAAGGATAGGAAAGGAATGGCAGCTCGCTACCCGATTCGACTCGCTCCGCTGCCGCTTTCCGCCCCGCACCGCAGTCAAATGCCAACGCCAACAGCCTGTCAGGCGGAAGCGCGTATAGCTATGGGCCGCTAGTGCTAAAGAACAGAATGTGCCCAATATTGTATGTGCGGGCAGCAATTAATGTCGTTAATGGCGGTTTCCGAAACCGCCCCCCGTCGTAAGCTGCAACATGCCATTTTGGGATGCTCGCAAACCTTGGCGAGGTTCGATTTAGTCAGGCATAAATCGAAGTTCATCCGACTCGACTATAAGGCAGTTGCGCACACTCGAATGGATTGGTCTAGAAAACTGCCTTCAACGCGAACTGAATCTGGCGGGGCGTCCCTGTCCCTACGGGGCCAGTGTTAACGGTTGTGACGATGTTGCCGAACACCCCTGGTACGCCATTATTAAGGTACGGAGAGATGTCCGATTGCGGGAGCCCGTACTGTGGGTGATTGAAAATATTAAAGAACTCCGTACGAAACTGAAGATGTACTCGCTCGGTCATCGGAAGGTCTTTCCCCAGGCCCAAGTCCATCTGCCAGACGCACGGGCCACGGGCCACATTCCGTGGAGCGTTGCCGAATGTCCCTTTTGCCGGCGCTGCAAATGCTGCTGGATTGATCCATTCCGTGAACGTGGCGCCGCCCGGGGGAGTCAGCGAAACGCCAGGTACGAGATCGGGACGCTGATCGGTACTGTTGCCGTCGGGTACGGCGGAAGACGAGCGATCGATCGTAACGTTTACAGGAAATCCTGTGCGCGCCAGAGCCGTGGAAGTTACTTCCCAGGAAGCGAAGACCTTGCTCCAGATTCCCGGCTGGTTCAAGTATCGTTTCCCTGGACCGAAGGGAAGCTGATATACGGCGTTCGCATTGAACACATGGCGCACATCCCAGATCCCACTGGCGCGTTCACACGATTGGCAGCCAACATTTTGCGCCACCAAGGAGTCACCGTCGCCACTACCGTCGGAACCGTCGTCGATTTCGTGCGACCACTGATAGTTGGCCGAGAGCAAGAGACCACGGGAGAAGGTACGCTTCAGGGAGACGGAGAGCGCCTGATAGTTGCTGTTGCTAATGTTGCCTCGCCAACTCACTTGCCCAAATGTCGGGTAAGGACGGGTACCCGTTTCCGGGTCAACGACATTGACTTCGGAAAGAGTGAGCAGATGGGCGCCTTCGCTGCCTACATAAGCGACCGTCCCCACAAAATCCAGCGGCAGAGCTTGTTGCACTGACAGGCTCCATTGCGTGACGAGCGTGTCCTTGCGGCGACGGTCTTCCGCCCGGGGTGAAATGATCCCGGTCGTATCCACGAGGAAGGGATCGATCAGGTAGCTAAGGTTAGAGGTCGTCTTGTTTGACAAAGAATAGCTCGATACCTCGTTGGCAATCGGCAGATTCTGATCGTCCAACTGGCCATCTTCATGATAAGTTCCAAACCCCGCGCGAATCACCGTGTGCCCGTTCCTACGGGGAGCCCAGGCCAACGCCACGCGAGGATCAAAGTCGCCGTAATTGGGCTGGCCGAAGCTGGCACCGACTCCGCAAAAACCTTGTGGTCCGCAGGTAGCGAAATCGAAGGGATTTGCGCGGCCTAACACTTCATGAAAAATATTGAAAAAGCTGTAGCGCGCGCCTAAGTTCACGGTCAGATTAGAGAGCCACTTAAACTCGTCCTGCAAATAACCAAAGTATTGAGTTTTGCGTAGACCGTTTACGGGCAACACGCCGGTAAGAGTGGCCGTGCTCACCTGGTTAGCGGCGAAGGCGGCTTGCGAGGCGAAGTTAACGGTTCCGCTGGCGCTATTTCCCTGATTCAACTGAATGCGCCGAATCTCCGCTCCAGCTTTTACGGTGTGCCGGCCCTTGACCCAAGTCATGTTATCGATTTCGGAGAAAGAGTTGCCCGTCCCCATACTCTGCTTGTTATTGTTCAACGTCGTGAAACCGGAAACCGTAAACGCGTAGAGCACCGCCGTCTGATTGATGTTGTCCGTGTCGGCAGTGCTGCGGTTAAAACCGAACTTGAACTCGTTCACGAGCGTTGAAGAAATAACATGCAGCAGCTCGATGACAGAATTGACGGGAGAAGATGTGAGCTGCTGTTGACCTTGCAAATATTGCCCGGAACTTGCCAATGGGGCATTGCTGACGGCTTCGTCGATATTAGCCCGGACAAAGATCGTTGTTCTGTCTGAGAAACGATGATCGATGCGGAACATTCCGGAATTTTCGCTGACGATCTGCCGCCCTTCCCCGATGAACTCGGAGACGTTAGGACTGATTAGAATCTGCCCTTCAGGGTATGCGCTGAGAATCGGAATGAGGACCGGCGATTCCGCCGCCACCTGGGCACGGAAGGTGTCGCTGGGGACATAGCCGAATAGTGTCTGACCGAGAATCTGCCGGTAACCCTCGTAGGCGGCAAAGAAAAACGTCTTGTCCGAAGCGATAGGCCCGCCCACCGCACCGCCGAATTGATTCAAATGAAAAGGCGGCTGGGCGGGATTTACGGTATTGATGGGTACCGGCACTTTCGCGTCGAAGGCGTTGTTGCGGAAAAACTCGAACGCGTCGCCGTGCAATCGGTTCGTGCCGGACGGCGAAGTTACTGCCAACTGCGGGCCTCCCGTGCCACCCACCTCTGCAGTCGCCAGCATAGAATTAACGCGAAACTCCCCGATGGTGTCCAGTGGAATCGCCAGGCGAACGTATGGCTGCTGGGCCTGGTTAATGATATTGGTGGCGTCGATACCGTCGTAAGTAAAGTTGTCGTCGTCGCGGCCCCTCCCGGCGAATCGAACCGTCCGCTGGTTGCTGCCCCCGGTGTCCACTGCGCCCGGCGCCAAAGCTGTGAGCGTGGCCCAATTTCGGCCATCCAATGGCAGTTCCTTGACCTGGGTCTGCTCAATGCGTGTGCCCAGGGCGCTGGAGTTTTCGTCCAGTTGCTCGGAACTGGCGGAAATCTCGATCCGTTCCTGGCCACCCGAAACCTGCAGCTTGGCGTTGAGTGTGCGTGTCTGTCCGACAACTTGGGCCACATTCTCGAAGCTGAGAATTTTGAAGCCTTGGTGAACAAAGGTGACGGTGTAAACGCCGACCGGCAGCTCGGGGATGTCATAGGTTCCACGAAGCGAAGAGTCAGTTTCCCGCGATAATCCAGTGTCATTCTTCACCGCGGTGATATGCGTTTGCGGCAGAACGTGCCCTGAGGGATCCGTGACCGTCCCGTTCAATCCCGCGCGATCCACCTGCGCGCGCGACGAAGACGCAAAACCAAGAATGATGGCAATGCCCAAAATGGAATGGGCTGCCTTCCAGGAATTCAAGCGGACAGCGACTTGGAGATTTCGTTTCGTCTCTTGAATCACGCGCCCTCCTTAAGGTCCGCTCGACAAACGGCTCGTCTGGCCATTGCGCCAACGCTAGCTGTCGGACTGCCGTTCAACTGAAGCCAAAACTCACGACTAACGCAGCAGTGCGCTCCCTCTTGCCTCACTTCGGTTTTTGCCTGTTGCCCACGGAGATAAAAGACGCATCCGTTTGTAGACCGGGCGCTTGTGGAGGGATCGACTGACGGCAACTCACTTCCCGCAACATCGGAAAGAGACTGCCCTGCCAGAGAGCATCAGAAGAATTTGGCCACCCAAGCCACCGTCACGGAGCGCCATTGGAAATGGGCAAGGACAATTTCGTCGCGCACAACTCTAGGCAGCACTTGCGACCGTTGTGTAAACAGCCGACAAAAAGAAAGTGAATCGATGGGGCCACATACAGTGAAGCGAGTACGTCTGGCGCGGAATTGCTACGGTTCAGAAAAAGCGCCATGAAATTTTCGCGAGTCCGTTGTAGTCACTCGGAAGGCATGCTACGGTCCGGCACTCGCCCGCCTCACGACTGCGTCGTGAGGAAACTTTGCAAGAGAGGAATTGCGACATGAGAATCTTCAAGGTCGACGAACTGCCGAAGGTGATTGTTCTCGCCTGGACCATTCTGGTCTTTGCGAGTCTCACAAACGCGCAAGCAAGCGCGAAGCCTGACGATGATGACGACAAGAAATCACCGACGCCGCCAGGACTGTATATCACGCCAACAGCCTTGACTGACGCGGTCCAGCAGCAGTTGAATCCTGGCCTCACAAATTATCCGGACTTCGTCGCGGGCGAGGCAGTAAAGGCGGTGGTCAGTCCGGATGGCAATACCCTGGCGATCCTGACAGCGGGAATGAACTCCCTCTACTACCCTAATACTGCCGCCAATGTGGCTGCTAACCTGATTGGTAAGGTCGACACAGCCGCTTCCACACAGTTCATCTTTCTATACGACATTTCCGGCGCGAATAAGAGCAAACCTGCCTTGAAGCAAGTCATCCAGCAGCTCAATGCTCACGTTGGCCTGGTTTGGGCGCCCGATAGCCAGACACTGTATGCGGCAGGGGGCTGTGATGACGTTGTGTACGTCTACAGCAACAATGGCACGAGCTTCGCGCTAAGCAAGAAGATCAGTCTTGGACACGCCCCGAATGGCTGTGTGTCCAACGCTGCCAATCGAACCGGTCTTGGTCTCAGCGTCGAGCCTAATGTGGCAGGACTTGCCATTTCTTCCGACGGCAAAACGCTCGTCGCGGCCAACAATTACAACGATTCGATTAGCGTAATTGACGCAGCCGCCGGCACCGTGCGGTACGAATACGACTTACGGCCTTATTCCACTTCGGGCGCTTCGGACGGCACCAAAGGCGGAACGTTCCCGTATTCTGTGGTCTTGAACGGCACCGTGGCCTATGTCGGCTGCGATCGGGATCGTGAAGTCGTCGCGCTGAACGTGGCCAGCCCAACCGCCGGCGCATTCGTCGCCCGCATTCAACTGGATGGCAATCCGAACGGCATGACGCTCAGCGCAGACGGCGCAAACCTCTATGTCGCGCAGGATAATCAGGACCAGGTCGCGGTCATCGATACCGCAAGCAATACGGTCATCCACAAAATCGACACGCGCGGTCCTGCCCGTCTGGATTTTCCGCCGAACACAACCGGTGCGGCGCCGACGGCAGTCACCATCAACCAGGCGACGAAAACGCTTTATGCAGTCAACGCCGGCTCGAACTCCGTCGCTGTAATCCCTTTAACTGGTCCACAGGCTTTCAAAACCATCGGCCTTGTGCCGACCGCATACGACCCGACCGATGTTGCCTTCAGCGCCGACGGTAGCTGGACATATATCATCAACGGCAAGAACGACACCGGCCCAAATCCTGGCTATGGCTACGGCAACCTGGCCTTCATTCAGTTCATCACGTTTCCGGGCGGCAACGCGGCGGAGTCTGCCAAGCTGAATTCAAACAACCAGTATCAATTTCAGTTGGAACACGCATCGCTCGTCAGCGCCGCCGTCCCATCTGCGGACGATCTTTGGGAATTAACCTCACGGGTGGCTGCCAACAATGGATACCTGGCCAGACCCTCTGACGGGGACGCGGCGGTAATGCAATTCCTGCATTCCAAAATCAAACACATAATCTACGTCGTGAAGGAAAACCGTACCTTCGATCAGATCCTCGGCGATTTGGGCAATGGTTCCAACGGGGACGCGTCGCTCACGCTCTTTGGCGCATCCGTCACCCCCAGCTTCCATCGTATGGCACGGGAGTTCGTGACCCTCGACAACTTCATGGATCCCGGCGACGGTTCGATGGACGGCTGGTCCTGGTCCATGCGTGGCCGGGTGACCAATACGGAGACCATCACGCAGCAGGAGAACTACGCGCGTGTAAACCGCGGCCTCTCCTATGAAGGGGAAGGACAGAACCGGAATATTCCAAGCAACCTGAATAGCGTCGCGGCGCGCGACTTTTTCTTTGACCCAACCGGCGCAACTACGCCCTATAGCAACGCCACCGCGTCGCTGAAGGGCAGCACCCCAAACATACTGGCTGGCGACGGCGATCATGCGGCCACCGACGGCCCAACTGGTTATCAGCAGGGCTATATCTTCAACGCTGTGTTGAACGCTGCCGGAACCATTCGTAACTACGGCTGGATGGCCAATACTCCGGGCAGCATCGGAACCATCGCCAACCCTATCTCTGATCCTTTCGCAGCCGGCGTCATCCAGACCACCGCGGCTAATCAACTCATCTATGAGAATAAATTTTATGATCCGTACTTCCGCGCTTACGACCAGGCCTACCCGGACTATTGGCGTTTCAACGAATGGAACCGCGAATTCCAGCAATTCGTTGCCAACGGCAACCTGCCGACGCTCGAGATGATCCGCGGCCTCAGCCACGATCACACGGGCAGCTTTAGTTCGGCACTGGGTGGAGTCAATACCCCAGAACTGCAACAGGCGGATAACGACTATGCGGTGGGCTTGCTGGTCCAAGCCGTCGCCAACAGCCCTTACGCGAGGGACACGCTAATCATCATCATCGAAGATGACTCCCAGGACGGAGCCGACCACGTGGATTCTCATCGCGCCACCACCTACTTCGTTGGTCCTTACGTGAAGAAGAAGGCAGTGGTGAGCACCCGCTACAGTCAGGCCAATTTGCTCCGTACTATCGAGGACATCCTGGGCACGGAGCACCTGAACCTGAACACCTACTATGCGCGGCCTATGGCGGATGTGTTCGATACCAAGCCCTCAGGCCAGTGGAAGTTCAAAGCCGTGGCGTCGACGCTTCTGAAGTCGACCACGCTGGGACTGGATCCAAAGAAGGTCGAGTTCGCCTCCGGTCCCGACTTGAAGCCGACTCATGACGCGCAATACTGGGCGGAGAAAACCCGCGGCTTCGACTTCTCGGGCGAAGACCGCGTTCCAGCCGAGCTCTACAACAAGATCCTCTGGGAAGGTATGAAGGGAACGGCTGCTCCAGCTGCCAAAACCCGCTTCTCGAAGGTCGAAGCCGACGAAGACAAAGACGGGAAATAGCCGACGTCCACTCGCCTATCGGTGGGACCCCATCGGGTCCCACCGATAGCATCAGGCTCGATGCCTGCAGTTCGGGATACAAGGAAGGATCGGACTACGGAAGATTTATTCTACAGCGTTCTGAGTCTCTCCAGAGTTTCCGCTGATAGTCGCTTCGTTAGCGCCGCTGCAGGAAGCTCGCGAGCTAGACGCGCCGCCTGGCCGGACCACAATGGAGTAAAGTCGGCCGACCCTGTCGCCTCGGAGTGTGAGCGAAGCGGACCTAGCGATGCGGCAGCGAGCGGAAAATCCGGCACATTATCGGACATCGGTCCCAGCTCCCTAACAGCGCGATTCACGATTGCTCGGGCGGGACGGCCGGTAAAAATATTGGTGAGCGTAGTTTGGTTGTCCGCGGCATTTTTCAGCGCCTCACGATATACCGGGCTGATCTTGGCCTCTGGCCCGCCAGCTTCGGAACCCTGGGCGACGATGGCGTCACATCCTCGATCTTCCAGCCAGCGCGCCTCATCCACCGAAGTGGCTGAGGAAACGACCTTCGCCCCCGTATCTCGGACCTTTTGAACCAGTTTTTCTTCCGGAAGACCAAAATGAAAGCTGACGACCTCTGGATGGAATTCGATCACGAGGTCGCACATCTTTTCGTCGAAAGGCGCCCGGTTGGCGCTCGGAACGGGCATGTTTTCATCGAGCCCCAGCTCCACATAGTACCGCTGCAAGCGTTGTCTCCAGAGTCTTTCCCGATTTGCATCGACTCGCGGCGGTGTGTGACAAAAGAAATTCATATTGATTGGGCGGCTGGTCTGGCGACGTATCGCCTCCAGTTCGTTGCGCATCTGTTCCAGACTCAACAAGGCACAAGGAAGGGAACCCAGCCCTCCGGCTTCCGAAACAGCCACAACCATTTCATAAAAAACCGATCCAGCCATCGGTGCCTGAATAATTGGTAGCTGGATACCAAAGAGTTCGAGAATGCGATTGTTCGGCCACATCTTCTCTGCCTCAATTTATCTTGCACTGCCACTTGCCCGCAAATCATCTGAGTTGTTACGTCGATGCGCTGGCCGAGCGCCGCCGGGCATTTGGTCATTTGCTGGAATTGGGGGAAGAGGTTTGGGATACACAGCCAGTTCGTCCGCTATTTCATCCTGATTCAGGAAGCGGACACCGAACTGACCAAAGCGTTGCAAGACTCTGCGTAAGTGAGCGCCTTAGCAGGAAGGTCAAGATTTTTCGCGGGCGAACTCGCGCTGCGAAATGCATCTTCCAATCCTGCAGGAGTGAACAGAGTGAGCAAGCGAATCCGAGGGGAGCGGATCGCAAATGCATGCGGTTTCAATCCGGGAAGAAAAACGCATTCTCCCTTTTCCACTTTGAAAGCTTCCTTTCCGACGTACACGTCAAACTCACCTTCGAGAACATAGAAGAGTTCGTCTTCGCGCGAGTGCTCGTGCGGAGGCGGTTCATTCCCGGGTGCGAGCGTTGCTTCCACTAAACAGAACGCTCCGTTTGTATCCTTTTTCTCCGCGAGATTCGTCGTCAACGACGCCATGTACCACCTGGAAGTCTCGAGGGACGTAGCCCGCCTGTATGCTTTCAAATGTGACCGTACGCTACTCATGTTTTTTTCTCCTCTAAAGGTTCGTCGCAGCATTAGCGGCGGCACCGCAAGTCACGACGGGATTTCTACTCGTACTTAGAAAACAACATTGGGAAGAGGGGGTTGTGTCTGGGAATGTCGTGCTGGACCTAGATTCGTGGAAGCTTTCTGCCGAAACTACAGTCCGGTCAATGAATTCTCGCTCTAGGAAACCGTGCCGCGCCTTATGCCACTTCGCTGGTCTTGCATTCAACTGAGTCAGTGAACCGCACCCCGGCTATTTGTATGTGTCTAAACTCGACCGAATTCTTCGGAATTCTTCTCCGCTCGGAAATCCCGCGATTCTTTCCGCATTTCACAGCCGCTGCCAGCGCGGCTCTTCCACCGGCCTAAGAACTTCGACTTCAACCTTCATCTTTACCTCATTCCCTCCGACAGTTTCCGATGCCAGTCCCGCACTATCGTCTCATTTCGATTTTTTGCATGGTTGGTCCGGTATAAGACCGACCTCGTATGCGAACGCTACCAAATATGAGCGGCGGCAGGCGTGAACTCCCCGTGCAGAATCCGTGGAGATTTGGCGCGGAGCTATGTTGTTGAAACCAATGGTTTTGTCGAAGAATCTCGCGGTAAACCGCGATAAGGTGTATCCCCAACGGAACTCCTGTACTCTTACAAGGTTGGCTGCGCTACTTCGCGCCCGCCCCAATTCAAATCAGGTCGGCTATGAAATCTTTCCAGTCATTCCGCCTCGATCCGGCGAACCAATGCCTCTGGCGTGAGTACGAGCGAGTCTCAATCCCGCCCAAGGCCTATGACGTTTTGCGTTATTTGGTCGAAAACCCGGATCGGCTGGTCACTCACGACGAACTTCTCGAGAAGCTTTGGCCCGACACGTACGTGAATCCGGAAGTCATCCGAAAATACATACTGGAAATTCGAAGGATTCTCGGCGACAGGCCGGACAATCCGGAATTTATTGAAACCTTGCCCAAGCGTGGATACCGGTTTGTTGCTTCGGTCAAAGACGAGGATGAGCCGTCAGAGCTTTCCACGTCGCATCAAGCGGAAGAGAACGCAATCGGAAAGGAGATTGGACCCCAGCCAGCGCGTTCAGAGAAGGAGGGGCTCTCTGGCAAACATGGCTGGTGGAAGCTTGCCATCGTACCGGTGCTGGCGATAACGGTGGCAGTAGCGATCGGGGTGCACTTGAGGTCCGCGCGAGCTGGAGCAAATATGGCATCGCTGGACAACATTTCCATCGCCGTGCTCCCATTTGCGGACATGAGTCCACCTAAAGATCAGGAGTATTTTTCGGATGGACTCTCCGAACAGCTGATCCACGACCTCGCGAAAGTACAGGGGCTGAAGGTCGTTGCACGATCTTCGGCCTTTCAGTTCAAAGGCAAGAACGAGGATCTACGCGAGGTCGGACGGAAGCTCGGCGTGGAGAATGTCCTTGAGGGAAGCGTGCGGCGGGAGGGCAACCATGTGCGCATCACCGCGGAACTGATTAAGACGGGAGATGGCTTTCAGCTTTGGTCGCAGACATACGACCGGGAGATTAATGACATCTTTGTAGTCCAGGATGAAATCGCCCGAGCCGCCACCGAAGCATTACAGCCGAGGCTGCTCCGAGGCAATGGGCAGGCGGTTGCTTCGACGTCGCGCAGCGCGAATCCAGAGG
>Ga0070697_100002647_pt1 | contig 13769 bp, 9 predicted proteins | sample KBSK1501metaG_FD_65475 | JGI IMG/M metagenome (GOLD analysis project Ga0070697, IMG submission 65475) | Corn, switchgrass and miscanthus rhizosphere microbial communities from Kellogg Biological Station, Michigan, USA - KBS K1-50-1 metaG | ecosystem: Host-associated > Plants > Roots >...
AGAGCGGTTGAAAGCGTACACCGGAAAAGCGACACGCAGCCGTTGCAGATGCAAGGATTGACGAAGGCCGAATTGTCAACACCTGGCCTGCTCGGCGCGCAGCTCACGAGGACCGGAGCCTTTCTCGGAACGCCAAATTACATGGCTCCGGAGCAGTTAATGCGCAGCTCCACGGATGCCCGCAGCGATCAATTCAGCTACTGCGTCGCTCTTTACGAGGCACTTTACGCCGAGCGTCCATTTGCGGGCGATAGCGTCGAAGCGTTGCTGGCCGAGGTAGTGGCGGCCCGGGTGAGGGAGTCACCGAATTCCCGCGGGGTGCCCGACAGGATTCGTCGCATTCTCCTGCGCGGGCTACGTCGCGATCCCAACGAACGATATCCGTCAATGGAGCCGCTCCTGGAGGCTCTTGCCGAGGCGAGGGAGCCAAGGATTCAGCGACGCCGTCCGTGGACACTTTGGATTAGCGCTATCGGAGCAATAATAGTGCTCGCGGCGCTGCTGGGGACCGGTGTCGGGGGCTGGCGGGACCGTTTGATACGAAGAATCGGCCTGCTACATATCCAGTCAATCGCCGTTCTGCCCCTCGAAAACCTCACTGGCGATCCGTCACAACAATACTTTGCAGATGGAATGACAGATGCTCTGATCAACAATCTGGCCCAAATCCGCAACTTACGCGTGATTTCTCGGACGTCGTCGATGCGATACAAGGGCAGAGCCCTCCCAGAGATCGCGCGCGAATTAAACGTGGACGCAGTGGTCGAGGGCTCAGTGCTCCGCTCGGGTACTCAGGTGCGTGTCAACGGGCAGCTGGTCAGTGCGGCGAGCGGTCAGCATCTCTGGGCCAAGAGCTACCAGCGCGAGCTAGCAGACATCGCGTCGCTCCAGGGCGAAGTGGCCGAGGCGATTGCGAAGGAGATCCGCATCCAGGTAACGCCGGATGAGCTAGCGCGCCTCGCGAGCGCCCCTACGGTCAACCCAGAGGTTTACGAGAACTATCTAAAGGGCCACTTTCACACCCTTCGTGAAAACAAAGCCGACAATGAAATCGCAATCCGATTGCTTGAACAGGCCGTGTCCAGCGACCCGAAATTCGCTCGCGCCTATGCAGAATTGGCGCGCGCTTACACGGTTCGCTCGTTCTATTTCGCCCCCGACGACAAACAATGGGAAGAGAAGGCGTTCGTCGCCTTTGAGAAGGCACTTTCGTTGGACCCCGATTTAGCTGAAGCCCACCTGGCGCGCGGTTTTCTTCTGTGGACCTCTTCCAATCGCTTCCCGCACGAGCAAGCCATTCAAGCGTATCGGCGCGCCTTAGCCGTCAATCCAAACCTGGATGAGGCGCACCACCAACTGGGCGTCATCTATCTTCACATTGGTCTCTTGGAGAAAGCCATGGACGAAGTGCAGAAAGCCCTGGCGACCAATCCGACCAATACCCTCGCACGCTACCGGGTTGGCGTAGTTCTTCACCATCAAGCGCAGTATGAGCAGGCTTTGGCGATTCTTCAGACTATTCCCAAAGAGTTCAATCCGGCTCTGGTGGGCCGTCAGACGGCCTGGACTCTCTTCAGTCTTGGTAAAAAAGAGGAAGCCGTGGCACTTATCGAGGAATCTTTCAGAAACAATCCCAACGACGAGGGTGGCCAGTTTACCAGCGTGCAGGCCATGCTTCTTGCCGCTGCAGGCGAATCACGCAAGGCTCAAGAGAAGATCAAGCTTGCTGCAGGACAAGCGAAGGGTTTTGGCCATTTTCATCACACGGCTTACAATATTGCTTCTGCGCACGCTCTCATGAACGAGCCCGAGCTCGCCCTCCAGTGGCTCCGGGTAGCGGCAGTGGACGGGTACCCGTGCTACCCACTCTTCGACAGAGATGCGAGCTTGAACAACTTGCGCGGGGATTCGCGCTTCGTCCAATTCATGGCCGATCTCAAGAAGCAGTGGGAGTATTACAAGGCGAAGCTATGAGTGGGCAGTCGAACCCTACTCGTCATCTTCGACTGGCCTCAGAAGAAAGGCATGGGTTTTGCCATTGATAGTGCCAACCCCCGCGATTTCTCCCGCATGATTGATGCTCGTAGCCTCAACCAGAACCCAGACAGCGTCGGCGGGGATCGAGCTGTTCAGATCGGTCATAACACCGCTTCGCCAAAGGACAGCGTGCAGTTCCCCATCGCTGGTTCTCGACAAGCCGACGACCTGGCCACGATTGTTGACGCGGTTGGCGAGGCTGTAGCCGCCCCCGAGCGTCCCGAGATCGGTCATCACGCCCTCGCTCCACAGAAAGGCGTGCTCTTCTCCGTTGGCGAGGGATGAAGAGCCAACTACCTGACCACGATTGTTGATGCCCTTAGCGAGGCCAAATACGCCGCCCAGCGTGCCGAGATCTGTTGCGCCTTTATCGTCCCAGAGGACGGCACGATGCGGCTGGACCGGCGCCGGATTCGTTGGGCAGAGGCCGACAGAGGATGTCTCGACTGCCTGCGAATTCCCAACAGCCTGGCCGCGATCGTTGATTCCTCTGGCGACGCTCAGTATGTGGCCGGGAAGCGTCCCCAGGTCGGTCATGCCCACGCCGTCTTGCCAGAGGAAACCGTGCAGTTGTCCGCCGCCGTCCCTCGCTGCCCCCACCACCTCCCCGCGTCTGTTGATGTCGACGGCAAAGCTTGAAAAACCGCCTAGTGTCCCGAGAGATTGTATTTCTCCGCTCTTGTCCCAGAAAACTGCGTGAAAGGGCGGCGTAAGGAATTGAGCGGTCGAATCGCCAGCCACCTGGCGGCGATTGTTGATGCTCCGAGCTTCGCTGAAGCCAAGGTCAGGAAGCGCGCCGAGGTCGGCCATACCACCGCAGTTGCTCCACAGGAAAGCGTGCGACTCCCCATTGGCGAGAGACGAATATCCGACCACCTGGCCGCGATCGTTGAGACCGCAAGCCACACTCGTTGGTCCGCCGAGAGTACCGAGGTCGGTCACAGCGAACGACGACTCGCCCGCTCCCGCCCGACTGTACGCGGCGAGCCAAAACATGCTGACCAACGCTATTGCCAAACTCGCTTTCCTTGAAAACATGATCGTCCGTACCCTTCTATTTCGTGAACAGGTTCCCAAGGGACGACTTCAAACTTCGTCGGCTCAGAAGCCGCTTGACGCCCTTGGTTATTGCGTAAAGGCGCAATTGGAAGAAAAAGATCTAAAGTCACTCGCGTGCAGGAGGAACCTTCGTGAGCTCTTTGTAGAGCCAAGCCTTCGCAAGGGTCCAGTCCAGTTTTACAGTGGAGATTGCCATGCCAAGCACCTCCGCTACTTCGTCAAAGCTCAAGCCGCCAAAATACCGAAGCTCGACGACCCGCGCCTGCCTCACGTTCAGAGCACCAAGCGCTGTCAGTGCATCATTTAGAGAAATCAGATCGAGCGGATCTGCAGCTTCCGCTGCAAGTGTTTCGCTCAAAGAGATCTTCATCCCGCGTCGTTTTGCAGCATCCCGCCTTCGTGAGTAATCGACCAAAACCTGCCGTATCATTCGAGCGGCGATTGCATAAAAGTGCGTTCGGTTTTGCCAGGGCACGTCCTTCTTGTCCGTCAGGCGGATGTACGCCTCATGCACCAACGCGGTGGTCTGAAGAATGTTGTCCGGCCGCTCCTGCCTGAGATAGCGACTGGCAAGCCTGCGAAGCTCATCGTAGACGAGCGGGAGAAGCTTGCCGAGGGCGTCCTCATCGCCCCTGTTCCAGCCGACGAGCAGCTCGGTCACTTCTCCGCGACTCGCCTTATTCACGGCCATTCAGCTCACTGGCAATCGCCGCCAACGATAGCGGACCCGCGCCCCTGAGCTTCTTACCACGAGAAAGACGGCAGCAATCAATAGAGACCCCAGCGAGCACGGCAAGGTTGATGTCGAAGCAAGGCCGTCGTCACCGACACAGGGCAACCAGTTGATTCTGCAGCGCAACTCCAAGGCTTCGGAGTGAGTGGCCGGCCAAGTAGTGGTCGGCGATTAGCCGTTTCGCGGCGATTTGCGCCTTCATTGGTTTGAATGCCCGAGATCATTTCGGACATGCGAACGCGGCTGTGCGGTCAGATCGTTTGCCATTTGAACGAATCATCAGGAGGTTTTGCAAATGCCACGGAGCAAGCTCGCTCTTGTTTTCTGTTTTGCTGTTGCTTTTTTGATTCTGTTGCCGAGTGGGCGGCCTGTTTTCGCCGACAGCGGTCGCCATGGTCGTTGCCATCAGCATCGGTTCGCTCTGTTCTCAGAATGGTCCGAGCCGGATAACCTCGGGCCCGTCATCAATTCCGAGTTCAATGACCAGCACCCAGCGATTGCCGCTGATGGCCTGAGTCTTTATATAAGCTCCGACCGCCCGGGAGGATTCGGCGACTTCGACATTTACGTATCGCAACGCGCGAGTCCGAACGATGACTGGGGTCCCCCACAGAACCTTGGGCCCAATATCAACACAGAATTCAACGACAGTGTGCCTACCTTCTCAGCTGACGGACATCGAATGTACTTCTGTAGCTATCGTCCGGGCAGTCCTTCGCCCAATGGCAATATTTGGGTTTCGTTTCGGAACGATGCGCGCGACGATTTCGGTTGGGAGTTGCCCAGCGTCCTTGGGAGCGAAGTGAACACCGAACGAGGAGAATGCGGACCAACGTTGTTCGAGGATCGACGCGAAGGAGTGACGACGCTCTACTTCACGAGGTGCGTGGGCGACCACTGCACTTTTGGAGATCCCAATCAGAGATTCGACATTTATGCGAGCGTGATGAATGCCGATGGAACTTTTGGCACAGCGGTGCCAGTCGCCGAGTTGAACAGTGGATACCGTGATACACGGACTGCAATCCGCAATGACGGGCTGGAATTGTTCCTCACCTCGAGTCGACCGGGTGGATTGGGAGCACTTGATCTGTGGGACTCGACGAGACCGAGTACGCTCGCCCCATGGTCTACGCCGGTGAATCTGGGCCTTCGCATCAACACTGCGTTTAACGAAGGGGCTCCGGCACTGTCCTGCGACGGTACGACGCTCTACTTCTACTCGAACCGGCCCGGCGGGTTCGGAATGAATGACCTCTACGTGACCCATCGGCACCAGCTGCATGGTCACCATCACCATCACGAGGCTCATGAATGCCAACGCTGACCCGTTCGTGTGCGGCGGCGTGGAGGCCAAGGTGGCATCGCTCCGAGCCGCCGTACAATCAGCCCTGCACCGCGAGAGTTTTCGTGGATGCCCGGAAACAAAAACCCGTGGGGGCCGTGTAGGCGTCATGAAAGAGACCGCCACTTACTGCAAGCACAGACGATCATCGATGGTCGACTGCAGCATTCGCACTTATCCCGTATCGAATTCGTCGCCGCCCCGACGCGGCACGAGCCATATTCGCGCTCCACGAACCAGGGCGGGTAATTTCAGAGCCCCTCAGAGAGGAGCTATGGCACACTGATGGCACAAACGCATTAACGCCGATGTCCCTCTTGCACGTGCGCGATCTCTCGCTCCGCTACGGGCCCAAGGTCCTGCTCCACGGGGCGAGCTTCGTCCTCGGGCACCGCGACCGCGCCGGGTTGATCGGCCCCAACGGCAGCGGCAAGTCGACGCTGATGAAGATCCTCGCCGGGCGCGTCGAGCCCAACGCGGGCTCGGTGCAGCTCGTGCGGCGGGCACGGGCGGGATACCTGCCGCAGGAGCTGTCGGAGCTGCCGCCGGGGGCGGTGATCGACGGCGTCCTCTCCAGCGTGCCGGGCCGCGCCTGGCTCGAGTCGCGCATCGCTGCGGCGGAGGCAGCCCTGCCCAAGGCGGCGACCGAGGAGGAGCAGATCGAGCTGGGCGGGGAGCTGGCCGAGCTGCACGAAGAGCTGGTCCATCACGACGAGCGCTACGGGCGGCACCGGGCCGAAGAGATCCTCACGGGACTCGGTTTCGCGCCCCAGGCGCTCGGGCGCGATGCCCGCGAGCTGTCCGGCGGGTGGCGCATGCGCGCGGCGCTGGCGGCACTCTTGCTGCAGGACCCAGAGCTGCTCTTGCTCGACGAGCCTACCAACCATCTGGACGTGCCCACCCTGGAGTGGTTCGACGGCTTCTTGCTGCGCTCGCGCAAGGCGCTCGTCCTGGTAACGCACGACCGCGAGTTTCTCGATCGGCAGATCGACCGCGTGCTCTCCTTCGAGCCGGAGGGCTTGCGCAGCTACGCGGGCAACTACGAGCGCTACCTCGAGCTGCGCGCCGCGGAGGAGGAGCAGCTCCAGGCGCAGGCCGAAAAGCAGCAGCGCCGGCGCGCGCAGATGCAGGCCTTCATCGAGCGCTTCCGCGCCAAGGCCACCAAGGCGCGGCAGGTGCAGAGCCGCATCAAGCTGCTGGAGAAGGAGGAGCTGGTCCAGGTCCGCGAGGAGCGGGCCACGGTGCGCTTCCGCTTTCCCGAGGCGCCGCGCTCGGGGCGGGAGGTGGCGCGATTCGATGATGTTTCCAAATCATACGGGAGCAAAACCGTTTATCGGAATTTGAACGGACAGATCCTGCGCGGCGACCGGATCGCGGTGATCGGCCTCAACGGCGCGGGCAAGACCACCTTGCTCAAGCTCCTGGCGGGAGAGCTGCAGCCCGACGAAGGCAGCGTCCGGCTGGGCCACAACGTGGTGCCGGGGTATTTCGCGCAGCATCACGCGGAGCTCCTGGGCCCCGAGCGCACCGTGCTGCAGGAGGTGGCCGGCCTGGTCCCGAGCGAGCCGCAGAGCTGGGTGCGGAGCGTATTGGGATCGTTTCTCTTCTCGGGCGACGAGGTGGACAAGCGGATCGCGGTGCTCTCAGGCGGCGAGCGCGCCCGAGTGGCGCTGGCGCGCCTTCTGGTGGTGCCGTCGAACTTCCTGCTCCTGGACGAGCCCACCAACCACCTCGACCTGGACAGCTCGGAAGTGCTGATCGACGCGCTCACCCGCTACGAGGGCACGCTCGTGTTCGTCTCGCACAACCGCAGCTTCGTGAACGGCCTGGCCACGCAGGTGTGGGAGGTGGAGGAAGGCAGCATCGACGCGCAGCCGGGAGACCTGGACGACTGGGCCCGGCGGCGCGCCGGGGAACCCGCTGCCGGGCAGGCTGCGCCGGCCGGACCGCATGCCCCGCGGGAAGCGCGCCGCGAGCGGGCCCTGCAGCGCGAGCAGCGCGAAAAAGTGCTCGGGCCGATCAAGCGGGACATCGCCCAGCTCGAGGCACGCATCGCCCAGCTCGAGGAGGAGAAACGGCGCGCCGAGGCGCAGCTCGCGGATCCGGCCCTCTTCGCCGACTCCTCCCGATCGACGCTGTTGGTCAACGCCTACCGTGAGGCGGCCAAGAAGCTGGAGGAGCTGTACGCCCGCTGGGACCACAAGCAGGAGGAATTAGAGGCGGCGGTAGGACAGCTCGTGTAGCGTTTTGAGTCGATGAAGCGCACAGCGCGTGTGACAGCCCGACCAGAGAAACGAAAAAGCAAAGCTCAGACGGGCACCCACATCCCCGAGGCTTGAGGCGATTTCTCTTAAATAAGATTGCGGGACCTCCATCGGCCGCGCGACGGAGACCCCGCAATCTATGGGGAAGGAAGTCTGGCTTCACACGACAGCTTTACTCTGTACGTTCACTCCAAGTTGTCACGTAAGCCACGCTTTTCACCATTCCCTCCAGCGTGTCCAGCCGAGCCTTGAGGTCCGCGATCTCCGCATCCTTTTCCCTTAGCCCTGCCGTCGGCTGCTCAAGCGTCTTCAGTCCCATAAGCTCCGCCTTTAATTCCCTGATCTGAGATTGCTGCTCTTTGGTTGCTTCTATCAGCAGTGCGGTAAGTCGGGCGTACTCGACTCCCAGCGCATCCTTACCGTTTTTCTCATAGGTCACAACTTCGGGTACTACCTCCCCCACCTCCTCAGCAATCAGGCCGATATCGTGCCTACCCCTTTTCTTCCAATCAAAAGAGACGCCGCGTAGACGTTCGACTTTTTCCAGCGCTCCCCGGATAGGTTGAATGTTTGTCTTCCATCTCCTTGAGCTAAACGTATCCCATCCATAGGATCTACCTCTTCCGTTTCCAGTATTGTTGTTGATTTCAAAGCTGTAGGGGATAACAAATTCAGGAGTGTTACTGTCGATGAGCAGTTTACCGGTCGTCCCACTCCTGCCGAAGACCAACATCGCGGGATTATTTGGTGAAACGCCAGCACTAACCGCCCGGAGCCCTGGGTTAGAGGGGCTGTTCGTACTGGCTTCCACGCCGATGGAGTCGGTGCTGTTGCCGACCACGCCGATGTTGGAGCTGCTTTGGCCGACCACTCCGGCCCAGCCGCCGCCCACAACGTGTAACTTTTGAGCCGGGCTCGGCGTCCCAATCCCGACGTTCCCATTGCTGTTGATGACCATTCGGTAGTCAGAAGAGTCGCCGATACTAAAGCTGTCAGGTGCTACGCAGCAGCCGCCCGTACCGAGAGCCCATCTGTTGGTGTTGCCGCCGGCTCGGTTGAAAAGCAGAATCCCTGCTCCATTAAAAACCGGTACATCCCCCTCTATGGACAGATTTCTATCAAGGATTCGTACCTTGTCAGTGCTTGGATCTTCGGTGATGACGGAGTCCGCGGTAGGGTTTCCCAGGTCATCAAATTTGGCAATCGTTCCGGGAGTACCAGCCCACGCGGATCCCAAACTGACCATTGACACTGCCAACGGCATCAAAGCCCATACAGACGAAAATACTTTTCGAATCATGACGTTACTCCTTTATTGGTTGACTAAAGTGGACCCCATTCCCCGGACATTTTCAGGGTTCCGTAAGACAGGGGCCTGCTGAAACTCTCGATTCCCTGAAGATCTGTCTATGTCGCCCTCCTTTCTGGGCCAGCCGCTGACGACGTTCCTGGTTGAGAGCTTTGGAGCTCCATCGCGCTGATTTGCTGGCTCTTACCCATTCAGATCGCAATCGGAGGGGAAAAGACGACAGCCGACCGGACGACAGCCAAAGTGGACGGGAGGCGGCGCTGAGGTGATAGGCCGGGTGTTGCCGGTCAGCACGGGGATAATGCCGGATACCATCGCCGCCGCGGGCGTCTTCTCCAGCCGCGCCGTCGAGGCCACCCGACTACATCCCAGCCGCCTAAAGTCCCTCGCCTCCAAGGGGCAGGGCTACCTCTACGCATCCGACAGGCCCGATCTCACCGCCGCTCGACCTCGACCGTCAAACCGATGTCGTTCGCCAAAACGTCGTCCCTGAGGGATTCATTGACGTTTCGGATCGGGCACAGCAGCCTCTCTTCTCCATGCTTCGACTCGTAGCGATATCGATGCGGGTGTTCGTCTCGGCCTTCTGTTCTCGCCGCGATCTCCTGCTCGAGAATCTTGCCCTTCGCCAGCAACTCGCCACTTTGGCGCCTCGGCGACGCCCTCTCATCTGTCGCCAGGGAAGTGCGTGATCTCATTCGCAGGATGGCGAGGGAGAACCGCTGGCGCGCCCCCAGGATCCATGGAGAGTTACTCCGGCTGGGATTCCTGGTTTCCGAGCGCACAGTCTCGCGCTACCTTCGCACTCTCTCACGTCGACCAGAACGCCGCCAAACCTGGATGACATTCTTGTGAAACCATCGCGAGGTGATCGCCGCGATGGACTTCTTCACCGTGCCGACGGCGACCTTCCGAATTATCTACGTACTCTGCTTCATAGTCGCCGATGAGTTTGACCCACTCGTCTCTTCCGAGCGACGGCATCCGCTCCTCGATTTTGGAAACGAACGCCGATGATCCACTGACCTATCTTTGCGCTCAACACGTCCGTCATCGGACGGTTAGGCGAACTGGGGACCGTCCGGCTAACGCTTCCTCTACCGCGACCACCACACTCGCTTATTCGCGCGCGCCGTCCGCAACCACGTCGATCGCCGGACGGTTACGGGATCGGGATCCGAAGAGCACTGACATTCGGCGGACGATCCATTTTCTTCCGACTCTCCATTTGGAGGAGCGCCAGCCGGTGTTCGGGTTTACATCGATTGCATTAGTGCGACCTGACCAGTTCGTTCTGCCCGAATGGAGAACCCGATCTCGCTGCCGGGTTGATCCGTTGCATTGAACGGGAGCGTGCCTTCGAGGATCACGCATTCCATGATCATCTCCTCGTCCGGTGACACGAGCAGGTCCACATTGCGACCATACCAATCACCTGGCACTAGTAAGATGATTGACGAGCCATTCTTTGAAGCGAGCCGGCCTCCATCTCGAACGTACAGCGACAGCTCCTTTGGAGAGTCACATTTCTTGGCCTAGTGCACATTCACGCCCTGGATGGGCCAGCTTGCGGGATCCACCTTCCTTTGCCCTTCCGAGCTTCCGATGAGCAATCGACCTTTGATCGAGTGCCCATCAAAGACTGCATCTTCCAGCACCAGAATAAACCCACCGCTGCGCTGAACCGTCTGGGAGTGCCGTACCTGGACCGTGGAGCAGCCCCATGTGGCGCAACAGAACCAGAAGACAAGCACCTGACGAACTCGCATTGGTGAGACTCCCTAGTTCTTCAATAACTGGCATTTCAGATCGTGAGGGACGCCCTTGCTGAAGTCGCGGTCCTTCCATCCACACGTGTGCGCAAGCTCATGCAACATGTACAGCGTCTGGCAGTCAGTGTCGACTGGTTGCTCGCACCAATCAACCTGGGTTGTCGGCTTCCTCAATGAGCCGATGGCCGCTCCGCCGGCGACGAACGGATCCCCAGTGTCCTTCCGCGGTGGTGTGCACGTCGCTCGCTCTTGGCCTTGTCGTCGCACACGACCTTGACGCTCTTGCTCTTGCACTTCGTTCCAACTGCAATCCCGCGTGCGTTCACCCGGGCGACCGCAGGTCTCGTTTCAAAGGACAAAACGCTTGTATTGAATTCTGAAATGCGCTTAGTTGAATCCTTGAGGGGAGGAGGGTTTCGATGGCTCTGCTCGCGTCTGTTCAAAGGCCTCTTCATCATTTCCTGGTAGTCGCTGCTCTCGCTGCTGCTTGCAATCCGTACGCGAACCAAAAAGGCGAGTTCAACGCGGGTTCGGTTGACGCGGCCAACTTTGCCGCTCCCTACAAGGGTGCGAATGGGGACCCCAACACGAGCGGGTACGTGTCCGGCCGCGGAACATTCACCGAGATTCGGGCTTACGCCAATAACCAGCCTCGAGGGTACTACTCCTTCCCTTTCACATCCGGCCAATCGCAGCCGGGGAGAGACCCTCTTTTGCTTTATCGAGATCTCACGGTGATCAACCTGGATTCCGTGGGGAGCAGAAGGCCGTACGCGCCCAATGCCTATGTGTTCGATCCAGCGCCGCCCAGCCCCTTTCCGGCAACTCCGAAGTGCACCCTGCCAGCAAATTATCAATACGACGAGGAACGAGACGATGTCCGCCTCGACGAGCAGGGCAACATTTTCACTTTGTTGCCAATCGCAACCGAAGTGCCGGGCCAGGCCAGCAGGTTCGACTATGTCCCCGTCGTTGCCGAGATGGCGGTAAGCGCGTCCGGTCAGCCGTGTCAAAGTCTCAAGAGTGAGCGGACTCTGAATAGCGTCCTGGGTTCGCCCGCTTTCACCAACAACTATCTCCTTTGGGCAATCATCGATCCGTCCGCCGGAGTCTATCGGGTTGGCGAGCTGGGATCGCTGACGGACCGCTACCTACCTGACGGAACGCCAAATCCCCGGTACTCGAAAGGGCAGACCGTTCAGAAGTGGGGCTGGTTTGGACAGTATTACCTCGCATACATCGACGGCGGCTACATCCCTACTCAGCCGGTTACGGTCCCCGTGCGAGTGGGCAATCGGGACCTGCAAGTACAGACAGCCAAAATGGCAACGCAGAGTCTGTACGTTCCGGACAGGGTTCTCATGGACGGACCCTCGTGTGGAAGCGCGGGCACGGCTTGCCCAGCGGGTCAGGTCTGCGCGAGCGACCGATGTCAGACCTGCACGGCAACTGGAGCTCGGGCCTGTCCGTCGGCGTTTCAATGTGGAACAAGCGCCCCGGTTTTGAATTTGTGCAACGCAACCGCGGCGCCCGGCACTGGAGGCGATGTGCTGGAATTCGCGCGGCGCGATTCCGATCGTTATTCACCTGTCTGCGAAGTTCGCGTGTACAACGCTGGACGCCCAGCCGCGCAGCCGCCGAAGTCGGTAAGTGAGCTGCCCCAAAGCGCGGTGGATGTTCGTGCTCTCGACCCCACCGTCGACACCAGTCCACGCTTTGGCTCCCCCCGGTACTTCTACTGCCCCCAAGTCGACTAGGTGGAATTCGCCATGCACGTTCAATCAAAAATTCGAATGGGGCTGGCCGTGGTTCTCTTTGTGTGCGTACCCGACGCGCCTCCTGCATACGGTGCGGGTGAACAAGTGGGACAGATTCGCGGCCGAGTCGCGGAAGCCACGACCGATCTGCCGGTGCCCGGCGCAACCGTGAAGGCGACCTCTCCCAATCTTGGAGATGCACGGGTCGTCGCCACTGACGACAATGGAGACTTTCTGATTCCCAGTCTTCCCATCGGGCACTACACGGTGACGATCAGCCTTCCCGGTGTCAAACCCATCACTCGGGCCATTTTGGTCGACCCTGGTGTCACTTCGCCGCTCGAGATCAGTTGGTCCCCTGAGATGGCCGAAGTCGAGACCACCACGGTGGTCGAGCAACGGCCGGTAACCAATCCGGACTCGAGCCAAACGGGAGCGGTGGTGTCCTACGATCTGCAGAAGTACATTCCCGGTAGCCGGGATTTTCGTTCACTGGTAGAGCAAGTCCCAGCCGTCCGACTGGGCGTTAGAAGTCCCGTGGTCAACGGCGGACGTGAGACTGATAACCGCTATCTGGTCGATGGATTGGAAACCACCGATCCGATTGAGCGCTCGATGTTTAGGCAGCGGATCTCCGTGGAGAGCGTGGAAGCGCTACAGGTCATCACCGGAGGCTTCAGCGCCGAGTTCAATTCAATGGGCGGGGTGATTAACACCATTACCAAGGAGGGCTCCGATGAATGGCATGGCGGCGCCTCCTCCTACGTAACCCATTCCGCCTTAAGTGGCCGCACCCCACAAGGCCCCCAACCCAACGAGTACGACCAGCCGTTCAATCGCAATCCGGTCGCCGCAAGCTACTCGCATTTTGATACAGTCTGGCTTGGTGGGCCTATCATCAAGAACCGACTTTGGCTCCACGCTACGTTCGAGTACCGCTACGAGCAGCTCGCCAGGTTGCAGGGTCCGCCGGTCAACTTCCCGAAGGTGCCGCAGTACAACTACTACTATTGGCCTCAGCTTAAAATCAGTTGGGCGCCGAATTCAAAACAACGCTTGACCACGTCGTTCATCGCGGATCCGAGCTTTCTCAACAATACCGTCACCTGGAATGAACGTCTAAGCCTCTACCGCGGCCATACCGATGAAGGCGGATACAACGCGACCGTATCCTGGAGCATCTTTCCCATTCCTAATTTCGAGTTTCGCGTCGACTCCGGGATGAAGTATTATTACCAGCACGAAGGCCCTCAACCCATCTACGGTAAAGCCGATTATAGTTATTGCGATCAGTTTGATCCCAACAAGAACTGCACCTACGATCGAGAGGCGCCCACTCACGTAAATAACGATGATGGGAGCATTTGGTACAACGCCAACCAAGACGTCAACCGCAATCACAGATTCAACTATCAAATCGATCCCAAGCTGATCTTTCGCGGTCACTGGTTGGGCGAACACGCTGTCAGAATGGGTTTTCAGTTGAGAATGCT